>Ga0070694_100000586_pt1 | contig 20112 bp, 19 predicted proteins | sample KBSK1251metaG_FD_65470 | JGI IMG/M metagenome (GOLD analysis project Ga0070694, IMG submission 65470) | Corn, switchgrass and miscanthus rhizosphere microbial communities from Kellogg Biological Station, Michigan, USA - KBS K1-25-1 metaG | ecosystem: Host-associated > Plants > Roots >... | reverse complement strand
CTACTGAATCGCGTCGTAATCAAACTCCCACGCCAAGTCAGCGTGAGTGCAAGAAATATCAGCGGTGATTTCAACATCAGGGGCATCGGCGGCGCGGTTGATCTGACGGCTATCAGTGGCAGCGTCGAGGCGATGCAGTTGAATGGAGCCTTAACCGTCTCAGGTGCCAGCGGGAATGTCCGCCTCGCAGTCGCGCGCATCAACGACGGGGGTCTGCGGGTGAGTAACGTTAGCGGCAACGTTTACTTACGAGTAGCCAGCGACCTGAACGCGGAACTGAGTATCACCAATACAACCGGCGCTGTCTCCAACAAGATCGCCGGTCTCGCTCTCGAAAGTCTTGGCGCTTCAAACTATTCCGCACGCCTCGGCTCAGGCGGGCCGCGAATCGTGCTCTCGAATGTGACAGGCGCTGTGGTCCTTCAGCGTATCTAGAAGTTATTCAAGGAGTAAAGAGATTGAAAAACTCATCAATTAATAAAGCTTGCGCCATGTTATCGCTTGCTGTTGCCGCTTCGTTTGTATGGACGACGGGTGGCGGCGCGGCCGTTTATCAAGAGCGCGATGAAATCAATAGAAGCTTCACTCTCCCGGCTAAAGCGCGTGTTGACGTGTCTGCAATTAGCGGCAGCGTTGACATCGAGGCCATTGATGGCGATACGGCAACCGTTCAGATCGAGCGAATTGGGCGCAGCCGCGTCGCTTTGGATTGCAACAAAGTCGTTTTGGAGCATGAGCAGGCATCCGGTGATTTGACCATCCGGAGTAAAACCGTGGGCGGTCAGGGTTGCGAGAATATACAGGTCGTTTATCGCGTGCTGTTGAGTGTCCCGCGCACTGTCGATGTTAGGGTCCGCGGCGTCAGCGGCCCGGTTAACATCGGAGAGATTGAGGGCGCGCTACGCATCAGCGGCAATAGCGGTAACATCAATCTCGCGCAGTCCGGCAGCGGTTCACGCATCACGGGCAATAGTGGAACGACAACCATTAAGCTACGGAAACTCGATGCAAGAGGACTCGAGTTGCGTGGTAATAGCGGAGCCATCAAGCTGTACGTCGAAGATGGATTAAATGTCGATGTGAAAGTGAGCGGGCTTAGCGGCACGGCATCAAGTGAACTGCCGAATGTGAAGTTTAAGAAAACAGGCGACTCCGATTACTATGCGCGCATCGGGTCTGGCGGGCCGACGATTAATGTCGAAGGTAGTTCGGGTAGTATTTCGCTAATCCCTCATCAGTAATAATCCTTTCTCGATCTGGTGGGATTCACCGTTTGGAACTCGAACTTTCTCCAGGTGCTGATGGCCGCCGCACATTATCTGTTTGAGCTTCGCGACTGCGAACGCTCGCAGTTGGACCAATGGGACGATTTCGTTGAAGCACTCGATGAGTCGAAGGAAGTGGGAACTCTCGTCGCCCATTCGGCTGTACATTGCAGCAACCTGCACGCCACTTCAAAGTCGTTAAGACGCTCTATTACGATGCCGGCAATCACTTAACTCACTTCCTCATATTCACGATGAAAATTGGATCGATTGCCGAAAACTTTGGCATGGAACACATGCAACGTATTCCAGGGGCTGGAGCGATCACTGGCGTAACGGTCACGACTTGTCTACCGGCTGCTCGAGTACTTCTAGTCCACGCTAATAAGGATCATTTAGTAGACCTTCCCCGCCTTGCTGACTTTCACCTTCGCTACGCATAAAGCTCAGAGACTCCCGCCCGCACGCCCTGAGCCACCAGCATCTGCACGCACTTACGACCACTTTCGCGGCGTTCCGCCGTCTACAAACAGATAAGCCCAATCATCTGTTAACGGTGCTTGGTGAAACTGCTTTCCGCATCATCAAAATCGCGCATCAGCTGAGAGACCGTCTGCGCACTGCCCGCTTCTCGGGTGCGGCCGTTCAGGTCGCCCCAAAAGCACTCCCGCAAATTACTCGCGAAATGTTGAAACTAATCTAGTCCGTACACAACCCACGTTTTCTGCCAATCCAAACGGTCCCACCTAGCACTACCTCGTTTCCCAAAGTCGGAATGTTCTGTCGAGAGTCTCTGCAGCCAACGTGTGCCTCGCGGCGGGAGTTCAAAGACCAGTGATACCCCATCGAGTACTTGTTTGACGAGGCAATTGCTACCTTTGACATTTTCTTAGTGCGGGCATATTTGCGGCGCGTTTACACAGTTAGACCTGGATTTGCAGGGAATCAAAGTCATCGCAGTTGGCGAAAACGAAAACCTAATGCGGAATGATTTGAGCGCGCTACCGTGGGCCGCGGGACAGTTTTACCGCGTGGACAATTATTGGGAAGCAGCCGGCGTCTTGACGAGTTCAACGATGGTGAAGGTACTCGCATGATTATTAATGAAGATTTTTGTGTGAAAAGAGTTTTCACTCGGTTAACAGTTTGCTTAGTGTCCAATTAGTGCCCACGTGTGGATCGAGAGTTCACTGAGTGGCCTCGGTGCAAAAAGCGAAAGATCGATGAAGCTTGGTGTTTTCAATTTTCCTGGGCAAGACGAGAGAACGGAATCAATCCGTCGAAGCCCCCCTTCGGCACCATAAACATTGAAAACCCTTAGTAAAATCAATGTTCTTTTAGGTTGAAGAACAACTGAGGTACAAACTGTTTCAGTGAGAGGCCGCTTTTGGACCCATCTGTTGCTCGTGTCAGCTGTTCCCCTGAGTGTTTTTTTGCTGAGAGTTGCGGCGCGCCGGGCTCAAATCGGCGCACCCATAACGGAAGTCGTTTCGCCCGGGCCTTCGATGTATGCGATCCCCCAGTCTGTGATGTGACGATTAAGTTGATTGCGCTTTTAAGACTTTCACACGTCGGCACTCGTGGCCTTTCGTAGAGTGTCACGCATCCATTCCGACAGGGTTACATTGTTCGCTTTGGCTGCTTTTGAAAACGCTTTCAAATCGTCATCCTTGAGCCGCATCGGAACAATGTTAGCCTTAACGTGCTTCTTTGGTAGCGGCGGGCGCCCGCGTCCGCGACTCTTAGTTGGCTTCTCTTTGCTCATTTTCGATAGTCCTGAACGATCAATGCTCTAACAACCACTGCTGAAGTCACCGGCGGAACGCGTTACCCGTCAAACGGCAATTTGTAATACGCTAAATGAATTCAAACATTTGCTTTTCTTTCGGTGTGGCGTGCTGAATGTGTTTTTCCCCAGATTGATCGATCAATAGCAGTGTAACTTGACTCTTATTTAGCGAAAGTAAATCAGGGTCTTTAACCGAATCGGCAATTACTTCTAACAAGCCCAGTTCCTTAATAACGAACTGAAGCGTTCCTTCAGCGGATTGCCCTTCGACAAGCGATAGCGGCGGGCTGCGCCTAAGATTCTCGCGGTTCTCTCCTTCGACGGACTCGATGCCCTGTTCTGATGTATATCGCCGTGAATAGACAGCATCCTCAGCAAACGACACGTAGGTTTTAAGGTTGAAATGCAACATAATCTTGATGGTCTCTATGACTATCGTCACAACGCGATGATTGGTGATCGCTAGGCGCATACTGATATATAACGGCTCCCGAGGATTACTACGCGGACCAGTTCTCATATCCGTGGCCCAATCGTAAATAGCGCGAGCAATTTTGATCTCCAGCTTCGGATAAGCCGCGACTAAACTTTCATTCGTGAGAGAACATCGCCTTCCGTAAGGCGCTCGCGTATGGTTACCGAGCCGCCATTGCCTTGCGTAATGATCGGTCGCGTTTGCCAAGCCGGTTGTTCAGTCAATTCGCGATCTGCAAAACTTATTGCGCCCGACAAGTCTCCGAACGAAATGTCATAAAGGGAGCGGTTATCAACGGTAAACTCTAAATCGATATACGGGTGTTCTCTTAACAGTTCGAGTTTTCCAATTCGCACCATCGTCAGATGAACGAACTGATAGATGGCCTTGGCTTGATTGTCTGCGATTGCCTGCAATCGGCTTGATCCAGGCAATATCAGCCCACCAGTCGGATCTGAGTCCTCGTCGAGCATCTTCCTAAGCTTCTGCGCAATTGCTAGATCGCTGTCTCGATTGAAAGCAAAGGATAGTTGTGGCTCGCCAAAAGGAAACCAGCGTCCGTTCTTTTGCACGTGGTGGAGAGTCTTTAGTCGTTCGTCAATTCCTTCACCTTCCATTCGCACGACTAAATTAGAAAACCAGAACTCACTTTCCTTTGAGCATTGCCGGAGGGTTTGAAGTTCGTTACCTTCCGAGAATTGCCTGAGCGTGAAGTAACCCGTTTCTCTAAAGCCAATGTTCTGCGCCTCGTTTTCCACCATGCGCGGAGATTCTTTCAGATTCTGGGACCGAAAGTGCCCGCCATTTTGAAATCCGATATGCCCCTTTATTGATTCTCCGTCAGTTGGCTTAATCGAGACCGGATGCAGCGAGAGATTCAAAACGGCAATCTTAAAGTCAATGTGGGGATTCAGTTTTCCGGTATCCAATTCGTCAATAAAATCTATGCCGCATATTCTGACTAAATCAGCTATTTCCGACTTATCATCATCAAAGCGTTTTATTAACCCTTTGAATCTGTCTAATTGATTCTGGCGGACGTCCGCTCCTTCACTGTGCATTCTTGCTAAATCGGCGTTTCGTGCTGACTCTCCCTTCAGCCGTTCAACGTCTCCAGCAAGTTTTTGGATTATTTCTTTGTCCTCATTTCGTAGCCGGTTAGCTGCAATGAGTTGGAGTTCCTTAACTCGAAGACTCTCAGCTATCGTTTCCTTCATCAAAGTCCGACCTCTATGTTGAAGAACCATTCCCAGCGGAATGCCGAGAACAGCGCCTACAGCGAGAAACCAATACCAACGGAGATCGCGCACGAAATAAATTTTCGGGGCGAGCCAAGCGAAAAATATCGGGGCTTCCGAAGGCCAAGCGTAAGAGCCGAACGCGACCACCAGGCCAAACAGTGCGACCGTGATTATTACGCCGAGCCAGGCTTTTTTCTTGGGCCAGAAAATCCACATCAAAGCGGTTGGTAGAAGGAATAGAAGCGACAAAAGGATGAAGACCAATCCCGGCGTCTTGTTGGGCAAGAGGTAGAAAATTATCGCCACGATAACCCCTGCGAAGATTCCGGTAACAACGGACAACACAATTGAGTTTCTTGAGGACTCGCCCATGTTGGAGAGCCTACGATGCAGTATTTCAGATAGTCAAGGATTACCCGTATTACGGTAAAAATGGTTTAGAGGGCAGCTGGTGCGTTCGGCCCAAGGAAACTGAAACTAAGCAGTATCCTTCCGTCTGGTAGTGATCTAAGTCGTGTTGAGGTTGCGTCTAGTCGGTCGGGGGCGAGTTCGGAGTCTCGTTGAGTATTCGGTTGAGGAAATCAACAATGCGACTGAGTTGTTCCTGTTGTTCAGGCGTCAGAGTACCGGCATCGGGCGTCTAAAAGGGGTTTAAGTTGTTTTAGAGCATCTTGGCTCGTCAGTTCTTCTGACATGAAGGAATTAGAACATTACGTTTCATCAATTGGCAAAACAGGTCGTTCCACGTCCAGATCGTAGAAGCAACGCCAGCGGCCATCGCAGGAGTGCAACGGAGCGACCCATGAAATTCGCGCAAGTTATAAGAGAACACAAACCGCGCCACAGCCGCCGTGAGGTTGTCCGACTTGACTCTAAAGGCGTTCGTCAGATAGGCGATGTAACGGTTCACACGACTTAGATCACGACCTTCCGTCTAAATCCTTCCACAATCAATGACATGCCGTGTTAGAACGCCGCGCCCTTTCAGGTCCCCATGATCTGGTTATATGTCGAACTCAGTCCGGTTACTTAAAACCCATGACGATTGTTGCGTAAAACTACTGACACGGCGATGGGTCCGTTGATGTCCAAAAGCTTCGTAAGGATTACTTCTTGAGGCAAACGACTGCTTTCTAGGCAGACGAGGTTATTAAGGCAAAGCGCTCTGCTCGGGTGAAGCTAAGGGCGCACCCCTATGTGGTTGCGATTATGCGAGAGAGATTTAAGGAGCCTGCGCAAGCTTAAGAGGCGTTGTTTTTCTGGTGCTAAAGCAGAAGCTGCAGTTAGGGCACTGAATCTCTGCTTCTTCGGGATGTTCTAACTTAGCGCCAGCTAGCAAGCCTAACCGCGACGAAGTCTTAGCGCCAAGTTCTCGGATGTCACTATGTCCGGCGAATTCCTTGATAGCGTGCAAGGGCATGCCTTCTAACGCCAGGTTGCTGAGGCAAGTATGCCTGAGATCGTGGATAGTCCAACCACCAGGTACTCGCTGGCCATAGGGGATGTCGAGACTTTCGGAAACGGTCTTGAAGACGCCTTTGAACCACTCGTATTCTTTTGTAAGTACGCGGTCAAGGCCACCTAGTTTTGCTGCTTTACGTTGAGCCAGCAGCTCTGTTGCTCCCGGAACCTTTATCGAACGTGTCTTGCCGCCTGTTTTAGTTGATTTCAACTTAAGTATGCCAAATCGTGGGCGATCACGATGATCTCAACTGCCTTCCGGCGATAATATGCGGTCGCGATCTTCTTCTACCTTGAGACTTCTTCAATGGATTAGCTGGCACGTGATAGTTGATTAGGTCATCAAATTTCTTGGACTCTTTTGCGCTTCGCAACGCCGCCAGGATCGTATTAAGACCTCGTTTGAGAGTGGATTGTTTTATCGTGGAGTTCTTGGCCTGAGCCCGATGACGACTTAGGATTTGCACGGGAGCACTTCAGTGGCTTACGAGTCTTCGACGTTCAGTTAACTTGGGGACAACTTCCCGGTCTTGCGGGTGAATGAAGCAACGATGCTATACTTTGAATGCTAAGAGGAAATCATGGCCGCGAATCTGGAAGATCAACTGATTGATAAGGTGCGAGCGCTGCCGCCCAACAAACAACAGGAAGCGCTACGACTCCTTGATACCCTTGCGAGTGGCGCAACCTCCGAACCTAACGGAACGGGTGCGGATCGCAGACCAGTTTGGGAGGTCGTCGACCAGATCAACGCTGACTTACCCGCAGACACCTGGGAGAACGTACCCACCGACGGCTCGATTAATCTTGATCATTACCTCTACGGAGCGCCGAAGCAGGAGCCGTGAAAGTTGCCTTCGTCGACACGCTCTACTTTGTGGCTCTCTTCAATCCCAGAGACCAATGGCATGACCGCGCCATCGCAGCCAGTAAATTGGTTGCGGAAACCAAACTGATCACAACCGAAGATGTGCTTGTCGAACTCCTGAATTTCTTTTCGGAGTACGGCGAAAAGGCTCGCCGTGGCGCCGTCACCCAGGCTGAGGGAATTCTGAGCGGCGCGAATATCGAAGTGGCGCCACAGAGCCATGAGGCATTCATGGCGGGTCTCACACTTTACAAAGCACGCCCGGACAAAGGTTATAGCCTGACGGACTGTATCTCGATGCACGCGATGCGCGAGCGAGGCGTCAGCGACATATTGACGCATGACGACCACTTCCGTCAGGAGGGCTTCACGGTGCTGCTCTGAGTGAGCGTCAGCCAGCTAGGGAACCTTGCCGCAGAAGGTCAAAGGTGATCTTCATCTCCGCTGTCGGTGCATAGAAAAAGTTGCGAAGAGTGTCCACTGTGGGGAGCCAATTCTAGTAACGTAGCTGATGTAAAGACAGGCCTTAGCTCATTGAGTAGGTAAGGCCTGTCACAAGTAAGTCACAAAGTTTGGGCTCTGGATGCCGACTTGGCTTTCCGGGGCTTTTTCTTTTTGGCCGTTGATTCAGACTTGTTGCATTCCTTGTGCGACGAATGCAAGAATTGCACCTGGCAGAAATTCTGAAATCATTTTCAAGTGCCCCACCTCTCTCGTGGCGACTGCTCTACGACCCAGGCATGAAAATATTTGTGCTGAATATTCATTCAGTTGGTTAACGCTGTCGTCGGATTCTCCGTTTCATAAACTGAAGTTCTTGCAATGCGCGGACCATCGCTAGGCAAGACAATTGTTCTTCACCAAACGACACCTCAAGATCGCAAATGAAACTGGAGACGTGAAGCTGCTGGGCAGCTTTCGGCGGTTTATCGATCGCGTCAAGAACGATCCGAATTACAAGCCTTCGAATCCGGCGTTGGCAGTCACGGCGATGGAAGCGCAGTACGCTGCCGGGGCTTCAGGCGTGGTAGGCGTCCGAGACTAATCTCGGCGCGCACAAAGTCGCGCTCATTTCCTAGGGACACTGATTGATGCACGTGTCTGCAACCCAGGCTATCGCCACATCTTCAATCCTGGCGAGTCGGGATTCGATACTTAGTGAGATCGCCGCAGGAAGACACCTGACGACCCTGGCCTTCTCCGAAACCGGATCGCGGTCGCAGTTCTGGGCTCCGATCTCAAAGTTGGAAGAGAGCAACGGGGATTATTTGACCTCCGCTTCAAAATCCTGGGTGACGGCAGCGAGTCACGCTGACTCTTACGTTTCGACGGCCCAGAAACCGGAGGCGACTTCGCCTCTGGAATCCACCGTATATTTCATTCGCACCAGCGCGGAGGGCGTGCGAACAACTTCATCATTCAACGGGCTTGGCCTGCGCGGCAATGATTCATTGCCAGTATCGCTGGAAAGATCTCTGTGAGACAAGGTGATCTCATTTCGGCGCTTGGCGAAGGATCTAAAGTGATTCTCGAAGTCGTTCTGCCCTGGTTTGCGATCGGCACCGCAGCGATGGCGAATGGCCTCTGTCATGTGGCTGTGCAACGCACCATCGAACATTTAACCTCAGCTGGATTTGAACAGGATGGCTCGAAGTTGCGTGATCTTCCCAACCTGAGAGCGCGCCTGGCAGAGATGAGTGTGCGCACCGAACAATCGCGCAGCTTGCTGGGCCACACGCTGGATCAAATTGAAAGTCCAAGTGAGGTAACTCCGCTGTTCGTTTTGCAAAGCAGGCTGGCGGCTTTGCAAGCGGCAGTGGACGTGACCGATCTCGCAATGAAGACGTGTGGCGGCGCGGCGTTCTCGCGACACTTGGCAATCGAGCGGCTCTTCCGCGACGCGCGCGCCGGGTGGGTGATGGCTCCAACGGTGGATCACTTGAACGATTTTATCGGGAAGGCCCTGACCGGCTTGCCGCTGTTTTGATTCGGAGCCCGACGAATAGCACTTTGTCCTTTCGTCGAGAGAAGTCCGCGCACAGGACGATAGACCCAGAGTTAGTCGGACAGGACGAAAATCGATGAGTGACACTAATTGCATCCTTCTCGGTGCGGTCGCTTATGACCCGAAGGTAGTGACAATCTGGGAAGGCATCCGAGATCATTTCCAAGAGCAGGGCGTGCCATTAGATTTTGCTCTCTTCTCAACTACGAGCGACAAGTGGAGGAATTACTCAAGGGCCATATCGATGTCGCCTGGAACACGCCGCTGGCTCACGTGCGCGTCAAGCAACGCACTTGTAACGCTTCGCTTTCGCTCGGGATGCGCGACAGCGATCGCGATTTTTGCGCAAAGGTCGTGGTGCGGAGCGACCGTGGCATTAAGTCGTTGAAGGATCTTGAAGGAAAGACGCTCGCCGTCGGCAGTTCTGATTCAACCCAAGCGCGCATCCTCCCCCTCTATTTTCTGGACGAAAGAAGGCGTTGATCTCGACAGCGTAAAGCTCCTTCCCTTCGATACAGACCCGGGCAAACACGGCGATGCCGGCACTAGCGAAATTGATGTGCTCAAAGCATTGGAAGATGGACGCGCTGACGCGGGGACTGTCGGTGATCTATCTGGGTAAATGAACAAACGGCTGGACACATCAATGCAAACCACATCGAAGTATTATGCCTTTGCAGAGGTGACGATGTTTCTCGCGACACAGCTTGCCGACGAAGGGTGCCACATCGACGTCTTTCTCAAGCGCGCGCGGATGTGTGGGCGCGGGCTGGGCATCTCTTCGGTGATCACTTTCCGATCGCTTTTGTCTTTACTTCAGACGGACGATTTCACCGAAGCTGCGTTCTTGCTCTCAGTTCCTGGGGACGGAACGTTCTTGGATCTCTTAACTTTTATCCAACGGCACGCGCCGGACGAGCCGACAGCAGAGTTGACCCGCAGGGCGAAGAGCGACGAATCACGGCATGTCCATTTCGGTTTAGCCCATGTGCGTTATGGCCTCGCCAACGATCCCGGGCTTTACAACAGGCTGGAAAAACACCGTGCGAAGACGCGCCGCAACACTTCATGGCGTAGGTGGCGTTCCAGCCCCGCTTCAAGATGCGTTGACGATCCTTGCTGCCGGCGGCGCTCAGCCGGGAGACGTAGCTCGCGGCCAGGAAAGTTTCCGTGAGTTACTCGAGACGATGCATCTTAGCCGTACTAGAAGACTAGAGCACGCCGGTTTTACCACTGAGCAAGCGAAGACGATCTCGCAACTAAATACACCAAACTTCATGTGACAGGCGTCCGAGAGACTAAAGTTCGTCGTTGGCAAAACCGCGCGGTAAAAAATCGAAGCCAAACGAAAGTTCGTCGGACCCGCGAACGTCGCCTCATCGTTAGCTGGTCAAATCGACTTACTCTTTTCTGAGGCTCACTAAGAAAGAACGGAGCCAACTCTCTAACTGGGTCCTCAATCGAAGAAAAGCGTCATAGCCGCGTTCGTTTCGAGTAGCAACCATTTCATGCGCATCCCCGACAATGAGCAGCGGGGTAAATCTGGACCCGGAACGCTAAGGTCGCCGAAGAACTACCCGTTGATACGTTTATTCTTTAACGGGTAGCACGTGAACGGCTTTGATTATCAGCCTCACGTCGTCGCCGACTTGAAGCTCTAGGTCCTCGACCGATTCAGTGGTAAGTACTGAGGCCATTTCGGCTGGCGTTGATACCTCGAATTTTACCAGCGACATTATTCCATCGCCTTTGATCGAGGTTACTCTCGCGCTAATCCTATTCCTTGCCCCGTGTTTAGCGTGTTGCATTGGACTTCGTCCTTTCTAAGTCAAGTGAGCGTGGCCCGCCATTTCCCAGGATGGGAAGCTATTATCGAACTGCTTGAGGCGCAGCCGCAACTCATATCCAGAGGAGTCCCTTGAACGGCCGAGGCGAGGTCTGAATTGAGGATACTTCACGTCTAATATCGGAAAAAGTAGTTGACTTTACTTCCGACAGGGCTATAATTACCGCCCTCTGCCAGAGTCCTTTCATGCTGAGCTGCCCGCCCGTGAAAGTCTCTTACTCACCAGTGTTCCGCGACCAGGCGGACATCCCTGAAGGCAGATAAAGGCACACATTCTTGAACTCTGTAAGTCGTTGAACACCTTCCGTGTTGCGGTATCGGTTTCAACGCAGATCGATATTTGGTAGTTGGCCTTTCGGCTGAGCTGTCATTTGGAGCATAACGCCCCGTAAGACGGATCCTGATTTAATCCGTCGAGTTGAATTGTAATCACGAATGTCCAAAATGCTCGCAACGAGGTCTGCAAAAGTCTTATTGCTCAATCTGCGCGCATCAGATGAGGTGGGTACGACTCTGAGAGATATCTTGACGCCTTACTTCAGACCCGAGTCAATTCACTGCTGGTCAGGTGATTTTGGCGGCGACCAAATCGTTCTCAGTAACGAAGATGTGTCAAGGCTAATCGCTCGTTCTAATCCCGCAATTGTCTTTTTCGCCCAAACAGCAAATCTAACTAAGCAAACGGGAGAGTTACTCGAGTTAATGCGAAAGGATTTTCCGGAGATACCGGTTTTGGTTTTGGTCGAGGCGGGCGAGCCGAACGAGATGTTGGCCTGGCTCAAACTCGGAGCTGCCGATTTTCTCACAATTCCGCTGCGAGCGAACGATGTCCTGCCGAGAGTCTGGCGATTGCTCGAACATGTTGATCTAGATATTCCGCTGCCGCGTTCGCATATGGTCAAGGACGGGGTAAACGAATTAGTTGGCGAAAACCCTAAATTTTTGCGGGAGATCGAAAAGATTCGTTCGATCGCTAAATGCGACGCCAGCGTTCTGATTTCTGGTGAGACAGGAACGGGCAAGGAACTCTGCGCGAGAGCTATTCACTATCTCAGCCCTCGAACACGCCATGCATTCATCCCGGTAAATTGTGGCGCCATTCCAGCAGACTTAGTAGAGAACGAATTATTTGGACATGAACCTGGCGCCTTTACGGGAGCGAAGACGTCGCGCCCTGGATTAATTCAGGAAGCTGACGGCGGCACGCTGTTCTTAGATGAAATTGACTGTTTACCGCTGCTGTCTCAGGTCAAGCTGTTGCGCTTTCTGCAGGAAAAGGAGTTCAGGTCATTAGGTTCAACAAAACTATGCAAGACTGACGTGCGCATTATTGCCGCGACTAATGCTGACTGCGAAGAAGCTTTACGGACCGGCAAGCTACGCCGGGATCTGTACTATCGTTTGAATGTCATTCCACTGAATCTGCCATCCCTTAGGGAGAGGGGTGAAGACGTCTTGCTTCTTGCGCGTCATTTCCTGGTAAAGCATGCGACCCAACTCAACAAACAGATTATCGGGTTTTCGACTAGTGCGATACGAAAACTCTACTTCTACGAATGGCCCGGCAACGTTCGGGAATTGGAGCACATTATCATGCGCGCGGTAGTACTTTCGGGCGGCGAGGTAATCCGGGCGGATGACATCACACTCTTGGATAAAGTCGATCCGGCTCGATCAGAATCATTCCGGGAGGCCAAGGACAGAATAGTAGCGGAGTTCGAGAAAACTTATATTAGATCTTTATTGCTGAAATGCAGCGGTAACATTTCCGAAGCGGCCCGGATAGCCCACAAGGATCGTCGAGCCTTCTGGGAACTGATTCGCAAACATCACATCTCCGTAAAGAGCTTGCGCTCGAGCATCTCGTCAGGCGTTGGACAATAAACCTGGGTTAGACAAAATTGTCCTGACATGACTCGTCGCTGCGCGCTTGATGAGATCCGTCTCATCCCAACAATAACAAATTACTGTCAAAACACTGACAGCGGCTCAATGTGAGCTGTGGCGCGTTACTTGCCGGTAAAAGCGCCGACGAAGAGTGTAAGCAGTTTAAGGCGAAGCTATGGCTAATGAAGAGCTGAACACTGTTTACCGCATCTTGAGATATTTGGTCGAGAATCCGAATGCACAAGACACGTTAGAAGGGGTCGTCGAGTGGTGGCTGCTGGATAAATACACCAAGGGCAATGTCATGCGGGTAAAAGAAGCGCTCGAGGAACTTGTCAGCGCGAATCTGGTTCTGCAGAGGCGGGGAAAAGAGTCGCGGGTCTACTACAAAATCAATCCCAAAAAACTTCGAGAGATTTACGCGCTCCTTACCGACAGTACGCCGCGTTAGCGGCCGGGATTTAGTTCCAGCCGTTCTAAGCCGCGAACCAACGACAGGTCAGAAACAGTTTATGGAATTGACTACTGCAACGCTGGTCTCGACTGATGAGAAATCAACATTGGGGATCCGATCAAATGGTTTTCATGAAACGGCCCACGTCCTCGCGCAACCAATCGAAACCGGGTGGGACGGTACTGTTCTTGCCGCATTGCAGCGTTGGAGTATTCCGGCGCTTCGGTTGGCGCTCGGGCTGACATTCCTTTGGTTCGGTGCCCTGAAAGTGTTCGGGGTGAGTCCGGTCACACCATTGCTCAAACAAACCATCAGTTTCCTGGCCATGCCCGCGTTTACCATTCTGTTGGGAGTTTGGGAGATGGCGATTGGCATCGGATTGTTGTTGAAACTGGCATTAAGGCAAACGTTGTTTCTACTGTGTCTGCATCTGGCGGGAACTTTCGTAGCCATTTCGCTGGCTCCGTCACTTTTCTTCCTGCATAGCAATCCTCTGGTGTTGACCGTGACTGGAGAGTTTGTTCTAAAGAATCTTGTTCTTTTAACGGCGGGTTTAGTGATTGGGGGGCACGAGTTATCTCACTCGCCGAAGCCATCTACGCAAGCACAGATCAGACGAAACGAGCGAGCTGACGAAGATGTCCAGGAACAGGGAGCAGCCTAAACCCAAGTCCGCCCTAGGACAAAAGTGTCTAACTCTATCCTGCTGAGGACTAAAGCTTTGTTCCATTTCTTGTGGAGGTGCCCCCGGACAAAAACAACCTACTCCAGATACAAATAGCTCGCTAGTCAGAGTATTTCCCTCTGGCATGAAGCTTGCCGAACAACATCTCGTTCGTAGTCCAGCCCGCTTGCACGCTCAAATCAATTCGTAATGCAGCGGGGCGTTTCGCGTTAGTGTCCCGACGACCACGCTTCAGCATCGGAATGAGTTTTGAACTGGAATCAAATCGGCAGGTTCTTTGACTCTGGGCAAGAACTAGTTTGCAAATACATCTGCTTATCAATCGCTTTTCTCAGCGCCGAATCCGTGCGCTCACGGGGAGAAACGATGTAGCGTTGACGCAACACGTGACGCTTGATCTCAGCGAGCGGGCGCGTCCCGGACTTAGCGCTTGACGTCCATAAAGGGAGAAGACATGACAAAACGAACTGTCCTTACCACGCTAATTGTATCGTTGGGGGTAGTCGCGCTCTTCATTGTGTTTGGCCCAAGAGGCTTCGTGGTTCAAGGCACATCCGCACAAGGCACCAAGGACGCCAAAGGTGTAGCTGCCGTGAAACCAGCGACGACCTCATCGGCGCCTTCAGCGGAGGACAACCAACTGACTCCAAAGAGTCCCGCGGCGTACGATCCGAATTGGGAGCGTGGCGAATATCCCCAGGACCAGCGGAACAAATTGCTGGCCTTTCCGAGTCTGCGACCGGGCGACATAACACCCGTCAAGCTCTATCTGTACGGTGGACCCGGCGCCTCCTCTTACGCTTCGATCGATGATGTGGCTGATTTCGGCGAGTTCTACAAACGGCTGAGCGATCAAAAGCCGACCGTGATGTCGCGATGGAAAGCGTATCTCGATACGCGGTACGAGTTCAGTGGCAAGACTGATCCCGTCGTCACGATGGCCAGAGGCAAACATATTCCGGTCGGGCCCGTGGTGAAACTTCCCGAAGGAGTTAAGAGCTGGGAAGAGTTGGCAAGTCTGACCCCGGCCGAGATTATCAAACGCGACCTGTTTCCGGAAGGTTTTCGTCCGCTGGCACACCCACTGCAATCAACCGGCCACATGCTTTTTCCGCAACTCTGGTTGACCGCACATCCCGAAGATAGTCGCTTCGATGTCGACTTTGATATTCCTGAGGCTTATCTTCCCGAGTTCCCGCCGCCCCTTTTCCTGACAACTCGGCCGGATCTCGGTGACGTATCTCGCGGTGAAGAAATTACAGAAGCCAATTACTACAGATTGCTGAATGGCGTTGTCACGCCTGAACAGCTTAAGGGGCTGGAGAAGCTGGTAATCAAAGCCAACACCAGTTGGTTTAATCAAACCAAGCATCGGCTTACAAAGCTGCCGTCGCAAGGGATTGCTTGCTTCGATTGTCACGTCAACGGTCACACTAACGGAGCGATCGCAATGGATCCCGGCACGCGGCCAACGTTGGCGCGCGTGCGAATCGATACACCAAGTCTACGTGGTAACAACATCTACCTGATGTACAGTCTGCGCAGATCGATTCGCTCGTTGGATCATTTTGCCGAGGTTGAAGAGTACTTTGACGGAGACATCGCTTTAGCGCAGCAGATTGGTGGGCGCGAATTCAATAAAGGCACCACCAATGTAATGGGCGACTTCAATTCGATCATCGCGTTTCCACCTGCGCCAAAACTGGATCGGATGGGCCGGCTGGACCCGGCGAAGGCGACGCCGGCAGAGTTACACGGCGAAGCGATCTTCTTTGGCAAAGCCCAATGCAGTTCCTGCCATACTCCTCCTTATTTTACCGACAACCAAATGCACGATTTGCGTGTGGAAGAGTTTTATCCGGGCAGGGCCGAAGGCTGGGCCAAGACGTTTACTCTTCGTGGCATTAAGGATTCGCCGCCGTATTTCCACGACGGGCGGTTGCCAACGCTCGAGGACTCAGTCGAATTTTTCAACATCGTTCTTCAAGTGAAATTGACAGCGTCCGAGAAGAAAGACCTCGTAGCTTATATGCGCACTCTGTGAAGAGCCGCCAACTGAGCCGCTTTCGGCGTCCTTGTAAGTTGCGCGTGCCAGCGTATTGTCAATCACTCGGCGCGCAACCCCTGCGATGACGCGTGGTGCATTCCTTTCTGGTCACATTTGCAACTTGCCGGAGGAGCAATCTCATGAACTGGCAAAGTCTATCGAGAGCTTTGTTACTGGTTATTGGTTGTCTGCTGATTCAAGCTGAGGGCCTTGGTCAGAGCAATTACGCAAGTTTGAGCGGAACCATTTATGATCCTCAGCGTCAGGCTATTCCCAATGCGTCGATACAACTCACCTCGACAAGTACGCGCGCGATTAGACAAGTCACCAGCAACGAGCAGGGGATTTACCAAATTATTGCTCTGCTTCCGGAATCGTACACGCTCAGCGTGCAAGCCGCAGGGTTTTCGGTTTCAACCCAGACCGTGCATCTCGAAGTCGGACAACGAACGACTTGTGATGTGACTCTCCAAGTCACTTCAGTTACGGGCACCGTGAACATTCAGAGTGAGAGCATGAATGTCCTCCGAACTACTGACGCTAGTGTGGGTGAAGTGGTGGAGCGAACCTCGATTCGCAACTTGCCGCTTAACGGACGCATGTTGATCGATTTAGTGCTGACCGTGCCGGGCGCCCACGAGAGCCACGGAGCGCAAGCGGGCGACATGAGTCCGTTGTACTGGCGTCCGGGACAACGCTCAGCCGTAAGTATCGGAGGCAATCGGCCAAACGCAAATTATTTCCTCTTGGATGGCGCAACTAATACCGATCCGACGTTCAATACTTTGAACCTAAGTCCTTCACCGGACAGCGTCCAGGAATTTCAAGTAGTGACCGGAAGTTACACGGCCGAGATGGGTGGTGCGGGCGGTGGCCAAATCAACATCGCCACCCGCACGGGCACGAACGAGTTTCACGGAACGGCGTACGAGTTTTTGCGCAACGATATTTTCGACGCCCGCGCATTTAATGACATGGATTCGTCGAATCACCTGGTCCGAAACAACTTTGGGGCTTCGCTCGGCGGTCCGATCAAGCGGAACAGGAGCTTTTTCTTTTTCAACTATGAAGGACTGCGGCATACAAAGTCGATGGCGATGATCGACACCGTTCCTACCGAGGAGGAAGTTAATGGCGACTTCAGTATGGCCGGCGTCACGATCTATAACCCGTTCAGCGCGCGTCCTAACCCGACCTTTGATTCAACGAAGCCCATCAGCCCCGCCAATCCTCAGGTCATTCGCGATCCGTTTCCGAATAACATGATTCCGCAAAACCTGATCGATCCGAAAGCCCAGTTGTTCTTACAGAAATACATCCCTCGTCCGAACATGGACATGGGGATGAACGGGTGCGGGATGACCATGATGGGAGTCCCGACCGTAATTGGCGGGGGCGCCGATTGCAACAATTTTCTCGACATGCGAAACGAACACCACGTGACCGATCAGGCTATGATTCGTTTTGATCAGAGCTTCAAACGCGGGGACAGTTTGTTTGCGCGTTACTCGTTTAGCAGCGAACGCGGTTTCATGCCGCAGAACCTTCCCGGCTTCGGCGCCAATCACGACAACTTGTCACAGAATGGCACCGTTGGCTGGAATCACATTTTCAGTTCCCGGATGGTTAACACGGGGACGATAACGATTTCGCGGCTGGCGATGCATCGCACTTCCGAGAATAGCTTTACTAACGACATCGTCTCTGAACTCGGAATCACGGGAGTTGGTTTTGGCGGCGAAGGAGCATACGGCGCCCCTTGGTTCGCGGTCCAGGGTTACTCAGGAATGGGCGATACATACATCGCGACACCAATGCACGCCTGGGACACTATTCTCGAAGCACGCGACACATTGAGTTGGCAGATCGGCCGGCACAGTCTGAAGCTGGGCGGCAGCTACCGAAATTTTATCTGGCCGATGTGGGGCTTTTTTCAGAATCGTGGCTACTACCAGTTCACCAATGGGTTCACTACCAGGACGGCAACCAATGACGGCACCGGTTCCGCGCTCGCGAGTTATCTGCTTGGGCTACCGGCGGTGAAACAACGCCAGGCTGGTATTCCGCAGATGCAACTGCGCCAGTGGTACGCCGACGCTTTTATCCAGGACAGCTTTCAGATAACACGCAACACCACAATTCAAATGGGCTTGCGCTATGAATACATGAGTCCGCTCAGGGACATTCGCTTCGCCAATACGAATTTGGTGTTCCAGAATGGCGTGCCCTCTGTCTTCATCGGCGGTCAACAGGGATTTCCTGAAGGGCTAACCAACGCAAACAAGCTCAGGTTCGCTCCCAGATTTGGCTTCTCGCACAGCTTGCCGGATCACGGCATCGTGGTACACGGAGCCTTCGGCATTTTCTTTACGCCCGTCGACATGAACACCTGGTGCAACCAGCGGCACAATGTGCCTTATGTTTTTCCCGAAACGCAGCAGAGCGATAACTTCACTCCGGCGCCCGGTATCGTGGCCACCCATTTCAACTTCGCGCCGGCAGTGCTGGGCGTGACTACCGTGAGCTTCGCGGCTTTTGAGCTCAACCCGCCAGCCCAATACATTGAGCAGTGGAGCGCCTCGGTCGAGAAGAGTCTTGGCAAAGAGACAACGCTGGAAGTTGGGTATTTAGGATCGCATGGAGTGCACTTGCAGCGTTCTCATCTAATTAACAACGCCCCTCCCGGGCCAGGGGCGATTGGGCCTCGCCGGCCGTTCAAGACGCTGAGCTTCTTACCGGGCATGGTGTTGCCGTCAAACATCCTCGTCGCCAACACCACCTTTCCTGTGAGCGGAATCAACCTGCTCGAGAATTCCGCGCAGAGTTGGTACGAAGCTGGCTACGTTAACGTCAGACGCCGGTTCGCTCAGGGATGGACATTCCTGGCTAACTACACGTTCGCAAAGAACCTCAGCGATGCTCCTGACTTCCGCTCGCCGATGTTCGAGTCAGCAGCTCCGCAAAATAATTCGGATCTGGCCTCGGAGAAGGGACCAGCGTGTGACCTCCGCCATCGCTTCTCGATAAGCACGGTCTACAACATTCCCACCGTGGCCAAATCCGGTGTCTTACGTGCAATCACGAAGGACTGGCGAGTCTCAGCCATCTTCCAGGTACAAAGCGGATTTCCTTTTACCATCTCGGTATTTGGTGACACGGCAAACGCAGGCACTTTGCTGGGTGAGAATCCAATTCGCGCCAATTACACCGGCCAGGCGATTTTTGGCGCAGGCACGCACACCGCGGCGAGTTGGTTCAATCCTGCGGCGTTCGCTACGCCAGCCGCTTTTACCTTCGGCAATGTAGGTCGCAACTCAGTCTATGGGCCGGGACGGCAAACACTCGACCTGGCCTTGCAACGTGAATTTTCGATTACTGAGGACATCAAATTTCAAATACGTGCCGAAGCTTTCAATGCGCTCAACCACACGAATCTGGGCACGCCTAATCGGTTCGTCAACACGCCACAATTCGGAACTATTACGGAAGCCGCCACACCGCCTCGTGAGATTCAGTTTGGCGCGCGTCTTTCGTTCTAATTAATCGGAGGTCGCCAATGACAAAACTTAGTCGCTTCACTCGAATCCTGCTGATGATCGCTGCCGCCATGCTGGGCATCCTTCTACCGAGTCGACATGCCTGGGCACAGGGTTGAGTGGCCGCACGTCAAGGCGCGCCCGTGATTGGCGTGCAATGCGCAGGAACTGAGGGGTCTGGTTCGCACGATAGTGGTGCGCTTGATGGTGGCCGGTGGCAACTGTCGATTGGCTTTCGCAAACAACGGTCGCACCGCCATTTTGTTGGGACGGAAGAGCAAACGCAGCGCGCCACTTCAGGGACTGAGGTGGTCAATAATATATACCTGTACGATGCGGCACTTACCTACGCCATCAACCGACGATTCAACGTAACCGCCTCTATGTTCGTCATGAGAGCGACGCGGCGGCGCGGGACCTCGCCGCAGATTTTTCATAGCGTCGGCTTTGGCGATCTTAGTGTGATGGGTCGAATGTGGATACGTAAGCCTCCAGCCGAAACGGGTTGGAATATCTCTGTCGGAGTTGGCGTGAAGTTCCCGACCGGGAATGA
>Ga0070694_100000585_pt1 | contig 20123 bp, 15 predicted proteins | sample KBSK1251metaG_FD_65470 | JGI IMG/M metagenome (GOLD analysis project Ga0070694, IMG submission 65470) | Corn, switchgrass and miscanthus rhizosphere microbial communities from Kellogg Biological Station, Michigan, USA - KBS K1-25-1 metaG | ecosystem: Host-associated > Plants > Roots >... | reverse complement strand
GCTCCGCAATCGTTCCCCCACATTTTCCTGGCCGCGTCTGCCAGACTTTCAGTAATCGAGATCGCTTTTGGGTCCGGAGTCATCACGTCTTTGACTTTCATTGTTGCCTCCTTCATTGGTTGCGAGACCTTCACTGCGGTCTCGAAGTAAGTCAGACCAAAATTCCGCCCACTCATCCCCGGGTTGGTCAGCCAGTCTTGATCGCAACACATATGCCGTTTCAGTTTATTGAAGGATTGAGGCGCGGTGGTTGATTCCTTTGAGGAAAGTCACGCAGCCCTGCGAGAAAATGCACGCTATTTGAACCTGAACGCTCTCATCGACCACGTCAGGTTAGTAAACCGTCAAAACACTTGTCCGCGGCGTTCGATCGTGGATCAACTTGCTGAAGCCAGCCAGTCGCGCCGACGATGACCGGTCGTATCTCCCCGGTTCAGTTAGCCACAGGACTTCCGATCACATGCCCGCGGGCCACTTCTACTGAGCACTTCGCATGCGAGACGACCGCTTGCGAAACTGACCCGAGCAGCAGGCGCTCCCATGCGGGATAACCGTGCGAACCAACCACAATCAGATCGGCCTTCCACTTCTCAGCCTCATCGAGAATGACTCGCTTGGCGGCGCCGGCGACACATTTCCCCTCTACCTCGATGTCCGGTCCCAGCGCCGCAGTCAGTTGCGCGACTGAGCGCTCCATAACCGACTCTGCCCGCAGACGCACTGACTGTTCGACCCGTGCGAAATAATCACTCGGCAAACTCCAGATGTCCGGCGTCGCGGCCAGCGCCACCTCGAATGCGGTCAACACCAGGATTTTCGCGCCGGTGGGCCAGGGCCGCCCCGCTACTTGTGCCAGCGCCGCATCACTGAACGGTGAGCCATCAACGGCAATCAGGATTTTCATGCTTAACCTCGCTGGGTAACGCCAGAGAATTTTGTGCGCGAGCGTTACCTGAGACTCTGATTTCAGCAATGGCCGTGCCCAACGAGTAAGGCAAAAAAACAGATACGGACGACGGGTTGTTGGTGACGAGAGACTTAGACCTGCGCAAATTCGCGCGCCAATTTGAGCAGCTTTCCGCACTGGGACACGATCTGGCTATTGCTGAAACTTCCAGATCGCCCCCAGGCCCGCATCCCACATCTCTTTATTAAGCGCCGGAATGTCCTTGTCGAGAATTTCGTTGGCGCGCGCCTTCAATGACGACCACTGGCCATTTAGTTCTCTCATCCGATCGAGCGAGGGCTGGTTCACTCGCGGGATGTCGCTTTCCGTCTGATTAATCAGGAACAGGTAATTGGCTGTGAACTTATTTGGGAAGTTCTCGACATCGTCGTACGCCTTTGATTTGCGCTGCACCATGTCTTCATCCCAGCCCTTCATCTTCTTGAGCAGCGCCTCGCCGTCTTTTTTGACGGCAGCGAACTTATCCCCCGCCGGCAATGAGGTGAGCAGCGACTCCAACTGTTTCTGTTTGTCGTAAAGGCTGTTTACCATCCGGTGCATCGAGGCCAATTCGTTTTCCATGCTGGACATCGTGCGGTGATATTCGCGGTAGGTGTCGGCGTCAGTTGGATACAGGGGGTTCGGGAGAATCTCAGCTTCAGTTGAGACATTCTTATCCCCCAGCTTCAACGTGATGAAATATTTTCCGGGCGGCGCTTTGTGGGCGGCATAGCTAACCTCCATGTCGACAAAAGGCACGCCCGGCATCGTGGCATAACGCATGTCCCAAACAAATCGGTTGAGCCCGGTCTTCTTTGGCAGCAACGGCTCTTCCTTGGGAGCGCCTTCGTATTTCTTGTATTTGTCGTCGGCTTTTGAAGAAAAAGTGCGCACGAGATTACCGTCCGGGTCCTTAATCTCGATCGTAATTTGATCTTCCTTCTTCAATTCAGCTAATTGATAGTAAATGACAACTCCGGTCGAAGGATTCACGCCGCGGAAGCGGTTCGCGCCGGAGAACTCTTCACTGGTTTCATCGAGTTCGCTGCCGCCGTTCGCGACGTAGGAATTGTCGGGCCGATAGATGGCGAAAGCAGGCCCATCCTTTTTGTACTGCCGCAGCACACTCAGATCATCCAGAATCCAAAACGCTCTGCCCGAGGTGGAAGCGATTAGATTGCCCTTGTGAATCCGCAGATCAGTTATTGGGGTGACGGGCAGGTTCGATTGAAATGGCGACCAGTTTTTGCCGCCGTCCCAGGAGATGAACAGACCCAACTCCGTGCCGGCGAATAACAGGTCTTTGCGCACGCTGTCTTCGCGAACCACGCGCGTAAAAGCATTGGCGGGCAGACCGTTGTCAATCTTCGTCCAGGTCACTCCGTAGTCCGTGGTTTTGTAGAGGCCAGGAGTGTGATCGTTGAATTTATAGCGCGTCGTCGCGATGTAGGCCGTGGCTTTGTCGTACGGGGAGACTTCAATCGCATTGATCAGACATTCGGCCAGTCCCTGCGGTGTAACGTTCTTCCAGGTCACGCCGCCGTCTCGCGTAAGTTGCACCAGGCCATCATCGCTCCCAGTCCAAATCACACCCTTCTCGTGCGGCGATTCCATGACATAGGCGAGTGTGCCGTAGTTTTCCGCGCCCACTTCTTCGTTCGTGTACGGCCCGCCGGCGCGGCCTTGTTTCTCTTTTTCGTTGCGCGTCAGGTCGGGCGAAACTTCTTTCCAGGTCTTGCCCCAATCACTTGTCTTCAAAAGATATTGAGAGCCGTGATAAAAAGTATTCGGCTCCCATTTGCTCCAGATGATCGGAGCATTCCAGTTGAATCGATACTTGATGTCTTTGGCGTCCATTCCCAGGTATTGAATTGGAGCCGCCATGATTTGCGTCGAGCCTTTGGCCCTGACATCGAGCACCTCAATTGTTCCCTGATAACTTCCGCCCAGCACCAGTTTTGGATCCTCAGGATCGAAGGCGAGAAAGGCGCTTTCGCCGCCGGCGGAGGGCGCCCAGCTGGCGTTCGTTATACCAGCGCTTCCGAATTCACGGCTGGCGATGGAAACCGAAGTGTTGTCCTGTTGACCTGCGTAGATGTGATAGGGAAATTGATTGTCGACGTTGATACGGTAAAACTGCGCCGTCGGCATGTTTGCTTGGGTACTCCAGCTTTTGCCGCCGTTGAAGGTTATTGCCGACCCGCCGTCGTTCGAGATGATGAAGTTGTTGGGATTGTCGGGATTGATCCAGAGATCATGAAAATCGCCGTGCGTCCCTGAGAGGTTCTCCCAGGTCCGCCCGCCGTCCGTCGAACGCAGCGCCGGCGCGCTCATCACGTAAATCGTATCGTCATTCTTCGGGTCGATGAACAGTTCGATGTAATACCACGCCCTTTGCACCAGGCGGTGATCGTTGGTGATCCGGCTCCACTTCTTGCCGGCATCGTTCGAAACGAATAAGCCCCCCGCTTCTTTGTCAGAGTCGCTTTCGATTAGGGCATAGACTTTCTCCGGATTGGAACGGCTGACCGCTATCGCCATTTTGCCCATTTCTTCGGGCAGCCCTTCTTTCATCTTTTCCCAGGTCTCGCCCTGATCGGTTGATTTATACAGACCGCTGCCGGGGCCTCCACTGATGACTTTCCACGGCAGACGGCCGTGTTCCCACATGGCGGCGTACAAGATTCGTGGATTGTTCATGTCCATAGACAATTCCGCGGACCCGGTCTTGTCATTCACGAACAAAACATTCTTCCAGGTCGTTCCGCCGTCCGTAGATTTATAAATGCCGCGTTCTTTTGACGGAGCATAGAGCGCTCCCTGCGCGGCAACGAGCACGATGTTGGGATTCTTCGGATCGATCACGATGCGTGAAATGTGTTGGGTTAAGTCCAGTCCGATCTTTTTCCAGGTCTTGGCGGCGTCAGTCGACTTGTACACGCCGTCGCCGGGATGAGTCATCACTCCGCGAACGGCATGTTCGCCCATCCCGACATAAACAACGTTGAGATCGCTTTCAGCCACCGCCACCGCGCCGACGGAACCGGTCTTGAAAAAGCCATCCGAAACATTTCGCCAACTGAGGCCCATGTCGTCGGTCTTCCACAGCCCGCCGCCGGTCGTGCCCATGTAATAGGTCTTCGCGTCGCCGACGACTCCGGTTCCGCAATTCGAACGACCGCCGCGAAAAGGGCCGATCGACCGCCACTTGAGCGGTTTGAATATTGTGTTGTAGTCGTCTGCGGCCGGCGCTTGTTTTACTTGCGCGGATAGATTGGTCAAACAGAAGCAAACGACAATTAGGGGGACCAGGCGTTTTGTCATCGAGCGATCCTCAATCCAGCAGATTTTTGCGCGCGATGATACACCAATTGCAGGAGTGAGTGTGTGAGTTGATTGCTGCCTAACCAAGAAGAGTTAGACAGGATTTACAGGATTGGGAGGATAGGCAACCGGTTGAGACAAACGCGATTATGCCCACGGCGAACACCGTGTCGCCGATCATTTTGGCGAACGAAAATATGAAGATTGCGATAAAGGTGAACCAAAGTTTTTTCATAACAATCAGGACTCCTCAAACCCAGGTAGTCGTGCGGTTTGATGTCCGAGAAGCTTTAGCTTGTCGAAGCTTCGGCGACAAACTCAAGTTTGTCGAACATTTATGCCAAACTGCATTAGTGCCCAAAACCATTTACTCTTCTGAAATCTTCAGACCTGCGCGACAGGATTAACTCGGCACACTTTGTTCCAGCCCGATTGCCTTCGGAAACAGAATGTTGTTCTCCAGATGAATGTGCTGATGCAGATCCTGCTCAAAAGCTTCCAGCGCCTGATACAGAGTTTGATAACTGAGGCACCCATCGGCGGGAACGGTGAAATCAGATGTCAGCAGGCGCACCTCGCGCAGGATTTCGCCGGCGGTGTCGTGCTCCATCATCATCATGCGAATCGGATTGTTGACGGTGCCGAACGGCGCAAAGGGCGCACGACGATCCTGGAGGCGCGATTGCTCAAGTTTGACGATGAAAGGAAACAGAACCTGTTCCTCTTTGAACATGTGGTGCGTCAGGTCGTCGCAAAGTTGCCGCAGCAGTGTTTTGACGGCAAGCAACTCTGAATGATTCTCGCCGTGGGCCGAAACGACTTTCGCAGTCAACGGCTCCAGGCGGGCCATCTCGGTTTTCGTAAAGACGTGATGGGTGTCGAGAATGTACTTAATCAACTCGGCCGCCGAGAGCCTTTGAAAGTCGGGCTTGCTGTCGTTAACCAGTGTGCCTGTCTCCGCGAGCATTTGTTCGAGTGCCTCCAAATCGACGCCGGCGGTGGCACAAGCTTCTCCTAATTGTCGATCACCGCCACAGCAGTAATCGATCTTCAGCTTTTCGAAAACTCTGGTGGCATGGGGCGAATTGATCGCCACGTCTCTTACTTTCATTGATGAACTGATCATTATGATTTCTCCTGATAAGAATTAGTTCGGTTATGGCACCCTCCCTCACGGTCGGGTTTCTGCAGTCTCGAGCCCGGTGACGGGGCCGTTGCTAGTTTCAGCAAAGCGCTGACGTTGGGCCTGCTTCACAAAAACGAAATGATTTATGAGGAGACAGAGGAGCGAAAAAATTGCGAGAAAGACAAAGCCGAGTGCATAACCACCGGTGGCGTCACGAATCACGCCCAGCGCGAGCGGGGGAAAGAAACCACCCAGGCCGCCGAAAGCCCCGACCAGGCCGGTGACGGTTCCGGTTTCTTTCGGGAAGTGCTCCGGCACCAGTTTGAAGACTGCGCCGTTGCCAAGTCCCAGCGCGGCGGCGGTGCCCAGCGCGCCGATGGTAAAGGTCGGCATCCAGGGACAACCCATCAAGACGCCGAGGATTGCCACTGCGAGAAACACGCCGATCAGTACTCTGTCGCCGCCAAAACGATCTCCGAGCATTCCGCCGACCGGTCGCAGCAAAGTAGCCAGCAGCACGAATCCCGCAGTTCGCGCGCCGGCGTCAGCCGGGCTGAGTCTGAATAAATCTTTCAGGAGCGTCGGCAGGTAGATCGAGAAAGCGACAAAACCGCCGAAGGTCACGAAATAGAAAAATGAGAGGACCCAGGCGAGCGGCGAAGACCTGAGCACAGCCATATTCTCGCTGAACGTTTTGGGTTTCGCTGTCGAGGCGGCGTCGCGCGCGAAGAGGTAGAAAACGATTCCCCACGCCACGGCAACGACCGCGAAGATAAAGAAGACGGGCCGCCACGAGCCGAAACTCAAAGCCAGCACCGGCGCGCCAAAGACGGCGATTGACTGGCCGATGTTCCCCATGCCGTAAGCGCCCAGAGCTGTGCCTTGCTGATCAGCCGTGAACCACTTCGAAGTGAAGCTGACGCCGATCGCGAAAGAAGTACCGGCCATCCCCACGAACACCCCAAGCCAAAGCAATTGAGCAAAGCTCTGTGAGAATCCGATGCCGGCCGCGGGAATCGCCGACAGCAGCAGCAAAGCGGCAAACACTTTTCGCCCGCCAAAACGATCGGCGAGCATGCCCGCCGGCAGTCTGCCCAGCGAACCAAGCAGCACCGGAATCGCAATCATCAAACTCTTCTGTTTGGCCGAAAGGTTGTAGAGCTGTGTGAAGGTCGGCGCCAGGGCGGCGACCAGCCCCCAAACTGCGAATGAAACGGCAAACGCGGTGGTTGATAGGAAGAGGGCGCGGATCGCGCCGGGCTTGAAATTGGCTCGCACTCTTAGTTCCCTGTCGCTAAGAAAATCAAAATCCCATTGGCAGATCCGCCGCCGGGAATACTGGCACAGCAATGACTATGCCGACTGGGCCCACTCTCAGAGAGTGCGATAACTCGCAGTTTGGCGAGTTTGAGGTGGGGAATTTTGACGAGGTGAGCGGAATTCTGCGCAATGACTCCGATCGTTCGAAGTAAGACGGGGACCGTAACGATGGCTATGCCACTCCGATGCGCGGCAAGTCTCCGACTTGCCGGAAAGCCTTTTAATTCTGACGGTCTCTGACCGCGGGTCAAAGACCCTCCAGAGAAAAGGGCCACAGCCCGGCAAGTCATAGACTTGCCGCGCATCGGAGTGGCCGAGCCATCGCATAAGAGTTTCGGTTTGCCTTTGAGGACTGCAGACCTTCACTTGCACCTGCGGAGAAGGCAAGGCCGTTAGACTAGTAGAAGGTTATTTCAACCGGCTGCGGCGAATCTGAAGACGGATGAGCGGCGAAACTCTTGATCAATTTTTTTGTGCAGAGACACTCTTGAGTCTATTCTATGAGTCAGTCGTCGCGGAGTAAGAACCGAGAATCATGTCCAAAGAAACGCTGAAAGCAGCGATCTGGGGTTCTCTCACTACGCTGCTCGTCGCGGGCTTGATCGTCGTGGGCTCGCGCAACCTCGCTCATTTCGATGCGGCGCTGGTCGGCTACACCTTCGCGGTGTTGTTTGCGACGTTCGCCATCACCTATCGCTATTCGATGTGGCTGCAAAGGCCGCCCACGGCCCTGTACTGGAAGCGTGGGTGGCAAGTCTTCCTTCGACCAAAATATCTGGCCGGCAACATTGCCCACTGGTTTGCGCGCGTGCCGGCAGAATTTGGCGCAAATCTTTTTATTCTGCGACGGGACCGATTTCGCTGGGGCGCGCACATGCTGATCATGTGGGGCTGCATCGCCGCCGTGGGCATCACCTTTCCTCTGGTTTTTGGCTGGGTGCATTTTGAAACGCTGCCAAACGATCTGAACTGGTATCGCGCTTATCTTTTTGGCTTTCCGACGTTTGCCTTTCCGATTCATTCGTTGTTCGGGTTTCTGATTTTTCATGGGTTGGTGTGGGCCTCGATCCTGGTCACGGCCGGAGTGATGCTGGCGATGCGACGACGCATGCGCGACCACGGCGCCGCGGTACTCCAGCAGTTTGGCGAAGATTTTCTGCCGCTGATTCTGCTCTTCGCGATTAGTGTGACCGGATTGATGCTGACCGCCAGTTATTCGTGGATGAAAGGCTACGGGTATGACTTTCTGGCAATTCTGCACGCGATCACGGTGATCTTTACGCTGCTCTGGCTGCCTTTCGGAAAGTTCTTCCATATCTTTCAACGGCCGGCGCAGCTGGGCGTGAGTTTTTATAAAGATGTGGGCCGGCGCGAAGCTGCGGCCGAATGCCGGCGCTGCGGCGCACCTTTTACATCGCTGCTGCACGCCGAGGATTTGATCAAAGTTGAAAGGCAACTCGGCTATGACTATGAGATCAGAAATTCGCCGGTCGAGCATTACCAGTGGATCTGTCCGCCGTGCCGTCGCGCGTTGGTGGCGCTGGCGCAAGGTCAACTTTGGCAGGGAGCAGGATTTGATTTTGGCGGGGCCATGCCAACGCCGATTATTGGCAATCAGGGAATGAACCAGGGACCGTTAGGCGAGGAAGATGCGAGAAATTTTCATCCGTGAGTTTGAGCGGCTCGCATGAAGTGCCTTGAGAACCTTTGGATGAAAAGTATTCAGCTCCAGAGGAGCGAAATGTTTATAGAAACGAACGGTTAATACTCTTCAGCTCCGGAGGGAGCGTAACAATGTCGGAAAATATTTCGCTCCTCTGGAGCTCCGAATCGACGGCATCACGATTCTATAAACATCTCGTCCCTACGGGACGAAAACCGAAGGCAAGCAGATTAATCAGACCTAATTGAGATGGCACTCTTACCAGAAAATCTTTCAGCTATGGCCGAACAATTCGGTCCGCATCCCGCCTATTCGGAAGGCGAGCGTCTGCAAACCGGCGTCGCGCCCGACAAGCTGGTCAAGACCCACTGCTGCTTCTGTGGCCAGCAGTGCGGAATTCAATTGAAGGTCAAAGACAACTCAGTGATCGGCTTTGAACCCTGGGAAGACTTTCCGTTCAACCGCGGCATGCTTTGTCCCAAGGGCGTGAAACGTTACCTCCAGGGCTCGCATCCGGATCGCTTGCTGCATGCATATGAACGCGATGTGAATTCGGCAGGTGGTTTCCGCACGGCCGAATACGATCGCGCGATTGCACGCGTGGGGGCTGAGATTCAGAGGCTCCAGGCGGCGCACGGCAAAGATAGTTTCGGCGTGATCACCGGCGCCAGCCTGACGACGGAAAAAGCTTATCTGATGGGCAAGTTCGCGCGCGTTTGTTTGCAGACTGCGAACATCGACTACAACGGGCGGCTGTGCATGGTGAGCGCGGCCGCCGGCAACAAAAAAGCTTTTGGCATCGATCGTGCGGCCAATCCCTGGTCGGACATCCTCAAGTCTGAGGTCGTGTGGATCAGCGGCGCGAATGTGGGCGAGTGCGCGCCGATTACTACCAACTACGTCTGGCAGGCGCGCGAGTTCGGTGCGAAGATCATCGTAGTCGATCCGCGCATCACGCCGATTGCTCGCACCTGCGATCTTTTTCTGCCGATCAAGCCGGGCCGTGACGTGGCGCTCTTCAATGGCATTCTTCATCTGATGATCGAAAACGATTGGCTCGATCACGAATTTATTGAAAGTCATACCGTCGGGTTTGAAGCCGTGGCCGAACATGTTCATGAATGGACGCCGCGTCAGACAGCGCAGGTGACGGGTATATCTGAGCGCGCGATTCGGCAGGCCGCTGAATGGTGGGGCGAGGCGAAATCAAGTTTTCTGATGCACGCGCGCGGGATCGAACACCACAGTCATGGCGTACAGAACGTGCTCGGAGCGATCAATATTGTGCTGGCCTCAGGACGAATCGGCCGTGAAGGCTGCGGCTACGCCACTATCACCGGACAGGCAAATGGTCAGGGTGGCCGCGAGCACGGACAGAAATGCGATCAACTTCCCGGCGCGCGCGACATCAGTAATCCTGAACATCGCGAGTACATCGCCAAAGTCTGGGGCGTCAGCGCGGACGAGATTCCAGCCGCCGGCGTCGATTGCTATGAAATGTTTCGCCGGATCGATCGCGGCGAGATCCGCGGCTTGCTGAGCATCTGTTTCAACCCAAAAGTCTCTCTACCGGACAATAAATTCATCACGCGTTGCCTGGAAAAACTCGAGTTCTATGTCGCCATCGACTTTTTTCTGAACGAGACGGCCCAGCACGCCGATGTCGTCCTGCCAGGCTCGCTGCAAGAAGAAGATGAAGGGGTCGTCACTCAGATCGAAGGACGCGTAATCAAGATCAATCAGGCGGTCGATCCGCCGGGCGATGCCCGGCAGGATTGGCGCATCATTCAGGACATCGCCAGGAGCCTCGGGCGCGAGCGCGGCTTCACCTTCACTGCGCCACGCGAAATCTTTGATGAACTGCGGATTGCTTCGAAAGGCGGCATCGCAGACTACTCGGGCATTACTTACGAAAAAATTGAGAAACAGGGCGGCGTCTTCTGGCCCTGCACCAGCGAAGACGATCGCGGCACGCCCAGACTGTTTGAAACCGGTTCGTGGAATCCAATCGCCAGGGGCGCGGGCCCGTTCTACTTTCCTGACGGCAAAGCGCGCTTCAACGTGGCTCCCTATACGCCGCCGGCTGAGGACGTCGATGATGAATATCCGTTGATGCTGACCACCGGAAGAGTGGTCAGCCAATTCCTTTCGGGCACGCAGACGCGGCGCATTGGGCCGCTGGTGGATCAATATCCCGAGCCGCGGATCGAGATGCACCCACAACTGGCGGAAAAACTCGGGATTGCCGATGGTGATTTTGCGAAAGCTGAAACCAGACGGGGCGACGTAACGCTGCGGGCCATGGTGGTAACCACGATCAGGCCCGACACGATCTTTATTCCCTATCACTGGGCGGGACGAAAGAGTGTGAACCAGTTAACAATTTCAGCGCAGGATCCGATTTCGAAGATTCCGGAGTACAAAGTTTGTGCGGTGAGGGTAAAGAAGGCGAAGGATGAAGGATGAAGGATGAAGGATGAAGTGGTTACGTTCGTGACGCTGGAAAGTTTTGCCCGGGCCGAGATTCGTGATCCAAGCAGTAACTTTCATCCTTCATCCTTCCGCCTTCATCCTTTGAGTAGCTATGCCGGTTCCTGATCAAAACGAGTTCTTCATCGACCCCAATCGCTGCATTGGCTGCCAGGCGTGCGTGCAGGCCTGCAGCGAATGCGACACTCATCGCGGGTTTTCGATGATTCATCTGGAGTACGTCGATCGCGCGCATTCGGTGCAGACTGTCCCGGTTGTTTGCATGCACTGCGATTCGCCCACCTGCGCCGAGGTTTGCCCGGCCGACGCGATCAAGAAGACAGCTGACGGCGTGGTGCAAACTGCGCGCAAGCCCCGCTGCATCGCCTGTAACAACTGTGTGCTCGCCTGCCCCTTCGGCGTGCCCAAGATGAAGACGGAATTCAAACTGATGATGAAGTGCGACATGTGCTATGACCGCACCTCGGAAGGTCTGAAGCCGATGTGTGCCACGGTCTGTCCCAGCCAGGCGCTTTTCTTCGGCACCCGGGAAGAGATCGAGTCGTTGCGTCCGCGCTCGACGGCGACAAATCGTTTCCAGTTTGGCGCGCAGACCATCACCACCAAAGTCAACATGATGACGCCGCGGAGCGGTCGATCGGAATACATCGATGTGACGGCCGCAATGAACGAGCGTTCGACCGGCAAACAGATTTCGCTGAACGTGTTGATGGAAGGAATGTATCAAGAGGACGATAATGCCGATTAATCAGGAGAAAGTTTCCCTGCCTGACGGCGGTGCGATAGAAGACCAGCCACGCTGGCGCCAGGATTTTCCGATTGACTGGCCGCAGGACCATTATGTTTCGCGCCGCGACTTTACGAAGTTCATGGTGCTGACCAGTCTCGCTTTCACCGTGGGCCAGTTCTGGATCCTCGCAGTTAATTTTCTGCGCCGGCGCAATGGCGAATCGCCTTTGCGGCAAATCGCGACCATCGATCAGCTGCCCGTCGGTGGCGCCAAAGCTTTTGCCTACCCCGCCGAGCATGATTCATGTGTTCTGGTCCGCACCGGCGAAAAAACCTTTGTCGCTTTCAGCCAGAAATGCACGCACCTGTCCTGTGCGGTGGTCCCACAGCCTGAACGCAATTGTTTTCGTTGTCCCTGTCACGAGGGCTTTTTCGATCTCACCACCGGAGAACCGATCGCCGGACCGCCACGACGTCGTTTGCCGAAAATCAATCTGGAGATCAAAGGCGGCGCGATCTACGCCAGTGGCGTTGAGGAGCAGGTTGTATGAAAAAGCCGTTCACGCACGAACAGCGAATGACGATCGTTTACGGGATTCTTTGTATCGTCCTGATCATCGTGATGCTGCAACTGTGGTTGTTGATGGCTACGATGAATGCTTACCTGGGCGGCGATCAGTCAGTGATCCTGCCCGCCGCGCTGGCCAGCCTGGCCTGCCTGGGCCTGAATGCGGGCCTGCTTTGGTACCTCTACAAGATCGAGCGGAGTCGTCCGTAATAACCCTGGTTTTCAATACCCGTGCTTCAAGTGGCACAGACTTCAGTCTGTGATTCTCCTGGCGACGGCTCGCAGACTGAAGTCTGTGCCACTGGTTAAAAAAATAACGGAGTAGTTGTCATACAAACCCCGGCCGGAAGCGACCAATGTTCCGGGAGTCAGTGTGTCTGCTCTGGGAGAGTCCCACTGGAAGTCGCCAAATCTCACTGAAAGGGCGAGAAACACGAAATGTTTGCCAAAAGTTCAAACAAAGAGAATTACCATCTTTTGGAGCCTGATGAAGAGCGCACGCTCTGTGGGTACGAGGTCGCCCCAATCATTATTGACCGTCAGGTAAGCGTCTCAGCGCTCCATCTCACCAAGATTCGGCCGATTGGTTATGAGCTGTGCGAAGCCTGCGCCAGCGCCGTGAGTGAGCAACAGCAGCCTGCTTAATGATTTTGGAGTGCGGCGACTCGTCGCCGCTTTGCGTTAGCACCGAAGCAAAGTATTGAAATTGGCAGCAAATCTAACGTTCGGCCAAAGCGGCGACGAGTCGCCGCACTCCAAATCAATTCACGGGCCGGTAGGAATCCAGCACTTTCATGTAATTCGCGCGCTCGAACGCGGCTGGTTCCGCGCAGTGTTGCTGGCTCATGCTGCCAATCATCTGCGCGACTGAGCCGTATTCGTGCTCGTCCATCCAGATTTCCACCTCTCTCAACACTTCCTTGATGCGACGCACGCCGTTCTGCAAGAGCTCTGAAGCCATCATCGTCACTTTCGCCCCGGCCATCAGGCCCTTCAAAACATCTTCGGAAGTATGCACGCCAGTGGTAATGGCGAGATCCGCCAGAATCCGTCCATACAGAATCGCCACCCAGCGTAAAGGTAAACGCAGTTCATGTGAGTTGCTCAGCACCAATCTGGGGGCGACCGCGAGCGCTTCCAAATCGAAATCAGGTTGGTAGAAACGATTGAAGAAGACGAGTCCGTTCGCGCCGCGCTCCACCAGTCGTTGAGCCATGTTCGACACCGAACTGAAGAATGGGCTTAGTTTGATGGCGACCGGAATCGTAACCGCCTGTTTCACCTGGCGCAGCATGTCGACGTAGATGTCTTCGACCTCGCGGCCGGTGATCTCGAGGCTGGTCGGCACGTAATAGATGTTCAGCTCGAGCGCGTCGGCGCCGGCGTCTTCAATCAGCCCCGCATAATTGGTCCAACCACCGATCGAAACCCCATTCAAACTGCCGATGATCGGAATGTCCACGGATTCTTTGGCGCGCCGGATCAGGTTCAGATATTCATCGGGCCAGACGTTGTACGAATCCATCTCAGGAAAGTAACTGAGGGACTCAGCGAAGCTGTTTGTGTTGTTGCGGAGGTAGTGATCCACATAGAGACTGTCGAAGGTGATCTGCTCTTCAAACAGCGAATACATGACGACGGCAGCGGCGCCGGCGTCTTCCAGGCGCTGAATGCTGTCAATGGTGTGCGACAGCGGAGATGAAGATGCGACAATTGGGTTCTTTAAAACCAGCCCCAGATAATTAGTTGATAGGCTCATGATAGATCCCCAGTTTCAAGTTTCGAGTTCGCGCGCTGACTGGAGCGCAAGCGTCCTCGCTTGCTGCCGTCGTCGTGGGCGCGATGAAGCAACCGGGACGGTTGCGCTCCAGTCAGCTGAACCTCCTACACCTGCGCCAACTGCTTGTACTGCTTCCAGCGATGCGTGACAGATTCCTGCGCGAGCTGCAATAAAACTTTTGCCGCCTCGGGATCGCTGCGCTGCAACATCCGATAACGCCCTTCGGTGTAGATGTAATCCTGGAGCGGAATCTTCGGATCGCGAGAATCAAGCTGGAATGGGTTCTTGCCCTCGTCCGCGAGTTTTGGATCAAAGCGATAGAGCGGCCAATGACCGCACTCGACGGCCAGCTTCTGCTGCGTCATGCCTTTGGCCATGTCGATGCCATGCGCGATGCACTGGCTGTAGGCGATGATCAGCGATGGGCCGGGGTGCGCTTCGGCTTCGAGAAAGGCCTTGACCGTTTGGTTGTCGTTCGCGCCCATGGCGATTTGCGCAATGTAGACGTTGCCGTAACGCATCGCAGTCATGCCCAGATCTTTTTTGATTGTCGGTTTGCCGCCGGCAGCGAACTTGGCGACGGCCCCGAGCGGGGTCGCTTTCGAGGCCTGGCCGCCGGTGTTTGAATAGACTTCAGTGTCGAGTACGAGGACGTTGACATCCTGGCCGCTGGCCAAAACGTGGTCCAGCCCGCCGTAACCGATGTCGTACGCCCAGCCGTCCCCGCCGACGATCCAGACGCTCTTCTTCACCAAAGCATCGGCGACGCTCAAAAGGTCGCGGGCGGTACGCACGCTTCCAGCGTGCAGCTTGTCGGAGGCCTCGCTGAGATCGGGCTGCACGCCAGAGACGTGCGTACCGAGCTTGTTCTTCAATTCAGCAACGAGTTCCCGTTTCGCGTTGATGCCTTCCTGCGTGCTGTTGTCGCCGTTGAGGAGACCGTCGGCGAGGGTGTCGCCGATAACTTCCCTGAAGCTTTCGACTAAATGCTTTGCGTAATTGTGCTGATGATCGAGCGAAAGGCGCATGCCCAATCCAAACTCGGCATTGTCTTCAAACAGCGAGTTGCTCCAGGCGGGTCCGCGGCCTTCGCGATTTATCGTGTAAGGCGTCGTGGGCAGGTTGCCGCCGTAAATGCTCGAGCAGCCCGTCGCGTTAGCGATCACCGCGCGATCGCCGAAAAGCTGGGTCATCAGCTTGATGTAAGGCGTCTCTCCACAGCCCGAGCACGCGCCCGAGAATTCAAACAACGGCTGAAGCAGCTGAATGTCTTTGATGGTCCGGAACGTCAGATTGCCGTTGCGCGGAATTTCCGGCAGCGTCAGGAAGTAATCCCAGTTGACGCGTTCGCTGTCGCGGAGCGGCAACTGCGGCTTCATGTTCAGCGCTTTGCGCGAAACATTGCTCTTGTCCTTTGCAGGACAAACTTCGACGCAAAGCTGACAACCTGTGCAATCTTCAACCGCCACTTGAATTGTGTAGCGCTGATCGGAAAGCTCGCGCCACTTTGCGGGCATCGTCTTAAAGCCGGCCGGCGCGTTTGCAAGATCTTCCTCTTTACAAACTTTCGCGCGAATGGTCGCGTGCGGGCAGACGAGCATGCACTTGCCGCACTCGATGCAGAGGTCCGGTTCCCAGACGGGAACCTCCAGCGCGATGTTGCGCTTTTCCCACTGCGCGGTGCCGACTGGATAGGTGCCGTCGACGGGAAAGGCGCTGACGGGAAGACTGTCGCCGCGACCCGCGATAATTTCTGCAGTGACCTGTTGGACGAATTCAGGCGCTGCGGCTGAGACCGCGGGCGGCAGTTCAAACGTGCTGGTTGCTTCTTCGGGGATTTGAATTTCATGCAAATGTTCGAGCGCCGCATCAACTGCCGCGAAGTTCTGTCGCACGACGGGTTCGCCGCGCTTGCCGTACGTCTTCTTGATCGATTCCTTGATTTTGACAATCGCTTCCTCACGCGGCAGGACACCGCTGATGGCGAAGAAGCACGTCTGCATGATGGTGTTGGTGCGATTACCGAGCTGGTTCTCTTTGGCCACCGCATAAGCGTTGATCGAATGGACTCTAATCTTCTTAGCGATGATGGTTTCCTGAACTGTGCGGGGCAGACGCTCCCAAACTTCATCCGCTTCGTAAGGGCTGTTCAAGAGCAGGGTGGCGCCCTGTTCGGCAGCGTCGAGGATCTGGTAACGCTCGAGAAAGTTGAACTGATGGACAGCGATAAAGTTTGCGCGTTGAATCAGGTACGTGCTCTTGATCGGCTGCGAACCAAAGCGCAGGTGTGAAACGGTCATGGCGCCGGACTTCTTTGAGTCATAAACAAAATACCCCTGGGCGTAGTTTGGGGTTTCTTCACCGATGATCTTGATCGAGTTCTTGTTCGCGCTGACCGTGCCGTCAGCTCCCAGGCCCCAGAACAGTGCGCGTACCTGGCCGGCTGATTCGGTGGTGAAATTCGGATCAAAGGACACGCTGTTGAAGGTCACATCATCTTCAATACCGACGCTGAAATGGTTCCTGGGTTGGTCCTTTAACATTTCATCGAAGACACCTTTGACCATGGCCGGAGTGAATTCCTTCGAGCCCAAACCGTAGCGTCCGCCGACGATCCGCGGCATCGTGGCACGCGCATCTTGCGCGTGAGTTTCACGGGCGAGACGCCCGTGCCACGCTTCACTAATGGCAGTTACCACGTCTTGATAAAGCGGTTCGCCGGCACCTCCCGGTTCCTTCGTGCGATCCAAAACGGCGATGGTCTTAACGGTCGCCGGCAAGCTGGCGACAAAGTGTCCGACTGAAAACGGGCGGTACAAACGGACCTTCAGCAGGCCCACTTTCTTGTCAGCTAATGCCGCCACTGCTTCCTCGGCGGCTTCGCATCCCGATCCCATCATGACGATTATAGTTTCGGCGTCGGGAGCGCCCACATATTCGAATAGTTGATATTGCCGGCCGGTGGTGTCGGCGAATTTCTTCATCGTCCGTTCCACAATTTCCGGCGTTTGCGTGTAGAAGGAATTTGCTCGTTCCCTTGATTGGAAGAAGACATCGGGATTCTGCGCCGTACCGCGCATCACCGGACGATCCGGCGTCAGGGCGCGACTGCGATGGGCCCGGACCAGTTGTTCATCAATCATGGCCCGAATCTGTTCGTCCGACAGTTCTTCAATCTTCATCACCTCATGGGAAGTGCGAAATCCGTCGAAGGCATGCAGGAAAGGAACGCGCGATTCCAAGGTCGCGGCCTGCGCAATGAGCGCGAAGTCCATCACTTCCTGAATCGAATTCGAAAAGAGCATCCCCCAGCCCGTCGAACGCGTCGCCATGACGTCGCTGTGATCGCCAAAGATCGAGAGCGCGTGTGTAGCCACTGAGCGCGCGGCGATGTGAAATACCGTGCTGGTTTGCTCGCCGGCGATTTTGAACATGTTGGGGATCATCAGGAGCAGGCCCTGACTGGCGGTGAAGGTCGTGGTCAGCGCGCCGGTTTGCAAACTGCCGTGCACCGTCCCGGCGGCGCCGCCTTCGGATTGCAGCTCGCGGACGATCGGCGTCATGCCCCAGATGTTCTTCTGATTCTTCGAGGCCCACTCGTCTGATGATTCGCCCATCGGCGATGAAGGCGTAATCGGGTAAATCGCGATCACTTCGTTGGTTTTATAAGCAACATAAGCGGCGGCTTCGTTGCCATCGATGGTTACCGTGCGATTAGGCATTTGTTTTCTGTCGACTCCTGGTTTGCGCGACTGATTCTTGAGTTCCCGCATGATCCGGTCGCTACCGCTCCCGGTTCTGACACAACCTCTGCTTACAACTTCGCCGCAGGCAGCCCCTCCCACTGAACCGCCTGCGGCGTACAACAAGGAAGTCGTTTCTGACACCTGGTGGATAATCAGTTGACCTCTACATTGATCTTCTTTGGTCTGGCCTCCTCGTTTTTCGGCAGCGTTCTGGTAAGCACGCCGTCTTTGAACTCGGCGTTAATCCTGACAGCATCAACGTACAGGGGAACGGTAAAGCTGCGCATGAATTCACCATAATGCCGCTCGATGCAATGTTAGTTCTCACGGGTCCGTCGTCTCTTCAAACTATTCAACGCGCCCATCTCGTGTGCCTTTTCAGTCAACGTTCCGCCAAAAGTCTTCCGGTTTTTTGGCTTCGATCTGGCTGATCTTCCCATGCAGCCAGGATTTGACTGCGCTCTCCATCCTGCGTTCGTTGCCTTCCATCTCCAGCTCTTCAATTGTGCTCCCGGCTTCATTCAGGGGGATGAAATGACAGGGAACAGCTTGCGAGCGGTCTTCCGGCTTAACGAAGTCGAGCAGGCGGCACTCGGCACACGGGTGGGCGCGATAGGGATATCCATAGTTAAGACAACTCAGGGAGTCCTGGAAGATGGATTTTGGTAACCAGGGCGTTCGGACCGAGCGGCCATATCCGCCCTCCTCAATAAATGACAGCTCGCTTTTGAGTAGTTCAAGAATGTCTCGGTCGTCGTTAGCCATGGTAGTCATCCTCCAGTTCTCCCTGAGTTTTGTCTCGAGCAGCAAGCCGCTGCTCTTTGCTCGAGCTTGGGCTTTACCCTTATACCGCTGAAAGCAACCAACATGCCGATGGCAAGTAAGGGGATTTTATTGGCCATGTCAGAATTGACAGGTTGCGGCTTGCGTAACATTCCGCAAACTGTGAGAGAAAATGCCCATGATCTTTCTGCCTATGCGCGAAAAAATCACGAAGGTAAAGCGGGAGCCATGGGGCACGTCCCTTGCTCAAGGTCTTCGCGATCTTCGGTGTCTTCAAGAACCGACAAATGCTTCGCACTGCAGAACATGGAGAACCACCCAAATGAGCATTGCGCGTAGAACTTTCGCCGGCGACGTGTCCAGCGCCGCTCCGTCCATGAGAGTGTTGCCCTTCAACTCACCCTTGCGCGCAATTCCGGGAATTGATCGAGTCAGTCGCAGCCGCATTTATGCCCGGGGCGCGGTCGTGTTCCATGAAGGCCATTCGGCCCGGGGCGTCTACGTTCTTTCATCAGGACGCGCCAAAGTTTCGATCTCGTCGGCCGACGGCAAGAAAGTGATTATCCGCATCGCCCGGGGCGGTGAGGTGCTCGGACTCTACGCCGGCTTGACCGGCCGGCCTTTCGAGGCGACGGCCGAGATGGTTGAGGGTGGCCGCGTTGATTTCATTTCCCGCCAGGATCTGCTCGGCCTGCTGGGAAGCCAGCACTCATTCGGCCTGGATTTGGTTGAGATGTTCAGCCGGCAGTTTAGCGACCTTGTCGATCACACGCGGATGCTGGCCCTGTCCGAATCGGCTTTGGAAAAGTTGTCCCGGTTAATTCAGAGATGGGGCCGGGATTTCGGCGAACGCACCAGCGATGGAATTCGGGTGCACGTTGTCTTAACCCAGGAAGAAATTGCTCAAATAATCGGCGCATCCCGAGAGACAGTCACCCGTCTGTTTAGCGCGCTCAAGCGAGACCATATTATTCGCGTCAAGCGCGATGACCTCTGGATTCGTGATAGCGAGGCGCTGGCTTCTTTGGCGCAGGTGTCTTGAAATTTAAGGTCGCTCGTGATGCGTGTCACTGCAATGTATCGCGAACCCAGCTAACGTGGTAATGCTCGCCACAGTTCTTTAGTTAGATAGTCGGCCAGGATTTAAGTAAAGGCCATTTTCACCTGATAAGGAGGCTCCACGTCCCTGTATGTGTGTTGCCGCACAGACCGATAAAACCTCGATTGATATATCAAGAGGGCCTTCCCCTACATTTGGAAGTGTTTGGTCTGCGGCGGTGAGCGCGTGGCTTCAAGCCGAAGCTAAAAGCCTCTCGATAAAATCAACATGCCGATGGCAAGTAAGGAGCTTTATAGGCCCTGTCAGAATTGACAGGTGGCGGTTTGCATAACATTCGGCAAACTGTGAGCGAAAATGCCTATGATCTTTCTGCCTATGCGCGAAAAAATCACGAAATTAAAGCGGGAGCCATGGGACACATGCCTTGCTCAAGGTCGTCGCGATCTTCTCCGGTGTCTTCAAGAACCGACAAATGCTTCGCAGGGCAGAACGTCGAGCACCACCCAAATGAGCATTGCCCGTAGAACTTTCGCCGGCGACGTGTCCAGCGCCGGTCCGTCTATGCAAAGTAAGACCCTTTTCACCTGA
>Ga0070694_100000583_pt1 | contig 20146 bp, 12 predicted proteins | sample KBSK1251metaG_FD_65470 | JGI IMG/M metagenome (GOLD analysis project Ga0070694, IMG submission 65470) | Corn, switchgrass and miscanthus rhizosphere microbial communities from Kellogg Biological Station, Michigan, USA - KBS K1-25-1 metaG | ecosystem: Host-associated > Plants > Roots >... | reverse complement strand
CGCCCCTTGGGGAAGCCGCCGACCGAGTGCCCCGACCGCCCGATGCGCTGCAGGAGGACGGCGATCGAGCGCGTCGAGCCGATCTGGCAGACCAGGTCGACCGAGCCGATGTCGATGCCGAGCTCGAGCGAGGCGGTCGCCACCAGCGCGCGGAGGCTCCCGCTCTTCAGCCGCTGCTCGGCCGCCAGGCGCTGCGGCCGCGACATGCTGCCGTGGTGCGCCGTCACGTGCTCGGCCCCCAGGCGGTCGCTCAGGTGCCGGCTGAGCCGCTCCGACAGTTTCCGCGTGTTGACGAAGACCAGGGTCGTCCGGTGCTCGAGGATGAGCGCGGCCAGGCGATCGTGAATCTCCTCCCAGACCTCGTTCGGCATGACCGCCTGGAGCGGCGACCCGGGCACCTCGATGGCCAGGTCGAGGTCGCGCGCATGCCCCGTGTCCACGATGGTGCAGCGCGGGGCGCCCTCCGCGTCCAGGCCGCCGGCTCCGACCAGGAACCGCGCCGCGTCCTCGATCGGGCTCTGGGTGGCGGAGCAGCCGATCCGGATCAAGGCGGTGGCGGGCCGGACGCCGGCCGGCCGCGCGTCGGCCCGAGCCTTCCCGGCCTCCTCCCGCCCCTGCGCCGCGAGCGATTCCAGGCGCTCGAGCGACAGCGACAGGTGCGAGCCGCGCTTGTCGTCGACCAGCGCGTGGATCTCGTCCACGATCACCGTGCGCGTCGTGCGCAGCATCCGGCGCCCTCCCTCGCTGGTCAGAAGGATGTAGAGGGATTCCGGAGTGGTGACCAGGATGTGCGGCGGCCGCCGCAGCATCGCGGTCCGGTCCTTCGTCGGCGTGTCCCCGGTGCGCACCAGGACACGGATGGGGGAGACCCCCGTCAGGCCCGAGGCGGCGAGCTCTTCGAAGATGCCGGCGAGCGGCTCCTGCAGATTGCGCTCGATGTCGTTGGACAGCGCCTTGAGCGGCGAGACGTACACCACCTGGGTGACGTCGTCCAGCCGGCCCTCGACCGCCTGCCGCAGCAGCCCGTCGATGGCGGCCAGGAAGGCGGCCAGAGTCTTTCCCGAGCCGGTCGGCGCCGCGACCAGGGTCGAATGCCCGTCGAGGATCGACGGCCAGGCGCGCGCCTGCGCCCCGGTCGGCGCCTGGAAGCGCCGCCGGAACCACGCGGCCACGGCGGGATGGAAGCGTTCGAGCGGCGGCTGGACCATAGGATCCTTCATGCTAGCACGCAGCCCGCAGGGCATGCTGCCAGAAGGCAGCTACGTCGTCGGGGGCCCAGAAACGGACGCGAGACCGGGAGGACGCACACCTTTGCACTCCGTCCGCAGCAGCCCCATCCGCACACATTTGCACTGCATCGCCAGCCGCGGACCAGGGGGTCTTCCCGATTCTCCACGGAGAATCGACCTCCACGTCCCCCGAGGATGACACGCCGGCCGGCCGTGTGAATCGGCCTGGCCGCCCGGCCGGGGGGTCGGGTATGCCTGACAGGAAGTCGGCGGCGATGTACTCCGCACAGCGCCATAGAGGCTCGGTCGAGCCGGAGGCGCGCCGGCAGATCTCGCCGGCCCATTCCCACTGCGCCCGGAAAACGTCCGGGCACTCGAAGGAGACGGAGCGTCCCGGCTCCTCGTCGTCATCCAGGGCGTTGCCGTCCTGTGGAGAAAACTTGCCCTGTTCAGCGGCCGATGCCGCGGTGACTTCAGCTTCGAGCAGCCGGACATTGAGCCGCGATGTCTTCTCCAGCCACACCGCTTCCGTCTCGTGCGTCACCACGCGGAGAAGAAGCCGAAGCTGGCTCGGCGAGATCCGTCCGCGTGCGAAGGCCTCCGAGGTCAGGGAGAGATCCGTGAGGCGTCCATTCATCAAGATGAGGGCCCGCATCCGCCGCACAGAGATCACCAGGCGGTCGTTTACGAAGAGGGGAGCGAGCAGCGGCTCGGGGACGTGCGTCTGGCCGGCGCCCAGGTGGATGGTTTCGGGAGGAGCAGTGATTCCGGCGATGAATTCTGGCCCTGCACGCATGCTCAAACCTCGAAGCGATTGGATGGTTCGAAGAGTCCGCTCAAGCATGCGCGAGCGACGGGGGCGGAGTGTCGATTCGCGCTAGGTGTAAAATACACAAATCAGACTCGAGAAGCAAGTGAAATCTGGAAAGTTTTTCCGATCCCCTGCTGACCCGTCGCGGCCGGCTGGACCCGAATCAAATGGCGCAGCTCCCGGCCCGTCTGCGGCCGATGAAAGAGGCACCATGCCTGCGGATCGATTGCGGACGATCCACAGCGGAACGTGATGGCTCGGACGGATGAACCGTCGACCGGGTGGTATATAAATAGGCCATCACGCTTCAGCGGGGTCGAGCGCGAGACCCCGGAGTGGCTTCGGATTCGTGAGCCACGTCGACCCGAAAGGAGACCCCCATGCCACGCATCGCACCAACCGCCGCCAGGACGATTCCCCGACTCATCGCGGTGGTCCTGTCCCTGATCCCTGTCTGCGGCCGGATCGAGGCGGCCTGCCCGCCGGGTGTCGCCGTGCCGATCACGAGCGGAACCGGGGCGGCCGGTGTCCCGGTCGTATTCAGTTTCAAGGATGGCCCGCTGACGGCCGCGTTCTATCTCCTCGGTGAAGGGGACGACCACAACAGCGGCACGCTGGCGACCGCGGACTGGCTGGAGCGGCTCGGCGACCTGGACGGCAACGGGCGCATCGAATACCGCCTGCGCGCTCCGGGAGAGGGAGCGGGCGGATGGGGAGATCCCCGGACGGAAGGCTGTCCCGCGACGGCCTCCGTGCCGTATGCGCCTTTGATCGTGGTGCTCAGCCAGCCGCGCGAGGATCTGGACCGTGACGGGGCGTTCGATGTCTTCGAGGACACCGTCATCCGGAATGGGCTGCTTGATCCCGGCGAGGATAGGGACGGGGACGGCCGGCTGACGCCTCCGGACGGGTGCGAGGGCGCGACGCGCGAGGACGTCGACTGCGATGGCCACGTCGACCTGTTCTGGGAGGACGCCAACAACAACGCCATTCTCGACCAGGGAGAGGACCGCGATGGAGACCGGAGGCTCGACTACATCGACGAGGACTTGAACCACAACGGCATTCTGGACGCAGGTGAGGATCGGAACGAGAACGGCCATCTGGATACGGCGGATGCCGAGTTTGCCTCGCGGTTTCCGACCATCCATCCGTACATCGAGGACAGGAATCGCGATCAGGTCCTCAACGACCGGCCTTTTCCGGGTCCGTCCGATCAAATTTACGAGGGGACGCCCGGCGATCCCAATCGTCATCTCATCGAGCCCAACTATCCCTACGTCGCGTTCCGGCCGGCCCCGGGGGGATTCATCGTGGCGTCGGTGGCGTGGAATGGTTCGGCCTACGACTTCGACGCGATCGACACGCCCGCCCGCTCCATCACGGGGAGCGACGGCGCCACGTATCGCGCCATCGACGCACCTCTTCGCGAGGACGTGGTGGAATTTCGCGTGTCGTCGGCGCGCCTCGATTATCTTCAGATGATGCAGCGCGTCCGCATCGAGCCGGGGGACCCGGCCCGCGTGGACGACGTCCATGGCACGCGGGTGATTTTCGATCGCTTTGTCGTGACTATTCCCACGTCCTTGTACACCTATTTCCCCCCCGGGCCAGGAACGGATGCCAGCTTCCTGGAGACCGGTTCCCGCGAGGCGCTGGTTCCCGCCGCCGGCCGCTACCTGTCGATCGTATCGGGCTCCTTCGGGTCCGTGCCCCCGCTGGCTGGGGGATGGCATTCGACGGGTTCGGACGCGTTTCTTCATGGGCTCGGAGTGATTCCGACCGTGCGGGTGAAGACCCTCGACCAGGACCTGGACATTTTTCCGCTGCCCGACGACAACTGCCCGCGCGTGGCCAATGGAGGATTGATCACGACCCAGCCCGACTTCAACGTCGACGGCGTCGGTGACGCGTGCGATCCGACCTTCGACCCCCAGACGCCCATCGAGCATGCCTGGTCCGCGGTCACGACCGCGGTCAATCCCGGCGAACGCCGGGGGGCCGCCGCGGCGTACGACGCCGAGCGGCGGGTCGTTGTCCTGTTCGGCGGCGCATCCGACACCGCGACCTGGGAATTCGACGGCACGACCTGGACGCGCATCGAGACACAGCCCGCTCCCGAGGCGCGCGCCGGACACAGGATGGTCTACGACGACACGCACCGCCGCGTTCTCCTGCTCGGCGGCGGTGCCTATGCCGGCGGGGCGCTGAACGATCTCTGGCAGTATGCCGGGGGAACGTGGTCCCGGATCGACACACCGATCGCGCCGCCGCCGGCCTCCCTGTCGGGCAGCGGTGGGGGGGCCGCCCCCTCGTTCGGCATGGCGTATGACTCGGCGCACGGTCTGCTGGTGCTGTTCGGAGGAGACGCCGACGCCCGGACCTGGGTGTTCGACGGCGCCAGGTGGAAGATCGCGCCGAGCCCGCGGTCCCCGTTGCCGCGGACCCAGCCGCAGATGACCTACGACGCGGCGCGCCGGGTCACGGTCCTGCACGGAGGCCTCGATCTAGGCTCGAGCCAGAGTCCGCCGCGACTGTTCAACGACACGTGGGAATTCGACGGGGCCTCGTGGCAGCCCGCCGACGTCTCGGGGGACCTGCCTCCCAACTGGGGCGGAGCGACCGCCTACGATCCCGTCCGTCGACGGCTGATCAACTACGGCGGGGAGTTCGAGATGCTTCTCCAGCAGTGCACCGGATCCTGCTTTCTCTTTCGCATCTTCCAGGCCGGGGCGGGGACGCGCGTCTACGACGGCGCGTCCTGGTCGTTCGTGGCGAGCCGCCCCACCGCGGGCCGCGGGGCGGGACTGGCATCCGCCTACGACACGAACCGTGGCCGGATGTTCGTCTATGGAGGGGTGGACAGCCCCGCCTTCCAGGCGGAGTTCCTCCAGCCCGACGATGACGACGGCGACGGTGTTGCGAGCGCACAGGACAATTGTCCGCTGGTCGCGAATCCCGATCAGCGGGACGGCGATCACGACGGCTCGGGGGACGCGTGCGACAACTGCCCGGCCGCGGCCAATCCGACCCAGCGCGATCTCGACGGCGACCGCGTCGGCGATGCCTGCGACGAGGACCGCGACGGCGATGGCGTGCCGAACGATCAGGATGCCTGCCCGGCGTCCTACGTGGATGGACGATCCCCCGGGTCGGTCCTCGATGGGGGCGGTCCGGACACCGACGGCGACGGCACCGCAGACGACTGCGACGCCTGTCCCCGGGATCCGGCCAACGACGCCGACAGTGACGGGATCTGCGCCCTCGAGGACAATTGTCCCGGGAGCTTCAATCCGCTGCAGGAGGACGCGAACGGCGACGGCTCCGGCGATGCCTGCCAGCCGGTTCTGAGTCTCGACGGGGTGGTGCAGGACGGCGGACCGGCCCTCGAGGTCCTGGCCAGGGCCTTCGATCCGGACGGCGATTCGCTCTCGGGCACGATCGAGTTCTTCGCGGAGACCTCGGTCACCCTGCGGTCGCTCGATCTCGAGAGCCCGGACCTGTGCGCCATCGATGCGTTCCCGCCGGGCGATCCGGGGCGCGGGGTCGGCTATTTCGCCGCGCCGGACGGCCTCCGCATCCTGTTCGACATCGACGTCACCCTGGCCGGGGCGTTCCCGGGCCTGACATGCGACGACGGCCGTGCGGACTACCTGATCTCGAGGGGGCGTTGCGATGCTCCGCAGCTGTTTCCCAGCACCACCGTCGAGATCTTCAGCACACCCGCCGACTTCTGTGTCGTCCGGGCCGATCCGTCGGGCGGCTTCGACCCCGGCTCTCCGCGCTTCGGTCTGACCGTGATCTCGGCGGACGAGCAGGCGGTCCGGTTCCGGACCATCTTGAAGACGTCCGCCCTGACGATTCCCTTCACGGGAGGGCTGCCGCTGACGAGTCCGATCGGCGGGCTGGTCGCCGGCACGACCTACCGCATGGTGATCACGGTGACCGACGGCTCGACCGCGCCGGTCGGCGTGGAGGCGCTCGTCCTGTACCAGGGGGAGCCGACCCTTCTGATCGACGACCGCCAGGCCGTGACGGACATCGCGATCAATTTCTCGAGCCCGGCCGGGAAGGGCTCGGGTATCGTGAGCTGGCGCACCACGGCGGAGCTCTCCGTGCGCGGGTTCAACGTGGTTCTCGTGGACAACCGGGGGAATCGAACGCCCCTGAATCCCGTGCTCATCCCGTGCCAGGAGTGCCTGACCGGGCTGGGGGCGGGCTATTCCTCCATCGTCCCGAAGCACAAGAGCGGCAAGGGAGTGTTCGTCGAGATGGTCCTCTCGGACGGGACGGTCAGGACCTACGGTCCAGCGAGCCATTGAGGGAGAGGTGCGGTGGCCGGCCGTAGGGCGCCCGCGCGCGCCGTCCTGTTCGACTTCAACGGGGTGCTGGTGGACGACGAGACGTTCCACTGGCGCGCCTTCCGTGAGGTCCTGCGCCCGCACGGGGTCAGGCTGCCCCGCGCCCGCTACAACGCGCGCTACCTGGTCTTCGACGACCGCACGGCGCTCGCCGCCATCCTGAGCGACGCGGGCCGGAGGGACCTGCCGGCGGCCGGCCTCCTGCGCAGGAAGCGGCGCGTCTACCAGCGCCTGGCGGCCGGGGTCCGGATCGGGGCGCGCGCGGCGCGCCTGGTGCGCGACCTGGCCCGGCGTGTCCCGGTGGCGATCGTCTCGGGCGCGACCCGGGCCGAGATCCGCGCGGTCGTGCGCCGCGCCCGGCTCGGACGCACGCTCCGCGTCATCGTGTCGGCCGAGAACGTCAGGCGCCCCAAGCCGGCCCCCGAAGGCTACAGGCTCGCCCTGCGCCGGCTGGGACTCCGAGGCGGCTCCGGCTGCGTGGCGATCGAGGACTCGCCCGGGGGGATCCGGGCGGCGCGCGCCGCGGGTCTCGCGATCGTCGGCGTCGCGACGACCTTTCCGGCCCGGACGCTCCGCCGGGCCGGAGCGCTCGAGGTCGTGAAGACGATCGATCGCCTGAGCGCCGACGACCTGCTCCAGCCGGGGTAGAATCGCGGCGGACCGTCCGTCACGGTATCGGGGGATCGCCCATGCACGCTGTTGCCTCATCACGCCTCGCGGCGCTTGTCGCCTTCGGGATGATTCCTCTCGCCTTCGGCCAGGAGGACCACGCGCACGCGCACGGCGCCCCAGGCTCCCTCGGCACGGTGCATTTCGAGGTGTCGTGCAGCCCGGCCGCGCAGAAGCAGTTCGACCGCGCCGCGGCCCTCCTGCACTCGTTCTGGTACGACGAGGCCGAGAAGGAATTCACGCGGGTGACCCGGACCGATCCCCGATGCGCCATGGGGCACTGGGGGGTGGCGATGAGCCGCTACCATCCGATCTGGACCCGGCCCGGCACCGCGGACCTGAACGCCGGGCTCGCCGCCGTCTCGAGGGCGCGGGCGGCGGGCGGCGGGACGCAGCGCGAGAAGGACTACATCGCGGCGATCGCGGTCTTCTACACCGACTGGCACCGGATCGACCACCTGAAGCGCGCCGTCGCGTACGAGAACGCCATGCAGAAGGTCTACGAACGATATCCGGACGATCACGAGGCGGGGATCTTCTACGCGCTCGCGATCCTCGGGCGGGCCCTGCCGACCGACAAGACCTACGTCGAGCAGAAGCGGGCGGCGGAGATCCTCAACCGTCTCCTGCCCCTCCTGCCGGATCACCCGGGGATCGCCCATTACATGATTCACAGCTACGACTACCCGGAACTCGCGTCTCTCGCCCTGCCGGCGGCTCGCGCCTACGCGGGGATCGCCCCCGATGCGCCGCACGCCCTGCACATGCCGTCGCACATCTTCACCCGGCTCGGCATGTGGGAGGACTCGATCCGCTCCAACGTGGCGTCGGCGGAGTCGGCCTGGAGGCAGATCGCCGGGGGCGACCGCGCCATGGGGACCTTCGACCAGCTGCACGCCATGGATTACCTGGAGTATGCCTATCTTCAGACGGGTCGGGACGACGAGGCGAAGAAGGTTCTCGACGACCTGAACCGGGTCTCGCGTCTCGACCAGCAGACCTTCCAGGCGGCCTACGCGTTCTGCGCCATCCCGGCCCGGTACGCCCTGGAGCGCGGGAAGTGGGACGAGGCGGCCGGTCTCGAGGTCCGTCCCGCCTGGTTCCCCTGGGAGCGTTTCCCCTGGGCGAAGGCCAACGTGTATTTCGCGCGCGCCCTCGGGGCGGCGCGGGGCGGCCGGGTCGCGCAGGCGCGGCGCGAAGTCGAGCAGCTGGCTTCGATCCACCGGGGGCTTGCCCTCAAGAAGAACGCCGAGTGGAAGGAGCGGGTCGAGATCCTCAGGCTCGCGGCCGCCGGCTGGACGGCGCGCGCCGCGCGCAAGGACGACGAGGCGCTCGGGCTCCTGAGCGCCGCGGCGGACCTGGACGACTCGATCGAGAAGCACCCGGTGACGCCGGGATCGGTCGCTCCGGCCCGGGAGCTCTACGCCGATCTTCTGCTCGATCTCGGCCGGGCGAAGGACGCCCTGGAGGAGTACGAGTCGGTCCTGCGCGTCGCGCCGAAGCGTCTGCGCGCCACGGCAGGGGCGGCGCGCGCCGCCGAGCTGGCGGGCGAGGCGGCCCGGGCGAAGGCGCGCTACGCGGAGCTCCTCGCCTTCGCCGACAAGGCTGCGACGCGGCCGGAGATCCTGGCGGCCAGGGCCTTCCTGCAGGGCGCGCCGCCGGCCCGCTAGGACGCGGTTCGGGCATATACTTCGCGCCCATCGGATCGATCCGCCACGAGAGGAGAGACGGATGCTTCGCCACCTTCGAAACGGATCGGGCACGGCCCTTCTTGCCGCCATCCTGTTGCTGTCCGCAACCTCCCCGCGGGCGCACGAGACGCAGAGCGTCCAGGCGCTGCGGGTGACGGTGGGCTGGGGGGTCGAGCCCGTCTACACGGGATTCAACAACTTCATCGAGGTCGACGTCACCGATGCGGCGGGGACGCCCGTGGCCGACCCGGCCGGCTCTCTTTCGGCCGAGATCACCTTCGGGACCGAGCGGATCGTCCTGCCTCTGATGCCCGAGGGGAAGCGGGCGGGCCACTACGGCGCCCCGATCGTGCCGACGCGTCCCGGCACGTACACGTTCCACATCACCGGGACCATGAAGGGCCAGGCGGTCGACCTCAGCTCCACCTGCTCGGACAGGACGTTCGACTGCGTCGCCGACGTTGCGGAGGTCCAGTTCCCCGCGAAGGATCCGTCGCCCGGCCAGCTGGCCGAGGGGCTCGGCCGCGCCATGCCGCGGGCGGAGCAGGCCCTGGCCTCGGCGTCGGCGGCGCGGACGGTGGCGTACGCCTCGATCGCGCTGGCGGTCCTGGCGATCGCCGTCGCCGTCGGCCTCGGCGTGCGCAAGGGTGGAAAGGCCGCCTGAGTTGCGCCGCCGTCGGGTCGCGCTCCTCGCGATCGCCCTGGTGCTGGGCCTGCTGGCCCGGCGCGACGCCTGGGCCCACGCCGGAGTGCGGCAGGGGGATCCCGCCCCGGGATCGGCCCTGGGAGACACGCCGACCGCGGTCATCCTGACATTGTGGGAACAAGCGGAGCCCTCCCTCTCCGTCGTCCGGGTCCTCGACACCCAGGGGTCGGCCCACCAGATCGGCCGGCCCGAGCCGATGTCCGGACAGCCGCTGGCACTGGTCACCCGCGTCGGGCCGCTGGTCAAGGGGGTGTACACGGTGAGCTGGCGCCTCGTGTCCGCCGTGGACGGGCATGCCACCTCGGGGTCGTACTCCTTCGGCGTCGGCGTCATGCCCTCTGTCGCGGCCTCCGCGGTGGTCTCGGGGCCGAGCGCCTCACCAATCGAGATCCCGGCGCGCTTTCTCCTGATCTCGGGGCTCGTCCTGCTCCTCGGGGCGGCCGGCGCGGGCGTGGCACGCTTCGGCGGGCCGGGGGACCTGCGATTGGCGGCCGGCGGCTGGATCCTGGCCGTCGTCGGTCTGCTCCTTCTGGCGCTTGCCCAGAGGGCGAACGCGGACACATCGTTCGCCTCCCTCTTCGGGACTTCGATCGGCCGATCTCTCGTCGGGCGGGCGGCGGCCCTCCTCGCGGCGCTGGGGGCGTTGCTGGCGGCGCGGCGGGCCGGGTTGGAGCGGCGCCGCGCGGCGACGGGTGTTGTGGGACTGGCCGCGGCCGCCGCCATGGCGCTGCATGTCGCCGCCGGGCACGCCGGGGCCTCATCTTGGGCGCCCGCCTGGACGGTCCTCGCTCAATGGGCCCACTTCGGCGCCATCGGGGTCTGGCTCGGCGGCCTCGCGGCGCTGCTCCTTGCCCTGCGCGGGGCGCCGTCCGCCGGCGGGGCGGAGGCCGCCCGCCGCTTCTCGAGAATCGCGACGGCGGGGCTCCTGGTCGCCGCGGTGACCGGCGCCATCCGGGCGATCGAGGAGTTCTCGAGCTGGGGAGAGCTCCTGTCGACCGGGTACGGCCGCGCCGCCTCGGCGAAGATCACAATCCTCCTTGGGATCGCCGCGCTCGGGGCGTTCAATCGCTTCAAGGGGGTGCCGGCCGCCGCCATCACCCTGCGGCCCCTGCGACGGGCGGGCCTCGGCGAGCTCTCTCTGGCGGCGGGGGCGCTTCTGGCCACGGCCGTGCTCGGCGCCGTGCCGACCCCCGCGTCCGCGCGCCTGGCGGAGCCGCCGGTGCTCCGCGCCGCCGGTGTCGATTTCGGCACGACCGTGCGCGTCCGCCTGGCTACCGGTTCGAACCAGCCCGGCCCGAACCGATTCACCGTGAACGTGGAGGACTACGACTCGAAGGCCCCCGTGGGGGATGCTCGGGTCGGCCTGAGGTTCACCCCGCTCGACGATCCCGGGGTCGCACCTACCTCCCTGGCGCTCGCGCCGGGCCCGGGCGGGACCTACGTCGGCTCGGGTCCCAACCTGGCGTTCGATGGCCGATGGAGGCTGAGCGTGCTCATCCAGCGCGGCGGGGGCTCGGTCGAGGTCCCGCTCGAGGTCGAGGCCTGGGCGGCCCCTCCCTTCCTCTCGGTCGAGCGCCCCACCGGCCAGGCGACCAGGTACACGCTGACCCTGAAGAGGGGGATGGGAGACTCCATCCGGTTCGCTCCCGAAAGCGAACGTCCGGGCAAGAGCCAGGTGTACGTGACGTTCTACGACCTGCTCGGGGAAGACCGGATCATCGATCAGGCGGTCGTCACCGCGGCGCAGGGAGACGGCCCGGTCAGTCAGGTGCCTCTGCGCCGGATCGACCGGTGCCGGTTCGTCGCCGAGGTGGACCTGGCTCCGGGGCGCAACCGGCTCGCGGCGGTGGGTCACGCGAACGACGGAACGCGATTGCGCGCCGCCGTCGACCTGGACGTTCCCGCCGAGTGAGCTGAATATCCCTCCGCACGCATCGACAACGCATCGAGACATGCCGAATGGAATCTCCGGGGTTGAAGGGAGATTCTGGCCGGCCATCGGGCATTAATTTAATTGACGGGAAAGTCCCTACGGAGTATATGGGAGTCACTTTTTCGAGGACTCTGCTCTTCGTCCCAACGAGATCTCAGGAACAACAGGTAGAGAGAACCTAAGGATCGGGTGGCGGGCATCCAATCAGGCGAGGTGAACCGCCTCGGCCGATGCACCGGGAGTGCAGGCCGGGCGATGGAGGTCGTGATGGTGAAGCGGATGTGGAAGCGACGGGGGCGCACGACACAGGTGGCGGTGATCGCCGTCGCGGTGATTGTCCTGATCATCGGGGTCCGGATGATCGGAACGGTGCTGGCGACGTCGGGGGGCAGTCCGTACAGCGTCCCGCTCGTCCTGGACACGAATCCCGCCGGGAACATCGTCGAGACGACCATCGTCGCCATGGACGCGACCGTGGACATCGGCAACGGTGTCATGGCGCACGCCCAGACGTTCAACGGGCAGCTTCCGGGCCCGGAGTTCCGGCTGAACGTCGGCGACACCGTCATCGTCCATTTCGAGAATCAGCTGGCCCGTCCGACCGGCATCCACTGGCACGGCATCGAGCTGGCGAACGCCAGCGACGGCACGCCGCTGACGCAGAACCAGGTCGAGCCGGGGGACACGTTCCTCTACAAGTTCAAGGTGACCCGCCCCGGGGTCTACTGGTACCACCCGCATCACCATTCCTCGACGAACCAGGTGTTCAAGGGTCTGTACGGCTCGATCATCGTGACCGATCCGAACGAGGCGGCCCTCGTGGCCGCCGGCAAGATTCCCGGCGCGGCCGACACCTACACGCTGGCGCTGAGCGACATCACGGTGTGCAAGACCGCGGGGAGCAACGACGCGGACCTCTTCGATCTCTCGCTCCCGTGGGCGGGCGGGGCCGTGTTGCCCAGCAAGCCGGGTCCGGATCCGACATCGCTCTGCGAGGCTCCCACCGCCCTCGACGAGGACGGGAACCTGACCGCCTCGTACGCGGCGGGGGACGTTCCCGCATTCCAGCCGAACGATCCGACCGGCAGCCCGGTGAACGAGGGGCAGACCGTCCTGACCAACGGGAAGAACGTCGGCGGCAGGGCCGGCGATCCCGCAGCACCCGGGGCGCTGGCCGACGGCGCCGAGACGCTCGACGTCCTCGCGGGGCAGGGACTTCGCCTGCAGATCGGCAACACGGCCACCACCCGGTTCTTCCGGCTCCGCATGACGGACAGCACGGGGACACAGATTCCTCTCGTCCGGATCGGCGGCCAGGGGGGCCTCCTGGACAACGCCCGCCTGGAAGGGGGCGTGGACGGCGGCGGGTTCGATTTCATCTACGCCTCCGGCGAGGTCCTGCTGGATCCGGGCGATCGCACCGACGTCGTCGTCGCCATCCCGGCGAGCGCGACCGGCGTGCTCACCCTCTGGACGCTGGACTTCCCGCGCACCGGCCTGGACTGGTCGAAGATTCCGACCGTGCCGGTGATGCACCTGAACGTCACCGGCGTGGCGGGCTCGACGTTCACGATTGCCGACGGCGATCCGCTGCGCGCCTTCACGGGGGACCCGCAGGTGGCGCTCGTCGGCCCGTTCGGCGCCCTCATCGACCCGACCACGTTCGTGCCTCCCAAGGCGGGCTGCGATCCCGGAGATCCCTGTCCGATGTCGGAGATCCAGCTCACGAACAACAACTCGGGCCACCTGGGGATCAACGCCGTCATCGGTGAGCACGACTTTTCGGGGGACTACACGGCGATCGACCACCCGGAGTCGACCCGCTACGCCAAGCTGGGAGACACCCTGGAATTGACGGTGAAGAACACGACCAGTGCCCATCATCCCTTCCACCTCCACGGGTTTTCCATCCAGCCGATAGACCTCACGAAGCCGGCGAATCCGACCTACACGTTCCCGTACCACGAGTTCAGGGACAACATCGACGTGCCGAAGGGGTACACCCTGCGCTTCCGGGTGAAGCTCGAGGATCGACCCCTGATGGACGGCACGACTCTGGGCGGCGGCCTGGGCCGCTGGGTCTTCCACTGCCACATCTTCTTCCACGCCACCTTCGGGATGATCTCCGAGTTCGACGTGGTCGATCCGAGCGGCAACGAGCGGCCGTACGTCAACGCCGACGAAGCCTCGGTCGAGGTGGACGAAGGACAGCAGGCGAACATGACCGGTACGTACGTCGATCCCGACGGGGACGCGGTCACGCTGACCGGGCCCGCGATCGGCACCTTCACCGACAACGGCGACGGGACCTGGTCGTGGAGCTACACCACGACCGATGGTCCGGACGAGACCCAGCTGCTCTACGTGACCGCCGAGGACGCAGGCGGCCACAAGGACCAGGTCGCCTTCGGGCTCGTGGTCAACAACGTCGCGCCCACCGTGACGATCACCAGCCCGCTGACCGGCGCGCTGTACGCCGTGCCCGCCAACGTCATGGTCACCGCGTCGGTGACCGACCCCGGCACGGCCGACGTCCTGAACTGCACCTTCAACTGGGACGGGGGCGGCGCCGATACGGCCGCCCCGGTCGTGGCCGGAGCGTGCAGCAGCTCCAAGATCATCTCGCAGGCCGGCGTCTACACGATCACCGTCACCGCCGATGACGGCGACGGCGGCACCGGCTCCGACACGGTCATGGTCGTGGTCTACGATCCGAGCGCCGGCTTCGTCACGGGCGGCGGGACGATCCAGTCCCCGGCGGGCGCCTACACGGCCGATCCCAGCCTCACGGGCAAGGCCAGCTTCGGGTTCGTCTCGAAATACCTGAAGGGGGCCAGCAAGCCGACCGGCCAGACCGAGTTCCAGTTCCAGGCCGGCAACTTCACCTTCCACTCGAGCTCCTACGAGTGGCTGGTGGTCGCGGGGGCCAAGGCCCAGTACAAGGGGGTCGGGACGGTCAACGGCAGCGGAAACTTCGGCTTCCTGCTGACCGCCACCGACGTCCAGGTTTCCGGCGGCGGCGGGGTCGACAAGTTCCGGATCAAGGTGTGGGACAAGTCGGCCGGGGACACCATCGTCTACGACAATGCCCTCGGCTCCTCCGAGGACATCGACGTCGCCAACCCGCAGGAGATCACCAGCGGAAGCATCGTCATCCACAAGGGGAAGTGATCACGGGCGCTGCGCAGGGCGGGGCCTCCCGCCCTGCGCAGCCCTGACTTCCTCGGCCGCGGAGCCGGCCGGCTGGCGCGCCGATCCTACGGGCACCCCTCGAACACCTGCAGCGGAAGACCGCTCGGGACCGCATCGGGCAGGCGATCGCAGAAGTCGAGCACGCGCGAGTCGAACAACCCGTCGCGCACGAACTCCACCAGCGCGTCGAATTCCTCGTCGGTGAGCCTTGTCGGGCTCTTCAGCAGCGGGTCGATGCCCTCCTGGAGGATCCCCTTGAACGGCCCGGGATGGAGATCGGCCGGCAGGTTGTTGGCGACCGGATCGTAGCGGCGCAGCGAGCGGTCGACGTCCAGGTGGTGGGCGATGGCCGCTTCGAGGCTCCCGAAGGCCCCGTTGTGGAAGAAGCCGGGGGAGACCTTCAGGTTGCGCAGGGGAGCGGTCCGGAACGTGTAGCGCAGCGCCGGGTCCCCCTCGGTCTGCATGAAGCCGAAGTCCTCGTTCTCGTCCGGCCCGTCGAAGAGGACGTTCCCGAGGCCGACACCGAACGCCGGCGCCACCTGCGGCCCGCCGATGCGGTGCGGCTTGAAGTCGCTGAACATCTCGTTGGACGTTCCCGCCACCGCGTGGCAGGAGACGCAGCCCGCCTTCCCGAAGAACAGGAGGGCGCCGCGCTTCTGGCCGTCGGTCATGGCGGAGACCTCGCCGCGCGCAAAGCGGTCGAGTGGGGCGTCGGCGGCGGTGAGGCCCGTCTGGAACTCGGCGATCGCCAGACGGCGCATGCCGATCGTGATGTCGCCGGGGGGCAGCGGGACTCCGCCGTTGAACACCTCGCCGAACTTCTGCAGATAGACGGCGTTGGCGTTGAGGCGCGCGTCCACCGCGTCCTGGATCGGGAAGTTGTGGACCCCGGTCCCGTCCGGGGCGGGCAGCGCCTGGCCGACGCCGTCGTCGAACTGGAAGTGCCGGGGGCCGAACGGCCCCGGGTTGGCGGTGATGCCGTTGAAGCCGGCCATCTCGACCAGCTCGGTCGAGGGGAGCGAGCCCTGCGAGGCCAGGAGGGTCGGCACGCCGGTCACGACGTTCTCGGGGAACGGGAACTTGAAGCCCAGGGAGCCGTCGAACGGATCCCCCGACAGCGCCACGAAGCGGGGCGTCCACATCAGGGCCGGGTAGAAGACCGTGTTCGCGACCAGCGGCGAGCGGCGCTGGTTTCTGGGCCCGTGCCGGTTGGGGCCGACGACCCCGTTGTTCTGCACGCCGATCGCCATCCTCTGCGAGTCGCCGAACCCGAACGCCGGGGCGTGGCAGCCGGCGCAGGAGTTGTCGTTGTGCAGGCCGAGGATCTTGTCGAAGAACAGCAGCCGCCCGAGGTCGGCCCTCGCCTGGTCGATCGGACGGCCGAGGCGGGCCTCGAGGGTCGATTCGATCCGGCCCGTGAAGCCGGATCGGGTCAGCGCCGCCTGCAGGCGGGCGTCGAGGTCGAGCCCCGGTGCGCCCGGACCCGGGGCGGGGGGGATGCGGACGGCGGCCGCGGCGTATCCGGCGGCGGAGACGAGAAGAAGCAGGAGCGCGGCGCAAAGCGACTGGACTGCGAAACACGGCTTGTTCGGCATGGGGCACCTCGCGTGTTCAGAAAGGGCCGGTTTCCGATCGGATTCGTTGGCCCGGAATATACGACGCACGGCGGGGGAGTGGCAAGAGCCCGGTGCGGGAGCGCGTCGGGAATCCGGGAGGAGAGCGGTCAGTCCGGCCGGGCCGGGAGAGCCTGCCGTGCCCGGACGATGAACCGCCCCGGCGCGGGACCGACATACTGGAAGGGGAAGCACGTGATCAGGGTCAGGGTCGGAGTGTCGGAGGCCGCGAGGACCTCCCCCCTCTCGGGGCCGACCACCGTCCGCGAGATCACGCGATACTCGAACCGTCCATCGGGGGTGGTCACGTCGATCCGGTCGCCCGTGCGAACGCCCCGCAGTCCGGAGAAGAACGTGTCACGGTGTCCGGCGAGCGCGACGTTCCCAGGCTCTCCCGGGAACGCCGTCCCGGAGACGTGCCCGACCGCCCGTCTGAGGGTGCGCGACCGGGTCCCCTCGGCCACGACCGCGTCGATGCCCAGCCGCTCGATGGAGATGCGGCCGACGAGGCCGCTCTTTCCTGCCTGGGCGCGCGTGATCGAGGCGATCCCGCCCGGCAACGACCCCCCCGAGCCGTCGCGGGAGAGCGATCCGAGCAGGGCATCCAGACGGCGTCCCTGCAGCGTCTGGTAGAGGCCCGCGTCGAGCCAGGACCAGGCGCAGAGGCCGAAAAGCGCGATGCCGATTCCGCCGAGAGTCCGCTCGAGCCAGCGCATGGGAAGTCGCCCGGGAAGAGGAAATTCCGCGGCGCCGTGCACGGCGCCGCGGAATCCCCGGCCACGGGCCCCTCAGCGGGGGTTGCGGAGCCGGTAAGTGCGCAGGGCCGACGCGGCCCCGAGGGCCATCACGCCGATCGCGAAGGCGAGCGGCAGGGGACTCGCCGTCGCCGGCAGGGACTCTTGCGTCCCCGCCGCCATGCCCTCCTGCGCGGGGGCGTCCTGGTATGCAGGTTCCCCCGTCGATGAGCCGGACTGGGCACTGGGCGCCACTTCCTGAAGGGGAGACTCGGAGCCGGTCTGGGCCAGGATCACGCTCCCGGCCAGTGCGAAGACGAGCACGATCAGAAGCGATAGAAACGTGCGCATCGTTCTCCCTCCTTTCGTGGATGGAAGGCGGGATGTTCCAGCCTGATCAAGACTACACGGCAGTCTTATAGCAATCGGGATGCCACCGGCAGGGACGGGACCTGCGTGTCGCTCTGGCGGAAAAAGTACACGCTTCGAGGGGACGAGTGTCAGCCGGGGTGGACACGCGTCTCAGTCGGGCCGGGTCGGGGTCGTCTTGTTTTCGGCAGGCAGGCTGAAGAAGAACGTCGTGCCGGTGCCGGGAGTCGACTCCAGCCAGATCCGCGGATCGCCGGTCGGTCTCCGCGATCCGGTGGCGGAGGTGCGCCAGGCCGCCGTTGGCGGGGAGCTGCGCCGCGTCGAGGAACGCCATGATCGTCTCGAGCACCCCCTCGAATCCGCTCAACGGCTTCACGAAGTACGCGGCGGCCTGGGCATCGTAGGCCCGGGCGATGTCGATGGCGGCCCGGGAGCTCGACAGGACGACCACCGGGATCCTGCGCAGATCGGGATCGGACTTGATCTCGAAGATGACGTCGGCGCGGTTGTCATCGACGAGCAACGCTCTCACGTCACCCCCGAACTCCGCTCGACCCCTGACCACCGGGCCACGCGAGCCGGAGAAATAGGTTGGGGCATGCCAGGGGCTGGGGAGGGGCGGAGTCAAGGATTGTACGCGCCACGCCGGCGCGACGCGTCAGGGGCGCTCGTAGACGACCTTGCCGCCGACGATCGTGAGCTTGATCCCGGCGCGCGGGATCTCGGACGGCGGGATGGCCCTGAGGTCCTTCTGGAAAACCGTCAGGTCGGCCTGGTACCCGGGGGCGATCGTCCCCCGGCGGTCCTCTTCGTAGGCGGCGAACGCGGCCCCCCGGGTGTAGGCGCGCAGCGCCTCGTCCAGGGTCATGAGCTGCTCGGGGTGCCAGCCCCCCTCGGGGAGGTCCTTCAGGTCCTGTCGCGTGACCGCGCTGTGGAGGCCGATGAGCGGCGGCTCCGGATCGACCGGGAAGTCGGATCCCGCGGCGAGGACGGCGCCGGAGTCGAGGACCCAGCGCCAGGCATAGAGCCCCTGGCCGCGCGCCTTGCCGACGCGATCGTCGGCCCACGGCATGTCGCTGGTGGCGTGGCTCGGCTGCATCGAGGCGATGATCCCGAGGGCCTTCAGGCGCGGCACGTCCTCGCGCCTTACGCATTGCAGGTGCTCGATGCGCGGCCGGGGATCGTGCGGGCGAACCGCCGCCAGGGCCTTCTCGTAGGCGTCGATCGTGAGCCTTATCCCGCGGTCGCCGATGGCGTGCGTGCACACCTGGTATCCATGGCGCATCGCCAGGGCGGCGCGCCTCTCGATCTCCTCCGCGGAGGTCACCAGGAGCCCCCGGTTTCCCGGGTCGTCCGCGTAGTCCTGCTCGAAGACCGCTCCGCGCGATCCCATCGCGCCGTCGATCATCAGCTTGACCGCCCTGAGCGTCAGGCGGTTCCGGTAGTTGACGAACGGCGGCTGCTGGACGAGCGACTCGAGCGCCACGTCGCCGATCCCCCGCCACATCAGGTAGACGCGCAGCGGCAGCTCCGAGGCGTCGGCCAGCTCGCGATAGGCGGCGACCTCCTCCGGCCCGACGCCGGCGTCATGAATCTCCGTCAGGCCGCCCTCGGCGCAGCGGCGGAGGGCGCGGGTGATCGACTCCTTGATCTGGGCGCGCGTCGGATCCGGCTGGGCTTCGTCGATGGCGTCCTGGGCGTTGTCCACGAACACGCCGGTCGGCCGGCCTTTTGCGTCGCGCACGATCCGGCCGCCCGGAGGGTCGGGGGACTGCGGACCGATGCCGGCCGCCTCCATCGCCTTCAGGTTCGCCCAGCCTGCGTGACCGTCCACGCGCGACAGCCAGACCGGCCGGCCGGGGGCCGCCTCGGTCAGCGCCCGGTGATCCGGGAACTGCTTCCCGGGCCAGAGGTTCTGATCCCAGCCGTGGCCGGTGATCCAGGCGCCAGGCGGCAGCGATCGATCGCGCTCGCGCACCTTGAGAGCGACGTCCGCGACGCTCGCGGCCCCGTGCAGGTCGAGGGTGCCCAGCTCCTCGCCGAGGGAACGGACGTGGCCGTGCGCGTCGGTCAGGCCCGGGACCACCAGGGCGCCGCGCAGGTCGATGCGCCGGGTCTTCGGTCCGGCGAGGCGGAGGATCTCGTCGTTGCTGCCGGCGGCGACGATGGCGTCGCCGCGCACCGCCACGGCCTGGGCGTCCGGACGGGCGGGGTCGAGCGTTGCGACCGCGCCGCCGAAGAGGACCAGGTCGGCGGTCATGTCAGGCCTCCTTGCGGAGCAGGCGGCGGACAGCCCCGCCGCCAGGAGCGGAAGCGCCACGGCGGCGCCGAAGGCCCTGGAAAACGTCGACGATCGCCTGCCGCTCATCGCGCGCGTTTCTCCCGATCATGAGAGGCGGGATGATAGCACGCGTCGCGCCGGCCCCGGAGAGGGCGGGCCCGGGGGCGTCAGCCGCGCTCCGTGAGGACGACGCCCGACAGGACGAGCCCCCCTCCCAGCAGGAACGGCGTGCCGAACGTCTCGCCGGCGAAGGCGTAGGCGACCAGCGCGGCGACGACCGGCTGCAGGTACATCATCGCCCCGACCTTGGACGGCTCGATGCGCGACAGGGCGAAGTAATAGAGGATGTAGGCGAGAAGGGTCGAGAGCAGCACGACGGCCGCCAGGCAGAGGAGCGCGACCGACGACAGCGACGCCCAGTCCTGGCGGAGCGCCGCGGGGAAGGTCAAGGCGACGATCCCCGCTCCGCCGGTCACGAAGGCGAGCCCCGTCAGGCGCAGCGGTCCGAGGTCCCGGAGCGCCGGCTTGCCGAGCACGGTGTAGGCGGAGAAGGCCAG
>Ga0070694_100000582_pt1 | contig 20161 bp, 17 predicted proteins | sample KBSK1251metaG_FD_65470 | JGI IMG/M metagenome (GOLD analysis project Ga0070694, IMG submission 65470) | Corn, switchgrass and miscanthus rhizosphere microbial communities from Kellogg Biological Station, Michigan, USA - KBS K1-25-1 metaG | ecosystem: Host-associated > Plants > Roots >... | reverse complement strand
GTCATGGTGTATGCGATCAGCGTGGGACCGCTCCAGACGCCGGAATCGAAGAAGCTGGTCGTGGAGACCCTGAACAGGGTCGACGTCATCACCGTGCGCGAGGGAGAAGCGAAGAGGACGCTGCATGACCTTGGGGTGAACCAGGAGATCGAGGTGACCGCCGACCCGGCCCTGCTGCTGAAGCCGCAGACGTTCACCAAGGAGATGCTCAAGAAGGAAGGGGTGGATCCGGACGTGCCACTGGTCGGGTTTTCCGTTCGCGAGCCCGGCCCCGCGGCGCCGCAGCTGGACGTCGAGCAGTACCATGCCATCCTGGCCAACGCCGCCGACTTCATGGTCGAACGGTTCGACGCCCAGATTCTCTTCGTCCCGATGGAGCGGGGAGAGAGCCGGGATCCCCAGCATTCGCATGCGGTCATCTCGAAGATGGCCAATGCCCAGCGGGCGAGCGTCCTGAAGGGAGACTACACGTCGGCCCAGGTCCTGGGGCTGGTGGGGCACATGTCCTTCAGCGTCGGCATGCGACTGCACTTTCTGATCTTCTCGGGGATCCAGAAAATCCCGTTCGTCCCGCTTCCCTACGCCTCGAAGGTCTCGGGCTTTCTCGCCGATGTGGACATGCCGATGCCTTCGATCGGCCAGCTGAACGTGGGGAAGCTCTGCGCGTTCCTGGATCGATCCTGGGATACGCGCAAGAAGATCATCAAGAACCTCGAGGAGAAGGTCCCTCCATTGCAGGAACGAGCCAGGCGAACCAATCAAATCCTCTGCGAGCTCCTCGAGTCGCTGCGCCCCAGGCAGGGCGAGCCGTAACGCGGCGATGCCCGCCCTCCGGCGACCGGAGCACACCACCCTGATCGACCTGCCGCCCCGCCGCGCCCAGGTGGCGGCGCAGACGGACGTCCTGGTGGTCGGCGGGGGTCCGTCGGGTCTCGGCGCCGCGCTCGGGGCGGCGGGGTCCGGTGCCCGCGTGATCCTGGCCGAACGGTACGGATTCCTGGGTGGGAACGCGACGGCCGCGCTGGTCATGCCGCTGATGTCTTTTCACACGCAGCATCACCGTCCCGAAAAGGAGGGCTCGGTCGCCCTGTTCCCGACCGATCACGGGCGGGGGAATCCGTTGATCGCGGGGGCGTTGCAGCTGCTGCTGGAGCGCATGGTCAGCGCAGGAGGGGCGATCGAGCCCTCGCTGAAGACGGGATACACCGTCCCGTTCGATCCCGAGACGTTCAAGCGGATCGCCCTGGAGCTCCTGGACGAAGCCGGAGTCGATTTCCTGTTCCACGCGTTCGCGAGCGATGCCCTCGTCGAGCATCACACGATCCGGGGGGTCGTGTTCGAGACCAAGTCAGGGCCGGTCGTCATCCATGCGAGGGTCGTGATCGATGCGACGGGGGACGGCGACGTGGCGGCCAGGGCCGGCGCACCTTTCGAAGTCGGCCGTGAGTCGGATCGGCTGGTCCAGCCCATGACCCTCATGTTCCGGATCGCCGACTTCGATCGGGCGGCGTTCGCGGGTTACGTCAAGGAGCACCCCGACCAATGGCGCGGCGTGCATGGGCTGTGGGACCTCGTCCGGAAGGCGACGGCGGCGGGGGACCTCGCGCTTCCCCGGGACAACATGCTGTTCTTCGCGACCCCCCACGAACGGGAAGTGAGCGTGAACAGCACCCGGATCACCCGCGTGCTCGGCGTCGACGTGTGGGACCTTTCCTACGCGGAATGGGAGACGCGCCGGCAGATGAGTCAGATCGCCGCCTTCCTGCGCCGCTACGTGCCGGGTTTCGACCAGTCCTACGTGACCCAGAGCGGCATGCATGTCGGGGTGCGGGAGACACGCAGGATTTCGGGGGAGTACCAGCTCGACGAGAAGGACATCCTGGAGGCCCGCAAGTTCCCCGATGCGATCGCGCGCAGCGCCTATCCGATCGATATCCATGATCCCGAAGGGACGGGGACGGTCCTCAAGCGTCTGCCTCCCGGAGAATGGTACGACATTCCGCTGCGGTGTCTTCTGCCTCAAGGAGTGGACGGCCTGGTCGTGGCGGGCCGGTGCATCTCAGGGACCCATGAGGCGCATTCTTCCTATCGTGTCATGCCGGTCGCCATGGCGCTGGGGCAGGCCGCCGGTGTGTGCGCCGCCCAGGCGGTCAAGACCGGGTCGTTGCCGCGGGGGGTGCCTCCCGATGCCGTGCGGGCCGAGCTCATTCGTCAGGGGGCGAGCCTCTAGATCAGCGCGACGGGGAACGGTGCGACGCCTGAATCGGCGCCGGGCGCTCGAACCGCAGGTCCCGCCCCGCCTGATCCTCGGTCGAGGCGACCTCGTGGTTCATCCATTCGATGACGGCGGCGTAGCCGCGGCTCTCTCCGTCGTGCCGCAGGTAGCCCGGAACGACGGCGAGGATATGGAAGCCGCGGCGCAGCTGGAACGAGACCGTCGGGTCCCAGATCACGCCCTGGGCCACGCGGAACGCGTACTCCTCGGCGCTCATGCGATCGGCATGACGATGATACCCGCGCAGGCGCGCGCCGGCGCGGATGCGCCGCAGGTGCAACCGCCGAACCAGGCCGGTTCGCGCCTCGTAGAGCCTGGTGCCCACGCCCCGGCCCTGCCATTCCGGGTCGACCATGACGTCCGCGGCGTACAGAGTCCGCCCGTGCCCCGCATCGTGGTTGGTGAACAGGCCGTTGTCGGTGAAGTCCCGCCAGGATGCCTTCATGTCGTAGTTGTCCCAGGCGACGATCAGGCTCGCGGCCATGCCGACGGCTCGACCCGTTTCGCCGTCGACCGCCACGATCTGCCCTTCGGGGAAGACGCCCAGATGCGAGGCGAGCTGGATCTCCGACCAGGGCTTCGCCTCGGGGTAGAGCCGCCGGGTCATCTCGATGATCGCCGCGAAGTCCTCCGGCCGGGTGGTGCGGACGGCGACCTGGGTGAGCGAACCGATCATACGGACACCTCCTCGAGCGTGGACACGACCTCCGCGGTCGTGCGACTGTCCCACAGAGGAACGACCGTGCCGTGGACGCGGCTGTCCTCGATCGTCTCCATGTTCAGCTCCCCGATCAGCATGCTCTCCTGATTGGGAACACCCTCCGCGAGGATGCCGTCGCGGGAAAACGGGAAATCGCTGGGGGTCAGGATCGACGCCTGACCGAAGTTCATCGACACCGCCGGCACCATGGGAAGCGAGCCCACGGTGGAGGCATGAATCACGTAGAGCTGGTTTTCGATCGCCCGGGCCTGGGCGCAATAGCGGACACGGAGGAACCCCTGGCGGTCCTCGGTGCAGCTCGGAACGACGAGGAGGTACGCTCCCTGTCGCGCGGCGGCGCGCGCGAGCTCCGGGAACTCGACGTCGTAGCAGATGGCGACCGCCATGCGGCCGATCGCGGTATCGAACACGCGCAGACGCGTCCCGGGCGAGACCTTCCAGTCCTCGGTTTCGAAGCGCGTCATGTGGAGCTTCCTCTGGATGCCGTGCTGGCCCGAGGGGCCGAACACGAAGCACTGGTTGTACAGCGCCTCCTGACCGTCATCCACCGCGGGAATCGTCCCCGCCACGATGTACATGCCGCTCCGCCGCGCCAGGTCACCCATCAGATCCACGAAGTGCGGAACCAGCAGGGCCAGGTCCCGCAACTGGTCGCGGATCGGCCGCTTGAGATCGCCGAGCGTCAGGAGCTGCGTCGTGAAGTACTCCGGGAAGACGAGCAGGTGGCAGCGGTTGTCCGCGGCCGTATTCACCAGGCCTTCGATCTGATTGCGAAACTCCTGGAGAGCGCCGACCGGGCGGATGAAATACTGCAGCGTCGCGACCCGGATGCGGTTCCTCGGTCGCGGGTGCGGGCGCGGGGCGCCCTGGGGCTCGGCGGAGCTGGGGAAGCGCGTCATCGCAGTGGCTTCGGACATGGCTCGATTCGACGCGGGCGACATGGTGAGTCGCCCGATGAACGGTGCGTTCAAGTGAGGCCATCGGTAGTGACGCCTGTCAAAACGAGCAATCCCGATGCCAGAGGCGTCATCGGGTCGCAGATCGGCGGCAGATCGCTTCGGGTCAAGGACTTGCGGCGCACACACGGGACGCACACGGACAGGCAATCGGCCGGCGTCGGCGTCGATCTGTCCCCATGGGTGGACTTTTTGGAGATTTCAGGTCAGGGGGGTCACGGCCTCGACGTCCTCTTCGCCCGTACGGATGCGATAGACCTTCTCAACGGGGAGCACGAAGACCTTGCCGTCTCCGACCTCGCCGGTCCGGCCCGACCGCATGATGGCCTGCACCGTCCTCTCGACGAACGGCTCGGAGACGCCGATGTCCAGCCGAACCTTGTCGACCAGGTTCATCTTCACGGTCGTCCCGCGGTAGGTCTCGACGCTTTCGAGCTCGCCGCCGTGACCGCGGGCGGGCGTGATCGTCAGCCCCCGGACCTCCTCGCGGTACAGGGCTTCGAGAACGTCGTTCAGCTTCTCGGGGCGCACGATCGCGACGATCAGCTTCATGGACGGCCCTCCCGGGTTCGAATCTCCATGGCCGGCGCACGGTCGGGCATGACCAGGATCGCCCCCTCGCCGCTGGTATAGGCCTCCTCTCCATGCTGGGGCACGTCCATGCCCACGCCTTCCTCCATCCTCCCGGCGCGCATGGCTCCCACGAGGCCCACCAGCCGCAGCAACGCGTACGTGGCGGCCGCGCTGTAGAGCGCCGTCGTGAGGACCGCGGCGGCCTGCCGGGCGAGCTGCCCGGGATGTCCGGCCAGGAGACCGTTCGCGCCCCCCCACGCCTGCGCGGCGAAGACGCCCGTGAGCAACGCCCCGAAGGCACCGCCGACGCCGTGCGCCGCGAGGACGTCGAGCGAATCGTCGAGCCTCGTCCTGGATCGCCACTGGATGGCCCAGTAGCTCGGCAGCGCGGCGATGGCCCCGATCGCCACCGCGCTCATGGGAGAGACGAACCCTGCGCCCGGCGTGATGGCCACGAGGCCGACCACGATGCCGGTCGCGGCGCCCACGGCGGTCGCCTTGCCGGTCCGCGCCAGGTCGAGGAGCATCCAGACCACGAGCGTGGCCACGGGGGCGAGCAGCGTGTTCACGAAGGCCAGCGCAGCCGAGGCGTTCGCGCCGAGCGCGCTCCCGCCATTGAAGCCGAACCAGCCGAACCAGAGCAGGGACGCTCCCAGGAGCACGAACGGCACGCTGTGCGGCAGGAACGCCTGGCGCCCATAGTCCTTGCGCGGCCCCAGAAGGACGGCCGCCACCAGCGCCCCCGCGCCGGCGTTGACGTGCACGACCGTCCCGCCCGCGAAGTCGAGGGCCCCCAGCCGGGCCAGCCAGCCGCCTCCCCAGACCCAGTGGGCGACCGGCGCGTAGACGGCCAGGGACCAGAGCGTGATGAACGCGAGATAGGGCCCGAACCGCATCCGCTCGACGATGGCGCCCGAGATCAGGGCCGCGGTGATGATCGCGAAGGTCATCTGGTACGCCATGAAGAGGAGGTGGGGGATCGACCCCTTCGGCTCGAGCCCCACGCCGTGCAGGAAGAGGTGGGCGCCCCCGCCGATCCATCCATTCCCCGGGGCGAAAGCCAGGCTGTAGCCGGCGACGACCCAGGCGATCCCCACGGCGCCGAGAGAGCCGAGACTCATCATCATCGTGTTCAGCGCGTTCTTCGAGCGGACCAGCCCGCCGTAGAAGAAGGCGAGGGCCGGCGTCATCAGGAGCACGAGGGCCGTCGCGACCAGCATCCAGGACGTGTCGGCTGCGTTGAGCGAACCGTCGGGGGGCATCACGCCGCCTGGAGCTTCACGCCGCTCCGCTCCAGCATGGAGCGAAGCTCCTGCTTGTTGACCGCGTGGGTGTAAGCCTCGTCCGCGTCGACCAGCCCCTTCTTCACCAGATCGAGGAGCGAGTCGCTCAGCGTCATCATGCCCATCCCACGCCCGGTCTGCATGATGGAGGGAATCTGGAACGTCTTCCCCTCGCGAATCAGGTTGCTGACGGCGGAGTTCACCAGGAGGATCTCGAGGGCGGCGACCCGCCCGCCCCCCTTCTTGCGGCAGAGGGTCTGCGCGATGACGCCCTTGAGCGACTCCGAGAGCATGGCGCGGACCTGGTTCTGCCGGTCGGCGGGGAACTGGTCGATGATCCGATCCACGGTCGACGCCGCGGTGTTGGTGTGCAGCGTCCCGAACACCAGGTGGCCGGTCTCGGCGGTCTCGATGGCGATGGCCACCGTCTCGAGGTCGCGCATCTCTCCCACCAGGACGATGTCGGGATCCTCCCGGAGCGCCGCGCGCAGCGCCGTCTTGAACCCGCCCGTGTGGGTCCCGACCTCGCGCTGGTTGATGAGCGCCTTGCGGACCGGATGGACGAACTCGATCGGATCTTCGATGGTGATGATGTGGACCGGCTGGTTGCGGTTGATCGAGTCGATCATCGCCGCCAGGGTGGTGGATTTCCCCGACCCGGTCGGGCCGGTCACGACGACCAGTCCCTTGTGCAGCTCGCAGAGATCGAGGATCTGCGGGGGGAGGCCGAGGTCCTGTGCCGAAAGGATGTCCGTCGGGATGACGCGGAAGACGCCTCCCATGCCCCGCCGGTCCAGGAACAGGTTGCAGCGGAACCGGGCGACGCCCGGGATTTCGTGGGAGAAGTCGACATCGTGCGTCCGCTCGAACTCGGCCCGCTTGTCGGCCGGCGTGATCGACAGCAGGAGCTCGGCCACCTGCTCGGCCGTGAACGCCACGATGTCGCCGACCGGGACGATCTCCCCGTGCTTGCGGAACAGCGGTGTGTTCCCCGACGTCAGATGGAGATCGGAGCAGTGCTCCTGGACCATCTGGACGAACAGCGACTCGATGGTCAGAGTCGCCTTGCGGCCATCGGTGGCCCGACCCGGCCCCTTGGCCGGAGCGGGCGCCACCGGCAGGGGACTGCACTCCAGCCGGAGGGTCTCGCCGTCCCGGGTCACCTTCACGTTCACGGTCCCCGCGGGGGCCGGGTAGCAGAACTCGTGCTCGCCGTCCGCCTCGACCTGCTCAGCCAGGTCGGGCGGGACGATCTCTTTCAAGAGATCGTGAATCTGCGCCACGGTCACCGGCTGCGGGCTGGCCGGACGCTGATCGGCCCCCACGACCAGCGTGAGCCGCTCGCCGGAGGCCATGATGAGCCGGCCGGCCTTCGAGTTGAACATGGCCTGGACGAGCCTGTCGATGCGGGCCATTACGCTCCTAGGAGTGTGTCCGGGTCATGGGATGGGTCGCGTTCGTGGCGCCGCGGGGTCGGCCGCAAGGCGCCGCGACGACCGCGATGTGAGTCATCGCGGAGGAGCGGCAACGACGCGGACGACCCCGCGCCGCCACGAACCCGTTGGGCACACGGGGATTGCGGCCCCATGCTTCGTTTCTCGTCGTCAACGATGCCACCACATCGTTTCCTCCTCGCGCCTCGCCTGGGACTCGCAAGCCCCATGTGCGCGGCCCATTCCATGACTCGGACACACTCCTAGCCTTCGTTGACGCGCGCGATGTGCCGCTTGTTCACCAGGTGCACCTGCCCCTTGTGGCGCACCGCGAGGCACCGGTCCTCGCGGTTCAGGAAGTCGAGAAGCCGGCTGCGCGATTCCGGCATGTCGTACTCGACCGTGCCGCGGATTGCGTCGCCGCTCTCGAGGATGACCTCGACATCCGCGTGCCGGGACGAGGGGAGCGGCGTGCCGTCGGTCTCCGTGGCCTCCGACCCCGGCTCGTGATCGGCGGGCACCGAGATGACGACCACGGCGTCGCGCCGCAGCAGCCGCAGCCGTCCTTTGCGATCGACGGCCGGCAGGAACAGGTCCGGGCCGTTGAGGAGATCGCTCGGACGCTCGTCTCCGGCGTGAGCCCTCGTCCGTTCCGCCAGGAACAGCTTCAGGATCGCGGGCTTCTCCCCGGCGACCGTGACCTCGGCGGTCAGTTCCTTCTTGGCGACTCGGTACTCTTGAGTCAACGGGACGGCCCCACGCAGCGGACGCCCGCCACGAGGCGGCAGGCCCATTCCCTAAACTAATGTCGCGGTCGGTCAAGTCAAGGCGGGAGAGGCAATTACGATGGTGTACCGCGGCCTGGACGCCTATACTTGGGTCATGACGGAGCCGGGTAGGACCGGGCTCCACCCGAGGAGGTCCTCATGCGCGCACGCCGCCTTTCGATCGTCGTCGCCGTCCTGGCCCTCCTGCTGGTCCCGACGGCCTGGGCCGCAGGAAAGAAGAGCGAGAAAAGCTCACCGGAACCGTTCGGTCGATTCACGGTGGACCAGGTGGAGCGGCGCCTCGGTCAATCCGACGTCCACGTGTTCGACGGCAATCCCCCCGAGATCTATGCCAGGAATCATGTTCCGGGGGCGATGCATCTGAACACCGAGGACATCAAGGAAGGGGTCCTGCCCGCCGACAAGAATGCCGTCCTCATCTTCTATTGCATGAGCGAGCTCTGAACGCAGTGCCATCAATCGGCCCGGAGGGCCGCGAATCTCGGCTACCGCGAGACCTTCATCATGCCGTCGGGTATCCAGGGCTGGGTCAAGGCAGGCAAGCCCATCGTCAAGGGGGACGCGCCTCGCTGACCGGACGATTCAGGGGTCGGCTCAGACGACGCCGAAATCGAGCGCCATCAGCCAGTTAGCGCGTCGAGGCGCGAGGGCCGAAAATTTCGGAACCAATCGCCGGCCTCAGTCGTATGATCCCACCGGGCAACCTCAATGGTCACTAATTTCGTTCAGGACGTTCGCGTCGGGCTGCGTGTCCTTCTCAGGGAGAAGGGCTTCTGCGCGATGGCCGTCGCCGTACTGGCCCTCGGCATCTGCGGCGTCACCACCACGTTCAGCGTCGTGAACGGCGTGATGCTGCGCGGCTTCTCGTTCCCGAACTCGGCGCGGCTGGTCAGCGTCAATTTCGTCGATCCGACCAGCACGAACTTCTTCGGCCAGAACGGTCAGGTCTCCGCGATGGACTACGAGGAAGTCCGGACGCAGCAGAAGTCCTACGACCTCATGTCCGCCTACATCAATGGATCGACCGTCAACGTGACGGTCGACGGCACCCCGAAGCGCTACACCGGCGCCTACGTGACCCCCGACTTCATGCGCATCCTCGGCGTGGGGCCGATCCAGGGCCGCGACCTGAGGGCGGAGGACAACCTGCCCGGAGCCGAGAAGGTGGCCCTCATCGGCTACGGCCTCTGGCAGCGTGATTTCGGCGGCTCGGCCGAGATCATCGGGAAGGGGCTGCGCATCAACGGGACGCCAGCCACGATTGTCGGCGTCATGCCGAAGGACTTCGCGTTCCCGATCAACGAGCAGCTGTGGATCCCGCTCTACAGCGAGTTCCCGGTTCGCGAGCGCAACAACCCGCGCAACGTGAATCCCGGGGTCGTGGCGCTGCTCAAGCCGGGAGTGTCCCTGGACCAGGCCAACGCGGAAGCGACGACGCTCGCGAAGCGCCTGGCGGAGGCCTATCCGGACACCAACAAGCAGTTCAACACGGGCAAGGTCGAGCCGCTGCTCAAGACGTACACGCCGGTCCCGCTGCGCGGCACGCTTCTCACGATGCTGGCCTTCTGCGTCGGGCTGCTGCTCATCGGCTGCGTCAACGTGATGAACATGCAGTTCGCCAGGGCGACCCTGCGGGCGAGGGAGCTGGCCATCCGCTCGTCCCTCGGCGCCAGCCGCATCCGCCTGATCTTCCAGATGCTGACCGAGAGCCTGCTGGTCACGGTCGTCGGGACCGTGGTCGGCGTGGGCCTCGCGTATTACTGCTGCGACCTGCTGAACGCGACGGTCCGCAACTTCGACAACCCGCCGCCGTCGTGGATCACCTTCGACATCGACGGGCCGGTGCTGACGTTCAGCATCATCGCCATGCTGGCTGCCGCGATCGTGTCGGGGCTCCTGCCGGCCTGGATGGCCTCGCGCGCCAACGTCATCTCGGTTCTCAAGGAGGGCGGCCGGGGCGGCACGAGCCGCGCGACCCGGGTGACCATGCGCGGCCTGGTCGTCCTTCAGGTTGTCGTGACGTGCGTCCTGCTGATCGGGTCGCTTCTTCAGATGCAGTCCATCCTGAAGCAGCAGACGATCGACTACGGCTACGACACGGACAGCATCATGTCCGCCCGCATGGGTCTCATGGACGGGGCCTATCCGACGCCCGAAACGAAGATGGTCTTCTTCGATCGCCTCGTGCGCGAGCTGCAGGCGCACTCGGAGTTCGAATCGGTGGCGCTCACCAACAAGTTCCGGATGGTTTTCTCCGGGAGCGGGCCGATCGAGATCGAGGGGAAGGAGTACAAGGAGAAGAAGGACCGCCCGAACGCCAACTTCGAGCAGGTCACGCCCGGCTACTTCCAGGTCCTCGGCCAGACGATGGTCGAGGGGCGCAACTTCCAGGACGACGACCTCGACACCAAGTTGCCCGTGGCCATCGTGAACGCGGCTTTCGCGCGCAAGCATTTCGGCAACGAGAGCCCGCTGGCCCGGCGCTTCCGCGCCCTGGACGGCAACACCCTGCAACCCGGCCCGTGGCGCACCATCGTCGGCGTCGTGCCGACGGTACGGATGATGCCCCCCTTCAACATTCCGAACGTGGACGAGACCGGCTTCTATGTCCCGTTCTACTCGCAGCCGAACGGCCCGCTGCAGGCCGATGGAGGCGTCACCCAGTTCGCCACGGTCCTCGTCAAGCCGCGCGGCGGCCTGCGCGCGGACACGCTCGCCAATGCGCTGCGCCGTGAGGTCGCCAAGGTCGATCCGGACCTGCCGCTGTACTTCGTGGACACGCCCACCCGGCAGATCGCGGGTTTCGTGAGCCAGGGCCGCGTCGTCGCCATCATGTTCAGCATCTTCGGCGTGGTCGCCATGATCATCGCCGGCGTCGGAATCTACGGCGTCATGTCGTTCTCGGTGAACCAGCGGACCCAGGAGCTGGGGGTGCGGATGGCCCTGGGCGCCGACAGCCGGCGCATCCTCCGCATGGTGCTGCGCCAGGGATCGATCCTGACCGGGGTCGGCCTGGCGATCGGCCTTTTGATCACCCTGGGGCTTGCCGGGGTCGCCGGGGCGGGGATCCAGACTGTGCTGTTCGGCGTCAGCCCGCTCGACCCGCTTGCCTACGCCGCCGTGGCCACGCTGATCGCCCTGGTGTCGCTCGCCGCCTCGTTCGTCCCCGCCCGGCGCGCCACGCGCGTCGACCCGATGATCGCGCTGCGCGCCGAGTAGCCCGGCCCGGAGCTTGCCCCGTCAGGCAAGAAGCTTGAAGAGATACTCCGGCAGAAGCAGCCCCAGCGCAAACCCGTACAGGTAGTCGAACCACACGATGCGCAGCAGGTTGCTCGCGTAGATCGCGATCACCAGGGGGAAGGACAGCAGCACCAGGGGTCTCATGCTCCTGGCCTGCTGCCGCGCCAGCCTCCAGACGTTCTTCGCGTCGTGCGTCGATGGGAAGGCGTGCATTCCGATCGAGATCCCCAGCCAGAGAAGCGCGTACGACAGCGGATCGGAGCGGCCGAAGATCCGCACCGGCACGAAGGCGGGAAAACAGAAGACCACGCACAGGATCGAGTTGACGATCAGCGGCCCGACGGAAACCAGAAAGGCGCTGGTGAAGTCCTCCGTCTCCTCGTGGATGACGTACCCGGCCGGGTTCCCCACCCGAAAGAAGCAGACGTCGAGGACCGCGAGCCCCCGCAGCCGGCAGAAGAGCATGTGCGCCGCCTCGTGGACGATGACGCCGGGGAAAGTGGCGATCGAGATGAGCCAGCCGGGGATGAAGAACATCCTCTACCCTCCGCCACCCGGGCCCGGGGAGTTCGAGCCGGATCCGTCCGGGTTCCGTCCCTTTGGAAAGCGTCGCAGGTACTCCGAACGCGAGATGATCTCGCGTGACTCGAGCCGGTAGCGGATCCGGTCGAGGTATTCCGCGAACTCCGGCCCCTCGGCTCCCTTCATCCCGGAAGCGGTCTCGATTTGACGCTCGGCCAGAGTCCTGTGTCCCTCGTCCCCGGTAGCCGCGTACTTGCAGGCGTGCGCCGAGGCGACGCCAAGGGCAATGATTGGATCGTCAGGCTGCCGCTTCGCCATGGTCTGCTCGTTCGCGAGGAACCGGTCGTAGTCCTTCTGGTCATAAGCCAGGCCGGACTCGGCATGCAGGAGGGCCAGCGCGATCTGGGAGTCGTCGGGCCTGATCGCCAGCGCCTCCTTCAAGAGCGGGATCGCCTCCCCGGGGTGCTCCTGGTTGACGAGAAGCATCGCGTGAAAATACCGGGCGAGGGCGCGCAGCTCGGGCTCTTCGGGCACCCGCTCCGCCGCCGCGTCGAACAGGGACACCGCCCGTTCCAGGTTCTGGCTCTCCAGCGCGCGAAAGGCGCGCGTCATCTCGACATGGGCGATGAAGTACTTCTGGTTGTAAAGGAAAGCCAGGACAGCCAGGAGAAGAAGCGCGGCGAGCGAGCCCTTGATCCATGCGGGGAAGGGACGTTCCCGCAAGAGCCGCGCGCAGGCGTCGCACACCGGCAACCCGGCGATCCGCGGCAGCGCCACGCTTCCGTAGTCCGTGCCGCATCGGAAACAGGCGTTGGCGGGTGGCGCTTCACCCTGCCGGGGGTCGTCCGTGGCGTCGTCCATGGGGAGAATCTAAGGCTTGCGGCAGGTGCGTTCAAGGGTCGCGATGTCGATTTTCTTCATCGCTCCGCTCAGGATGTTTCACCTGGAGAGCTGGCCGGAGAAACTGCGGTCGCCGCAAGCGCCGCCGACGTAGAATCTCCGCGCGCATCGCTCATTTCCGCGGGGAGGACAGTCGCATGCCTGGGAACAAGTATGACGCCGTCGTCATCGGAGGCGGGCACAACGGGCTGGTCGCGGCCGCCTACCTCGCCAAGTACGGCAAGAAGGTCGTCGTCCTCGAAGCGAGGCACAAGACCGGCGGCGCGGCGGACACGTCGCAGCCCTGGCCCGAGGCCCCCGAGTTCAAGGTGACGACGCTGTCGTACACCATGAGCCTGATGCCGCCGTACATCGTCAACGATCTCGGCCTGAGGAAGCACGGTTACAAGATCAATCCGCTCGGGATGGGATATCTGCCGCATCCCGATGGACGGTCGATCATCGACAGCGGCACGAACCCCGCGACCTTCGCCTCGTACGGCCAGTTCTCGAAGAAGGACGGCGAGCGGATTGGCCCATACTACGAATGGATCGGACGCATCGCGTCGATCATGCACCCGCTGCTCGACCACACGCCGCCGCACCTCGGCTCTCTCAAGCTGAAGGACATCAAGGACGTGGCGCGGCTGGCCTGGACCCTGAAGAAGCGGGGGGCTGTCGACGAGCGGACCGTCGCCGACATCACGCGCCTGTTCACCATGAGCTGCGCCGACCTGCTCGATCGCTGGTTCGAGAGCCCCGTCGTCAAGGGGATGCTGTCGATCAACGGCATCATCGGAACATGGGCCGGGCCGTTCGCCCCGGGTACCGCCTACGTCCTGATGCACCACTCGACCGGCCAGGAGACCGAGGGGCAAGTGGCCTCGTGGGGGATGCCGGAAGGGGGAATGGGGGCGGTGGCCGACGCCATCCGGCGCGCGGCGGAAGGATTCGGCGCCGAGGTCCGGGTCAACGCTCCCGTGGAGAAGATCCTGATCAAGGGGGGCCGGGTCACCGGCGTGGTGATAAAGGGGGGCGAAGAGTTCGCCACGTCGCTCGCGGTGACGACGTGCCACCCGCAGATCACGTTTCTTCGACAGATCGACAGGAACGATCTACCGCCCGAGTTTGTGTCCGACATCGAGAACTGGCGGTCGCGCTCGGGGACGGTCAAGATCAACCTGGCGCTGGCGGAGCTGCCGGAGTTCACCGCCAATCCCGGATTCAACCCGGACGTGCACGGCGGCGCGATCTCCATCCTCGACGACATCGACTATCTCGAGCGCGCCTTCCAGGACGCGCGCTCCGGCCGGCCCGCGGCGCGCCCGTTCTCGGACTGCGAGATCCCGACGGTGTTCGACAAGACCCTCGCGCCCCCGGGCAGGCACATCATGTCGATGTTCACGCAGTGGGTGCCGGAGACCTGGAGCAAGGAGCCGCACCGCGCCGAGCTGGAGGCCTACGCCGACCGGCTGATCGACCGCTTCGACCGCGTGGCGCCGAACTTCAAGGGCTCGATCCTGCACCGGCAGATCATCGGACCCTACGACATGGAGCACGACTACCACATCCTCGGCGGGAACATCTTCCACGGCGAGCTGACCGTGGATCAGCTCTTCCACCTGCGCCCCGCCGTCGGCTACGCCGACTACCGCACCCCGATCCGGGGCCTGTACCAGGCGTCGTCCGCCACCCACGCCGGCGGCGGCGTCAACGGCCTGCCCGCCCACCACGCCGTGCGCGAGATGCGCAAGGACGGCGCGCTCAGGGCCTGACACCGGCTGCGCGGCAAAGGCCAGCCCAGGGAGCAAGGCTGCTGATTTGACACTAGTGTCGGCCGCTTGCCGAGTTGAGCGGCAGGCAATTCCATGCCTCGAAAATCGCGATGCCGCTCGATTGGAGGCCCGGCTGGAAGCAGACCTCATCGTTGGCCATCTCGGCACGCGACTGCCACGCGACGCCCGCGATGGCCGATTGGGTACGGTACGTGTACAAAGGGCTCTCTTCAGTCGGCCTGAATCGCACCACCGCCGCCCATTCGTCCGGCACGGGACCATCGAGAAGAACCTCAACGCCGACATAATCGCCCTGCCGCACCAGGACCCCGCGCGGCCGCGGGAGCTTGTCGATGACCGGAGCGTACTCGCGCTCCCAGATCTTGAGCCGGCTCGAGTAATCATCCAGCGTGAGCGCGAGATCAAACCCCGCAAGCTGGAAGGCTGCCTGCCATAATTCGAGACCGTGAAGGTGACGAGGGAAATCCGGGCGCGCCAATGTGGAGAGCAGCTGGCGTGGCGCCTCGGGCCCAAAGCGCTGGATGAACGCATCGACGAAGACGGCGCCGAGCGGATACTTGAGGTCCTGATCGTTCGAACGGGCGAGCCGTTCGAGGTCGGTCAGCATCTCCGGGCTGACCAGGGACCGCCTCGATACGACGGCCGCCTGGAGGCGATCGAGATCCGGGAGCCCCGGGTCTGCCGAAAGCTGAAGCTGGACCCAACGCGCGAGGCCTTCATCGAACACGACCATCTTCAAAAGCTCGCGCTCCCGCTCCCCTCCCGCGAGCCGCAGGGCAAACACATGGGTCGTTTCGTGGGCGAGTGTGGCAAGCGGGTCGACCCCTCCGGCGTCCATCCGGATGCGGTCCAGGAAGGCGGTCCCTTCAGTATTGCGAAGCGAGCCCGAGAGGTCGACGTCGATGGCTGCTGTCGCCTGGATATGCAGAAGCGCCTCCACTCGCTCGAAGGTGCGATCTCCTTCATCCAGCAGCGGTTGCAACTGCTGAGCTCGAAGCGCGGGATAGCTGAAGGTATAGTGCCGCGTCCTGGCGTGGCCTGGCGGCGCTTTGGGAAACTCATACATGTCGGGCAACTCCGAGAGCTCGCGCCTCAGCCTCTCCGCGGGAGACTCGCGAAGGTAGAGCGCCCCCACCCAGATCGCCACGGCGATCAGGCTGGCGCCCACCAGGGCGGAGACCAGGGGCCGCTGGAGCCACTTCTCGATCGGGAAGTCCCGGCGGCGGCCGGCGGATACGAAGATGACCAGGGCGGAGACCGCGCACGCGGCCCCGACGCAGAGCTGAACGCCCAGGCTTCCCATGGGCACTCGCCAGCGGGATCCCACCAGACGGACCTTCATCAGCTCGACGGGATTGAAGGCCGAGAGCCACGGCCACCGCTCGATACCCTCCGCGAGAGCCACTGCGAACAATCCAAAGGTGAGCCACGCGAGGCTGCGCAGGAAACCGAGCAGGAGCCCCGCGAAGAGGCCCACGAGGGTGACCAGCGCCGTCAACGACAACCCGACGAGGAGAAGGCGTGTGTGGAGCGCCCGGTTGAGCGAGTCTCGCGACACGACATGCTGGAAGGCAAACAGCAGAAGCCGTCCCAGAGGGTAGATCAAGAGCGCGCCGACCGCCACGCCGACTTTCGTGATGAACAGCCGTGCCCGTGTGACCGGAAGGCCGTCAAGAAAGCCAAGCGTTCCCTCGTCGTCCTCGCGCATCAACAGGCTGGTGCCCACTGCGAACGCCACCAGCAGCTGAAACCCGGCCGACGCGTTGCCGAGTTCACGGAAATGATCGCCGAGCGGTTGCCTGTCCATCTGCCGGGTGATCGCCTCGAGCAGGTCGAGAGCGAACAGCACGATCCCGATCCAGACGAAGGGGCGCTGATCCCGCAGCTCCTTGCGGAGGAGCGGCCCGATCACGGCACCACCCATCGTCGCGCGCCGATTCGGACCGTACACTGCAGCGCCTCGTCCCTCACCTCCACGCCGGCGAACATCCTCGTCCCGCGCTCGACCGTGAGCGGGAGCACGCCGTCACGGACTGCATCGACGCGAGACAGGCTGCTCCTGCCGATTTCTCCATCCCACGGTTGCAGCTTGGTATAGCGCACGGCGTAGGAGCCCGGCTTGTCGCCGGAGGATTCGAGGCGATATCGGATTTCGTACAGCCCTCCGCCGGCCGGTCGGGTCTCGATACCGGCCGACCACGAGCTCGGGGCATCGCCGCAGGCGGCGAGACCGGTGTTCTCCTCTGAGAGCGTCTTCGCCGTCATCGCCGCGAGATTCGGAATGGTGAGACCCGTTGTCCGCTGCAGCACTCGCTCAAAGGAAGGGTCCAGGAGCACGCGAGCGTCATCGGCCGGGCGGCGTCCCCAGACCTCCCGAGCCAGGCTTCGCATGTTCGACGGGCCGGCACCCTGCGCCAGGACAGACACCACGCGCCAGGCGAGCGCATCAGAGAGGCAGTCGCCGAGCTGCTCGCGAACGGTGAGCCAGCGTCGAAGAGCCTCGACATCGGGTGTGAAGCGCGTCGCGCCCGCGGCCGCGCGGCGGCGCAGCCGCTCCTCGAACGACGAAAGGCGCCGCCCCACCCACCACTGCTTGAACCCGTCGAACAACCACCGCTGCTCTTCTCCGGCCGCCCGGCCGCGCGTGTACCAGTCGATCACCTCACCGATCACGAATGCACGAAACTCCTCCTCCTCGAACCCGCTCGCCCCGAAGGCGCCACGCACGACCACACCGTCCGAGGCGGGAAGCGCTGCGCGCTGGAACACGTCGCCATCGAGCGACGCATCGGGCAGCACGTAGATCGTGGGAATGCGCGCGAGACCCAGATAATCCTTCAGCTCCGAAACGTCGGAGGCGATGGTGTCACCGAGCGCGCGGGCGGAGGCGACGTCCAGCCTCGCGGTGCCGGCGATCCCGACCTTCTGCCCGCCGTGCTCGACGACGATCGCGCTCGCGAGATGAAAGTCGGGCTTCGGTTTCCGGTTGTCGAGAAACGCGAGAAGCGCGATCGGGACAAGCGCGGCCACGGCGACAACGATCATTTCGCGGCGGGTCATCCGCCTGGCGAGCATCGAGCTCAGAGCCCCCTCTCCGGCGAGCGCCAGAGCGAAGGCGCAAGGCAACAGCACCGCGGTGATCGACCAGGTGATCAGCAGAGCGGCGGCCGGAAGGGTCTGCCGCTCCAAGCCGAATCCGCTCGAGACGAGCGCGAAGGGCGGCAGCTGATCCAGCGGGGTCTGCGTGAGCGTATCGAGAGCGATCCCGCCGGTGAGGAGGAATCCCCAGGCCACGAATCGATAGCGCCCCAGAAGACCGATGACGAAGGCAAGTGCATAGAACCAGAGGACGAAACTGAGGCTGCGCGCCGCGAGAAGCGTCAGGAAGCGCGCCGTGAGCAGCACCCGACCCGAACCCCAGGCCGCGGTCGCCACAAGCGCCGCGACAATCGGCAACAGGGTCAGCCCGGCGCCGAGGAACCACTTGGTCGCCACGACGCGGGCGCGGGTCACCGGCAGGGTTTCCAGAAAAAGCTGGGTGCGGCCGCCGTACTCCCGGACTACGAGCCGATTCGTGACGGCCAGCGAGAGAAGAGGCCCGAACGTCGCGACCAGGTAACCCAATGAGACGAAAGGACTGCCGTCGCGGTCGACCCTCCTCCAGAGAGTGAGAAGCGCAAGGCCGCACGCCAGCCACAGCAGCAGGACGACCCAGCCGTGCTCGCGCAGCTCCTTCCTGACGAGTCCACATCTCACGATCCGGGAGCTCCGTGATCGGTGCGCGCGAAGCCGAGAAAAATCTCTTCGAGCGTGAGAATCGAAATCTGCGTGCCCTCCGGCCACACCCAGCTGTCCCAGCGCTCAGGTGCCGCCCGATAGATGTCACCTCGCACCTGTTCAAACCCGTCGGGGAGCCCGATTGGGAGCGGGGACGTCACCTTTCGGACCTGGGCACGCAGGGTCGCGGCATCCCCCTCGAAGCATGCCCGCCCGGCCTGGATGATGCCCACACGCTGGGCGAGCTGTTCCACTTCGCCCACCTGGTGAGAGGAAAGAATCACCGTCGTCCCGCGCTCGCGATGCAGCTGCGCGAGCAGGTCGTTGAACTCCCGTCGAGCAACCGCGTCCAGCCCCGCAGTCGGCTCATCGAGGAGAAGCAGGGACGGCCGGGACGCGAGAGCGAGCGCGAGCCCAAGCTTGGCGCGAGTGCCTCCGGAGAGCTCCACGGAACGGCGTCGTTCAGGGATATCCAGCAGCCTCATCAGCCGACGGAACTCGGTCGCATCCCACGTCCGGTAGAAGCCGCCCACGAATCGCCCGAGCTGCTCGGCCGTCATCCAAGGGTAGAAAGTGGGCTCCTGCGAAACGTATCCGATGCGCTGCTTGAGGGAGACCGTCACTCGTTTCACTCGGCCGCCGAAGAGATCGATGCTGCCGGAGTCGGGCCTCAGGATGCCGATCAGGATACGGAGCGTCGTCGTCTTGCCCGCGCCATTTCGTCCGAGGAATCCATAGATTTCCCCCTCGCGGACTTCGAGTGACAGCTCGTCCAGGGCATGGACCTTGCCGAATCGGCGACTGACCTTCTCGAGGCGAACAACCGGGTGCATGGATCCTGCAAGGGATGCCGAATGGTATCACACCGTCATGACAGCGGCCCGGGCGAGGCCATGGCAGGCCGCAGCCGGCCCGTGCTCACCCGCCACAAAGGATCTGTTTGCGCTATGCTTGGCGGCAGGCCGGGAGTCACGACCGATGGCGCGTCGCTACAACATCTCCCTTTGGGCGGGGTTCGTCCTCATCGTGGCGGCCTTCGTCCTGTTCCCGACGCTGTTCGTGCGCTTCCCCGCGACCCGGGACTTCCCCTGGGCCAGCCTGCTGATGTTCGCCGCCGGTCTCGCGATCGTGGCGAGGGGGCTGATTCGGGCCTACCGGGAGCCCGCGGCCTGCCGGGGAAAAGTCTCCGGCCCGATCCTCATGACGCTCGGGGTGGCCATCACCGGGATGTTCTGTTTCGGCTTCTTTCATCTGGCCCGCCAGATCCCCGCGTCGACCGGCGCACCGCGGATCGGCCAGCGCGCCCCCGACTTCACCCTGCCCGATCAGGATGGCCTCCCGGTCACGCTCTCGGAGCTGCTCGAACCGCCGGCCGGCGCACCCGCTCACCAGAACGGAGTGCTCCTGATTTTCTATCGCGGCTTCTGGTGACCGTTCTGCAACTCCGAGTTGCGGAGTTTCCAGGATCAGATCGGCCGGTTCGACGCGCTGGGCGTGCGCGTGCTCGCGGTCAGCGTGGATCGCCCGGAGATCAACCAGGAGCATCGGCGGAAGCTGGGCCTCACGTACAGTCTCCTGTCCGACGCGAACGCCGAGACGATCAAGCGGTACGACCTGCTGCATGCAGGGGCGGGGCAGAACGGCGCGGATATCGCCCGCCCCGGGGAATTCCTGGTGGATTCGAGCGGCACGATCCGCTGGGTGAACCTGACCGAGTCGTTCGCCGTTCGCCTGCGGCCGGAGCAGGCCTTGAGAGCCGCGCAGGAACTGTCCAGGTAAGAGGGACTTCCCGGTCAGGCTCCTAGTGCCGCGTCACCGAAGTCTTGTTACGTTCGACCGTCGCTGCATCCCCGCCTGCGGCGTTGCTCCTCGGTCGAATATGCTGGATATTGTCCCTCGTCGCGCCTTGCAGGCGGGG
>Ga0070694_100000581_pt1 | contig 20193 bp, 16 predicted proteins | sample KBSK1251metaG_FD_65470 | JGI IMG/M metagenome (GOLD analysis project Ga0070694, IMG submission 65470) | Corn, switchgrass and miscanthus rhizosphere microbial communities from Kellogg Biological Station, Michigan, USA - KBS K1-25-1 metaG | ecosystem: Host-associated > Plants > Roots >... | reverse complement strand
CGGCGGGTATCGAATTTGACGAGAAGTATCTATTGTGAGGTCTGGCACCCCTCCGGGGTGCGGTCATGACTAACGACTTTTCCGGTGGTCTCCGCGGACTCCGACCACCGGCTACTTTCTCGCAACCCTTCGGGTTGCGCTGGGGTGAGTCAAGTATATAAATGCCGTTTCAACGGTTTCTCAGTCCTGGCGGTGACCTAACTGCCGGATGCTCAAAGCCTGATACTCTTGGAAGAAGACGAAACCGTTAAAACGGTTTCCGAGTTTCTTCCGGCCGCCGACCACCGGGCTCAAGCCGGGTGTGAATGAGATGTTGAACTCCGACCTTTTGAGGCAAATCCTGTCCAACTTATAAACATAGCCCGCGGGATCGAATACGTTTCGATTCCGCGGGCTTGATAATTAGAAGCTTAGAGCCGCGGCTATTCCACCGGTTCTTTACTGCCGGTGAGCGTCTGTTGCCGCAAAGCAGCCGCCCCCATCAGTCCACCCATGCCCATTGATTCAACCGCGCTGCTGGGCACCAGCATCAGGGCGCCCTTCTCTTTCAAACCCTCGTAGAGCATGTTCATTGCGCGGAGGTGCAAGGCAGTAGGATTGTTATGATAAGACTCGGAAGCCTTATCAAACTGATGAGCGATTTCGACCTCGGCCTGTGCGAGAATTACCCGCGCAGCTTTCTCGCGCGCCGCCTGCGCTTCGCGGGACATCGCGTCCTGCAAAGCCGCCGGGATAATTACGTCGCGCATCTCGACCGATTGCACGGTCACGCCCCAGGGATTCGAGCGTTCGTCGATCAGCTTTTGCAGTTCGTCTTCGATCCGTTCGCGCCCGCGCAAAAGATCGCTCAAAGAGGTACGGCCGATGATATCGCGCAGAGCGGTTTGCGCTGCCCAGCTGACAGCTTGTGGATAGTTCTGTACCTCGAGCGCGGCTTTCTCCGGATCGTAAACCACCCAGAACAGGACCGCATCAACATTCACCGGTACGGTATCGCTGGTCAGGGTTTCTTCTGCGGCAAAGCCGGTCGTGATCACGCGCTGATCGATCCAGGTTGAAATGCTGTCGACGAACGGGACGATCCAGAACAGTCCCGGCCCACGCAAACCAACGAACTTCCCGAGTCGCAGTACCACCGCTCGCTCCCATTGACGCGCGATTTTCGGCGATTTCGCGAGCAACAGGCCCAGCAGCACACCGAGAATCGCGCCCATCGGATTCAGTGTCAGGAGTGTCGCCAGCGCGCCAAGTCCGGCCGGCGCGAGAAAAGCGAGCGCAGCGATGAAATTAAGTCGCGGCGCTACCGGCGCGGGAAAGCTGCTGCGACTGTCAACCAGGTTTTGGATGTTACCCATTTCTTCTCTCTTTCTGCTCGCGACCGCAGTCGCGAAAGCAATGAACTTGTTGTCTCTTCTCATAAGCGATCTCAAGTGTTTGCGCGATTGTTGGCATTGACACAACGCCAACTAACAGTTTGCGTTACTTCCGCCGTCTCTTTTCCAGGTGCTCAATTACATCCTCGAGTGAAAAACCGTGCTTGTGGGTCTCAGACACAAAATGATCAGCCAGCTCGCGCAGGCGGCGTTCGCGATCGCGAGGGCTGGCAGCTTCGTTGGGGCGCGCGGTCACAAAAGTGCCCACGCCCCGGCGCGTTTCCACCACGCCGCTGCGCTCTAACTCCGTGTAGACCTTGGCAACAGTATTGGCATTGATGCGTAAATCGACCGCCAATTGCCGCACGGTGGGCAACTGGTCGCCAATATTTAATCTTCCGGTTGCGATGGCGAACCGGATCGAGCGTTCGAGCTGGTGATAAAGCGGAGTCGGATGTTGTGTGTCTACCTGGAACATCGCGTTTCACCATTGTACTACGACAATGGGACAAGTAAAGTTTCGAGGACTATTGGGTCAGTACCACCTCGTAAGGAGGTGGGATGAAGCGGCCTTCGGATGAGTGACATATCGACCGTGATTAGCCGGCAACCCGGTCGCTACCGCTCCCGGTATTGACCTCGTTGCTACGTCCGTTTGGCTCAGCCAGAACGCCTATGATATCTTCTCACCTTTCAAAATCCTTCCAGTTTTGTCGCTCTGTAAGGCTCGCACTAATTATTGAGGAGTTGATTGAATAGATATGGCTACGCCCAACGGAAATGGTTCGAACGGACACGTCGGTAAAGTCGTGCAGATTATTGGCCCGGTGGTCGACGTTGAATTCAGTGCGGATTACCTGCCGCCAATTTACCAGGCGCTGCGGATCACCTCAGACGGTTTCGAGGTCCCCGATCCCATCAATGTAATCTGCGAAGTGCAACAGCATCTTGGCGAAGGTCGCGTGCGCGCAGTCTCGATGCTGCCGACCGACGGCATGGTGCGCGGCATGAACGCGACGGACACCGGCGGACCTATCACCGTGCCCGTAGGTGAAGGCACTCTGGGTCGGGTCATGAACGTGATCGGCGACCCGGTGGACAACCTCGGCCCGATTCCGCATGAACAGCGCTATCCAATCCATCGTCACGCGCCCTCATTCGATGAACAATCAACCGAACTTCAGATGTTCGAAACGGGAATCAAGGTTATTGACTTGATTCAACCGTTTGTGCGCGGCGGCAAGATTGGTTTGTTCGGCGGCGCTGGTGTGGGCAAGACCGTCATCGTGATGGAGCTGATCAACAACATCGCCAAAGCGCGTTCCGGCTTTTCCGTGTTCGCCGGCGTGGGCGAACGCACCCGCGAAGGCAACGACCTGCTGCGCGAAATGGTGGAGTCCGAAGTCATTCAATTTGGCGAAGAGTTCAACAAGAACCTTCACGACAGCGGCTCGTTCGACATGACCAAAGTCGACATGAAAGCGATCGAGAAATCGAAAGTGTCCTTGATTTACGGTCAGATGACGGAGCCGCCGGGTGCGCGTCTGCGCGTGGCCTTGTCAGGGCTGACAGTCGCCGAGTATTTCCGTGATAAAGGTATGGACGTGCTGCTGTTTATCGACAACATTTTCCGATTTACGCAGGCCGGTTCGGAAGTTTCGGCCTTGCTGGGTCGCATGCCTTCGGCCGTAGGCTATCAGCCGAACCTGGCGACTGAGATGGGAGAGATGCAGGAACGGATCACTTCAACCAAGACCGGATCGATTACCTCGATTCAAGCGGTGTACGTTCCGGCCGACGATTACACTGACCCGGCGCCGGCGACGACATTCGCGCACCTGGACGCGGTCACTGCTTTGTCACGCCAGATCGTTGAGCTGGGAATTTATCCGGCCGTGGATCCGCTCGCTTCTTCGTCGCGCATTCTCGATCCGCGCATCGTCGGCGAAGATCACTACAACACGGCGCAGCAGGTGAAGCTGATTCTCCAGCGCTACAAAGATCTTCAGGATATCATCGCGATTCTCGGCCTCGACGAATTGTCGGACGACGACAAGCTGGTCGTTTCGCGCGCGCGCAAGATTCAGAAATTCTTCTCGCAGCCGTTCCACGTGGCGGCGCAGTTCACCGGCCGCGACGGCAAGTACGTGAAGCTGGAAGATACGGTTAAAGGCTTCAAGGAAATCATCGCCGGACAACATGACGATATTCCCGAGCAGGCTTTCTACATGACCGGCACGATCGAAGAAGTCGTCGAAGCCGCCAAGCAATACCAGGAATAGGTCAGAACCGCCTGCGGTAGCGGGTGGTTGATCGTCGGAATCAAGATGCGTGGTACCACAGATAAACCGCCCGCTACCGCAGGCGGTTCTGACTGACATGGCTAATCAGCTCCAACTTGAAGTCGTAACTCCTGAACGCCGCGTGGCATCGGAATCCGTGAACTCTGTCACGGTGCCCGGACGCGGCGGCGAAATGCAAATTCTTCCCGGCCACGCCGCGCTCATCTCTGAGCTGCAAACCGGTGTGCTCACATACAATCAGGACGGCACCAACTTTCAGTTTCATGTCTCTGGCGGGTTCGTTGAAGTCAGCGACGATCACGTGTCAGTCCTGGCAGAAGTTGCGGAGCGGGCCGAAGAGATCGATGCGGCCCGCGCGCGGCTGGCTCGCGAACGCACTGAAAAGCAATTGGGTTCGTGGAGTGGCAGTGAAGAAGATTTTGAGAAGGCCCGCGCGAAGCTCGAGCGGTCAATCGTAAGGTTGCAACTTGCCTCTCACGCACGCGTGCAAACTTGATGTCTCAGGACCGAGGTCATGCCCCAGGCGGAGGTCCAGTTCAATCCCGCAACCTTTACTACTTCACAATCGAACTCCTTACGGCTTGAAAAAACTTAACGGCCTATGACGACCGCGAGTGAGTTCATTTCTTAATTCCCGATTAGGTTTTTCACACGAGTTAGCAACGATTGTTGCCGTATGTGTGTTAGCGCACAGACCCTGCCTTTTCCAAAGAGTACAAGTCTACCAGATTCGGGCAAGCTGATTGTTTATTGAGTAAAGAGGATCCCGTCAGGACCTCTGAACCCGATCGACCAGTTGTTTGCACGGGGATTAGAGTACCAATCACAGCCCTTCAGGCAGCGTCGACTCCTCGCGTCGCTCCCTCCACGAAAGACTTCGGAACAATCGGAAGGAGAATTGTATGAACAATGGAACCCACGCTATACGTGTCAAAACAGGTTTAGTTGCCTTGTTAGTCCTCGCATTTGCAAGTCAAATAACATTCGCCGGCGCTACGAATAGAGCCGGCAACCGTCCGTTATCTTCTCGTTCAAGCGACCGAGTCGTAGTGTTGCCGGAGTTGCAAGTGGGAATTGGGTTAACTTTTGTTGCCCCGTTGCCCATGCAACCCAAGGTCAGTGACGCCGGCAAGGACTTGAAATCCGTTCGCACGTTGGCTCGTAAGCTTGCGAGCCGTGCCAGGTTTCTGGCGAACACCAAAGGCATAAAGTTACCCAAGGGCAAGGTTGTTTTCGGTGATTGCCAGGACGGCTGCCTGGCCGTAACGTTGGCGTGCATCGCGATATCCATTTTGTCGGCATGCCCAGCGTGTGCGGCAGTTTGCCTTGGCTACGAAGTGTATTGTCTCGAACATTGCCCCGGCGAAATCACTAAGGTCCGACGTCGGCTGGATACTGAGGGTAAATAGCCTCGGTCGAGATGTTTGAAGAGAAGGGGAGGAGTTTAAAATGAGAATGTCTGTCTATCGGGTAGTCTTGTTCATCGCGGTGGCCGCTATCGCTCTGTCGCTACGAACCACGAATTCCTCCCCTTTTCGTTTTTTACCTCCTCTGGCCGGATTCGCGGCCAGCAGAGTAGAAACCTCTTCTATGCATGCGGCTGGCTTGGGCCCAACACTGGAAGGCGTGAAGAAGGCGCACATTAATACCAGGCTTCTGCCGGGGACGCTTGATTCTTACAGAAAAGACGCCTGCATTTTTCTTGGCGCCGATCTTCTGGCCGGCAGAATCCAGAAGGATTGCATTAAGGGTTCCCTGGGAATTCTCATGCCTTCCTCCGCATACCTGATGGTTGCGGTGGGAAAGGTGAAAATTTACGAGTTGGTTAATCCGGAAGGTGGTTGGCGCATCACCGCCGTCCCAGACAAGTCTCAGATCTCGGTGGGCGTAACCGCAACGAAGCTCGCGGAGCCCAATTCCAGCGCGCTCAGGGAACAAATCGATCACTCGTTGATTTCGTTTCTCAGACTCTTGAACTCTGCGTCGCCGGGCGATCTGGCGAAACTCAAAGTGACTGGCACGCCGTCTCATGTCGTGGTCACCTGGACGGATGGGGCGAGCTCGAACCAATACTTCTTCAACCGCACCGGCCTTCTTTGCGACAAGCAGGTTAGAAGGAACGCCGAGGGCGTGGCCGTGTCGAGGTATAGCCAGTACAAGAACGTAGATGGTGCGATGCTGCCCTACAGAATTGAACTGGAAGGGCCGGACGGTAAAGTAATCTCCACAGAGGTAATCGAAACCTGGACCCTGAGTGCCACGTGGCCGACTAACTTCTTTACTCAAGACGGCGTGGTCAAAGCTCCTTAAGCAACAATGCTACCTGAGATCAATGGACTGTATATCAGTGGCCCGGCCATCTTGATTATTGGCATAGGTTTTTTTGCCTTGCGGCTCAGAATTGTCCGGGAAAAAAATCCTCTGACAAAGGCATTTAGATTGTATGCACTGCATCTGGCGGCCATGAGCGCTTTTCTCCTGGTGGTCTGGTTTACGATTCCAATTGCCCCGGTACTGGGAACGCTTGACTACGCTAAATCAGCGGAAAGCATAAGGTCTCCGGAAGCACTTGCGAGTCTCTTGCAGACTTACAACAGCGCATTAGCAAGAATGGCGGCGGCATTACACTGGTTTATTTTGGTATTTGTAGCTTGGTTTCTCCTAAATACCTACAGATTCTCCCAGACGCTCGTTAGCGTCTTGTCAGATAGGGCCAAATGATCGACGAGCAATGCAGGAGGTTGAGCCTTGACGTTCCGGTTAGTCATCGATCGTGTCAATCCAACTGAGCGCTTTCGCTTGGGTATGTTGCCTGGGGTCCTGCTGTTAGCCATCTTTACGTGGGCTGGCGCGACTCCGGGAATGACCGCCGAGCCCGGAAGAATTACTGGCAAAGTCAGCTTCCAGGGCAAGTCTGTTAGCCGGGCGTTGGTGATTGCATGGTCGGAGCGTTCGACGCGCAAGACCTCACTAACGGACTCCAATGGAGTTTATGCCATGAGTATTGGCGAGGGAACGTACCTCCTGACCGTGGTTCATCCGCAATATGTCGTCGATGACGGCGGGTTCGGATGCAAACTGATAGACGTTAAGAGTGGCGCGAGTTTGAGTATTGATTTTAGCCTAACCAAAGGTGGTGTCATTAGCGGAACCGTCAACGACGGCAACGGAGAACCTTTGCCGGGACAGCCGGTCTTTTACGAGAACGCCGACCGAGCGTTTGCCAAACCTTGCTTGGTGGCGGGACAGGCGGATGCACGAACGGACGATCAGGGAGCATTTAGGATCTTCGGCCTGCCGCCTGGCAAATATACAGTCGGTGTCGGCAGACAGGAACGCCAGGCTCTCGGCAAACCACCGGGACCGTTTCGCACGACTTATTACCCTGGATTGACCGAAAAGAACCGCGCCGAGGTGATTGACGTTTTGACTGGAGAGGAATCCAAGCTCAAGAAATTTCAGGTAGTCACCTCGATTCACGGTTTCTCTGCTGAGGTCAGCTCCAAAGATCGGGACTCCGGCGAGCCTCTGCCGGCGATGGATTTTGACGTCATCAAGCTGGTCGATGGGACGGCGTTCAGCAAGACCGCACTAAAAACCGACGCCACCGGTTCCGTCAAAATTGGAAATCTGGATTCCGGCGAGTATAAGATTTTATCTCCCGTTCGAAACGGCGAAGTCCTCTTAAGGGATTGTTCACCGGTTTCTTTTAGGATCGCCGACCGGGACCTCGATGACATCGTTATTCGCTGCGGCGGGGCTGGTCTTTCGATTAGCGGGCGAGTCACCATCGATCAGAACGCAGCGGCTACTGAACTTGATTGTGCGATTGCCTTAAAAGAAGGCGATGACTCACTTGGATCTGGCAGCCCTACCTTTGGCGTCAAGCTTGACCCGCAGGGTTCATTTGTGATCAGTGGACTCCAAAAGGCCGTATACACTTTGGTTATCCTTCCTCTCAAACCTTCGCTTCAGTATGAATATGCCAGGGTCGACGGCAGAGTCTTCCGCGACCCTCAGATATTTGGCAAACTGACCCTCGATATGCGGACCGAAATTAAGACGGTAGCTATAAACCTGGCCCGACGGTGAGCTCACGATCTCGCGTATGACCCACTTCTCTTTTAATTGCGCTCTGGTACTTCTGAGTTTGTTATTCGTGAGTTCTGCCGCCGGAAGTCAGGAGTCAGCCCGACTGAGAGTTCGGGTCTTATCAGGTACCTCTCCAGTGGCTGGGGCCACGGTATCTTTGTCGCGACTTGGCAGCGCTGCTCGCAGTGAGAGTCCGCAATACACAGACGAGGCCGGCGAATGTGAATTCACGCAACTCGCTAGCGGGAGTTATTCGTTGGTTGTCTCCAAGCTATCTTTTTTTGCGCTTGAGGCGGACGCAACCGCATCCGAATTTTCGCTCGGCGAAGGCGAAACCAGGAGCTTCCAAAGCAATTTGATGAAGGGAGGTGTCATAGCCGGACGCCTGTTGAATGCGGACAACGAGGTCCTTACCGGAATTCCGGTCACGGCGCTCTCAACACAATCGATGAACGCGGCACGTTATGACTTGCCGGCTCGATCTGAATCAAACGTCACCTCTCTATCCGATGATCGCGGTATCTTTCGTATCTATGGATTGCGCCCTGGTACTTACGCAATTGCCGTAAACGCGCAAAGGGACTCTTCACTGCGAAAGGACATTCTTCCGTTTAAGTATCTCGGTGGTGCAGATTCGTCGAGTGGCGGCGTATTCGTTGGTCTTTCTCAGGAACTGCAACTCCCCGACATTCAAGTGACCGCCGGTGTTAGCGAAGTTGGTTCAATGACGGGTCACGTCCTGGGCAAGGGAAATTTCCCTCTCGCCCAGGCGACCGTATTTTTGCAGGGCGAAGACTTGAGTATCTCCGACCGGATCCTCACTAATGGGGCTGGTAGCTTTACTTTCGACGGCTTGCTTCCAGGGAAGTACAAATTAAGCGTAACTCCCAAACAGAGCTCATATCGCCCTTATGTGAAAGAGATCGATCTGAGCGCAAAACGAACCACGAACCTGGTGGTAACCCTCCTGGAATACCCAATCGTCGCGGGACGCACGTATCTGCTACGAAACAAAACTCCGGAACCATTCCCGTCGCTGAATGTCGCTCTCGTACCAACAGGCGGGGGCGACGACATCAACTTTGTATCAGGATCCGACGGCAACTTTTCGATAAGAAACAATCGGACCGGTTCGTTCTCGTGGAACCTGCCACGTCTGGATAAGAATCAATACCTCGCTTATGTCGTCTCGGGCAATAAAGAGATAACCTCGAATCCGCTTCTGCTTGGGGATAGTTCAATAACCGATATTGCGGTGTACGTTTCAACCGAAGCAGCCGGAATCGAGGGACGGTTCCCCGAGGGCGTTCGGAACGGCTGCGCCACGCTCGGAGTATACGCGGTGCTCGTGGACAGCATCGACAGTGACTCGTTATTGAGAAGGAAGCGCGCCGACATCTGCACGAGTGATTCGTTTGCAATCTATTCGCTTCCGCCAGGAAAGTATTACTTGGTGGCCCTGCCATTGCTAACGCCCGCAGCAGCTGGCTACCAGACTTTCGGCGCCTTGCCCGCGTCTCAAGATGCCGTCTTCAGAGCGGCGCTGAAAGCCGCAAAGCTAAATCAAACTGAGGTGGTCACTCTTGAGAATAAGCAGACGGCATCGGGTCGCACCGCGCATCTGCTTTCAATAACCGGCTCCGCCGGTAGCGTTCGGCCCGGAGCCGCAGGCAGCGGAGAGGCTACTGGGCCTTGACGGCTGCGATCATTGCGCGCACGGAAACATTCAACCCTAGAAACACTGCCTGCGAAACAATGCTGTGGCCGATGTTCAACTCTTCGACCTCGGCGATCTGTGCGACTGCGCCAACATTTCGCACCGTTAGACCGTGCCCGGCCGCAACGTGCAAACCGTACTGCGCGGCCAGCGCGGCGCCTTCGCGCAATCGCCGCAATTCCTGATTGGCGCGCACGGCGCCCTCGCCGTGAATCGCGTGAGCGCCCAGCGTGGCTTCGGCGTAAGCCGCCGTGCACAACTCGACCTGCTGCGCGTTCACTTCGCGCGCCGCTTCGATCTGATGCGAATCCGGATCGATGAACAGACTCGCCATGATTCCTGAGTCACGCAGGCGATTTACCGCGGCGCGCACAATGGCGATGTTTTTCAGCACGTTCAGGCCGCCTTCAGTCGTGATCTCGTTCGGGTTTTCCGGCACCAGAGAGACTGCGTCGGGCTTAACCTCGATCGCGATCTTCATCATTTCTTCCGTGGCGGCCATTTCGACATTCAGGTAGGTAGTCACTGCCTGTCGCAAAACGTACAAGTCGCGATCTTGTATATGCCGGCGATCGCCGCGCAGGTGAATCGTGATGCCGTCCGCGCCGGCTTGTTCGCAAATCATCGCCGCCGCGACGAGGCTTGGTTCAGGCGCGCGGCGCGCCTGTCTTACGGTGGCGACATGATCAATGTTGACGTTCAATCGTGCAGTCATCTGTTACTCCCGAATGAATTAACTACAGAGGGCACAGAAAAGACAAATCTCAAATCTCAGATCTCAGATCTCAGATCTCAGATCTCAAATCTCAGATCTCAGATCTCAGATCTCAAATCTCAAATCTCAGATCTCAAGTCTCAGATCTCAAGTCTCAAATCTCAGATCTCAGATCCTTTCTTGTTCTTATCTGTGTCCTCTGCGGTAACTACCTTTCATTCGTACGCTCAAGCATACGAACGCGACGACAGACCAGGCTTGGCCTCGACCATGGCCGCTGTGCGGGCGGCACTGATTGCTTCTGAGTATTCGCCCGCATTCGCGGCGGCGCGAATCCGCCGCACCTCATTGATCATACGCACACTGTCGCGGCTGTAGTTTCCGGAGGCGTCCAGAGGTCCGCCCGCAGTATGGTCCCAGCGCACCGGAATTTCGCGCAGTCGCAACTGGGCGAGGTGCGCCAGATAGATCAATTCGACGTCGAAACCAAACCGATCGATTTGCGCTGCTTCGATCAACGGCCGGCAGACGCTCATCCGAAAAGCTTTGAATCCGCATTGGGTGTCCCAGAAAGGCAGGCCCGTCGCGAGTCGAACGATCAGATTAAAAACCCGGCCGCCCTGTTCGCGCCGCCACGGCTGATGAACCCCAATCAATCTGCGGTCGAGTGCGCGCGAGCCGAAACTGAGATCGCATTCACCGCTGCGAATCGGTTCGGTCAGTTTGGGAGTCTCGGTAATCGGGGTCGATAAATCCGCGTCCGAAAAAAGCACGATATTGGCTTGCGCTTCCAAGAGCCCGAGGCGAACCGCGTAGCCTTTACCACGATTCTCGGCATAACGAATTACCCGGATGGGCACGGGCGCCGAATCGCCAGCGAGCTTTTCGGCAATTGCCGCCGTGTCATCCTGTGAACCATCGTCAACGACCAGCAGTTCGCTCGGGCCCCGCATTTCGCGCAGGTATTCGACGATCTTTCGCAGCGACAGCTCGAGGCGCGCAGCTTCGTTAAAAGCGGGGACAACGATCGACAGCTTTGGCGGCATCTCTGCCATTCTCAATGAATCGCGAACTGCGCACAAGGCGAGCGTGGCAAGGGCGTCCACGCCCGTGAAGCGACGCGCCGGATGCGCGTGCCACAACTCGCTTCAGAGGATGCGCCGGCTGTGCTATATTGAATCGCAACTCGCCCGCGGAAATTCGCTATGTCCAAAAAGTTCACAATAGTTGCGGCACTGGTAATCCTGGCTGCAACTGTGGCCGGTGGCGTCCGTTCCCGCGCTGCACGCCGTCACGCAGCGAGTCTCAAATCCACCGCTGCGTCAGCTGAAAAATACGAGGCCGACAAGATTGAAGCCGATTATGGCGAGGCAATTTCCACCGTCGAAGAAAGATATGTAGGCGAGATCGATTACGAAAAGGCCACCCAGGCTGCGATCCAGGGAATGCTCTTCACCCTCGATCCACACTCCCTTTTCTTTCCCTCAACCGAATTCAAAAAGCTGAAAGAAGATCAATCGTCGAGCTTTTATGGCATCGGCGTTCAGATCCAGCGACACGAAGACGGTGTTTATGTTCAATCAGTGGTTGACAGCACGCCGGCCTCGCGGGCCGGGTTGCGTTATGGTGATCGCATCGCCGAAGTCGATGGTAAAGACGCCCGCGAATGGTCCAGCGAAGAAGTTTCGAAGAACGTGCGCGGAGATCGCCTCAAGCCAGTGCTGGTGAAAGTGGAACGCGCCGGTGAAGAAGTTCCAATCACTTTTAAGATCATTCGCGACGCGGTGCCGCTGCCCTCGATTCGCAATGCTTTCATGATCAACGCGACGACAGGTTATGTCGGACTGGTCGGAGGATTTCAGCATACGACCGACGACGAACTACACCAGGCAATTGCCGATCTCAGAAAAGACGGCATGCGTCAGATGGTGCTGGATTTGCGTGGTAATCCGGGAGGCTTGCTGGACCAGGCGATTGACGTAGCCAGTGAGTTTCTGCCGCGCGACAAAGTTATCGTTTCCGTCAAGGGTCGCAGTGAATATCACGAGCCGGCGGTTTACAAGTCCAACGGCAGCGAACCTGAAGACGTGCCGCTCGTCGTTTTGATTAATCGCAACACTGCTTCCGCTTCCGAAATCGTCGCCGGAGCAATCCAGGATCACGGCCGGGGGCTGGTCGTCGGTGAAACCAGTTTTGGAAAAGGACTGGTCCAACACGTTTTTCAGTTGCCGTACAACACGGGCCTGACGTTGACTACCGCACGCTATTACACGCCGTATGGCCGTTCGTTGCAACGCGATTATTCGAGCGGTTCGCTCTATGACTATTACGTGCGGCACGATGAAAAAGACAACGCGCAGCCGACCCAGCCCGGCCAGCCTTCGCCGAATGAATCATCACAGCCGCGCTCCAACGTTCCGGCTTTTCGCACGGCCGCCGGTCGCGTTTTTTACGGTGGCGGCGGAATCACGCCGGACATTGAGGCCCGGCCGCTGACTGCTACCGCGGCAAGAGGCCGTCTGGTCGAAGCAGTTTTCTATTTCACACGGATGCTGGCTGCCGGAAAAGTTGCGGGACTGGAGTCGTATCGCATCGACAAAGTCATTTATGATCGCGCGGCCAGGGCCACGGATTTTCCCATCACAGATCGCGTCGTCGAAGCTTTCCGTAATTACGTGCGCAAAGAGCAGGCCCAGCACTTACAGCCGGCGCAACTCGAAGCGGAAATCGATTTTATTAAGTTGCGACTGCGCCAGGAAATAATTACGGCCGCCTTTGGCGCGGATTCCGGTCAACGAATCATGTTGGAAAGCGATCCGCAGGCTTTGCGGGCCATCAACGTTTTGCCCGACGCCAAACGTCTGGTTGAAAGCGTTCGCAACGGCACTCCCGTCAGTCTCAACCTCAAAATGTTCCACCGCTGGCTGGGTCTTCCCGGCCCTCCGATGGAAGAGCCCGACGAAATCCTGATCTGATGTAACGCAAGCTGTCAGCTTGCGTTTTCAATTCCTATAATTCAGAAAAACTTCTGCCAGTCCGCAAACTAACAGTTTGCGTTACCTCCGCTCCAATTTGACTTTGGGCCTGCTTCGTCATAGAAGAGCCGTCGATAGTTCATTCTTCAACCCGAGGTTCAGGATGAATCGACGAAGGTTTGTTCGCAGTGGATTGCTCGGTGGCGTGGCGCTCGCCAGCGTGCGCGCGCGTGCCGACGATAAAGCAAAGAGCGGAGACGCTGTTCGCCCGCCGCAGTCGTTCGAATTGGATGAAGCCACAATTAGCGACCTGCAAACTGGAATGGCGTCGGGAAAATACACGGCCCAATCCCTGACGCAAAAGTATCTCGACCGCATCGCTGAAATTGACAAGAACGGTCCCGGCATCAATTCCGTCATTGAAACAAATCCTGAGGCCTTGGCCATCGCCGCGGCGCTCGATAACGAGCGGAAGACGGGCCGAGTGCGAGGACGACTGCACGGGATTCCGGTGCTCATCAAAGACAATATCGATACTCACGATCGGATGATGACGACGGCTGGTTCGCTCGCGCTGGCGGGATCGATCCCTTTGCAGGATTCATCTGTCGCCAAAAAATTACGAGATGCCGGCGCGGTCATCATCGGCAAGACGAACCTGAGCGAATGGGCTAACTTTCGTTCGAGCCATTCCAGCAGCGGCTGGAGCGGCCGCGGCGGCCAGACCAGAAATCCTTACGTGCTCGATCGTAATCCCTGTGGCTCGAGCTCGGGCACCGGCGCGGCAATCGCGGCCAATCTCGCAGCGATTGGCGTCGGCACGGAAACCGACGGCTCGGTTGTCTGCCCCTCGAACGCGAACTCGCTCGTCGGAATCAAACCAACCCTTGGTTTAATCAGTCGCGCCGGCATCGTGCCGATTTCCCACAGCCAGGACACGGCCGGGCCCATGTGCCGGACCGTGACGGACACTGCAGTTTTGCTCGGCGCGCTCACCGGCCTTGACCCGCGTGATAGCGCGACAAATGCGGGTTCGGGAAGATCTTTCGCAGATTACACAAAATCGCTCGACGCCAACGGGTTGCAGGGCGCGCGCATCGGCGTTCATCGCAAGGCGTTCGGATTCAGCGACGCGGTCGATAAGGTGATGAAGGACGCGATCGACATCATCAAAACCCGCGGCGCCACGGTGATCGATCCGGCCGATATCCCCACGCAAGGCAAGTTCGATGATTCCGAGCTGGAAGTTCTGCTTTACGAATTCAAAGCCGACCTCAATGCGTATCTGGCTTTATTGGGTCCACGCGCTCCGGTGAAGTCTCTGAAAGAGATCATCGACTTCAACGAGCAGTATCGCGATCGCGAGATGCCCTACTTTGGCCAGGACCTTTTGATCAAGGCGCAGGGCAAAGGACCTTTGACTGAGAAGGCTTATCGCGACGCGCTCGCCAAGAATCATCGGCTGACTCGCAAGGAAGGCATCGATTTTGTGATGGATAAGAACAAGCTCGATGCGCTGATCGCGCCGACGGGTGGTCCACCGTGGCCGACCGATTGGGTGAATGGCGATCACTTCACGGGCGGCTACTCGAGCGCTTCAGCGGTTGCGGGATACCCCCACATCACTGTGCCGGCAGGTTATGTGTTTGGTTTGCCCGTCGGCATTTCGTTTTTTGGCCGCGCGTGGAGCGAACCGACTTTGATCAAGTTTGCTTACGCGTTTGAGCAGGCTACCAAGGCGCGACGAACTCCGGAGTTTCTGGCCACGGCCAGGTTGAGTTGATTTGGAGTGCGTGGCGAACGGACTGGAGCGCAAGCGTCCCGCTTGCAATTCGCACATTGAGGCGCCGGCGGTGCAAGCGGGACACTTGCGCTCCAGTCAGCATCGTCGCCGCTTCGCACTTCTGGCGTATTCTAAAGAACTACGGCACCCAACGCTTCACGGCTGAGTCGTCCTGTAAACTCTCCAATAACTCGGTCGCCGTGCACTTTAAAGTCGGATGCCTCAACTGCGGGGCAATCTCGGCCAAAGGCTCCAGCACAAAGCGGCGCTCGTGCATACGAGGATGCGGCAGCATCAGGAATTCTGTGTGGCTCGCCACATCGCCGTACAACAACAGATCAAGATCGATGGTGCGGGGCCCATCCTTGATGTCTCGGATGCGCCCAAGCAAAAACTCAATTCTTAAGAGTCGCGCCATCATTTGCTCCGGTCCCGGCAGAGGATTTCCCGCCTCGACTACCATGTTCAAGAAGGGCGGCTGCTCGACCTGGCTAATCGGCTGGGTTTCGTAGATCGATGAGACGCGGCAGACGCAAATCGCCGCTTCCATCATCCCGCGCACTGCCAGCAGGAGATTTCCCGCCCGGTCGCCGAGATTGGATCCCAGCCCGATATAGGCTTTGGTATGGTGATTACGCGAAAACATAGGCGACTGACTCGTTGGCGATGTCTTCAGGAAAAGGCCATCTGTTAGCTGCGGCAGAGCCGCAGGACCATCCGCGTCTGGTCTTTTCCAAACGGCGCTATGCTACACTGACATTGGAACCCCGTGAAGTAATAACTTTGAAATCCAGAGACGCGCGTTCGCGTCCGGGCGGGTCGCCGGCCCCGCCAATACACAAGTGGCTCGCAAACGATTCCGCAGTAGTCAACGCAACGAACCGGTCACCGACCGTTCTTTCCAGGAATATCTCTATCAGACATCAGCGCCCCCGACGACGCGCACCGAACTGATGCGTTTGGTCCGTGGCGGCGAAGACACTTACCTCGAACTCAAGGTCAAGCTGTCCAATCCCGAGCGGATTGCCCAGGGAATTGTCGCGCTGGCAAATACCGGCGGTGGCACGATTGTCTTCGGCGTCAACGATCAGCTGCGTGTCGAAGGAATCGATCATCCGGAAGAAGTCCAGGAAGAGTTGGTACGCATCTGTCGCGAAGAGATTATTCCGCCGCTGATTCCATTCATCGACAGGATTGCTTTCGACAACGGCCGGCGCATTGTCGCGCTTGATGTGCAGGGCAAGCGCCGTCCTTATCGCACGCGTGACGGAAGATTCTTTGTTCGCGTCGGAGATGAGAAACGCGAAACTTCACCCGAAGAGTTGAGCGCGCTGCTTGATGATGGGCGCCCGCTACTCTACGAAAACATTCCGGTTACTGAAGCGACCATCCAGGACATTGACGAAGCGCACTTGTGGAGTTTCATGCGCGCCTTCGCCGGCGGGGCTTTCGACGAGTCAGTCGTCAGGGATTATCCGACTGCTGAAATCCTCGAACGATACTTGATGCTGGCAACGAAGAGCCGTGATGAACTGGTGCCCACGGTTGCGGGCCTGCTCCTTTTTGGTCGTGATGATTCGATTGCGCGATTTCTGCCGCGAGCAACAGTGGTAGCGACTCGTTTTGGCGGCGAGAACGCCCAGGCTCCGGTTATCGAGCGTCTGGAATTGCAAGGGAACCTCGCCACGCTTCACGAGTCCTGCCTGCGATTTGTGAAGCGTTACTGCGATTTATGGGATTCGCGGCCGGCGCAATCTCCGGCTCAGCCCGCCGATGCGCCGATCGCGGCGCGGGCCAATTATCATCGCGCGGTTTTTTCGGAAGCCATCGCAAATGCCCTGGTTCATCGTGATTTGGTGGTCCGGGATGTCACCACTCGCCTGCATATTTTTGATCGCACGATTGAGATAGTTAACCCGAGACGAAGTACCGGCTTTGCGCCCGCAGCCTTGAAAGCAATCAGGTTCGGCCTGCACGAGAGTCTGAATCCGCGTATTGCCTCGATCTTTTCGAATCCTGGTTACGGCGTGCAACTGGCGCCGGGTGGTTTGCCGATGGTTCTGCGCGAAGCGCGATCATTCTCAAATCGACTGCCGGAGATTGTGTCGTTCAACGACGAATTCCGTTTGCGTCTTCACGGGATTTGATCGATCTTATTCACACCGGGCTTTAGCCCGGTGACCATCCATACAATTGGGATTGGAAACCGTTTAAACGGTTTCGGACATCAAGCGTCGCATTAACACCGGGCTAAAGCCGCGGTGTGAATTGAAGTGTAGTATCGTGTGCCAACCAGACCGGAGGCCTGCTCCTGTGTATCGACGTTCCTTCACATACCTTCTCGCTGCGCTTCTTTTTATTGCGCTTAACATTCAGACCGAGGCGGTTCTTAATCCCACGGTCGCGCAAAACAAAACGATTCCAGCGCCAGCGGACGTTCTCGGTTTCACTCCGGGCGACGATCGCAAGCTGGCGAGTTGGGCCAAAGTGATCGAATACTTTCAGAAACTCGACGCAGCCAGCGATCGGGTTAAGTTTGAGGAAATTGGCAAGACGACCAGGGGCGTGCCTTTTGTTTTCGCCACGATCAGCGCACCAGAGAATCTCGCTCGCCTCGACGAATACAAAGAGATCCAGCGGCAACTTGCCGATCCGCGAATTCTCGGGTCGCCCACGAAGTTGATGTTGGCCGATCGAAAGGCCGCATCCCTGATCAAACGCGGCAAGACAGTCGTCGCGATTACCTGCGGCATTCATTCGACCGAAGTCGGCTCATATCTTTCCAGCATGCTGATCGCGTATCGCCTCGCTTCGTCGGACGAGCCGGAGATTCAGGAGATTCTGCGCAACACGATCATCCTGCTGGTGCCTTCGACGAATCCTGATGGGGTGGACATCGTCAACAACTGGTATCAGAAAACTTTGGGCACGCCTTACGAAGGCACAGATCCACCGGAGCTTTATCACCACTACACCGGCCACGACGATAATCGCGACTGGTATGCGTTCACGCAGGTCGAGACGCAGCTGGTCGTTGACAAGATTCTCAATGTCTGGCGGCCGCAGATCGTCCACGACATTCATCAGCAGGGCGCGTTCGGATCGCGTCTGTTTCTGCCGCCGTATATGCAACCGGTTGAGCCCAACGTGCCGAAACAGATTGTCGAAGGCTACACGGAACTCGGCAATTACCTGGCGAAGGAAATGCGCGGCGCGGGCTTCAAAGGCATCACGACGGATTCGACTTACGATGCCTGGTCACCTTCGCGCGCTTATTCGCATTATCACGGCGGCGTGCGGATTTTGCAGGAGACGGCCTCGTGCCGGCTGGCGACTCCGATTACGGTTAAGTTCGAGCAACTGCGCGCGGGCGAAGGTTACGACCCTAAGAAAGAGACGCCAAACTTTGGGCCAGCCTGGCAAGGCGGCGAATGGCATATCCGCGACATCACAAATACGATGACGACCGTCGCTTTCTTTCTCTTGAGGAACGCCGCGCAAAATCGCGAGCATTGGTTGCAGAGGTTTTATGAGATTGGGAAGGAGGCGGTGCGGCCGCGAACTCCGAACGAAATGTTCGCTTATTTGATTCCACCTGAGGGCCCCGGAAGAGTGCTCGACATCCTCGAGCGAGGCGGAGTCGAGATCGACTTCCCGGGTCGATTCATGCTGAACCAGAAAATGATGGCGCAGGGCACCGCAGTGATTCGCCTGGCACAACCTTACGCGGGTTTCGCCCGAGCGGTGCTCATTCCTCAACGTTATCCCGACTTGCGAGATTCTCAGGGACGGCCGATTCCTCCCTACGATGTCACGGCTCACGCGCTTTCCTTGCTAACAAACGTCAAGGTGATTCCGGTGTCAAAACCCTTTGCCTTAAAAAAGCCGGTGAAGGAGAAAGGCGTCGGCCGAAATGGCGGGTGCGGCGATGCGCCAGACGGCCGCCGCGGAATCTATCGTTCGTCTATACCATCAATGGACGAAGGCTGGACCAGATGGGTGCTCGATCACGACACCGGCCCTTTTCGTTGTCTGTTTTGGGGACCTGTTTTTGACAGAGATGTCCGCAGCGGTGGACTCAAAACCAGGTACGACTGGATCATCATTCCAGATCAACCGCGCGCCGCGATCCTCAACGGCCATCGCAAAGGCACAATGCCCGAAGAATACACCGGCGGTCTTGGTGAAGAGGGTGTAAAGGCTTTGCGCGAGTTCGTCGAAGCCGGCGGCACCCTCATCTTTCTCAATCGGGCTTCGGATTTTGCGATCGAGCAATTCAAACTACCGGTGCGCGATGTCGTTGATGGACTGCCGCGTACGGATTTCTATGTGCCCGGATCGATCCTGCGCATTGAGCTCGACAACAATGATCCGATGGCGAAAGGAATGCCGAGGGAATCAATCGCCTGGGTTGAGAACTCGCCGGTATTTGAAGTGAGTGGCACGGGCGTCTCGCCCGTGGACACGGGCAAGATGCCCGTGCCACAAGTGAAGGTGATCGCCTGGTATCCAAAGGACAAGGATCCTCTGCTTTCAGGCTGGCTGCTGGGCGGTGAGCGGATTAAAGGCAAAGCGGCGCTGGTCGAAGTCGGCGTGGGCAAAGGCCGCATCATCCTTTTCGGCTTTCGGCCGCAATATCGCGGCCAGTCGTTGGCGACTTATCCGCTGTTCTTCCACGCGATTGCAAACCGGAATTAGCCGCTGATAAACGCGGAAAGACGCGGATGAAGATCACAAAATACTAATATGTTTTTAGATATTGGATCCGTTTTTATCCGCGGTCATCCGCGGCTAAATCGGTAGTGCCCTAATTGGCCAAACTGTAGGGGCGTTCCTCCGTGGACGCCCCTGACCAAACGAAAAGGGCGCCCACGGAGGGACGCCCCTACAGAATTAGGCCGCTACCGCTAAATCGGTTCCTTGAACCTTTCGAACCGATCAAGCGTATAATTCCCTGAACCGACAGACCGTGAACGTCAATTAAAAGGCTTGGCTGCCGGGACCGCAATGGTCACCCTTCTTTTAATCGCTCTCGCAATCTTTGCCGTCATTGGAATCGGAGTTTATTTTTGGCAGAAGTCTGCGCCGAGTGATGATTACGAACGCATCCTACCGCCGCTGCCGGACCGACGCGGCTTGTTTGGCGAAACTTCATTAAGCAGCGAAGAGGAAATGAAAATGGCGATAGAGGCCCAGGAAGCCGAACAGGCTGCGCTGATCGCGCGCGCCCAAAAC
>Ga0070694_100000579_pt1 | contig 20259 bp, 14 predicted proteins | sample KBSK1251metaG_FD_65470 | JGI IMG/M metagenome (GOLD analysis project Ga0070694, IMG submission 65470) | Corn, switchgrass and miscanthus rhizosphere microbial communities from Kellogg Biological Station, Michigan, USA - KBS K1-25-1 metaG | ecosystem: Host-associated > Plants > Roots >... | reverse complement strand
ACGAAAATATCCGTGCCGTCCTCCTGCTGGATGAAGCCGTATCCCTTGCTGTTATTGAACCACTTCACCTTCCCCTTGGCCACCGGAGACCTCCCCCACATCGGGACAAAAAAAAGCCACAAAAGCGACGGCTCTTGTGGACCGCGCGGCTACTAGTACGGCCGGGGACTGCCCTTGTCAACCTCGATTTTGTCTGGGGGGCATGGTGGGAGCCTGTTCCAGCAGATTGCGCTTGCGCTCGCGGAAGGACTGCATCTCGGCCGCGACCTGGCGCAAAAGCACCAGGACACCCTCGCGGTTGTTCGATTCGAGCTCCCGGGCGATGAGCCGGATCTGGCTCTCGATCCCCTGCAGGCCGCGCAGGTCGTCGTCGAGGTGGCCGCGCAGGCTGCGCGTGGCGGCGTTGAACGCCTCCTCCATCTCCTTGAAGTTGTCGTGCTTCCGAAGCGTCACGCGGGTCCCCCAGCGCCCCGATTCGATCTCCCGCAGGCCCCGGGTGACCTTGCCGACGACCCCCGCCGTCTTGTGGGTCTCGAGGATCTCGATGGCGAAGACCGCCGCCACGAAGAACAGCCCGACCCCGACCAGGTACAGGATCGACCGGAGGTCGTGGGCGTCGGGAGCCCCCTTGGCGACCGGGCCGCGATCGAGGAGCAGGCGGGCGTTCTCGACTGTCAAAAGGTGGAGCAGCGCCGCGGCGAACATCAGGAGGAAGCACATGCCCAGGACGGCGACGATCGCCGAGCGCAGCTGGTAGGCGGGGTCGATCACGAACCGCCGGCGCCGCCCCAGGAGGCGCTGGAACAGCCGGACCGTCGGGCCCGGAGCGGGATCGGCCTCGTGGACGAGGCCGTCCATCAGGGTGTGCCGGCGGAAGGAATCCATCCAGTCTCCAGGAGGCAGGCTGGAGCGCCCGCCCCCGGTCCAAAAATATAGATTCCGGCATGCCCCGAGTCAAAACCGCTTTCCGTGCCGCCCCGTGTCTGCTACAGTCCTGGGCCGATGGCTCCGAAACCGGTCGTTTCCCGGGTCGCCGGCCCGGTCGTCCTCGGCGTCGCCCTCCTGGGGGCCGCGGCGCCGGCCCCCCATGACGAAAACGAGATCCGGGCACGGCTGTCGGCCTACGCCCCGGTGCGGCTCCAGGCCGACCTGTCCGGCCTCGGCCCGCGCGAGCGCGAGGCGCTGGGGAAGCTCGTGACGGCGGTGAATGCCGTGGACGAGGTCTATTGGAAGCAGATGGGGCGCCAGGCCCTCGAGGCGCGCCGGGCGCTCGAAGCGGCCGCCTCCCCGGTCGACACGCTCTACCGGGACTTCCTGCTCATCAACTACGGGCCGTTCGACATCCGCCGCGACAACGAGCGGTTCACGCCGGCCGGATCGCCGCCCGGCCCGCGCCTGCCGGGGGCCGGCTTCTACCCCGAGGACATGACCCGGGAGGAGTTCGAGAAGCGGGTCCAGGCCTTTCCCGCGCTGAAGGACGAGTTCGAGAAGATCAACACGGTCATCCGGCGGATCGACGGGACGCTCGTGGCCCTGCCGTACGAGAAGGTCTACCTCGATCCGCTGGCGGCGGCCTCGCGCGCCCTGGCGGAGGCGGCCGCCCTGGTCGAGGGACCGACCCTCAGGCGCTACCTGTCGCTGCGCGCCGAGGCCCTCCTGAGCGGCGACTACTACGCGTCGGACGCGGCCTGGCTGGACGTGAAGGACAACCCGATCGACGTGGTGATCGGGCCGATCGAGACGTACGATGACCTTCTGATGGGGCTGAAGGCCTCGTACGAGGGGGCCGCCCTGGTGAAGGACGCGAAGGCCTCGGCGGCGCTTCTGGTGTACAAGCAGAACCTCGCGGGGATGGCGGAGGCCCTGCCGGTCGAGGCCGCCTTCAAGAAATCGAACACCGGCAGCGGCAACGTGCTCGAGATCCTGAACGTCGTGCGCTTCACGGGCGACTTCAACGCCGGCATCAAGACGGTGGCGGCCTCCCTCCCGAACGACGAGCGCGTCCTGCAGGAGAAGGGGGCCAAGAAGCAGATCTACAAGAACGTCCTGGAATCCAAGTTCGACGCGATCCTGCTCCCGATCTCCCGGATCCTCCTGCCGAAGAAGGATCAGCCGCTGGTGACGAAGGAGGCCTTCGTGACCAACGTGCTGCTGCACGAGCTGTCGCATACGCTCGGGGTGGACTATGTCGTGGGGAAGAAGGACCTGACCGTCCGCCGGGCGCTCATGGAGCGCTACGCGGCGATCGAGGAGGCGAAGGCGGACGTCGTCGGCATCTTCGACATGCAGTACCTCGTGACGCAGGAGATCTTCACCGAGGAGGAGGCCGAGGAGAACCGCGCGACCTGGCTCGCCTCGATCTTCCGCTCGGTCCGCTTCGGCACCGAGGACGCGCACGGCCGGGCGAACGCCATCCAGCTGAACCACCTGCTCGCGGAGGACGGCATCGAGTTCGACCGCAAGAAGGGGGAGTTCTCGATCAAGGCGCGCAAGTTCGATGCGGCGATCGCCTCCCTGGCGAAGACGCTCCTCGAGATCGAGGCGACGGGGGACTACGACCGCGCCGGCGCCCTCATCAAGAAGCTCGGGACGCTCGACCCGGAGGTCAAGGAGGCGCTGAAGCGGATCGAGCAGGTGCCGGTCGACGTCGTCTTCACCTACCCGCTCTGATCCTCGTGCGCCGACGTCGCGGCGTCCTCGCCGGCCTTCCGATCGACATCGCGCTCCTCTCGGACCCATCGGACCTGGATGAGGCGCGGGACTGTCACCTGGCGCTGGCGCTCGAAGGGGCCGGCCCGGGCGCGTGGCGCCCGCTCGGGTTCCGCCCGCTGCCCGCCAGCGAGACCGCCTGCCGGACGGTCCTCCCCGCGGCCTGGCCGCGCGAGCCGTCCTGGATCGCCGCGGGGGAGGAGCCCGAAGCGGGGATCCCCGGACTCCGGCCGTTCCTGCCCTCCGACTTCGACGCCGTGGCGGACATCCATGCGCAGGACGTGCAGGGACAGGTCCTCCGGATCGATCGGGATCGGCGCGACTGGGAGCGGGTCCTCGAAGAGTTCCGCCCGCCCGCCGTCCAGGGGGAGGAGCGGGCCCCCTTCTGGGTCATCGAGCGGCAGGGACGGATCGAGGCGTACGCCGTGCTGGAGGCCGGGTCGCCGACCCTGCGCTGGCGGGAGCACGGCGCGCGCCGGGACGCCGAGGGGGCGGCCGTCGATCTGTTCTGGGGCGCCCTGGCCTGGGCGCGCCGCCGGAGCATCGCGAGGATCGAAGGCTGGTGGATGCCGGGGGCGCTGACCCTCGGGCCGATCTACCCGGCCTCGGACAGGCGCCGCAAGGACAAAGTCCCGGTGGTCCTGCCCCTCGTGCGGGACCTGCCGCCCCTGGGTTTTGCGCGCGAGGAGGACTGCCGGATTTGCGAGTTCGACGTTCTCGGGGATCAGTGAAGCTTCTTGCGGGCCTCTTCCAGCTGCTTCTCGAGCTTCGTCTTCCTTTCCATCAGCGCCGACACGTCGCTGGTCGTGTCCATGCCGGTCATGCCGGCGGCCCGGCCCGACTGCGCGATCTCGGCGTTGACCCCCGCCAGGTCATGCTCCAGATCGCGGACCTGCTGCTCTTCGGGGCTGAGAGAGTTCGGCAGGAAGGAGAACTGCCCCGTCCTCACGTAGTTCACGCCGAGCCAGACTCCCACGAGCAACACGACCAGGATCGCGAGTTTCTTCATGGGGCCTCCCCGTTCAGAATCGGTGCGGAGGGACTGGCGGAAGCGTGTGGGAATCGAACCCACCGGAGCCGGGTTCCCCCGTCTCCCAACGGATTTGAAGTCCGCGCAGGACACCAGCCCCGAGGCGCTTCCAAGCGACGGGCTCAGTGTAGCACGCGCGCGGCGCGCCGCGAGAGCCGACGCGCAACCCATAGTATGATTTCCCGGACGATGCGCGACCTCGAGCCCGGCACACTCCTGGCATGACCACCGAACGCGACACCCTGGACGTCGACGTCCTGTTCGTCGGAGGCGGACCGGCGGGGCTGGCCGGCGCGATTCGGCTGCGCCAGCTCGTCCGGGCGCACAACGAAGAGGTGGCGCGCGCCGGGAAGGGGGCCCCGCTCGAGGTGAGCATCGCCCTCCTGGAGAAGGGGCGCGAAATCGGATCGCACGGAATCTCGGGGGCGGTCGTCGACCCGCGCGGACTGAAGGATCTCTACCCGGACTTCCTGGAGCGCGGCTGCCCGATCGAGAGCCCGGTGACCGACGACGGCGTGTGGTTCCTGACCCGTCGCGGCAGGTTCCCCTTCCCGATCGTCCCGCCTCCGCTTCGGAACCACGGCAACTACGTCGCCTCGCTCGGGAAGGTCGTGCGCTGGATGGCGGCGCAGGCCGAGAAGGAGGGGGTCGATCTCTTCCCGGGGTTCGCCGCGGCGGAGCCGCTCCTGGACGGCGACCGGGTCGTCGGCGTGCGCACCGGCGACAAGGGGATCGACCGGAACGGGAAGCGCAAGGCGAACTTCGAGGCGGGGATCGACATCCGCGCCAAGGTCACGGTCCTGGCCGAGGGGCCGCGCGGCACGCTGACGAAGGTGCTGGCGTCGCGCTTCCACCTCGACGAGGGGCGGATGCCCCAGGTGTACGCCGTCGGGCTGAAGGAAGTCTGGACGTGCCCGAAAGGGAGCCTGAAGCCGGGGCGCGTCATCCACACGATGGGGTTCCCCCTCGATCGGGAGACCTTCGGCGGCGCCTTCATCTACAACATGGCGGAGGACCTGCTCGACATCGGCCTGGTCGTGGGCCTCGATTACCGGAACCCGCGGCTCGACCCGCACGCGCTGTTCCAGGCCCTCAAGACCCATCCGGCGATCGCCCCGATGCTGAAGGGGGGAAAGATCCTGTCGTACGGCGCCAAGGCGATCCCCGAGGGGGGGATCTACGCCATGCCGCGGCCGTACCTGTCGGGCTGTCTCATCGCCGGCGATTCGGCCTCGATGCTGAACGGCATGCGGCTGAAGGGGATCCACACCGCCATGAAGGCGGGGCAGATCGCCGCCGAGGTGTCGCTGGAGGCGCTCGTCGCCAACGACACGTCGGCGGCGTTCCTGTCGCGCTACGAGACTCGCTTCCGGGAGTCGTGGGCCGGCCGCGAGCTCTGGAAGGTGCGGAATTTCCACGCCGGCTTCCGCGGGGGTCTCCTGCCGGGCCTCATCCACTCGGCGCTGCAGATGGCGACCGGAGGACGCGGCCTGCGCGACCCGCTCCCGTCGGAGGCCGGGCACGAGCGGCTGCGGACGCTGCGCGGCCAGTTCGGCGACGGCCCGCTGCCGCCCGATGAGGTCTCGCCGCGCTACGACAACCCGCTCCTGCTCGACAAGCTGACCGACGTCTATCACTCGGGGACGAAGCACGACGAGGACCAGCCGGTGCACCTTCTGGTCGCCGACACCTCGGTCTGCGAGACGCGCTGCGCCCAGGAGTACGGCAACCCGTGCCAGCACTTCTGCCCGGCGGCGGTGTACGAGATGGTCCCCAAGGAGGGGGGCGGGCGCCGGCTGCAGATCAACGCCAGCAACTGCGTCCACTGCAAGACCTGCGACATCATGGACCCCTACCAGATCATCACCTGGGTGCCCCCCGAGGGGGGCGGCGGCCCCGAATACGTCAAGCTGTAGAGGAGGCCCGACGTGATCGAGTCATACGTTCCCCTGTATCTGGCCTGCGCGTTGCTCCTGGTGGCGGGGAACGCGTTCTTCGTGGCGGCGGAGTTCGCCATCGTCAAGGTGCGGGCCAGCCGCATCCAGGAGATGGCGACCTCGGGCCTGCCCGGCTCGCACCTGGCGCGCGAAGTCGTCGGGAACCTGGACGAATACCTGGGGCTCTGCCAGCTCGGCATCACGATCGTCAGCCTCGGCCTGGGCTGGGTGGGGGAGGAGGCGTTCGCGGGGATCCTTCTGCCGATCCTCTCGCGCCTGGGCGCCTTCGCGGCCCCCACCGCCCACACGATCGCGGCCGTCGGCGCCTTCGTCATCATCACGGTCCTGCACATCGTCCTGGGGGAGCAGGTCCCGAAGTTCCTGGCCATCCGCCGCCCGGGCCGGATCGCCCGGATCGCCGCGCCGGCGCTGGTGGCCTTCAAGCGCGTCTTCTACCCTGCGTTGTTCCTCCTGAACGGCAGCGCCAACCTGATCCTCCGTCTGATGGGGATACGCCAGATGGAGGAGCCGTCGGTATCGGAGAACGAGCTGCGCATCATGTTCGCCGATTCCTTCCGCAAGGGGATCATCACATCGAGCGAGGCGGAGATCATGGAGCGGGCCACGCGCTTCGCGGACCGCTCCGCCCGGGAGGTCATGGTCCCGCTGGATCGCGTCGTGACCTGGCGGTTCGATCGCTCCGTCGAGGAGAACCTCGCCCTGGCGCGCGCCGAGAAGCACACGCGCTACCCGGTCTACGATCCGAGGACCAACGATCTGATCGGCGTCATCAACATCAAGGCCCTGGCGCTCTACAGCGAGAAGGACGCCATGGACCGCGAGGCGTCGCGGCTCCAGGACCAGACCATCGTCAAGGAGCTCGTCAAGATCCCCGAGGACCGGCGCATCGACGCCGTCCTCAAGGACATGCGCCGGCGCCGCCAGCACATGGCGGCGGTCGTGGACAGGCAGGGGAAGGCGATCGGCATCCTGACGATGGAGGACATCATCGAGGAGATCTTCGGGGAGATCGAAGACGAGTTCGACACCGCCCCGGCGCCCGCCCCGTCCTCCTGATGATCCCGTCCCGCTCCGCCCTTCATCTCGCGCCCCTGGCTCTTGCGGCCTGCCTCATGGGGTGCGGCCGCCCCGACGCGATCGGTACGGGAGGGGACACGGGTGCTGCCGGCGGCCCTGCGGCCGGCGCCACGGGCCGGGTCGTCGTGTTCGGGATCGACGGCGCCGACTGGCAGGTGATCGAGCCCCTGGTGGCGCGCGGCCGCCTGCCGGCATTCAAGCGCCTGATCGAGGAGGGGGCCACCGGTACCCTTCTCTCGCAGGAACCGTCCGCCTCGCCGGCCCTGTGGACCACCATCGCCACGGGGGTCGGGCCGGCGCGCCACGGCATCCACGGGTTCGTGGTCGGAAGCGGGGATGACCCTGGTGGGACGGCGCACGACGACGATCCGCGGGCGGTCGCGACCGGGCGTGGCGGCACTGTCCGCCCGGTGACGAGCGGCATGCGCAAGGCGCCGGCGTTCTGGAACATCCTGCCGCGCTACGGGCGCAAGGTCGGGGTCGTCGGCTGGCTCGTCACCTGGCCGGCCGAGCCGACCAACGGCTACATCGTCTCGTCATACCTGCCCTACGTCTACAACTGGTCCACCGGCCGGCCGCTGAAGGGAACCATCGTCAAGGGCATCCCGCGGCAGACCTTTCCCGAGGCGCTGATTCACGAGCTCGACGCCGACAAGGTGAAGCCCGCCGATCTCGAACCCGGTCTCGTCGGCCGCTTCTACGATCCGGGCGTGGTCCCCGGCCTGTCGCGCGACGATCGGGAGTGCGTCCTGGGTTTCTTGTGGAGTCTCGCCTGCGACGAAACCTACCTTCGCATCGGGCGGAGACTGCACCGGGAGTATCCGGTCGACCTGTTCGCGATCTACTTCGGCGGGGTCGACGTCGCTTCGCACCGGTTCTGGAAGTTCGCCCATCCGGACGCCATGCCGTACGGCGTGACCCCCGGTCGGGCCGCCGTCCTGGGGGGAGTGATCGACGCCTACTACGTCTACCTGGACGGACTCCTGGGGGAGTACCTCGAAGGGCTGGGTCCCGACGAAACGCTGGTGGTCCTGTCGGACCACGGCTTCAAGCCGGTTCTCTTCCCCGGCAAGCCGACGACGTCGGGCCATCACCGGCTTCAGGGGATCATCGCCCTGTACGGCCGCGGCGTGAAGCGGGGCGGCCGGATCGCCTCGGCCGGGCTGGTGGATGTCCTCCCCACGCTCCTGCGTCTCCTCGACGTCCCGCTCGCCCGGGACCTGGAGGGACGGGTCATCGCCGACGCCCTGGATGCCGCCTTCCTCGCTTCCCGGCCGGCCGAGAGCGTCGCGACCTACGGCCCTCTCGATCGTCCCACCGAGCCCGCGGAGTCGGACCTCGACCGGAACGTCCTGGAGAGGCTCCGCTCCCTCGGGTATATCAATTGAAAATGACCTGCAACCGTGGAGGTGGGCGGAACCCGCTCATGGGGAAAAACAGGCCCATTCAGCCAAAGCTGGGCCCTCGCGCGGCAAATGAGTTCCATCCGGGTCGCCTATATAGTTGAAGACCAAGGGGTTAGCGGAGATGTGGTCGGCTCCACCTCCACGGAAGTAGGGCATTTTCCTACATCACATTGACTGCAGACTCGGCTCGATTGAGGCTATATTCAATCCATCATGAAGCGGATCCCGCGCGCATTGATCCTGACGAGCCTGCCCCTGCTGGCGGGCGTGCCACAGGCCCAAGGCGTGCCGGTCGTGACGATTCCGAAATTGCCGGACCGTCAGGCAACGCTGACGTCGTCCGGCAAGGACACACGCACCATCGAGGCCGCGCTGCTCCATGCCGCGCCGACGATGAGGCCAGCGGCTCTCCAGGCGGCGCTTTCCGCCTGGGATGATTTGCATGCGCGGGGGGAGGTTTCCCGCTCGATCCTCACGGTGATTGATTACGGCCTGCCATCGATCACCAAGCGGATGTGGGTCTTCGATCTGGATTCGCGCCGGCTGCTCTTCCACGAGCTGGTGGCGCACGGCAGGAACTCGGGCGAGGACGTGGCCCGATGGTTCTCGAACCAGGACGGCAGTCGCATGACCTCGCTCGGGGCGTTCATCACCGGCGGGACCTACAGCGGCCGCAACGGCTACTCGCTGCGCCTGCACGGGATGGAGCCGGGGTTGAACGATCACGCCGAAGCGCGCACGATCGTGGTCCACGGCGCGCCTTACGTCTGCGAGGAGACCGCGCACAAGCTGGGGCGAATCGGGCGCAGTTACGGCTGTCCGGCCGTCCGCCCCGCGATCGCCCGGGCGCTGATCGACCAGGTCAAGGACCGCACGCTTCTGTACGCGTGGCACCCGTTGCTGCTCAAGCCGGCGACGCCGGCTGTCGTGGCGCCCCCCCTCTCGGTCCTCGGCCTGCAGGACGTCCGTCCGGCCCGCGGCCGCTGAACCTCACGACCACCTCAACCCCCACCGACGTGGGCATTTTCCGTCAGCGCGTCGGGATGCGCCATCCGATGCCGAAGGCGAATTCCTTGTAGGACAGGTCCTCGTTCTCCGGAAAGATTTCGCCGTCCCCTTCGAAGTAGTTGGCGCGCAGCTCGAACCGCGCGTACAGCACCCGCCCGAGGAAGAAGCGCACCCCCCCGCCCAGCCCCAGGACCGAGTTCGTCTCGGTGTCGAAGACCGGATCGGAATGGTCGGCGTGCACGACCCCCAGCCCCGCGGTCAGGTACGGGACGACGTTGCTGTCGCTGAAGTTGAAGACGTAGGCGACCTGCAGGTTGTCGAGGTCGGCGCTCTCGCCGGGGAGCAGCTGGTCATCGGCGCTCACGCTGTTGAGCATGAACTCGATCTCGTGGTGCGGGTTGTACAGGTACCCGAACCGGAAGCCGATCCCGGTGTCGTCGTCGAGCTCCATCTTGTTCGAGAAGTCGTTCAGGGTCAGGTAGCCGTTCAGCTCGTAGGCCTCGCCCGACCCCCGCGTACCGTACCGGCGCGGAGCGGCGTGCCCGTCCGGGGCGAAGGCCGGCAGGGCGACGAGGGCCAGCATCACGGGCAGCAGTCGTCTCCAGGTCATCGCGGTCCTCCCCTACGTGCCCCCGGTCGACCGTCGGCCGGCGGGCGCGTTGACCCCATTTTTGCACGCATGCTATAGTTCGGCCACCTACGTGGGGCGTTAGCTCAGCTGGGAGAGCGCAAGGCTGGCAGTCTTGAGGTCGGGGGTTCGATCCCCCCACGCTCCACCACGTACCTTCCGCTTTGTCCAAGAATCCTCCCAGGACCGGCCCGGCACGAAGGATCGCCCTGTTCGTGCGCCTCCAACGGATGAACGGACTCGCAGGATTCGCGAGCATCATTCGAAAGGAGGGACCATGTCCAGGAGACTTCTTCGCGGAGGGTTGGCGCTCGGCTTCGTGGTCGTTCTGTGCGGCGCGCCCGCCGGAGGCGCCGGCGCCCAGGCCGCCGGTTACTGCACTCAGACGGCGGACACGCTTCTCGATTCCTGCAAGGCGAGCGTCACGGACGACGGCGCCGTGGGGACGGCCATCTGCATCAATATCGAAGACACCAAGGCCCACAACGACTGCCTCGACGACCTGGAGGACTCGCAGGCCGAGGCGGCGCAGGTGTGCGAGGATCAGCATGACACCCGTCTCGCCGCCTGCGGGGTGCTCGGGGAAGATCGCTACGATCCGGATTTCAGCCCGGCCCGCTTCGACAATCCCAAGCGTCCGTCGCGCCCGAACCCCTATTTCCCCATGGGCGTCGGCAAGCACTGGGAGTACCGCACCGCCACGCAGGTGAACACGGTCGACATCGTGAACGAGACGAAGCGCATCGCGGGGGTCGACTGCCTCGTCTTCCGCGACCTGGTCTTCGAGGGAGGCTTCATCCACGAGGCCACGGACGACTGGTACGTGCCGGGCAAGGACGGCAGCGTCTGGTACTTCGGCGAGGAGGTCAAGGATTTCGAGACCTTCAAGGGGGACAACCCGATGAGGTCGGAGCTCGTCAGCATCGACGGCTCCTTCAAGGCGGGTCGCGAAGGCGCCAAGCCGGGCATCATCGCCCTGGCGTCTCCGAAGGCCGGCGATGTCTACTTCGAGGAGTTCGCGCTGGGCGATGCCGAGGACGTGACCGAAATCCTGTCGACGACGTACTCCTACGGTCACGACCCGGTGCTCGACGAGGGGGTGCCCGCCGTGGTGGCGCAGCGTTTCTGCGCCGGGAACTGCATCGTCACCAAGAACTACTCGCTCCTGGAGCCCGGGCTGTTCGCGCGCAAGTACTACGCCCGCGGCGTCGGCACCATCCTCGAGGTGGAGAACACGGGGGAGGTCGTCCAGCTCGTCGCCTGCAATTTCGACAGCCGGTGCGCCAACCTGCCCCTGCCCCAGACGGCCGCGAAGCCTTCCCGCTGAAATCCGGCTCGCCGCCACGGGGCCTGCCGAGGGCCCCGTGGCGCGTTCCGGAAGCGGCGTCACGCTGGACGGGTCCGGACGACGCCGGCGTCGGGGCCGCTGTATACTGCCGTCTCCGACATGCCCCGTCCAGCCCTCCTCAGCTGCGAAGGCGTCACGAAATCGTTCGGCGGGCCGCCGCTGTTCGAGCGGCTGACCTTTGCCCTGCACGAAGGGGACCATGTCGGGCTCGTCGGTCCCAATGGTGCGGGCAAATCGACTCTGCTGAAGATCCTCGGCGGAATCGAGCTCCCCGACTCGGGGACCTGCAGCCGCCGGAAGAACCTGCGCGTCGGCTACGTTCCCCAGACACCGGTGTTTCCTCCGGGGACGACGGCCGCCGGAATTCTCGAGGCGGCGGTCGCCACGGATACGCGGCTCGACGATCACGAAAGGGACCTGGCCGTCGGCATGGCGCTGGGCAAGGCCGGGTTCACCGACCCGGGCGTGCCGACCGATCGCCTCTCGGGGGGCTGGCGCACGCGGCTCGCCATCGCGCGGGAGCTCGTGCGCCCGCCCGACGTCCTGCTGCTCGATGAGCCGACGAACCACCTCGACATCGACTCGATCCTCTGGCTGGAGTCCGTGCTGCGCAACGAACCCAGCGCGTTCGTGGCGGTCAGCCACGATCGCTACTTTCTCGAGAGGGTGGCGCGGCGGATGCTGGAGATCAGCCGGCTGCACGACTCCGGTCTCTTCCACGTGACCGGCAGCTTCGCCGATTTCCTGGAGGCGCGCGACGAGGCGCTGAGCAGCCAGGCGGCCTACCGGGACACGCTCGCCGGCCTCGTCCGTCGCGAGGTGGCCTGGCTGCGCCGGGGAGCCAAAGCGCGGACGTCCAAGTCCAAGGCCCGCATCCAGTCCGCCACGCGCAGCATCGAAGAGCTCGCGGAGAGCAGGGCGCGCAGCGCGAGCCCGACGGCGGACATCGAGTTCGCCTCCTCCGGGCGAAGGACCAGGCGCCTGTGGTCCTGCGAGGGCCTGCGGGTCGCGTTCGGCGTCAGGACCCTCGTCGAGACGCTCGACCTCCTCCTCACGCCCGGCATGCGACTGGGTGTCCTGGGCCCCAACGGTTCCGGCAAGACGACGCTGCTCCGGACGATCGTCGGGGAGATCCCCCCCGCGGCCGGGACGATCACGCGCGCCGAGGCCCTGCGGGTGGCCTACTTCGGCCAGGATCGTGAGGCCCCCGATCCGGCCCTCACGCTCAAGAGGGCGCTGGCGCCCGAAGGGGACGGCGTGGTCTACGGCGACCAGGTCATCCACGTGGCCTCGTGGGCGAAGCGGTTTCTCTTTCACCCTGCGCAGCTCGAGACCCCCGTGTCCCGGCTCTCGGGAGGGGAGCGCGCCCGGATCGTCCTGGCCAGGATGATGCGCCAGCCGGCCGACCTGCTGGTCCTCGATGAGCCCACCAACGATCTCGACATCCCGGCGCTCGAGGTCCTGGAGGAGGCGCTGCTCGAGTTCCCCGGCGCCCTCGTCCTCGTGAGCCACGACCGCCATCTGCTGGATCGAGTGTCGACGCGGATCCTGGCGCTGGACGGGAGGGGAGGCGCGGAACAGCACGTCGCCTACGACCAGTGGGAGGCGAGCCGGGCGTCGCAGGGCTCGACGAAGAAGGACGCGCCCCGGGCGACGGCCCAGAGCGCGCTGCGGCCCGCCCCCCGGCGGTTCTCGTACCTCGAGCAGCGGGAATGGGACGGCATGGAGGCCGCGGTGCTCGAGATCGAGACGCGGCTCGAGGCGGCACGGCAGCGCGCCCACGATCCTTCCATCGCGACCGACGCGGGGATGCTGCACCGGCGGCTCCTGGAGCTCGACGAGGTTCAGGCCCAGGTCGACAGGCTCTACGCCCGATGGGCCGAGCTCGAGGCAAAGCGGAAGTAGGGATCCATCACCCCGGGTTCCTGCGCCGGATGGCCCGGACGACTTCGTCGAGCCGGTGCAGGAACCTCGAGCGATCGCGCGCGCCGAACGGGGCCGGGCCCCCGGTGAGGGTTCCGAGATCCCGGAGGTGCGAGAGGAGCTCCCGGTTCGCGAGGGCGTCGCCGATGTTGTCCTCGGTGAACAGCCCGCCCCGCTGATCGAGGACGACCGCCCCCTTCTTCAGGCAGCGGGAGGCGAGCGGGATGTCCCCCGTGATCACGAGGTCGTCCGGGCCGCAGCGCTCGACGATCCAGTCGTCGGCCGCATCGAACCGATCCCCCACGACCACCAGGGTGAACCGATCCTCCTCGGGGACGCGCATGCGCGCGTTCGCCACGATGCTGGCGCCCAGGCCGTGGCGCCGGGCCACCCGGTAGATCTCCTCCTTCACCGGGCAGCCGTCCGCGTCGACATAGATGTGGAGCACAGGCGGGGAGGCTCAGCTTGGAGCGCGCGTTTCCGGGTACAGCCGCTCGAACTCCGGATCGCCGCGGAGAATGGTGAGGTCGGGGTCGCGCCGGGCCCAGTCGGCGTCCTTGAAGCCGTTCCGCCAGGCCTTGCTCAGGGCGTCGAGCGCCTCGGCCTTCTTGTTCATCGAGCAGAAGGTGCAGGCGGCGTTGTACTGGACCATCGCCTCGTTGGGGCGCAGGAGCATGGCGAGGTTCGCCTCGCGCACGGCGTCCTCCTGGCGTCCCTCGACGGCGTAGAACCCGGCCACCAGGATGCGGGCGCGGGCGTCCTCGGGCACCTGCCGCAGGTGCCCCTCCAGCGCCTGGATGGCGCGATGGCGGATGTTCCTGCGCGCCTCCTCCTTCCCGAGCGCCCCCAGGGAGTTCATGATCGGCACGTAGACGTTGTAGTCGGTGCCGCTCGACTCGATCGCCTCGTCCGCCACGTTGGCGACTTCCTGGTACTTCCCGGAGGCGTAGAGGCCGCGCAGCAGCAGGTAGTACGCCCCCTCGCAGTCGCGCTTGCGCGCGATGACGTTGCGCACGATGGCGGACATCTCGTCGTACTGCCCCTTGGCGTAGAGGATCCAGGCCTGGGCGACCATCACCTCGGGCACGTCGGGCTGCAGGGACATGGCCCGCTCGGCGGCGGCGCGGGCCCGGTGGATCCAGACATCCTCGCGGGCGTAGTGGGCGTGGTAATAGGCGCAGACATTGGCGATCGCCGCGAAGGCCAGGGCGAAGTTCGCATCCTGCGTCACCGCGTTCTCGTACATCTGCAGCGCGAACTCGAGGTCCTGGCGCGTCAGGCGTCGCGCGTAGCTGCGGCCGCGCAGGTACAGGTCATAGGCCTGCAGGTTGTCGGTCGGCTTGGCGGCCAGGGCCTTCTGCTCCTGCGGCGAGAGCTGGATGCGCAGCGCCGCTGCGATCTTCTGGGCGATCTCGTCCTGCACCTCGAAGACGTCCTTCATCTCCCGGTCGTAGCGCTCCGACCAGAGGGGGAAGTCGGTGTGGGTGTCCACCAGCTGGGTCGTGATCCGCAGGCGGGTGCCCGCCCGGCGCAGGCTGCCCGCGAGGACGTAGGCGGCGTGCAGCTGCTGGCCGATCTGCGACGGGGTGACCGGCTTGTCGCGATAGACCAGGACGGTGGGACGGGAATACACCTTCATCCCCTGGATCTTCGACAGCTCCGTGATGATGTCCTCGGTGATCCCGTCCCGCAGGTACTCGTCCTCCTTGGCCCCGCTCAGGTTCTCGAAATAGAGGACGGCGATCGATTTCTCCGAGGACTTGTCCGTGCCCCCCTTCGAGTCGGCCAGATCCGTGCTCTTCCGCCGACCCGAGTCGATGTCCCGCTTGAGGCGCAACAAATCCGTCTTGAGCTCGGTGGCAGTCTGGTAGCGCAGGTTCCGATCCTTCTCGAGCGACTTGTCGAAGATCCGCTCCAGCTCGGACGGCATCGCGGGGTTCGCCTCGGAGAGCGGCCGCGGAGGGCGGTTCAGGATCGCCTCGAAGACCAGGGGCTGCGTGTCTCCCGGAAAGGGGAGGGTCCCGGTCGCCATCTGGTAGAGCACCGCCCCGATCGAAAACAGGTCCGTGCGCGCGTCGGTCAGCTGCCCGCGCGCCTGCTCCGGCGACATGTAGTGGACCGTCCCCAGCACCGACCCCGCCATGGTCAGCTGGTCCCCGCCGCGCATCGTCTCGGCCTGGGACGGGGCGCTGTCGCGGTCGGCCTTGGCGCCCATCGGACCGATCTTGGCCAGCCCGAAATCGAGCACCTTGCACTGGCCGCGCGTGTTGACCATCAGGTTGGCCGGCTTCAGGTCCCTGTGGACGATCCCTTTCGAGTGGGCCGACTCCAGCGCGTCCGCGATCTGGATGCCGAGATCGAGAAGCTCGCCGATCTCGAAGGGCTGGCGGCCCATGCGCTGCGCCAGGGTCTGCCCGTCGAGCAGCTCCATGACGATGAAATGCCGCCGCTCATGCTCCTCGATCGAGTGCACGGTGCAGATGCCGGGGTGGTTGAGCGAGGAGGCGGCCCTGGCCTCCCGCTGAAAGCGCTCCAGGATCGACGCGTCGCGCTCCATCTCGTCGGTGAGGAACTTGACCGCCACCCGCCGGCCGAGGCGCGTGTCCTCCGCCTCGAAGACGACTCCCATGCCGCCCGAGCCGAGCCTGCGCAGGACCTTGTAATGCGACACCGTGCTGCCGATCTGGACTTCCATCTCTGGACCTTCCTCCTGCGCGCCGCACGTGACCGGCCGCCGACCTGCTCACCGGGTGTGAGTGGGAATGCGCCCTGGAATATACGCCGGGTGGGGATCACGGGGCAAGCCGCCTTCGGCCGTGGCCGGAAGGCGGGATCGGGCCGGCCCGGTTCATTTGCCGGCGGCCGGCCTCCGGGCTATCATCGCGGGCCTTCTATTCGAGATGATGAATCCGTGGAATCGTCGACCGCACGAACTCGGGCCGCCCTCGCGCTCCTGACCCTTCTGCTCGCCTCGGGCGTCGCCATCGCGGCGCGCCTTGTGATCCACCACGAGGTCCAGATCTACGGCGACGCGACGGCGGGGCCTCTGAACTGCCCGCAGACCGAGACCATCAACTGCGAGGTCGTGAACACCAGCCCCTGGTCGGAGCTTGGGGGCGTGCCGATCGCCGCCTTCGCCCTGCCGACGTATCTGGTTGTGCTGGGGCTCGTCCTGGCCGGATCGCGCCGGGACGCGCTTCTGAGCTACGCCTTCTGCATCGGCCTTCTGGCCGTCCTCTACTCGGGCTTCCTGTTCTGGGTCTCCAAGACGCAGATCGGGTACCTGTGCCTCTGGTGCATGGGGCTCTACGGCGTCAATCTGTCCATTCCCGTCCTGGCCGGCGTCGCCTCCCGGCGCTCGCCGCAGAGCCACGTGCGGCGGACCCTGCAGGACCTCGCGGCGTGGCCGAGGACGATGCGCCTCACGGCCGCGGGGTTCGTCCTCCTGCTCGCGGGGACCCTCGCCGCCGACCACGCCTACCGGTCGCACGTCCGCCAGGCGGCGGCCGAGGAGAGGGCCCGGATCGAGGAGCAGGGGGGGCCCCTGCTGCCCGCGGTCCCCCCTTCGAGCGGATCTCCGGACGCGACGGCTGCCCCGGATCGGACGGAAGGGGAGATCCCGGCCGGTTCGTCCGATCCGTCCGCGAAGCCCCCGGGGGTGTCGATCCTGCCGCGTGCGTGGCAGAGCCGCGCCGGACGGATCCAGTTCGCCTCCATCCTTCCGGTCCCCTCGAGTCTCTTCGCGCTCCTGAATGCACCCGCAGCGTCGGCGAGCCCGTCGGCGGCGCCGCCGCAGGCGGCGGGCGCCTACCGACTGGCGGGCCCGTTGCGAAAGATCGCAGGCACCAGCCAGAAGGTCCTCGCGGAGTCGTTCGATCTCCAGGGCCGTCTCGGGCGCGGCAAGCCGGTGGCCCTGGTCTTCTGGGCGCCGGGATTCCCCGATTCCGAGCGCGCCCTCATGAGCATGGCCTCCTTCCTGAAGAAGGAGACGCCCCGGATCGAGGTCTACGCGGTTTCGGGCCGCCGCGACGATCAGCAGGACGCGGAGATCTGGGAGCGCTTCGCCATGCTCGATCCGCCGGCGGACCTGCCGCTGCTCGTCGACGATCGGTTCGTCGTGTCGACGGCCCTCACGACGCTGGACGTTCCCGACCTGGCCCTCTTCGACGCCAGGGGGGCTCTCGTCGTGGCGAAGATCAAGGACCTCTCGCAGCAGCTGGTGTCGTCCGCGGGGAAGGTGACGGCCGAGTCGGTCGTGCGCCAGGTCGCCTCGGGGGCCGCCGTCGAGCAGATCAAGCAGATGGTTCCCTTCTACCCGTCCGCGGACCTGCTCGGCAAGTGCGCCCCCGCGTTCGCGGCGCGCCCCTTCGGCTCGAGAGCCTCCTACGAGTTCTCCGGGGCGTCGCGTACGGGAAAGCCGACGCTCGTGATGTTCTGGTCCTCCACCTGCACCCATTGCCAGCAGGAAATCCCGCAGATGGTCGAGTGGATGAAGAAGAACCCGGGGGTCGTGGACCTGGTCTCCGTGACGCACCTCAGGCGGAAGGACGGCAGCGATGCGGCGCACCGGGCCGTCACGGCGAACTACATCAAGATGCTGGGGATCCCGTGGGTCGTCCTGGAGGACCCGGACAACGCGATCGCGGAGCTCTACCGCAGCGTCTCGACGCCGACCACGTACTTCGTGTCGGCATCCGGGCGGATCGTGGACATCTGGTACAGCGCCCACGGGGCGAATTTCCGCCAGGTCCTGGAGGCGTCCCTGGCGAAGGCCCGCACGGCGCCGGCGTGCGACGCGCCGCCGGCCGCCCCCTCCGCCCGCCTCGGTCTCTCGGTGATGGCCCCCGACGGCAAGCGCGTTCCGCTGGCGTCTCTGCTCGATCGCCCAGCGATCGTGCACTTCTGGGCGACGTGGTGCGCCCCCTGCGTCGAAGAGCTTCCGTCGCTCCTGCGATTCCGGGACCGCGTCGAGCGCGAAGGGAGCGCGCGCGTCGTCCTCGTCTCGGTCGAGGGAGAGGAGGCGGGGGCGAGCATCGAGGGCTTCCAGAAGAAGATGGGGGTCGACCTGCGCTCGTACCGCGCGCCGTCCGGCGGGCTCGCCCAGAAGGTCGATCTCTCCTACCGCGTCCCGCGGACCTACCTGGTCGCCGCGGGGGGCGAGGTCCTCGCCGTCAGGCAGGGGAACCAGAACTGGGACGATCCCGGCGTCGTCGAGAGGGTGCGGTCGCGTCTCGCGGTCCTCGGAGGCGGGGCCAAGGCGCAGCCAGCCCGTCCCGAGGGCGCGCACGCGGGCACGCGCTGAGGCCTCTTCGGCGCGGCGGGGTGCGTGCGGGAAATGTCTAGCGGGGGGCCTGGCGGCTGCCGTTGGCGGCGGCGGCGCGCGGCTTGACGCGCTCCTTGCGCTTCTGGACGCGCTCGCGCACGCGGGCCCGGCGGGCCTCGACCGGGATCGCCTCGGCCTTGGCCAGGATGATCGAGCACAGGGCGTGGTCGAGCACCTCTCCCACCTCGCGCACGAACACGAACTTCAGCTGCTTGCGGATGTGCGCCGGGATGTCGACCAGGTCCTTCTCGTTGCGCGCGGGCATCAGGACGGTGGTGATGCCGGCGCGGCGGGCCGCCAGGATCTTCTCTTTGATGCCGCCCACCGGCAGGACCTTGCCGCGCAGGGTGACCTCGCCGGTCATGGCGAGGTCATGCCGCACCGGCCGCTGCGACATGAGGGACGCGAGGGCCGCCACGATGGTCACGCCGGCGGACGGGCCGTCCTTTGGAATGGCGCCGGCGGGAACGTGGATGTGGATGTCGGTCTTCTCGAACAGCCCCTCGTCGATCTCCAGCTCGCGGGAGTGGGACTTGACGTAGGTCATCGCCGCCTGGGCCGATTCCTTCATGACGTCGCCGAGCTGCCCGGTGATCGACAGGACGCCGTTCCCCTTCATCTTGCTGGCCTCGATGAACAGGATGTCGCCGCCGGACGAGGTCCAGGCCAGCCCGGTCGAGACGCCGACCTCGTCGGTGCGCTCCGCCACCTCCGGGATGTAGACGATCGGTCCGAGGAAGTCCCCCAGGTCCTTCTGGTCCACGGTGCGCGCCTTCGGCCTGCCCATGGCGATGTCCTTGGCGACCTTGCGGCAGATGGTGGCGATCTGCTGCTCCAGCTTCCGGAGCCCCGAGTCGGAGGTGTAGCCGCGGATGATCTCCTTGAGCGCATCCTCGGTGAGGGTGATCTGCTCCTTCGTCAGGCCGTGGTCGGAGACCTGGCGCGGGATGAGGAACTGGCGGGCGATGTCGAGCTTTTCCTCCTCGACGTAGCCGGGCAGGTGCAGGATCTCCATGCGGTCGCGCAGCGGGTCGGGGATGGTGTCGAGCCGGTTCGCCGTCGTGATGAACATGACCTTCGACAGGTCGAACTGCAGATCGAGGTACAGGTCGGTGAACGTGCTGTTCTGCTCGGGGTCGAGCACCTCGAGCAGCGCCGACGCGGGATCCCCCCGGAAGTCCATGCCGATCTTGTCCACCTCGTCGATCATGAAGAGGGGATTGCGCGAGCCGGCGCGACGCAGGCTCTGGATGATCTTTCCGGGCATGGCGCCGACGTAGGTGCGGCGGTGGCCGCGGATCTCCGCCTCGTCGCGCATCCCGCCCACGCTCATGCGCACGAACTTGCGTCCCAGCGCCTCGGCGATCGAGCGGCCGAGCGAGGTCTTCCCGGTGCCGGGAGGGCCGTAGAAGCACAGGATCGGCCCCTTCATGTCGCTCTTCAGCTGGCGCACCGCCAGGAACTCGAGGATGCGGTCCTTCACCTTCTCCAGGTCGTAATGGTCCCGGTCGAGGATGCGGGAGGCGTCCTTCACGTCCAGACGGTCGACGGTCAGCGTGGCCCACGGGAGGGTCGCCAGCCAGTCCAGGTAGGTGGTGATGACGTTGTACTCGGCGGACGCCGGGTTGACCATCTCGAGGCGGCCCAGCTCTTTTTCCGCCTCTTTCTTCGCTTCCTCCGGCAGCCCGGCCTTGTCGATCTTCTCGCGCAGCTCGCGCACGGTGGCGGCGGTCTCGCTCTCCTCGCCCAGCTCCTTCTTGATGACCTTGAGCTGCTCGCGCAGGAAGAACTCGCGCTGCGCCTTGCGGATCTCGTCCTCGGTCTGCTCCTTGATCTCCTGGCCGGCCTT
>Ga0070694_100000578_pt1 | contig 20291 bp, 10 predicted proteins | sample KBSK1251metaG_FD_65470 | JGI IMG/M metagenome (GOLD analysis project Ga0070694, IMG submission 65470) | Corn, switchgrass and miscanthus rhizosphere microbial communities from Kellogg Biological Station, Michigan, USA - KBS K1-25-1 metaG | ecosystem: Host-associated > Plants > Roots >... | reverse complement strand
CCGTTGCGCACCAGGTTGATCAGCAGCTGCTCGAGCTGATCGGCGTCGGCCTTGAGCGACGTCTCGGGGCCCGGAACGACCTGGACGCCGATTCGCGTCTCCAGCCCGGCGACGCGCCGCACGAGAGGGCCGACCTCGACGCTCTGGAAGCGGGGGGGCGGCAGGCGGGCGAGGCGGGCGTAGCCGTCCATGAAGCGGCTGAGCGATTCGGAGCGGGTGGCGATGACCCCCAGCCCGCGCCGCATGTCGTCCTCCCAGTCGGGAGGCTTCGGGTGGCGGCCGAGCAGCTGCTCGAGGCTCCCCGCGAGGGACTTGATCGGCGCCAGGGAATTGTTCAGCTCGTGCCCCATCACGCGGATGAGGCGCTGCCAGGCCTGGCGCTCCTCTTCGCGGAGCGCGCGGCTGACGTCCGACAGGACCAGGAGCTGGTGCGCCAGCCCTCCCTGTCGAAACGTCCCGCGGCGCGCCTCGAAGCGCCCGGTGCGCCCGGGGAAGGCCAGGTCGAGGATCGGCTCCGCGTCCGCCCGCAGGCAGGCGCGCAGGCCCAGCTCGGCGGCGTCGGCGCCGAGCAGCCGCTCGATCGGCCGCGCCAGGAGCCGCTCGCCCGCCCGGTTGGCCAGGCGCAGCCGTTCGTCGCCGTCGAAGGCGAAGACCGCGACGTCGATCTCCTCCATGACCTTGCGCAGGAGGGCGGTCGCCTCGAGCGCCCCGAGCCGCTGCTGGCGGAGCGTCTCGGCCAGCGCGTTCACCTCGAGCATGACCTCGCCCAGGGCGTCGTCGTGCCGCGCACCGCGCGCGCGGATGGAGAAGTCCCCCTCGCGCAGCGCCGCCAGGAGGTTGCTGGCGATCTGCAGCGGCCGCACCACGCGCTCGCGCACCGCGAAGGCGAAGGCCATCCAGGCGCCCACGACGATCGACGACAGGGTCCACTGGACCTTGGGGCTGAAATCGCCCGTCCACAGGATCGCCAGCGACACGACGACGCCGGCCGCCCCGGTCAGGAAGGCCTGAAGGAGGACGCGGCGCTCGTGGGACAGGACCGGATCGCGCGCCCGGCGGCGTCGTGGGGGGCCGGGCCTGCCGTTCACAGACCGTACCGCTGCAGCCTGCGGTAGAGGGCGCTCCGGCTCAGGCCGAGAGCCTCGGCGGCCTGGCTGACGTTGCCGTCGCAGCGGGCCAGGGTCTTGCGGATGAGGAAGGACTCCACCTCCTCGAGGCTCATCTCCTCGAGACTGGGATGGCCGTCGGCCGCGGTCCGCAGGGCCAGGTCGCTGACCCGGACCTGGGGACCGGGGCTCATCAGGACGGCGCGCTCGATGGCGTGATCGAGCTCGCGGACGTTTCCCGGCCAGCGATGCTCGAGGATCGCCCGCAGGGCCGGCTCGTCGAAGCCGGTGAGCGCCTTGCGGTAGCGGGCGGCGTGCTGCTGCAGGAAGTGGCCGGCCATCAGCGGCAGATCCTCGCGCCGCTCGCGCAGGGGAGGCACGCCGATCTCGATGGTGTTGAGACGGAACAGGAGATCCTGGCGGAAGCGCGCCTGGGCGACCTCGGCGCCGATGTCGGCGTTCGTGGCGGAGAAGATGCGCACGTCGACCTTGCGGGTGCGCGACGACCCGACCGGCTCGAACTCGCCGGTCTCCAGGACCCGCAGCAGCTTCGACTGCAGGCCCGTCGGCAGGTTGGCGATCTCGTCCAGGAAGAGGGTCCCGCCGTCCGCCATCTCGAAGCGGCCCACGCGGTCGGACTTGGCGTCGGTGAACGCCCCGCGCACGTGGCCGAACAGCTCGCTCTCGAACACCCCTTCCGAAAAGCCGCCGGCGTTGACCGTCACCAGGGGGGCGGCGGAGCGCCGCGATACGGCGTGCAGGGCGTGCGCCACCACGCCCTTGCCCGAGCCGTTCTCGCCGGTGATCAGGATGTTGGCGTCGGATGGGCCGACGCGCTCGATCATCTGCAGGACCGGCCGCATGGCGGCCGACTCGGCGATCAGGCGCGGCCCGCCGTCGCCGCGCAGGACCAGGTTCTCCGCCTCCAGCCGCCGGCCCCGCCGGAGCGCCCGCCCGAGCTCGATCTGGGTGCGCAGGATGGACAGCAGGCGCTGGTTGTCCCACGGCTTCTGGACGAAATCGCGCGCCCCGCGGCGCATCGCCTCGACCGCCACCTCCACGCTCCCCCAGGCGGTCATGACCACGACCGGCAGGGTCTGGTCGAGGGCCTGCAGGCGCGCCAGGAGGTCGAGCCCCTCGCGCCCCGAAGTGGTGTCGCGCGTGTAGTTGAGGTCGATCAGGAGGGCGTCGTAGTCCCGGGTGCGCGCCTGCTCCAGGACCGCCGAGGGGGAAGACGCCACGTCCGGGGCAAACCCCTCCCCCTTGAGCAGGAGTCGCAGCGCCTCCCGGACATCCTGCTGGTCGTCGGCCACCAGGACACGGGCGTTCGGTGTTCGGGTCGTCATGGTCATCGTCGGTGCGGCGGCGTCATTCTACCCCACGCCCGCCGGGGACCCCTCCGTGCGGGAGAGGGACCACGTCCCGCCGTCCCTGCCTGGCCACCGAGACGAGGACGCCCCGAGGGGAGGCGTCGGCCGCCTTTTGCAGAGAGTCGCCGTCCGCGTCCTTCGGGAACGCCCGGCCGTTCATCTTGAAAAGCACGTCGCCCGACTTCAGCCCCGCCCGGTCGGCCCGCAGCCCCGGGATCACCGAGGATATCTTGAGCGCCCGCGATCCGGCCGGCAGGTCGAGGACCCGGAGCTCCGAGGCGGACGCCACGACCGGGATCATCCCCAGATCGTCGGCCCGGCCGCTCTGAAAGCGCGGCGCCTCCTCCCGGTTCGCCAGGTCGAGGACCACGGCGCGGGCGTACCGGGCGCGCGCGGCCAGCCTCTCGTAGTCGATCTTGTCCGAGGAGTCCGAGGGGAGATGCGTGTCCTCCTCGTGGATGGTCCCGAGCACGATGGCGGGAATGCCCCGGGCGGCGAAGGGGTAGTGGTCGGTGTCCGGGACGATCTCGGCGATGGCGGATTGGACCTTGAAGCCGGTGGCGGCGTTCGCCGCCGCCAGGATCCCCTCCCAGCAGTCGCAGGTGCCGGTCGCCGCGGCCGCCAGGTCCTGGTCCCTGGCGCGGCCGAGCTTTTCGAGGTTCACCATGGCCACCAGCCGCTCGAGCGGGAACGGCGGAGCGGTCACGAAATGCACCGAGCCGTTGAGGGCGTGCTCTTCGGCCCCGAAGGTCACGAACAGGAGGGTGCGATGGTGGGGGAGCCCGTCCCGCGCGATCGACCGGGCCACCTCGATGAGGGCGGCCACGCTCGAGGCATTGTCGTCGGCGCTGTTCCAGACGGTGTCGTCCGCCGGGCCGTCCTTGGCCGGGTAGCGATCGGTGTCCGCCTGGCCGGCGAGGCCCTGCCCGTCATGGTGCGCGCCGAGCACGACGATCTCCCCGCGCCGGGCCGCGTCGTCCCCCTCGAGGAGGCCGACGACGTTGCGGGAGGTCAGGATCTGTCCCGGGACCTCGGGCGCGCGCGGAGCGAACGGGAAGCGCTGCTGGAACGACGGGCCGGCAGGAGAGGAATCCCCCGCGGGGCGCAGGCCGATCTCCCTGAACCGGGATTCGACATAGTCCGCGGCCCGCTCCTCGCCCGGGTAGCCGGCCCCGCGGCCCTCATAGGCGTCGCTCGCCAGCGTCTCGACGTGGCGCCTCACCTCCAGAGCCCCGAGGACGGACGGCCCCGCCCGGCGGGGCTGCGGGGTCGCATCGCGAGCGCAGGCGAGAAGGAGGGCGCCGGCCGCCGCGACCAGGGCGGCTGCGGCAGACCGGCTACTCACAACGGAGCGCGACCATCGGGTCGACGCGGGCCGCCCGGCGGGCCGGCACATAGCAGGCGAGCAGGGCGACCGCGAGCAGCACGAGCGAGGTCGCACCGAGGGTCATCGGGTCGTACGGGCCGATCCCGAACAGAAGTCCGGCGATGAGACGGGCCGCGGCGAACGAGCCGACAAGCCCGATCAGGAGCCCCGAGAGGGCCAGCCGCAGCCCCTGTCCGAGCACCAGGCGCGCCACGTCACTCCGGCGCGCTCCGAGCGCCATCCGGAGGCCGAACTCCTGGGTGCGCTGGGCCACCGAGTAGGAGATGATGCCGTACACTCCGATCGCCCCCAGGAGGAGGGCGGCCGCCGCGAACCCGCCCAGGATGAGCATCGGCAGGCGGCGGTCGGCGACCGAATCGGCGATCACCCGCTCCATCGCGCGCACCTGGACCATGGGCCGGTCCCGGTCGATCGCCGCCAGGCGCCTCTGGATCGCCGCGACGAGGTCGGCCTGCCGGAGCGTCGAGCGGACGACGACCGTCATGGCCGGGCTCGGGCGCTGGGACAGGGGAACGAAGACGGCCGGCAGGGCGTCCTCCTGCAGGCCGTACTGCTTGACGTCGGCGACGACGCCGACGATCTCCTGCCACCCCTTCGTCTCCCACCGGAAGTCGATCCGGCGGCCGACCGGATCCTGTCCCGGAAAGAAGCGCCGCGCGAGCGCCTGATTGATGATGGCGACGGCGGGGGAGGAGGCGCGGTCGCTCTCGCCGAACGGCCGTCCGGCGAGCAGGGTGGTCTTCATGACCCTGAAGTAGTCCGGCGTGACGATCCGTTTCTCCGCCAGAGGCTCCGATCCCGGCGGGTCGGTGCGCCCCTCGATCCCGATGCCTCCGTTGGTCCCGTCGCCGCCGAGGGGCAGCTCGCTGATCGCGGCCGCGCCGGCCACGCCCGGGAGGGCGGCGACGCTCTCGATCGCCTGACCGAAGTAGCGCGTCTGCTGCCCGGGCTGGGGATAGGATGCGAACGGCAGGTAGAGAGAGAACGACAGGACATTCTCGGGATCGAACCCCTTGTCGGCCGTCAGCAGGCGGGCGAAGCTCCTGCCCAGGAGACCGGCGCCGACCAGGAGGACGAGGGACAGGGCGATCTCGCCCACCACGATCGCCCCGCGCAGCCCCTGGCGGGCGCCGCCCGATCCCGCCGATCGTCCCCCTTCCCGCAGGTTCCGATCGAGCCCCGCGCCGTCGACCTGCGCCGCCGGCGCCAGGCCGAACAGGATGCCGGTCGCCAGCGTGAGCAGGACGGTGCACAGGAGCGCCGTGCCGTCGATGGCGATCTCGTCGGCCCGCGGCAGGAAATCGCGGCACGCCGCCACGAGGAGGTCGAGCCCCCAGTAGGAGAGCAGGAGCCCGGCGCCCCCTCCGAGCGCGGCCAGCATCAGGCTCTCGGTCAGGAGCTGCCTCACGAGACGGGGCCGCCCCGCCCCCAGGGCCATGCGCAGCGCGATCTCTTTCCGCCTCGCGGTGGCGCGGGCCAGGAGGAGCCCGGCCACGTTCGCGCACGCGATCAGGAGCAGCAGAGAGACGGCCCCCAGGAGCGCCAGGAGGGCGGGACGAAAGCCCCCGACCACGTGCTCCTGGAGCGGCACGAACCTCACGCCGTGATCGGCCCCCGGGGGTCGCACGAGGCGCGCCACGGCCGCCTGCGCCCCCTGCAGGGCCGTGTCGACTGTCACGCCGGGGCGGAGACGGCCGATCACCCGGAGGAAATGCACGTCCGCGGGGGCCACCTCCGAGTCCAGCCGCAGAGGGATCCAGATGTCTCGATGCCGGCCCAGCAGGGAGTCCTGGGGGAGGATGCCCGCCACCCGGGGCGGCAGGACGCCGACGATCGTGAACTCCCTGCCGTTCAGGTTCATGGTGCGCCCGCACACCCCCGGATCGGCGGCATAGCGGCGCTTCCAGAAGGCGTGGCTGATGATCGCCACCGGATCCGAATCGCGACGGTCCTCTTCGGGGCGGAACGACCGCCCGAGGATCGGCTCGATGCCGAGCATCGGCAGGATCGCCGCCGAGGCGCGCTCGCCCCAGATCTCCTCCGCCTCCCCCTCTCCCGTGAGCGTGAAGGAGGTGGAGAACCAGGCCGCCACGCTCTCGAGGGGCGTCACGTGCTCCCGCCATTCCAGGAACTCGCCGTACGAGGCCGGGGTGTCGGTTCCGGGAGGCTGGCGGTCCCAGACCAGGACGAGGCGATCGACGTCCTTGAAGGGAAGCGGCCGGAACAGGACACCGCGCGCCACGCTCAGGATGACCGTCGTGGCGCCGATCCCGAGCGCCAGGGTCAGGATCGCCACGACCATGAAGCCGGGGCTCCGACGCATGGTCCGCAGTCCGTAGCGCAGGTCCCGGACCAGATCGCTCATCGGCGCCCCCTTACTCGTAGCGCAGCGCGATGAGCGGGTCGACGCGCGCCGCCCGGCGGGCCGGGACGTAGCAGGCCAGGCACGCCACGCCCGAGAGGAGGACCGCCACCATGCCGAAGGTCCAGGGATCGGTCGCCGCGACCCCCACGAGCAGCGACGACAGGAGGCGCGTCAGGGCGAGCGCGCCCACGACCCCGAGGAGGACGCCGACGAGGGTCAGCGCCATCCCCTGACCGACCACCAGCCGGAGGACGTCGCGGGGCCGCGCGCCGAGCGCCATGCGGACGCCGATCTCGTGCGTCCGCTGGGTCACCATGTAGGCCAGGACGCCGTACAGCCCCACGGCCGCCAGGAGGACCGCCACCCCGGCGAACAGCGCCAGAAGCGCCATGTTGAAGCGCCGCGCGGCGAGCGACCCGTCCAGCACCTCGCGCATGGTCTTGACGTCGTACAGGGGAATGTCGCCGTCGACCGCCTGCACCTCGCGGCGCACCGACGCGGCCAGGCCCGCGGCGTCGAGGCTGCTCCGCACGATCAGGGAGGCGTAGCGCGACGGCGATTGCATGGACGACACGTAGATCTCGGCCCGGGGCTCCGTGTGCAGCCCCCGCTGGCGCACGTCCGCCGCGATGCCGACGATCGTCGTCCACGAGACCTCTCCCTTCTCGTCGGTCCCGAACGAGATGCGCCGGCCGATCGGGTCCTCGCCGGGCCAGTAGCGCTTCGCCAGGGTCTCGCTGACGACGGCGACCTCGGGAGCCTTCTGCACGTCCCGGGCATCGAAGGAGCGCCCTCGCAGGATCGCGATGCCCAGGGTCCGGAAGTAGTCGACGCTGACCTGGTGGAACCCCCCTTCGGGTCCCTGGCCCAGCTTGTCCTGCGGCCTTCCCTCGATCTGGAAGCCCAGGAACGAGTCGGATCCGCCGAGCGGCAGGTCGCTGGTGAGGCCGGCCGCCGCGACGCCGGGCAGCTCCCGGATCCGTCGCAGGACGTCGTCGTAGAAGCGCACCTGCTTCCCGGGCTGCGTGTAGCGCGCGTCGGGAAGCCTGAGGCGCATGCTCAGCACGCGGTCGATCGAGACCCCCGGATCGATGTGCTGCAGGCGCAGGAAGCTCTTCACGAGGAGCCCGGCCCCGGCCAGAAGGACGAGGGCCACGGCCATCTCGGAGACCACCAGGGTGCCTCGCATGAGGCGCGCCCGCCGTCCCGCCGACGACGTCCGTCCCCCCTCGCGCAGCGCCTCCTGGGGCTCCGCCGAGGACGCCTGCAGGGCCGGCAGCAGGCCGAACAGGACGCCGGTCAGGACGGACAGGGCCAGGGTGAAGCCGAGGACCCACAGGTCGACGCGGACCGCCTGGCCCCCCGGGATCGAATCGGGGGCGAGCGCCGCCAGAAGGTCGGTGCCCCACAGCGCGAAGAGGAGACCGGCCCCCCCTCCGACGAGGGACAGAAGGACGCTCTCGGTCAGGTACTGCCTGACGATCCGCCGGCGGGAGGCGCCGAGCGCGGTGCGGACGGCGATTTCCCGCCGGCGCGCCGCGGCGCGCGCCAGCGACATGTTGGCGACGTTGGCGCAGGCGATCAGGAGGACCAGCCCGACCGCTCCCAGGAAGATCAGGAGCGCCGGCCGGACCTCGCCGACGATCGACTCCTGCAGGGGAATGATCTCGATCCCGGTCTCGGAATTGGTCTGGGGGTTCTCCTTCTCCTGGCGCGCGGCGATCGTCTCCATCTCCGCACGGGCCTGGGCCAGGGGCACGCCGTCCTTGAGGCGCGCGATGGCGTACAGGTAGTGGAGTCCCCTCATCTTGGTGATGTCGGCGTCGGCCGGCAGGAACGGGTTCGTCGGAATGCGGTTCTTCGCCAGGGTCCAGAGCTCGGATTTGTCCGGGAACTGGAGCCCCGGGGGGGCGATCCCGACGATCGTGAAGCTCTCGCTGTTGAGCGTCACGGAGGACCCGACGACCTTGGGGTCGCCGCCGAAGCGACGCTGCCAGAGGGAGTGCCCGAGGACGACGACGCGGCCCGCCGAGGCCCCCTCGTCCGAGGCGGCGAAGTCGCGCCCGGTCACCGGGGAGACGCCGAGCACGCGGAAGAAATCGACCGAGACGTCGGTCCCCTTCACCCGGTCGACCTCCGTGCCGGTCCGCACGTTGAACCCCGAGCCGAAATAGGCCGCCATGGAGGCGAACGACCGGCTCTCGTCCCGCCATTCGATGAAGTCGAGCGGGGTGACCACGTCCTGGTGCCAGCCGCGGACCCGGTTGTTCTGCCAGACCGACATGAGGCGATCCGGCGCGGGATAGGGGAGCGGGCGCAGGAGGACCGCGTTCACCACGCTGAAGATGGCGCTGTTGGCGCCGATCCCGAGCGCCAGCGCGACCACCGCCACCAGGGTGAAGCCGGGATTCCTCACGAGCGCGCGCAGTCCGTACTTGACGTCCTGGAGGAGGGTTTCCATCGTCAGGCTCCTCAATGTCCCAGGAGGAAGAGAATGAGAAACACCGTCAGGATCAGGATCCACGTCGTCTTGTCACACATCGCGGCCCCCTCACTCGCTCCGGAGCGCCACCATCGGGTCGACGCGCGTGGCGCGGCGCGCGGGGACGTAGCCGGCCAGGGCGGCGACGACCGCCAGCAGCAGGGAGATGAACAGGTAGGTCAGCGGGTCGGTGGCGCTCAGCCCGACGAGGAGCGAGCCGACCAGCCGGGTGGCGAACAGCGCCGTGAGGACGCCGATGAGGAGCCCGCACGCGACCAGGAGCATCCCCTGGCGCAGCACCATCCGGAGGACGTCCCGCGGGCTGGCCCCCAGGGCCATCCGCAGGCCGAACTCCACGGTCCTCTGGTTCACCGAGTAGGACATGACGCCGTAGATGCCGATGGCCGCGAGGACCAGGGCGATCAGGCCGAAGATGCCGAGGAGCGCCGCCCCCATGCGAGGGGCCCACAGGACCTGGCCGATCAGCTCGTCGGTCGTCTGCACGTTCGTGAGGGGCATGGTCGGCTGCAGCGCCTGCACGGCGCGCCGCACGGTGGGGAGGAGCGCGGCGCCGTCCGCCGCGGCGCGCACGTTCAGGGTCATCCCCGAGTTGTAGAACTGCAGGACCGGGATGTAGGCCTGCGGCTGCGGGTCCTCCCCCAGGGTGAATATCTTGGTGTCCTCGACGACCCCGACGACCTGGCGAAAATCCTTGTCGCCGAAGAACCTGAAGCGCTTGCCGATCGCGTCCTGGTCCTTCCAGAACTGCTTCGCCATCGCCTCGTTGATCACCACGACGAGAGGGGCCCCCTCGCGGTCCATCTCGTTGATGTCCCGGCCGCGCCTGACGGAGATCCCGACGGTGTCGAGATAGCCGACGCTCATCTCGTTGGCGGTCGTGAACTGGCCGGTCGCACCCGCCGCGGCCTCCTGCCCCTCGGGAAACACGGTCCGCCCGATCCCGCCTCCCATCGGGAGGTTGGCCGACAGGGCGGCGGAGCGCACGCCCGGTATGGCCCGCACGGTCTCCAGCAGGTTCCGCATGTACTCCTCGCCACGGACCCGATCGAACCCCAGGGAGCCGACGTCGAACCTGAGGGTGAGGAGGTTCTTCGCATCGAAGCCGGGGTCGATCCGCTCGGTGTTGCGCAGGCTGCGCAGGAAGAGTCCCGCGCCGATGAGCGAGACGAGCGCCAGGGCGACCTGCCCGACCACCAGGGCGCTGCGCAGGTTCACGCGGCGTCCCGCGTGGCCGGGCTGCCCGGTCCTCTCCTTCAGCTCGACGACCAGGTCCGACCGCGACGCCTGCAGGGCCGGAACCAGGCCGAACACGACACCCGTGGCGAGCGACACCAGCAGGGTGAACAGCAGGACGCGCCCGTCCAGGTTGAGCGCGAATTCGCCGAAGAAGAACTGCGGCGGACGGAAGGCCATGATCAGATCGCGCGCCCAGAAGGCGACCAGGAGCCCGGCGCCCCCTCCGAGGATCGACAGGACGATGCTCTCGGTCAGAAGCTGCCGCACCAGGCGGAACCGGCCGGCCCCCATGGACAGGCGGATGGCGATCTCCTTGCGGCGGCCGGTGGCGCGGGCCAGGAGCAGGTTGGCGACGTTGGCGCAGGCGATCAGGAGGACCAGGCCGACGACGGTCATCAGCAGGCCGCCGGCGACGACGAACACGCGCCGGACGTTCGGGTTCACGGTCGCCTGAGCCACGGGCAGGAGCGTGATGCTCCGCCCGGCGTTCGGCGCCGGGTACTCCTTCTCGAGCCGCTTGGCGATCGCGCGGAGCTCGCTCTCCGCCTGCTGGATGGTGACTCCCGGCTTCAGGCGGCCGACGGTGTTGAACAGGAGGGCGCGGCGGTCGTTGAAGTTCTCGGCCAGGAAGCCGGTCAGGATCTGGTCGTGCATGGCAAGGGGGAGCCACAGGTCGGGGCCGCCCAGGCTGTTGACCCCTTCGAATCCCGGAGGCGCGACGCCGACGACGGTGAAGCTGTGCCCGTTCAGGGTGATCGGCTTGCCGACGATGGAGGGATCCGCGGCGAAGCGGCGCCGCCACAGCCGATCGTTCAGGATCACGACCGGATTCGCGCCGTCCACCTTGTCCTCCTCCGGCAGGAAGGCGCGGCCGAGGGCCGGCTGGACGCCGAGGACGGAGAAGAAATTCCAGGACGCGAGATCGCCGCCGATCTGCTCCGGCTCCCCCGCGCCCGAGAGATTGATGGCGGAGCCGAGCCAGGCTGCCGTCCCCTCGAACACGGTGTTCTGGTCGCGGTAGTCGTCGTAGTTCAGGTGCGAAATCTGGAACAGGTTGAACTGGTTGTTCTTGTTCTTCTCGTCCGTCATGAACATGGAGACCAGGCGCTGCGGCTCGCGCACCGGAATCGGGTGGAGCAGGACCGTGTTCACCAGGGTGAAGATCGTGGTGTTGGCGCCGATCCCGAGGGCGAGCGACAGGATCGCCACGAGGGTGAATCCGGGGTTCCGGACGAGCATCCGCAGGCCGTAGCGCACGTCCTTGATCAGGGTTTCCATGAAGCCTCCGGGTGGTTCATTCGCTCCTGAGAGCGATCATCGGATCGATTCGAGTGGCGCGGCGCGCCGGCAGGTAGGCCGCGAGGAGCATCACGCCGATCAGAAGCAGTCCGGCCAGCGCCGCGAGCTGCGGGTTGCCCGGCTCGACGCCGAACAGGAGCGAACGCGCGAGGCGTCCGGCGACGAACGCCGCCGGGAGGCCGATCAACAGGCCCACGGCCGCCAGGATCATCGCCTCGCGCAGCACCAGAGCGCGGACGTGCCGCGCGGTCGCCCCGAGGGCCATGCGCAGGCCGATCTCGGAGGTGCGCCGCGCGACGGTGTAGGCCATCATCCCGTACAGCCCGATGGAGGCGAGGAGCGCCGCCAGGACGCCGAAGCAGATCGACAGCGCCATCAGCAGGCGCTCGCCGTAGAGCGACTCGTCCAGCTGCCGGGCGAGGGTCTTCACACCGAAGACCGGGAGCTCGGCGTCGATTCGCCGCACCACGTCCCGGGCGGCCGGGGCGAGCGTGGCGAGAGGCAGCGTCGATCGCAGGTAGAAGGTCGCCTGTCCGAGGGTCGGTCGCTGAGCGTAGGGCATGCAGACGAAGGGGCGATCCTCCTGGCGCACGGTGGAGTGCTTGCTGTTCTTCACAATTCCGACGATCTCGATGTCGAGCTTGACGGCATTTCCCGAGCCGAAGGCGAAGTGCATCCCGATCGGGTCCCGCCCATTGAAGAACATGCGGGCCATCGTCTCGTTGATCACCGCGACCTTGGGGGAGCCGGCGGCGTCCGATTCGGCTATCTCGCGCCCGGCAAGGAGGGGGATACCGAGGGTCGAGAAGTAGCCCGGCCCGACCCAGTTCTTGAGCAGGTGGATCCGCTCGTTCTCTCCTTCCGTGTACCCCTCGATCGTGGAGTTCGAGCTGTCCGAGTTGTCGGTGAGGATGGCAATCTCCGCAACCGAGGCCGAGGTGACGCCCGGCAGGGCCGCGAGGTCGCGGCGCAACCGGTCGAGCAGGGCCGCCGTCCTCTCGGGCGTGTAGCCGTTCAGCTCCGGCTCGATGGAGAAGGCCATCAGGTTGTCGACGCGCACTCCCAGGTCAACCTGCTTCAGCCGGCGCAGGCTCTGGGTAAACAGCCCGGCCGAGATCAACAGGACCGCGGTGACCGCGATCTGGGCCACGACCAGCCCCTTGCGCAGGCGGACGTGCCCCGGCCCGGTGCCGGTCCCCGCGCTCTGCTCCTTGATCGCCGTGACCAGGTCGGGCCGCGTCGACCTGAGGGCCGGCAGCAGCCCGAATCCAACGCCGGTCAGCAGGGCCACGCCGAAATTGAACGCCAGGAGGCGGAGGTCGAGGCCGGACGACAGGATGCCCGGACCGTCATCCTGCGGAAACAGCAGGAGGATGGAATCGATCGACCAGGCGGCGACCAGGAGGCCGACTACGCCTCCCGCGACGGCCAGAAGCAGGCTCTCGGCCAGGAGCTGACGCATCAGATGGATGCGCCGTGCCCCCAGGGCCAGGCGCACCGCGATCTCGCGACGGCGAGCCACCCCCCGCGCGATCAGGAGGTTGGCGACGTTGGCGCAGGCGATCAGGAGGACCAGGCCGACGAGTGCGGAGAGCAGGTAGAGGCCGCCGCGCGCCTCGTCCTGGAGAACCAGGCGACCCTGCGCCCCGGGCGCGAGGAGGAGCTTCCTGTCCAGCAGGCGCGCCCTCTTGTCGGCCGACAGCCCCTTGTAATTGTCGACCTGCTGCTCCAGCAGGGACCGGACGATCGGCTGCAGGCCGGCCTCGGCCTGCTCGCGGGAGACGCCCGGAGCGAGCCGCCCCATCGCCTGCAGCCAGTAGTCGTTCACGTCGTCCAGGCCGTCCCAGTTCGGCGTCATCTGCGCCTTCATGGTGATCGGGACGAACAGGTCCGCGGCCTCTCCGAGCTGGATCCCGGTGAAGGGAGCGCGCGCCACGCCGACGACGGTCAGCGTGCGCCCGTTGACCAGAAGCCCCTGGTTGAGGATCGCGGGATTGGCGCCGAACCTTCGGGTCCAGTAGCCGTGGCTCAGGACGACGACCGGGTTTGCCCCCGGCTGGCGGTCGTCGTCCGGCGTGAGCAGCCGTCCGACGGCCGGGACGACGCCGAGGACGTCGAAGTAGTTTCCCGAGACCAGCTCGCCGCGGGCCCGCTCGGTCCGGTCCTGCCCGGAGACGCTCACCGGGATCGCGAAGCGAGCCGCGATGCCGCTCAGAAGCGGGCTCTGGTCGCGCACCCCCTTGTAGAAGGGATAGGAGAACGACTGGGCCCCGTCATCGATGTCGCTCCAGACGTGGCCGGCCATCGGCCCCGGCATCCGCAGCACGACGAGGCGGTCCGGGTCCCGCACCGGGAGGCGGCGCATCAGGATCTGATCCGTGAGCGAGAAGATCGCGGTGTTGGCGCCGATCCCGAGCGCCAGGGTGAGGATCGCCACTGCGGCGAAGGCGCGGTTCTTGGCGAGCGTCCGCATGGCGTATCTCAGGTCGGCCACGATTCCGTGCATCGTCTCTCCTCGGACCGGCTCCTAGTCCACGATCCAGCCGTCGGACAGCTTGACGATCCGCCGCCCGTACGTCGCGTTCACGTCGGAGTGGGTCACCTGCACGATCGTCGTCCCCTGGTCGTTGAGGGTCTTGAACAGGTCCATGATCTCCTTCCCCTGCGAGGAGTGCAGGTTGCCGGTCGGCTCGTCGGCGAGGATCACCTTGGGGCGGGCGATCACCGCGCGCGCCACGGCCACCAGCTGCTGCTGTCCGCCCGAGAGCTGGTTCGGGTACAGGTCCTTCTTCCCGACGATGTGGAACCGGTCCAGGACGTCGGCCACCATCCCCTGGCGCTCGGACCGCCGGATGTTCCGGTAGGTCAGCGGCACCTCGAGGTTCTCGTACACCGTCATGTCGTCGAGCAGGTGGTAGCTCTGGAACACGAAGCCGATGTACTCCTTCCCAAGCTCGGCCCGGCGTTTCGGCGGCCGCTCGTGGACCGGCTCCCCCATGAGGTGGTACTCGCCGGCGAAGGCGGAGTCGTGCATCCCCAGGATGTGCAGGAGGGTCGACTTGCCGGCCCCGGACGGCCCCATGATCGACACGAAGTCCCCCTCCTGGATGTCGAGGCTGATCCGGCGCAGGACGAAGGTCCGCCCGGGCCCGTGGGCGAACGATTTCTCGATGTCGACCAGGCGGATGAGCGGCTCCATCACTCGCACCGGAGCGCGATCATCGGATCGACGCGCGTCGCCCGGCGGGCCGGGACGTAGCAGGCCAGGAACGCGACGGCCGCCAGGAGAAGGGCGATGAGGGCGAAGGTCAGGGGGTCGGTGGCGCTGACGCCGAACAGCACCCCCTGCATGAGCCGCGTCAGGGAAAGAGCCCCCACCAGGCCCAGGGCGGTTCCGGCCAGCGCCAGCCTCATTCCCTGGCCGAGGACCAGCCGGAGGACGTCGCGCGACCGCGCCCCCAGCGCCATGCGCAGCCCGATCTCGTGGGTCCTCTGGGCCGTGGAATAGGAGATCACGCCGTAGATCCCGACGGCCGCCAGGAGCAGCGCCGAGAGCGCGAAGATCCCGATCAGCATCGTCTGGAAGCGCGGCCGGCCGACCGCCGACGCCAGGAGCTGATCCCCGGTCTTGACGGCGGCGAGCGGAAGGCCCGGGTCGAGCGCCTGCACCTCGCGCCGCACGGCCGCGACCAGGCTCCCCGGGTCGGTGGAGGCGCGCACCGCGAGATGCATCTCCCCCTCCCAGAATGCCTGCTGCTCGTAGGGCACGTAGATCGTGGGGGCCCGCTCGGCCATCAGGCCGTTGTACTTCACGTCGCCCGCCACGCCGGCAATCGTGATCCAGGGATCCTCGGGCCCGAAGCCCCCGGCATGGATGTGCTTGCCGACCGCGTCGCCGTCGGGGAACCAGCGGCGCGACATGGTCTCGTTGATCCAGGCGACCGGCGGCGCGTCCGCGCTGTCCTGCGGGGCCGGCGGGCGCCCCTTCAGGAGAGGAATCCCCAGGGCGCGGAAATAGTCCGTTCCGATCAGCACCTCTTCGGCCATCGGCCGGCTCTGCCCGGCCGGGACCGGCTGTCCCTCCACCTCGAACACCTCCAGGATCTCCAGCCGCTCCGGTGGAATCGAGTCGCTCATGCTGGCCGCCTGCACGCCCGGGAGACTCCTGGCGCGCTCGAGCAGCCTCCGGTAGAACGCGGCCTGCTGCTGCGGGTCCGGATACCGCGCCTTGGACAAGGACAGCTGGACCGTCAGGAGGTCCCGAGACTGGAAGCCCGGATCGACCTGCTGGAGCCGGATGAAGCTCTTGACCATCAGGCCCGCGGCGACCAGGAGCATCAAAGCCAGCGCCATCTGCCCGATCACCAGGACGCCGCGCAGCCGCCGCCTCCCGCGCGCCTCGGTCGCGGCCCGGCCCCCCTCCTTGAGCGTCTCGTTCAGGCGGGCGCGCGAGACCTGCAGGGCAGGGGCGAGACCGAAGAGCACGCCGCTCGCCAGGGAGAGGAGCGAGCTGAAGAGGAGCACCCCGCGGTCGATGCGGATCTCGCTCATGCGGGGGAGGCTCCCCGGCTCGAGCGCCGACAACAGGTCGATGCCCCACAGGGCCAGCACCAGGCCCAGGCCACCGCCGACGACCGCCAGGACGAGGCTCTCCGTCAGGAGCTGCCGGACCAGGCGGAGCCGCGACGCCCCGAGGGCCGCGCGCACGGCGATCTCCCGTTCTCGCGTGGCCGCCCGCGACAGGAGAAGATTGGCCACGTTGGCCGTCGCGATCAGGAGCACGCATCCGACGGCGGCCCACAGGACCAGGAGGGCCGGCCGCGCCCCCCCGGTGATGAACTCCTTGAGCGGCTCGGCCTCGAAGGCCCATCCGGTCTTCTGCGGATCGGGCCAGGCGATCTCGACCCGGTCGTGCATGGCGGCGAGCTCGGCGCGAAGCTGCGGCTCGCCGACACCAGGCTTGAGCCGGCCCACCATCCGGTAGAAGAACGGAGGCCGTTTCGTCGGCGGGGTCAGCTGGAGGATCGGCCAGACGTCGAAGTCGCGCAGGAACGTGAAGCCCTTCGGCATGACGCCGACGACCGTGTAGGTCTGATCGTTCAGCGTGATGGAGCGGCCGATCGCGCCGGGGTCTGCGGAGAGATGGCGCTGCCACAGGCCGTGGCTCACGACCGCCACCGCCGGCTTGCCGGGCCGGTCCTCGTCCGCCGCGAACCCGCGCCCCAGGGCCGGCGGCACGCCGAGAATCGAGAAGAAATCCGCCGTCACCCACATGGCGGCCACCCGTTGCGGCTCCTTCACGCCCGTCAGGTTCAGCCGGTCCGTGGTGACCGCCGCCAGCCTCTCGAACGACCGCATCTCCTCCTTGAGGATCAGGAAATCGGCCTTGGACACCGTGAAGCGACGCCCCTGCTCGAGCCGGTCGATCGTGACGACCGACAGGCGGTCCGGCTCGGCGTAGGGGAGGGGACGCAGCAGGGTGGCGTTCACCACGCTGAAGATCGCGGTGTTCGCCCCGATTCCCACGGCCAGGGTGATCGCCGCCACTGCGGCGAACCCCGGGTTCTTGAAGTGCGTCCTGATCCCGTAGCGCAGGTCCTGGATCAGGGTGTCCATGCCGGCCTCACTCGCACCGCAGCGCGGTCATCGGGTCGACGCGCGTCGCCCGGCGCGCCGGCACCAGGCAGGCGAGGAGGGCCACGAGGGTCAAGAGGACGGCCACGGCGGCGAAGGTCAAAGGGTCGGTCGGGCTCACGCCGAACAGGAGCCCGGCGATCAGCCGGGTCGCCCCGGCGGATGCCAGCAGGCCGAGAGCCACGCCGACGCCTGCGAGAGCGAGACCCTGGCGCACGACCAGCGCGAGCACCTCGCGGCGTCCGGCCCCGAGCGCCATGCGCACGCCGAACTCCTGCGTCCTCTGGCTGACCGAGTAGGCGATGACTCCGTACGTGCCGACTCCGGCCAGAAGCAGGGCCACCCCGGCGAAGACCGCCAGCAGGATCATGGCCAGGCGAGGCTGGGTGATCGACTCGGCGATCAGGTCCTCCGCGGTCCGCACGTCGGACACGGGCTGCTCGCTGTCGACGGACAGGATCGCCTGGCGCGCGGCGGGGGCGAGCGACATCGGGTCGACCGTGGACTTGATGACAAACGTGAGCCAGGTGGAAGGATTCTGCAGGAGCGGCTCGTACATGTGCGGCTTGACCTCGCCGTCGAGCGCGTCGTGCCTCACGTCGGCGACCACCCCCACGATCTCGCGCCAGGCGTCGGGGCCGTTGTTGATGTCGATCCGATGGCCGATCGGATCCTCGCCGGGGAAGAACCTGCGGGCCATCGAGTCGCTGACGACCGCCACGCGCGGGGCGCCGGCGACGTCCGCCTCGGTGAAGCCGCGCCCCCTCAGGATCGGGATCCCCATGGCATGGAAGTACTGCGGGCTGACCGAGTCGAAGCGGGCCGAGTCCCGATCGGACGCCGGCCTGTCTGGCTGACCCGCGACATTGAACGAGTGGGAGATCATGCCGCCGCCCAGGGGGACGGTGGTGGCGGCCCCGGCCGATTCCGCCCCGGGGAGCGCGCCGAGGCGCGCCAGGGACTCGCGGATGAACGCCGCCGACCGCACCTCGTCCGGGTACTTGGCGTCCGGGAGGGCCACCTGGAGGGTCAGGAGGTGGTCCGTCTTGAACCCGGGATCGACAGACTGGAGACGCATGAAGCTCCGGAGCATCAGGCCGGCTCCGGTGAGAAGCACCAGCGCCAGGGCGATCTCGCCGACCGCCAGCGCGCTGCGCAGGCGGTGGCGCGCGCGTCCCGCCGTTCCGCCGCGCCCCCCTTCCTTCAGGGTCTCGTGGAGGTCCGGCCGCGACGCCTGCAGGGCCGGGATCGCGCCGAAGATCAGGCTGGTGACGAGCGACAGCCCGACAGTGAACAGGAGCACGCGCCCGTCCATGCTGACCTCGCGGAAGCGCGGCAGCTGCTCGCTGCCGGCCGCGACCAGGAGGTCGGTCCCCCAGAGGGCGATCAGGAGACCGCACAGCCCGCCGAGCAACCCAAGGATGGCGCTCTCGGTCAGGAGCTGCCGCACCAGGCGACCCCGGGCGGCGCCGAGCGCGAGGCGTATCGCGACTTCCCTCTGGCGCTCCGTGGCGCGCGCCAGGAGCAGGTTCGCCACGTTGGCGCAGGCGATCAGGAGGACGAAGGCGACCGCGCCGAGCAGGACCAGGAGGCTGGGCCTCACGTCCCCCACGACCATGTCCGTCAGGGGGAACACCAGCGCGGTCCACCCCTTGTCCGAATCGGGGTACTGGGCGGCCAGGCGCGCGGCGATCGTGTTCATTTCGGCCCGGGCGGATTCGACCGTCGCCCCGGGCCTCAGCCGCCCGACCACGGTGAGGAAGTGGCCCCCCCGGCTCGCGAGCTCGTCCTTGCCGAAGGACATGGGAGCCCAGACCTCGGAGCGGTTCGGAAACGTGTAGCCCTGCGGGAGGATCCCCACGACGGTCCGTTTCCGGCCGTTCAGCGCGATCGCCCGGCCGACGATCCCAGGATCCGATCCGAACCGCCGGGTCCAGAGCCCGTGGCCGATGAGGACGACCGGCTCCGCCCCCTCGCCGTCCTCCTCCGGCCGGAAGTCCCGGCCGAGGGCGGGCTTGATCCCCACGACACCCAGGAACGAGGCGGACACGCGTGATCCCTTGATGCGCTCCGGCTCGGCCCCTTCGTTCAGGTTGTAGGGGTTGCCGTCCACGGCCGCCATCGCCTGGAATTCACGGCTCTGCGCGCGCCAGTCGTTGAAGTCGGGAGGGGAGACCGAGAACCGCGTGAAGCCCTTTCCCGGGTTGCTCGAGAGGGCGATCATCAGCCGCTCCGGCTCCGGGAACGGCAGGGGTCTCAGGAGGACGGCGTTGACGACGCTGAAGATCGCCGTCGTCGCGCCGATTCCGAGCGCCAGCGCGACGACGGCCACCGCGGCGAAGCCGGGGCTCTTGGCGAGCGTCCGGATGCCGTAGCGGAGGTCCTGGATAAGGCTGTCCATAGGCGTAGCCCTCGGGCTCGCGGGTTCGACTGGATCAGGACGCTGCGATGGCGGCGCTTTCCTCGACGATGCGGCCGTCGAAGAGGTGGATGCTTCGCTCGGCGTGGCGCGCGTAGCGCGGATCGTGCGTCACCATGCAGAGGGTGGCGCCCGCCCGGTGCAGCTCGCGCAAAAGATCCATGACCGCCTCGCCGCTCTTGGAGTCGAGGTTGCCGGTGGGCTCGTCGGCGAGCAGAATCAGCGGATTCCCCGCGACGGCGCGGGCCACGGCGACGCGCTGCTGCTGGCCGCCCGAGAGCTGGCTGGGGAGGTGACGCGCCCTGTGCGCCATGCCGACCCGCTCCAGCGCCTCGTTCACCTTCTGCCGCCGCTCCGCCGCCTTCATGCCGCGGTACGTCAGGGGGAGCTCGACGTTCTCGAAGACGGTGAGGTCGCCGATCAGGTTGAACGACTGGAAGATGAACCCGATCTGGAGGTTCCGGATGCGGGCGCGTTCGGCGAGCGTCAGGTCCGCGACCTGCTTGCCGTCCAGCCAGTACTTTCCGTCGGTCGGGGAGTCGAGGAGCCCGAGAAGCGACAGCAGGGTCGACTTGCCGCAGCCGGAGGGTCCGGCGATCGAGACGTACTCTCCCTTCTTGATATCGAGCTGGATGGTCGCGAGGGCGTGCGTCTCCACTTCGTCGGTATAGAAGACCTTGGTGACTCCCTCGAGCTGGATCAACGGGCGGCCGTTTGCGCTCATGCGATCTCCTGGAACGGGGTTCAGTTCAGTCGAAGCCGATCGAAAGCGTCCCACGCCGAGGTGTCCGACAGGATCACCTGGTCTCCGGCGTCGAGGCCCTCGAGGATCTCCACGGTGTTCACGGACGAGCGGCCGAGCTTGACCTGCGTGCGGACGGCCCCCTTCCCCTCGTCGGTCAGGCGGAACAGTCCGACCACCCCCTGCTCCTGCCCGAAGGCGGGGCGGCCGACGTACAGGACCTCGTTCAG
>Ga0070694_100000575_pt1 | contig 20352 bp, 17 predicted proteins | sample KBSK1251metaG_FD_65470 | JGI IMG/M metagenome (GOLD analysis project Ga0070694, IMG submission 65470) | Corn, switchgrass and miscanthus rhizosphere microbial communities from Kellogg Biological Station, Michigan, USA - KBS K1-25-1 metaG | ecosystem: Host-associated > Plants > Roots >... | reverse complement strand
GCTGGTCCTCCTCGACGCAGGAAGCTACCTCGTCCTCGAAGCGGTTTCCGGCGCGTACAACGCGTCCTTCTCGGCGGAGTGCAGCGGTTCCATCGCGATCGGCCAGGAGAAGACCTGCACCATCACGAACGACGACAACCAGCCGAAGCTGCTCGTCATCAAGCACGTCATCAACGACAACGGCGGCAGCGCGTCGGCCTCTGCCTTCACGATGGGCGTCGCGGGCCTTAACGCGAGCCCCTCGAGCTTCGCAGGCGACGAGAACGGCACGCTGGTACTCCTCGATGCCGGCAACTACAGCGTGAACGAGGCGGGCCCGAGCGGCTACGCCGCCTCGTACGGGACCGACTGCAGCGGCGTCATCGCCATCGGCGAGACGAAGACCTGCATGGTGACGAACGACGACCGCGCGCCGCGCCTCATCGTCATCAAGCACGTCATCAACGACAGCGGTGGTTCGTCGCCGGCCGGCGCCTTCACGATCGGCGTCGCGGCCACCTCGGCGGACCCGGCGAGCTTCCCCGGCGACGAAGCGGGCGTCACCGTCACGCTCGCGGCTGGATCGTACGTCGTCTCCGAGGGGGCCTCGCTCGGCTACTCGGTCTCGTACTCGTCCGACTGCAGCGGGTCGATCGCCCTCGGCGAGGAGAAGACGTGCATCGTCACGAACAACGACGGGCTCATCACGCGCACCCAGGGCTTCTGGCAGACCCACACGGCGTTCACGAAGTGGGTCTTCGACAACAAGATGGGCTCCAAGACGTGGGTCGGCCACAACCCCGGCCCCGGCAACAAGACGATCGGCAACTATGGCCAACTCTTCGGCGCCTACTACTCCGACATCGCGAAGATGTCGAACAACCAGAAGCGCTCGCCCGTCGACAAGGCCCGCATGGTCCTGCTCCAGCAATTGCTGACCACGAAGCTCAACTGCGCGGCCTTCGGTTGCGGCACGGCGACGCTCGCCCTCATCGCGGCGGCGGACAACGCGTACGCCGGCACGAACACGGCGCTCATGAGCAGCCTCACCGGACAACTTGACGCCTACAACAACTCCGGAGATGCGGCCGCGATCCCGCCCACCCTGCCGAACCAGGGTTCAGCCACGCCGAGCCTGTCCCAGGGTCTGGCGAACAAGGTCTATTGGAACGTCACCCTCGTCTAGCGCGGCTCCGTGAGCTGCGCGAGGCGGCGGCCGGGCCACCCAGGGTCCGGTCCGCCGCCCCATCGTTCCATGCGTTTCCTTGCGGAGGCCCGACGACGGGCCCCCCGAGGTCTGGCCGTCGCTGCCATCCACCGATTAAGCGACAGGCATTACCCAGGCAGCGTTACGGTTATGCAGGTCGGGGCCGCGCCGCCACGAAGAATTGAGGGGCACAGTGGCTCCAAATCTCGGCTTTTAAGGTTCTTGCGGACAACGCAAAAATAGCCACAGAGCCAGAGTGTGCGGCCCCCTACGACGGCAACGCCACTTGGTGGGCATTCGGCCCCGCCACGCGGCCCGTCGAGGCATGAGCCCCCTGCCATGCGCCAGAACCAATGGATTACGGTGACCGCTGTCACGCTCCTCGCCACCCTTCCGGCTTCGACGCTGGTCGCCGCGCGACCCGAATCGTCCGCCTTCGAGGGGACCTATTGGTTCGCCCATTTCGACGGACCCGACGACCGGCACGAACACCTCCTTGTGACGGCCGATGGGCGCTCCATGCGGATCGACCTCGCCGACGACGGGCCCCTCTTCGCACCCGGCTCGCTCGTGCGCGTTCACGGCAAGGCCTCCGAAGCGTCCTTGCGGCCCGACGGTCCGGCGGCCAACTCGTTGGAGGTCCTGCAGGCGCCCCGAAAGGGCGGGGGAGGCGGCTCTGGATCCGGCGGCGGCACGACGACGCCCGCGCCCGAGCCCGGACCCATCCCGGTCACCGTTCGCAAGACGGCCGTGTTCCTCATCAATTTCCAGAACGACGCGAGCCAACCCTACTCGGCCGGCTTCGCGCGCAGCGTCGTCTTCACCGACCCCGGCTCGGCGAATGCGTTCTACCAGGAGAACTCGAAGGGGCTCCTGAGCCTGGGCGGCCTCGAGGATGCGACGGGCGACGTGTTCGGCTGGTACACGATCCCCTACGGGTACCAGAACTGCTACACGACGTACACCTCGTGGGCGAAGGCCGCCAAGGACGCGGCCGTGGCGCAGGGCCACAGCCTGGCCGGCTACGACCAGTTCGTCTACGCCTTCAAGGCCCAAGGCTGCCCCTACTCGGGCTGGAGCTTCGTGGGCGGCTCCGAAGCGTGGATCAACTCCCTGACGCCCTTCACCGCGGCGCACGAGATCGGCCACAGCCTGGGCGCCTACCATGCGAACACGTACTCGTGCACGACCAACTCGGGCCAACGCGTGTCGATCAGCGCCAGCTGCACTTCCAAGGAATACGGCGACCCCTACGACGTCATGGGCGCCACGTTCCGCCATTTCAACGCGTACCACAAGGGGCAATTGAGGCTCTTGGCCGCGAACTCGACGATGACGGTGACGGCCGAGGGGACCTACACCCTCGCGCCGATCGAGTTCGCGACCAACGGCCTCCAATCCCTGCGCGTGGCGCGCGAATCCGTGCAGGGCGCGGTGACGTCCTACTACTACATGGACTACCGGCAGTCCTTCGGCTTCGACCAGTTCGTGTCCACGGACCCCGCGACGCGCGGCGTCAGCGTGCGACTCGCCCCGCCGTATGGCTCGGGCGCCGCGTCGCAACTCCTCGACATGACGCCGGCGACGACGACGTTCAACGACGCGAGCCTCGGCGTCGGGGCGCGCTTCTTCGACGCCGCGACGGGGGTGGCCATCACGACCCTCGAGGCGGCGCCGGACCACGCGACGGTGCAGGTCCAGTTCGGCCAGAGGTCCTAGGTCCCGCCGCGACGCGCGAACCCGAAGTATCGAACGACGAGCATCCACAAGGCATAACCGAGCCGCCTTCTTGCCCGCGGACCGGGTTCCATGCGGGCGTACGTTCTCATCGTCCTCGGCAGCATCGCGATCGCGGCCGGCGCCCCTGTCCTCCAAGCGACGCACGAAGTGGACGGCACGTACGACCAACCCGTCTGGTTTGACTGGAGCCAACTGACGCTGCGGGCCGAGGTCATCCCGCCCGAGCACGGGCAACTCTACAACAACAACTTCGTGCTCAACAACCTCGACCCTGCCGAGCTCAACCCCTGCACCTCCAGCTACACGAAGGCCATCCGCGACGTCGTCGCCGACTGGAAGACGGCGATCCAGACGTGGGGCGCCGCGCGCACCAAGACGTTGCAGATCAACTACCACGTCGCCGGCTGCGACCCCGGCTCGCCCTACGCGAACCCCGACATCGTCGTCGCGACGTACGAGACCTCGGGGCCCGTCCTCGGCGTCTCCATGTCCGGCGACCCCTGCTACGTCCTCATGTCCCGCTTCGGCACCGTCCAGTTGAGCGGCCAAGTGACCGGCCGCAGCTTCAACTACGAGAACATGTACAGCGTCATCGCGCACGAGTTCGGCCACTGCCTGGGCCAGGGCCACACGGGCGACCTCGACGGAGGCACCGTGGGCGACCCCGGCCACCCGGCGGACGACGTCATGGAAGGCAGCTACGGCTACGCGGTGGGCGGCGCGACCAGCAAGAAGCTCTGCCCGAGCAACCTCAACGTGAAGGTCATCGACGAGGCGTTCGACGGCCAGGGCGGAGACGACGGCCTCATCGTGTCCATCCCCGTCTCGCAGTACGCGCAGATGTGCTGAGCCGCTGCACGGGTGGAATCTCTCACCACTCTCCCTTTTAGGCCAGGGGGAAGTAGGCGGGTCGAGGGATCGCAACGTCCGCAACCCTGTTCGCAAAGCTCGCCGCGACGACCCTGGCCCTGGCCGGGCTGGCCGGCTGCGTCGACGTGGCCGACGAGACGAGCCACCGCCGGTCGTACGACTATTCCTACGGCGACTCGTATGAATACTCCGGCATCGTCGACGAACTGGCGGACGACGACTGCGACATCCCATCCTCGAACGGTCCGCCCCGGGACCCCTTGCACATCCAAGAGTCGCGGGACGTCCACGGGTACGCGTCCAAGCAGTGGGACTGGAACCTCGCCGCGTGCCAGATCCTGCGCTACAACGTCACGTTCGAGGTGACGGGGACCACCGGCCACTCCGAGGCCTTGGCCGTGAGCTTCCACGTCGAACTGCGCGACCCGGACGGCCAGACCGTCGTGGAGGACCGCGACACGACGCTCGTCTCGGAATCGCGCACGGCGCTCAACTGGACGCTCAAGCCCGGCGCGAGCGTCAAACCCGGCGAGTGGTCGCTGCGGTTCGGCGCCGTCGGCGACCTCCACTACGACGTCGAGGTCTACCTCGAATATTGAACGCGCGTCGCGACGGCCGCGCGCAACGCTCGCGAGGCGCGCCGCCGAATCCGCGACCGAAATGCCGCGACTTAATAATGCGAGGTCGTTGCCGTAGACGTGCCGACACCGTACGAAGTCTATGGGTCCCTTGCGCCGACCCTCGTCACCCAACGACCCCTCAAGTTCCTCTTCGTCGGCGATTGGGGCCTCTCGAACGACCTCGCGTGGCAGGTCCAGCGGGAAGGCCACCAGGCGAAGATCTTCATCAAGGACGCCGACTGCAAGGACATCGGGGACCACATCACGCCCAAGTCGGAGAACTGGGAGGCCGACGTCGCGTGGGCGGACGTCATCGTCTTCGAAGACACCGGCTACGGCAAGGCCCAGGACAAGCTGCGCCGCGAGGGCAAGGCCGTCGTGGGCAGCGCCGAGATTGGCGACCGGCTCGAGGACGACCGGGACTTCGGCCAGCAGACCCTGCGCGAACTCGGCGTCGCGACGCTCGGCTTTCACGACTTCACGAGCTTCCAGGACGCCCGCGCGTGGATCACGCAGAACCCGGGCCGGTACGTGCTCAAGCCCAACGGCCAGGCCGCGGACTTCAAGGGACTCGCCTACGCATCGAAGCGCCGCGACTCGAGCGACCTGCTCGAGATGATGGACAACCTCGAGAAGAAGTGGCCGAAGAACCTCAAACCCAACTTCCAGCTCCAGAAGTTCGCCCAAGGCGTCGAGATGGCCGTCGGCGCTTTCTTCAACGGCACGGACTGGGTGATGCCTCTGTGCATCAACTTCGAGCACAAGAAGTTCATGAACGGCAACGTCGGCCCCATGACGGGCGAGATGGGCACCCTCATCCTCTGGGACCCCAACCCCGAGAACAAGCTCTTCCAGCAGACGCTCGCCAAGGTCAAGCCGTTGCTGCAGCAGCACAACTACCACGGCTACATCGACATCAACTGCATCGTCAACGAGCAAGGCGCGTGGCCGCTCGAGTTCACCTGCCGCTTCGGGTACCCGCTCACGCAGATCATCGCGGACGGCTTCCGCATCCCGATGGGGCACTTCCTCGAACAACTGGCCCAGGGGACCATCACGCAGGCCCGCGTGGGCGGCCGCTTCAGCCTCGGCGTGGTCGTCGCCGTGCCCCCGTTCCCGTTCACGAGCAAACCCGAGTACGACCGCTACTCGAAGGACCTGCCCATCTTCGGCATCACGAAGGACCGCATCGACCACGTGCGCCTCGCGGAGGTCAAGTGGGACCCGGAACGCGGACGGTTCCTCACGGCCAACGAGGCGGGGTACACGTTGATCGTGACGGGCACGGGCGAGTCGTTGGAGGACGCCAAGCGCCGCGCGTACAGCATCCTGGGCGAGAAGACCTCGGGGGTCTACCTGCCGAACATGATGTATCGCACGGACATCGGCGACCGGTTCCTCGTGGAAGAGGGCCAGCTGCGCGAGTGGGGATACCTCGAGGCCCCGCGCGAGGCGAAGGCCGTGCGCGCGGAAGAGCCGCAGACGACGCGCGCGTAGGCGGCGCGACGGACGACGGAGGGTCGCCTAGGCCGGGCGCGAGAGGCTTCGCGACTCGATGCGGTCGAGCGCCGCCGTCCAATCGGCGAACTTGCGTTCGTTCGTGATCCGCGCGGCGGGGTGATGCGTGACCTCGAAGGGGATCGAGGCGAGGCGGGGTTCTTGCGCGACGAGGCGGCGCCAGCGTTGCGCGGCGTAGTCGCCGAAGAACAGGAGGCCGGGCGGCCGCGCCGCTTCGACGAGCCGCGGAGCGTTGCGTTCGTAGAAGGCGTCGGCCGCCCGGCGGGCGTCGCCGCGAAGGGCCGGGAGAGGGACATTGAGGAGGTTCGGCCCGCGAAGGATGGCCAGCGGGAACGCGATGGGGAAGAGCAGCCGCTCGTAGAGGCCCTCGATGCCACCGAACTCGGCTTGCGCCCAGGCCAGGAGCTTTTGGCCGCTCATCTCGACGCGTTCCGTCCGCAATCGCTTCGGCCGCGGCACGAGTTCGTCGAAGTCGGGGAGGATGCGCCGGGCCGTCGGGGCATCGGTGAACGGGATCCCGGACTGGACGGCGCCGTTGCGCGCGGGATTCATCGATAGGGCCAAGATGCGTGGACGCCCGCGCTTGAAGTATCGACGCAGGTAGGCCTCGTAGGCGGGCAACGCGTACGAGTGGACGTTGACGACGACGTCCCCGCGGCGCTCGCGTAAGAGGGGCGCGATCCGGTCCGCCTCACGCGCGACGTCGCGGACGACTTCGAGATAGTCGGCGGGCCAGCGTGGCACGGGCGCGCCCACAGGGCCGACCTTCATGAGATTTGCGTTCGAGGCGATGCGCGCGAGGGCTCCATCGAAGGAAGTCGGGGGCGAGGACGCGGTGGAGACCGCGTGCGGGCCGCGCGGCCGCGTCGCGAAGGCTCATAAGCGGCGCGGAGGTGGCGGTGCCGTGGCGGCCAAGCGCAAGGGGCTCACGTACGCCGCAGCGGGCGTCGACACGGCCAAGCAGAAGGCCGCGATCAAGGCCCTCACGAGCTCGATCCGCTTCCACCGCACCGGCCGCGGCGCGCCCCTGGGCGGCCTGAGCCACTTCGCCGGCCTCATCGAGTTCGACAAGGACGTCGCCCTCGCCGTCTGCACGGACGGCGTCGGGACGAAGCTCGAGATCGCCGCCGCGACGAACAAGTGGGACACGGTCGGCATCGACTGCATCGCCATGAACGTCAACGACTGCATCTGCGTCGGGGCCGAACCCCTCGCCTTCGTCGACTACATCGCCACCCGCGAACCCGACGCGGGCGTGGCCCGCGCCATCGGCGTCGGCCTCAACCGCGGCGCCGAGCTCGCGAACGTCACGCTCGCGGGCGGCGAGACGGCCATCCTGCCCGAACTCGTCAATGGGTGGGACCTCGCGGGCACCGCCGTCGGTTGGGTGCGCAGGTCCCGGATCGTGGACGGGTCGAAGGTTCGCCGAGGCGACGTCCTCATCGGCCTCTCCTCCTCCGGCCTGCACAGCAATGGATACACGCTGGCCCGTCGGCTGCTGCGCGAAGCCGGCGTCCATTACGCGCACAAGTTCCCCAAGACGTCGCGCAGCATCGGCGACGTGCTCCTGGAACCCACGCACGTCTACGTTCGGGAAGTGCTGGCGCTCCTCGAACGCGTGGACGTGCACGGCCTGGCCAACATCACGGGCGGCGGGCTCAAGAACGTGCCCCGCGTCAACCCGGAATTCCGCTACGTCCTGTCAGACCCGGTGCCCATCCCGCCTCTCTTCCAATGGTTGCAGGAGGTGGGTTCGGTCGAGGACGCGGAGATGTACCGGACCTTCAACATGGGCATGGGTTTCCTCGCCATCGTCCCCGAATCGGAGGAGACGGCGGCCCGGCGGATCCTCAAGCCGTACTCGCCGACGGTCGTCGGTCGCGTGGAGAAGGGACGCGGGTGCGTCCACGAACCGCTTGGGCTCGAGTTCGAGAGCAAGACGGGATAGGGAAGGAGAGGGCCGCGCCGGGTTCGCCGGCGCGGCGGGGTTCGATTCTAAGCGCCGAGCGCCACGGGGTATTGGGTCCCGTAGTAGTCGACGAGGTCGGCCAGGTCGAACGAGCCGCGGTCGATGAGCGTGTTGCGGACCAGGTTGAAGTGGCTCGTGGGCACGGGGTCGCCGCCGAGTTCGCTGAACGTGACGAACACGTCAAGGAGCCGGGGGCCGGCGAAGTCCGAGTGGATGGCGCTGGCCGGGAACGGGATCGACGTGGTGCTGCCCGCCTTCGTGGTGAAGGGGATCGAGACGCGGTCCGACCAGTCGAGCACGGGGTTCGTCGGGTCCGTGATGTCGCCGGCGACGAAGACGCGCAGCGTGGCGTTGACGGACACGGCCTGCCAGGCGCCGCTCGCGTTCGAGTAGAGCGAGACGCGGGCCACGTAGTTGCCCGAGGCGTCCGGTTGCCAGGTCAGGTGGGTCGGTCCCCAGCCGTTCTGGATTTTGGCCGTGACGCCATCGGGCCCGTGCGGGACGGGCAGCGAGACTGCGGACGGGACGATCGACATTCCGACAAAAATCGCGACAGCGAACGCTGTTACACCCAGGAAACGCATGTTTTCCCCGTGACCGACTCCCGTTGTAGGCTCATAGCTATTTTGGATACATGTGTTGGAGAGTCGTGGTTGCGCTGCACGAATGTGGTCCGCCCGCGTCCCGGGAGGGCCTCAGATGATGCGCTTGCCCAGGGCGCTCGCGATGAGGCCCACGGCGAGCTCGCCGGTCTTGTTCTGTTCGTCGAGCAGGGGATTGATCTCGACCATCTCCATCGATTGCAGCGACCCTGAGTCCGCCACCATCTCCATCGCGAGGTGCGCCTCGCGGTAGGTGAGTCCGCCGGGACTGGGCGTGCCCGTGCCGGTGGCGTACGTGGGGTCCATGACGTCGATGTCGAAGCTCACGTGGATGCGTTTGCCGCCCTTGCCCGCGATGCCGATCGCGTCCTCCATGACGGAGCGCAGGCCTTTCTCGTCGATGTCGCGCATCGTGTAGTACGTGACGCCGGAGTCGTTGATGACCTTGCGTTCTTCCTTGTCGAGGTCGCGGATGCCCACGAGGACGGCGCGCTTCGTGTCTACCTTGGGCTTGATGCCGCCCAAGTTGACGAGGCGTTCGTCGCCGAAGCCGCAGATGGCCGCGAAGGGCATCCCGTGGATGTTGCCCGAGGGCGTCGTCTCTTGCGTGTTGAAGTCGCCGTGGGCGTCGATCCAGATGAGGCCTTCGTTGCGTCCGACGGCCGCCAGCCCCGCCCACGTGCCCATCGCGATGGAGTGGTCGCCGCCGAGGATGAGGGGGAAATCGCCGGCCGAGACGACCTTCTCGACCTTCTGCGCAAGGCGCTTGCAGGCGAGGAGGACCTCGTCGAGGTAGCGAAGCTTGGGATCCTTGACCTTGCGCTCCTCCGGCTCGACGGCCGTGATGTTGCCTAGGTCGTCGACTTCGTAGCCCAGGCTCTGCAAGCTCGCGTGCAGCCGCGCGGCACGCATGGCGCTGGGGCCCATGTCGACGCCACGGCGGCCCGCGCCGAGGTCGAGGGGGACGCCGATGACCTTGATCTTCATCGTCGAGCGGCAATCGGGCAGCGTTCAAAAGCCCCCCGGCAAGGGTTCAAGTATCGCCGGGAGGCGGCCCGAGGGCGTCCGCTGGGCGGAGAAAACGGAAGTTGGGGACGGTTTGGGGCCCTCCCCAACTCCTGGGTGGTTGCGTTCAGCCAGAAGCCGTCGCCCAAATGGGCGACGCGATGAACTTGCCGAGCAGGCCATCGGCCTCAAGGAAAAAAACTAGTCGATTCCACTCGAAATCCGCACGGTTCCGATCTGGCCAGAGAGAAACGGTTCACGCTTCATGCGGGCAAAACGTTTGCAAGCGGGGCTCCCGGCGAATCATGCGTAACGCTCAGTCGGTTCCGTGCATCGGCAACGCACCCCCCTGCGGAAGGGCAGGGGCCGAAACGTGCCCGGGGAGCTTTTGAGGGGTCACCGCTTGGCCGCCCGGGCATGGATTGGGAACTGCTCGTTGCCTGGTCGGGCAGCGGCATCGTCTGGTTCCTCAACGTCGCCGGCATCCTCTCCCTCACGGTCCCGGGTCGCCTGGACCACGACCGCGCCGGCCCCCTCGGCCTCGGCCGCCACGTCGAGGGGCTGCTCATCGTCGCCGTCGCCTCCGCCCTCTACTTTGCCGGCATCGGGAACGTGCCCGTCTTCATCGACCGCAACGGCGTCGTCGCCTTCTCCCTCGTCGGCGCCATCTTGCCGACGATCCTCTCCGTCCGTTTCCTCGTGCGCGCGGGTTGGCGGCGCGCACTCTTGGCGCTCGCCGCCATGGTGCTCGTCGCCTTGGCCGGCTACGCCGTCTCCCGCCCCCAAGAAGGCGTCGGCATCATCGCGGGCTACCCCTACTTCTTCCTGCCCTCGCTCGTGGCGGCCGCGGCGGCGACACTCATCGCCCCGCGATCCATCGGCGCCGTGCCCATCGCGTACGCGTGCGGCTCGATGGGCGTCCTCATCGGCGGCGACCTGGTGCGCCTCAACTGGGTCCTCACGACGCCCAAGGCGGTCGGCGCCTCCTTCGGCGGCGCCGAGTTCTTTGACCTCGTCTTCCTCTCCGGCGTCTGGGCGGCCGCGATGGCCGCGTTGCCCCTGGGTTCGTACTGGGCCCGCCTGCGCCGCCGGCACCCCGAGTGGGAGACGGTCGCGCGCACGAGCCGCGACGGCCGCTTCGAGGAGGCGCTGCGCGAGGCCGTCACCATCGTCGAGACGCGGCTGCAAGCCTGGGCGCGCGACCAAGGCCTCGCGGACCGGTCCCCGGCCGAGGTGCGCCGACGGTCCTTCGCCGAACCCGTCCTCGCGCAGGCCGGCGCCGCCCTGCGCCTGGGACCCGCCCTGCCGCCCGACGAGGCGCGGACCCTCATCGAACGACTGGCCGGCCTCGACCGACGCCTGCGCCGCCTGGTCCCTCCCGAGCCCGCGACCACCGCGCGTCGCGCCGCGGCGGCCCTCGTCGACCTCGTGCCCGTGTTCATCGTCGGCTTCCTCGCGTTCGAACTCAGCCGAGGCGCCCAACCCGGACCCCGCGTGTTCTTCGCCTTCTCGGCGGCTGTGAGCGCCCACGTCCTCGTCCCGTTCGTCACGGAGTGGGCATTCCAGGGCGCGACGCTCGGCAAGGCGGTCCTTCGGTTGCGCGTGGCGCGCCTGGACGCTCGGCCGCCGACGGGTTGGGACGCCCTCGTGCGCAACCTGGCCCGTCTGATCGACGTGCCGCTCCTCTACCTCATCGCGTTCGCCTCGCCGGACTACGCCGGCCGCCAACGGCTGGGGGATTACTTCGCGGGCACCGTCGTCGTCGCGAAGGCGAACAAGAGCACCGTCACCGCGAGCCCGACGCCGATGGCGACGCCCGCCATCCAAGCCACGGAAGGCATCAACCGCGAGCCCCTGTGGCCCGGCTCGCGGCCCTCCAACGAGAGGAAGCCGGAGCGGAAGTAGAACGCGAGCCCGCCGGCGAGGATGCCGGCCGGGCCGAAGATCGCGAGGGGCAGCGAGGCCCACGCGAAGGTGACCGACAGGAACGCGGAGCCCGGCATGGGCAGGACCTCCGGCGGCGGCCCGGCTTCCGCAACGTGGAACGGTGCGTTGGCGCCTGCCTGCGTCTGCGCGGCGCCGTAGGGTTGCACGTCCTCGAAAGCCGCCCCAGACCCTTCAAAGCTTGCGTGCGAACCCCTCACACGCTCCAAGGCAAGACCCTAAATACGAGGGCCGTGTCATGGAGGCCGGCAAGAAGCAGTTGGTCCGCGGGTGCGGTCGCCTTTCCAAACCACCCGCGCTTGTTGCGCCCCCTGCGCAGGACCGGCGACGCACTCGTTTTTCGCCCGGCGCGGTCCGTTTCCCCGCAGAGACAACACGCACATGCAGACATTCGAACACCTACGACTCAGCCCCAGCACGTTGAACGCCCTCGCCGCGATGGGCTTCGAGACGCCCACGCCCGTCCAGGCCCAGGCGATCCCCGTCCTCATGGAGGACCGCGACCTCATCGCCCAGGCCCGCACGGGCACCGGCAAGACGGCCGCCTTCGGGATCCCCCTCGTCGAGCGGGCCCTCGCTGAGACGCCGCGAGGCGTCCACAGCCTCGTCCTCGTCCCGACACGCGAACTCGCGCTCCAGGTCGCGGACGAACTCACGCACATCGCCAAGGGCATGCCCCTGCGCGTCGTCGCCGTCTACGGCGGCGCCGGCTTCGGACCCCAGTCCAACGCCCTGCGCGGCGACAAGGCCATCGCCGTCGTGGCGACCCCCGGGCGCCTCCTGGACCACGTCCAACAAGGCACGATCAACCTCGCCGGCGTGCGACTGCTCGTCCTCGACGAGGCCGACCGCATGCTCGACATGGGCTTCCTGCCCGACGTCGAGCGCATCCTCGCCGCGCTGCCCAAGGTGCGCCAGACGGCCCTCTTCAGCGCGACGGTTCCCGAGCCCATCCGCAAGCTCGTCCACCGGTTCATGGACGCGCCCGAGAACGTGCGCGTCGAGACGGACGGCCCGACGGCCACGCCGCTTGCGGAACAGTTCCGCATCGACGTCGAACAGCACGACAAGGCGCGCGCCCTCATCGGCCTCCTGACCAAGGAACAACCCACCTCCGCGATCGTCTTCACGCGCACGAAGCACCTCGCTCGCCGCCTCGCCCGGCAGCTCGACGCCGCCGGCCACCGCGCCGTCGCCCTGCAGGGCAACATGAGCCAGAGCCAACGCGAACGCGCCCTGGGCGACTTCCGCAACGGCCGGGCCAAACTCCTCGTCGCCACGGACATCGCCTCGCGGGGCCTCGACATCCCCGACGTGAGCCACGTCGTCAACTACGACCTGCCCGCCGAGCCCGACGCGTACATCCACCGCATCGGCCGCACGGCCCGCATGGGCCGCACGGGACGCGCCTTCACCTTCGTCCAACGCAACCAAGGGCGCGACCTGCGCGACGTCGAACGCACGGCCGGCATCACGCTCCAGGCCTTCGACCTCGGCGAGCTGCCCCCGGCACCGCCCCGCCCCGCCGACGACCGGCGGGACGAACGCCACGAGCGCGGCCACTCCAACGGGCGCGGACACGCGCGCAAGCCGAACGGCGGCTACTCGCAAGAGCGACGCGAGCACCGCCCGCCCCGCCAGGGCGCGCAACCCGACCGCCGCTCCGGCAACGCGCCGGCCACGGGCTACTTCCCGCCTCAAGGCGGCGAGCGGCCCATGTTCCGCGGACCCAAGGGACGCGGCCCGCCACGCGGCCGCAACGGCCCCCGCGGCCGCCCCGGGCGCGGAGACCGCGTCCGCTACGATGCGGACAGCGGCCGCCGCGACTGGTAGGCCGACCGCAACCCACAAGGCACGCCAGGCTCTCCCGGCGGCGTGCTCGTCCTCGTGAGCGCCTCGCCCCGGCGCGCCGACCTCCTGCGAGCGGCAGGCCTCGAGTTCACGCCGCGGCCCGTCTCCGTCGACGAACAGCCGCCCACGGGCCTCACGCCCGAACAGTCCGCAATCGCCATCGCGACCCGCAAGTTGGACGCCGCCCGCTTGGGACCCGATGAATACGGCCTGGCCGCGGACACCCTCGTCGTCCTCTCGGGCCGCCTCATCGGCAAACCCAAGGACGCCGCCGACGCGCGCGCCACCCTCACAGCCCTCTCCGGGCGCACCCACGAGGTCGTCACGGGCATCGTCATCGCGGGCGCCGGCCAACGCGTCTCCGCCGCCGTGACGACGCACGTCGACATGGCCGCCCTCTCCCCCGCGCAGATCGCGGCCTACGTCGCCACCGGCGAACCCATGGACAAGGCCGGCGCGTACGCCGTCCAGGGCCGCGCCGCCGCGTTCGTACGGAGCGTGCGAGGCGACCCCTCGAACGTCGTCGGGTTGCCCCTGCGACGCACCATGGAACTCTTGGCGGAGATCGGCTATCCTGTGCCGCCCCACCTCAAACCCTTTTGAGCAAGCCTCAAGAACGAGGCGGCCTCTGGCGCCGACCTCGATGCCCAGCCTCCTCCAGCCGCTCACGCTCGGCAACGTGCGGCTGCCGAACAACCTCGTCCTGAGCCCCATGGCCGGCTACTCCGACCTTCCGTTCCGGATCCTGTGCCGCCGCCACGGCGCGGGCCTCGTCTGCACCGAGATGGTCGCCGCCCCGAGCGTCAACCGCGCCGTCGAACCCCACCTCGTGCGCATGAAGACTGTCGAGGCGGAGCGCCCCACGAGCATCCAGGTCTTCGGGACCGACCCGGACGAGGTGGCCCAGGCCACGCGCGAGGTGGAGAAGCGCTGCGACGTCGTGGGCTTCAACATGGGTTGCCCCACGTTCCAGATCCAACGCCAAGGCTGCGGCGCCGCCCTCCTCGACCACCCCGAACGCGCCGCCGACCTCGTCGAGGCCATGCGCGGCGCCACGCGGAAACCCCTGCTCATCAAGATGCGCGCCGGTAACCGCGCGCGGATCGACGTCGTCGCCTTCGCCCGGGGCCTTGAACGCGCCGGCGCCGACGGACTCATCTTCCACGCCCGCACCGCGAGCCAGGGCTACAGCGGCCGCTCCGACTGGGACCTTATCCGCCACCTCAAGGCGCACCTCGCGATCCCCCTCATCGGAAACGGCGACATCACGGACGGCCCCTCGGCCCAACGCGCCCTCGCCGAGAGCGGCGCGGACGGCGTCGCCCTGGGGCGCGCGGCCCTTGGAGACCCACGCATCTTCCACCGCATCGCCCACCACCTCGAGACCGGCCAACGGCTCCCGCCGCCCACGATCGAGCAACGCGTGGAGGACTTCCTCGCCTACCTGGACGTCGCCGAGGCCGTCGGCCTCGACACGCCCCACATCCTTCAGCAGGCCCAACGGTTCACCCGCGGCCTCGAGGGTGGCGCTGAGATCCGTAGCCGCTTCCAGGGCGGGTCGACGCCGTTGGCGCGCATCCGGAACGAGTTCCTGGCGCTGCGCGCGGCCCCCGCCTGAAGCTATTAGGCCCTTCTGGACGAATCGTCCAGACGAACCTTCCAGACGAGGGTTTCCGGCCCGTTATCACCCCGGGTCGACCAGTCCGGTCCTTGGTGACCCACATGGTCCTACCCCGAATGAAGCCCCGGTGGGCGGCCGCCGGCGTCTTGGCGTGCTTCCTCCTCGCCACGCTGGCGCCCCTGGCCGTCGCCGAGAACGAAGAACGCCAGCGACCCGAACGCACGGCCCTCGACCGGCCCGACGGCCGCCCCGGACCCATGCCGGACGGCAAGGCCTTCGACATCCGGTTCAACGGCACCGCGACGGACAAGGACAACGTGACGTACACGGTCGAGATGCGCGGCGTCGGATACGCCCGCGTGCGCGAGGCCAACAACACGACCGACGTGATGGGCATCGCGCGCCTGCACGCCCGCCTCGTGGACGCGGACGGCAACGTCGTCAAGGAAGGCGACCTGCGCGTCCGGTTCCATGCCCACAAGGTGGCCGACGCCGACTGGAAGTGGAAACTCATCGGCTTCGCCAACCACACCCGCGGGTTCCCTCAGCTCGTCATGCGCGGCACCGGCGCCGAGGGCATGCCGATCGAGCTTGAGGGCCACGGCAAGGCCTGGGTCCGGTTCCCCGACGAGCGATACCGCACGGGACTCAAGCTCGACGTGACCGGCGAAGTCTCGCGGCTCTGAACACCCCACGGGGGACCCAGCCCCGGGTCCCCCTTCTCCTCCCCATCCCTTTTCGAAACGCTTGGAGCGAAAGGCCTTAAGCGGGACCTCCTCTCACGCGAAACGTGCCCACGGCCAAGACCCAGGCGAACACGACCCACACGACCGAACTCAAGTCGATCAGCGTGCGCCTCGAGAACCGCCCCGGCGCCCTCGCCGAGGCCGCGCGGACCGTCGCCCAGGCCGGCGTCAACATCGAAGGCGTCGAAGCCGAGGTCCTGGGCCAGTATGGATTCTTCCGCTTCTACACGAAGGACGAGACGAAGGCCGAAGAGGCGCTCAAGAAGGCCGGCTACATCGTGACCGTCACGGAGATCCTCGAGGTCACCCTGGCGGACCGCCCCGGCGAACTCGCGCGCGTCTTCGAGATCCTCTTCCAAGGCAACGTGAACGGCGAGAGCTGCTTCGGCGCCTCGCTGCCCAACCAGACCTCGCGCTTCTTCCTGCGCGTGAGCGACTTCGGCAAGGCGCACCGCCTCCTGGCGCAGGCCGGCATCAAGGCCCGACGACTGGCCCAGGCCTGACCGGGCCGACTCGTCGCCTCATCGGTTGCGAGGCGCCTTGGCGAAGGCCGTCGCAGGCACGCGTCGGGCATCCACAAAAAAAGAGGGGAGGGGCCCGAGCGGACCGGAGCCCGCACGGGCCAAGCCAGAGGGAGGAAAGGAGGGGCCATCGGCCCCTCGGTGCATGAAGGGCGCGGCTACGGCAGGAGGGCGTCCACCGTCGAGCCGACGATCCAGAGTTCCTCGCCGACGAGCGTGTAGGCGCCGCCGTTGAAGCAGCCCTTCAGGCCGAGAGCGAACGTGTCGTAGTAGATTTCGCAGTTGGGGTCGCCGCCGCAGACGAACACGCCGTACGTGGGGGCGCCGGGGCCGGCCCACGTGTAGGGACAGAAGGCCTGCTTCGTCTGGTCCATTCCGTATTCGGTGCAGCTCGTCGTGTGGAGAGCGGAGTCGTCCAGCGCGTCCACGCAGACCCCGTTGTCTGCGCTGGCCGTGCCAATCCAAATCGTGCCCACGAAGGCGAGCAGGGTCGACAGCATTACGATGTTCTTCATTTTTTCAGGCTCCCTTGTTTTGCGCTTGCGCGCGAAACCCCAGCCAGACCCTTGAGCGTATAACCTCAGGCAGGAACATCCCTGCCGCGTGGCACCAAGTGTGAACCGGACAGCCACAATGTCCCCACCACAATGCTAATGAGGAATTGACTCTGAGTTCTCGGGTCGGGGGAGCCAAACGGTCGAGGCAGACGCCTATCTCAAGGCAGGCGCTGCCATCGTCAGCGCCACCTTCGCCGTTGTCGTCTTCGCCTCGGGGACCCGTAGGTCCGTCCACTGGTTCCTCTCGCTGTTCTTCCTTCTCATCGCCGGCAACCAAGCCATCGAGACGCTACGCACCCTCTCACCTCGCCCGGACGCGGAGGTCCTCCTCTTCCGCTGCGCCCACGTCTTTTCGAGCCTGGACCCGTTCGCGCTCTACTATTTCGCCTCCATCTACCCGAACCGGAACGCCCTCAACCGGCCCGTTCGCGTCGGCCTCGTCCTCGCCGGCTCGGGCGTGTTCGCGCTCCTCTCCTGGTTCACCGGACCGCCCGGCCCCTATCAGCTGGAGTGGTGGGCCTACGAGGACACGGCGCGCAGCCTCTTCACCGCCGTGATCTATTCGATCGTGCTCTGGTCGGTGCTGCGCGGGCTCCTCGAGGACACGGGACGGCCCGCCTTCCGCGTCCTCTATCCCGCCCTGTGTTTCGCCGCCATGCCGGTGTGGAACTTCGGATACGCCGCCATCCGTGGCTCGTGGGCGACGTACGAGGGCGTCGATTATCCGCGGGCGTGGGGCTTGACGGAGGCCGTGCCGACGGCCATCCTCGCCCTCGCGCTCATCCTCTACGCGGCCAACCGGACCGCCCCGGGATCCCACGTGCGGCGCCTCGTGAGCCGCGCGACGCTCGCCGGCCTCGTCCTCTCCACCATCCTCATCCTGCCCAACCTCTACGCCTCGACGGTCCTCCCCTCTGGGGCGGTCTTCGACAGCATCCTTGGCGTCATCGGCCGTGGAAGCGCCTCCCTACGATGGCTGCTCTTCGGCTCCTTCGTCTCCATGGCTGTCCTGCGGTACGAGATGCTCGGCATGAGTCTGCGGGCGCGCCGGCAGGCCGCCCGGGTACTCGTGGCGTTGGGCTTCCTCCTCGTCGGCATCGTCGTCGTCGCCATCACGCGCGTCGCGTTGGGCGGCGAAGAGTTGGCCGTCTCTGCGATCGACCTCTCCTTCCTCCTCCTCGTCCTCGTCGCGTCACAAGGCTTCCGCCGCCTCATCGACCGCGTGGCCACCGCCGTCTACGGCGTCCCCATGCCGGGCGACGCCGCCGCGGCCATCGAGGCGTACCGCCTCGCCGCCGTCCAGGCCGCCCACCTCGGAGGCGCCGACGCGGCCGGAGGCGACCTGTCCCGGCTGCGGGACGAACTGGGACTCGACCGACGCACGACGGAGATCGTGGAACGCATGGCCCAGGCCGCCACGTGGGGTCCGTTGGCGGCCGGACAACTCGTGGCCGGGCGCTACCGCGTCCAAAAGCTGCTGGGACGCGGCGGCTCCGGCCGCGCCTTCCTGGCACGGGACGAACTGCTCCTGCGCGACGTGGTCCTCAAGGAACTGCCGCACGAGGACGAGGCCGGACGTGCCCAGGCTCTACGCGAGGCACGCGTGGCCGGCAGCCTCCAACACCCCAACGTCGTCACCCTCTACGACGTCCACCAACGGGCCGATGCGTCCCTCCTCGTCACGGAATACGTCGCCGGTGGACCGCTCAGCGAGAAGCTCGCGAAGGGAAAGTCGATGTCGACGGAAGAGGGACTGCGCATCCTCGACGACCTCCTCGAAGGTCTGGAGGCCGTCCACAGCCGGGGCGTCATCCACCGCGACCTCAAGCCCGCCAACGTCTTCCTCACGTCAGACGGCCGGGCCAAGATCGGCGACTTCGGCATCGCCTGGGTCGCACAGTCCATGACCGCCCACGCGAACGACCTGCAGTCTTTCCAAGGCACGCCGGAGTTCATGGCACCCGAACAGCGGCGCGGCGAGGCCGCCACGGCGGCCACGGACCTCTACGCGGCAGGCCTCATCGCCCGCCGGTGCCTGGACGCCAACCACGCGGGCCGCGTGAGCGACGTCATCGGCCGCGCGCTGGCCGAGAAGCCGGGCCTGCGCTGGCGTTCGGCTGCGGAGATGAAGGAGGCGCTTCAGCAGGCGGCCCACGTCAAGCGCGGAACATGAGGAGGCTGCGGCCGACGCCGATGAGGTCGCCCGTGGCCAACGGCTGGCGGCCGCCCTTGGGCAAGTCTTGGAAGTTGAGCGTGGTCCCGTTGCGGCTCTCGGGCAGGTCCTGTACGAAGTAGCCCGCGCCGTCCCACAGCACGGCGGCGTTCTCGGTCGAGACGAAGGGGTCGAAGTCCAACGGGATGGCCGAGCCGCGCCGGCGGCCGATCGTCCACGTCTTGGGACCCGTGCGCGGCGCGGCGAGCTGGAACGTCCGCCCCTCGTCGAGGCCCTTGACGAGCACGAGGCACGGCCCCTGGATCTTGAACGGGGTGGGAGGCGCGGGACGCTGGACCGTGTGCCCCGTGGGTTCTTGGGCGGGGCGGATCTTGGCGAGCTCACGCAGGGCCTCCGCGATGGCGAAGACGCGCTGGTGGTTCACGACGTACTCGATGGTCTCGCCATAGTCCCGCTCGGCGGGCTTCGCCGAGACGATCCCGACGGGCACGAGCTTCTCCAGGTGCTCCTTGACGGTCTGGCGCGCGAGGGGACGCGACCGGCCTTCGGGGTCGCCTTGGGGATGCTCGACGTCGATCTCCCGCAAGGCCTTGGGCGATTGGAGGCGGCGCAGGAGGGCAATCCGGACGGGGTTCGACAAGGCGGCCAACGCGTCCGAGAGCTCGGCCTCGGGCGTTTCCTGGGCTGATCGCGCCACGGGGCCGATTCCGTCGCCCTCGCTTAAATCCCTTGGCGTGCCGAGGGAGTCCCCCGCCGCCCGTGGGCCTGCCACGAGATCCCATGCGCGGCGTCCCAGGCGTTTCATGCGTAACACTGGGGGTTGACGTGGAGGTTGAAGGAGCGGTCCGTCCAGCACAGCGTCTCGCCGGGCATGATGCCGCCGCCGCTGGCTGGGTTGCCGGGGTCGCACAGCCAGACGCCTTGGCCGATGGCGTGCGTGATGTCGTTCTGGAAGCCGAGCGCCTGGAAGATCCCGGTCCCTCCGCCCTGGCCGCACCCCTGCGACGTGGCCCCGTCGTTGGACTTCATGCTGTCGTAGAGGCCGCCGCCGTCGAGGAGGATGCCGTAGCCGCGGGCCGTGCTGTAGCCCTGCGATTGGGAGATGGCGATGTACGTGTCGCGGTCGCCGTGCGCGTCCCACAGGATGCCGATGCCCCCGTGCTGGACGGTCTCGGGGGCGAGCGAGGAGACGGTCTCGGGTGGAAGGTAGCGCGTGAGCTCGGCGGCGGAATAGTAGGAGCCCTGCGAACTCGTCCCGCCCACGTATCGGTCGCTGCCGTCGAGGTCGTAGAGGAGACCCAGGCCGAGGAATTCGCCCACGCCCTGAAGGCAGCACGAGGCGGACTGGGAGGCGGCCGAATAGGTGTCGGCTCCCAGGTAGTCCACGAGCAGGCCCCACCCGTTGACGGCTCCATGGCCCTGCCCGAAG
>Ga0070694_100000574_pt1 | contig 20386 bp, 15 predicted proteins | sample KBSK1251metaG_FD_65470 | JGI IMG/M metagenome (GOLD analysis project Ga0070694, IMG submission 65470) | Corn, switchgrass and miscanthus rhizosphere microbial communities from Kellogg Biological Station, Michigan, USA - KBS K1-25-1 metaG | ecosystem: Host-associated > Plants > Roots >... | reverse complement strand
CGGCGCCGACGACCTCATCATGAAGCCGTTCCAGTACGAGGAGGTCGAGACCCGCGTCCGCACCATGCTCAAGAAGCGCGAGGTCTTCCGGGCGCTGGAGATGGCCAACCAGGAGCTGCTCCGGGCCAACGAGCGGATGTCCCGCCTCATCCAGTTCGACGACAAGACCGGGCTCCACAACTTCCGGTTCTTCATGGAGCGGCTGAACGAGGAGTTCAAGCGGGCGAGGCGCTACGGCAACCGCCTCACGCTGGCGATGTTCGACATCGACTACTTCAAGGCGGTGAACGACCGCCACGGCCACCCCGCCGGCGACCGCGTGCTGCGCGAGTTCGGCGAGATCATGGTCCGCTCGGCGCGCGAGACCGACCTGATCGCCCGCTACGGCGGCGAGGAGTTCGCGGCGCTCCTGCCCCAGACCACCGCCGTGCACGGCCAGCGCCTCGCCGAGCGCATCCGCCGCGTCACCGAAGGCTTCCGCTTCCGCGGCTCGGACGATCCCGGCCCGGTCATCCGCATCACCGTCTCGGCGGGCGTCGCCACCTATCCCCTGAACGACCGCATCCAGCGCCCCGAGGACCTGGTCAAGGCGGCCGACGACGCCCTGTACCGCGCCAAGGGCTCCGGCCGCAACCGCACCCACCTCGACCAGCACTCCCTGGCCGTCGCGCGCTAGGAGTGTGTCCGAGGTTGCTGCGCCCCCCCGCTGCTCCTATACTCCCGGGAGCAGGGGGAACATCGTGCGGATCGGGTTCAGGATCGTGATCGTCGGCCTCCTCGCGATCATCGCTCTCGACATGACCGACGCCAGTTGCGATCCCGTGAGAATCCAGGGTGACCGGCCGGTGGTTTCGGCCCCTGAGGAGCACGCGGGCGATCCGTGCTCGGCGCAGTGCGTGCCCGACTGCTTCTGCTGCTCCTCCACCCTCGTTGCCGTCCCGGTATTCTCCAGAGGACCCCTGGACCTTCTCCCCGGGGTTCCGGTCATCGTCCTGTCCCGCCTGGCTCAAGGCATCCCGACCGTCCAGGATCACGTCCCCAAGTCCACGCTCTAGCCGACAGGGTTCCGCCCGCTCCAGACGTTGCGTGTGGAGCGGCGCGTCTTTTTGTCTAAACACGTCATGGTGAGGACAGCCGAGATGAGGCGAGGGGTGCTCCTGCTCTTGTTGCTCGTGCCGCACGCGGTTGCGGCCGAAGGGTCACGCATGATCACGATGGAGGAGGCGCTGCGCCGTGCCGGGGAGATGGCGCCGGCCGCCAGGGCCGTCGGCTTCCGGGTCGAGCGAGCCAGGGCGGAGGCGCGCGCCATGGGGCTCTGGGCGAACCCGGAGGTGTCGCTCTCCCGCGAGGAATCCGCCGGGACGGTGGAGCGGTTTTCGAACCTCTCCCTGGCGATTCCGCTCTGGGGCCGGCTCGGGCAGGAAAGGGCCGCGGGGCGGAGCGGGCTGGCCGCCGTAGTGGCCTCGGCCGACCAGGAGGGGGTCGCCCTTCGCGCGGCGGTCCGGGCGGCCTTCATCGACCTGCTTCGGGCCCAGGAACAGGTCCAGGGACTGGAGTCCGGCCGCGGTCGCCTTGCCGAACTCGTCCGAGTCCTGCGGGCGCGGGAGCAGGAGGGGGAATCGTCGGGCTTCGACCGGATGCGCGCCGAGAGGGCCCTGGCGGAGGTGGAGGCCGACCGGCTCGAGGCCCGCGCTTCGATGGCGTCGGCCCGCGCCACCCTGGGCGCGCTCGTGGCCCTGCCGTCGGAAGTGCTGGAGGCCTCGGGGAGCCTGGCCGCGTCCTCTGCGCTTCTTCCCTTGGAGGATGCCCGTTCCCTGGCGCTCTCGCGGGGCGACCTGCGAGCGCTCGACGCGGAGGCCGAGCAGGCGGACCACCTCGCGACCGCGGCGCGGCGACGACGTGTGCCGGAGCCCACCGTGACCGCAGGCACGAAGACGACCGAGACAGGAGGGGACGGCGACTCGGGCCCCGTCGTGGCGATCGCGTTCGCGCTGCCCCTGTTCGATCGCGGCCAGTCCGCTCGCGTCGCCCGGTCGGAAGCCGATCTCCTGAGGGCCCGCCGCCAGGCGCTGGCCCTCGAGGTGGACGCGGAGGTCACGGCGGCCCACGCCGTCGCCGCGGCACGTCGCGAGGCGGAAGCCGCCTATTTTGGCGCCCCCGATTCCGAGGAGATGGTCCGGATCGCGCGCGCCGCCTACGAGACGGGTGAAATGAGGATCTTCGAGCTCCTCGACGCCTGCCGGACGGCCCTCGAGGTCCGCCTGCGGGGCATCTCCCTGCAGGCCGAGGCGCGCCAGGCGGAGGTGGCGCTCGTCCGGGCGATCGGACAGGAGGTGGGGCGATGACGCGCCGGGCCGGATGGGCCGTTGCGCTCGCGACCGCCCTCTCGACGATGGGGCTGATCGGCTGCGGCGACCGGCCGCAGGAAGACAGGCATGTCGAGGTCGAGAGGACGGGGCCGCGCGAGGTGCGGCTCTCCGCGGACGCTCTCAAGACCGCGGGCATCGAGACTCTGATGGTCTCCCGCGAGGTCTTTCATCCTCACGTCGTGGCGAGCGGTGTCATCCGGCCGGTGGCCCAGAAGAGCGTGTCGATCAGGTCCCCCGCCGCCGGGCGGGTCGTGCGGGTGCTGGTGGACGTGGGCGAGCGGGTCCGGGCCGGACAACCGCTGGCCGAGCTCGCGAGCCAGGAGCTCGCGGCCGCCCTGGCCAGGCACCGCACGGCGTCCGCGAAGCAGGCGGCCGCCCAAAAATCCTTGAAACGCGCCGAAGCACTGCTCGGCCTCAAAGGAATCAGCGAGGCGGAAGTCGAGGTTCGCCGGGCGGAGGCCGAGGTCGCGTCGGCCGAGGCGCTCGCCGCGCGCCAGGATCTCGCGCGCCTCGGACTCGCCCCGCCGGGCCTCGAGGCGGCTTCTTCTGAACCGGACGCAATCCCCATCATGGCCCCTCTCTCCGGAACCATCCTGGCCAGGACGGTGTCGCCGGGGCTCCTGCTCGAGAAGGACGCCCCGCTCTTCGAGATCGCCGATCTCGCAACCGTGTGGGCGGTGGTGGACGTCTACGAGAAGGACCTGGGGCTCGTCCAGGAGCAGGGGGACGTCGGGGTCCAGACCGACGCGTATGCCGACACGATGTTCAGCGGGCGGATCACCCTGATCGAGCCGTCGCTCGACGAGGCGAGCCGCACGGCGCACGTGCGCGTCGTCCTCGACAACCGCCCGGGGAGACTGCGGCCCGGGATGTTCGTCACCGTGTCGCTGCCGCTGCGCGGCGCCTCCGCGGTCGAGGCGGTGGCCGTCCCCGCCGGCGCGGTCCAGAAGTTTTCCGGCCTGCCCGCCGTCTTCGTGGAGCAGGAGTCCGGCCGTTACGAGCTGCGTCCCGTGGAGACCGGACTCGAGGCCCACGGAATGGTGGAGATCCGCCACGGCCTGAAGGGGGGCGAGAAGGTGGTCACCGCAGGCGCCTTCATTCTCAAGTCGGAGCTGCTGAAAGATTCGATCGCCGGGGAGGAGGACTGATGATCGACCGCCTCATCGAGTTCTCCCTGCGCAACCGGCTCGGCGTGGTGCTGGGGGCGGTCCTGCTCGTGGTGGCGGGAGGCGTCGGCCTGTCGCGGCTGCCGATCGATGCCATGCCCGACGTCACGACGGTCCAGGTCCAGATCCTCACCAAGGCCCCGGCCCTCGGGCCTCTGGAGGTCGAGCAGTTCATCACGCGCCCGGTCGAGAACGCCATGAGCGGACTGCCTCGGCTCGAGGAGGTGCGCTCGGTCTCGCGGTATGGACTCTCGGCCGTCACCGTGGTGTTCCACGACGGGACCGACATCTACTGGGCCCGCAATCTCGTGGAGCAGCGCCTGGCGGCGGCCCAGGAGGCGATCCCGCCGGGCGTCGAGCGCCCCGAGATGGGACCGATCAGCACCGGTCTCGGCGAGGTGTTCCACTTCGTCCTCGAGGGGGACGGCTACTCCCCCATGGAGCTCCGCACGATCATGGACTGGGATATCGCCTACCGCCTGCGGAGCGTGCCCGGAGTCGTCGAGGTCAACACCTGGGGTGGGCAGGCCAAGCAGTACCACGTCCTGATCGATCCCGGCCGGCTTCTCGCCTACGGCCTGTCCCTGCCGCAGGTCTTCGAGGCGATCGAGCGCAACAACATGAACCGCGGGGGCGGCATCATCGAGAAGGGAGGAGAGGCCTACGTCATCCGGGGCGAGGGAATGGTCGCGGGGATCCCCGACCTGGAGAAGATCGTGATCGGCACGACGAAAGAGGGGACGCCCATCCTCGTGAAGCACGTCGGCGCCGTCCGCGAAGGGCCCATGCTGCGCATCGGCGGGGCGACGCGCGACGGCAAGGGAGAGACCGTCATCGGCATGGTCCTCATGCTGCAGGGGGAGAACGCCCGCCGCGTCGTGGCGCGCGTCAAGGAAACGCTCGAATCGATCCGGCCCACGCTTCCGAAGGGCGTTCGCATCGTTCCCTTCTATGACCGTCAGGACCTCGTCTCCCGGATCATCGGCACGGTGTCGAAGAATCTCGTCGAGGGGGGTCTCCTCGTCGCCGCCATCCTCTTCCTCCTGCTGGGCAACCTCCGGGGCGGATTGATCGTCAGTGCGGCGATCCCCCTCTCGATGCTGTTCGCGTTCCTGGGGATGGTGCAGGCCGGGATATCCGGAAATCTCATGTCGCTGGGGGCGATCGACTTCGGCCTGATCGTCGATGGATCGGTCGTCATGGTGGAGAACATCGTCCGCCGGCTCGGCGGCGGGGCGCCGACCCCCGAGGAGCGGCGGCACGCGATCGCCGATGCCGCCAGGGAGGTCGGCCGGCCGATCGTCTTCGGCGTCGGGATCATCCTCATCGTCTATCTGCCCATCCTGACGCTCAGCGGCATCGAGGGGAAGCTGTTCAAGCCCATGGCATGGACCGTCGTGTTCGCGGTGGCCGGATCGCTCCTGCTGTCGCTCACGCTCGTGCCCGTTCTCTGCTCGTTCCTCCTGCGGGCCGGCATCCGGGAAGAGGAAACATGGCTGCTGCGCCGGGCGCATCGCGTCTACGAGCCCGCCCTCGCCTGGTCGATGGCCCGCCCGGGATGGACGGCGCTCGCCGCCGCGTCCGTCTTCTGCTCCTCGGTCGTCGCGGCAGGGTTCCTCGGGGCCGAATTCGTGCCGCGGCTCGACGAAGGGGATCTCGTCATCCAGGCGTCGCGCCTGCCGAGCGTCTCCTTGACCCAGTCCCTCGCCTCGACACAGGAGATCGAGAGAATCCTCCTGAAGTTCCCGGAAGTCCGCACCGTCGTCTCCCGGTCCGGCAGCCCCGAGGTCGCCACCGACGTCATGGGGCTCGACTTGTCGGACGTCTTCGTCATTCTCAAGCCGCGCCGCGAATGGCGCCGCGGAATGACACACGATCGCATGGTCGCCGACATGCACGAGGCGCTCGAGTCGGGCGTTCCGGGCAACGTCTTCGGCTTCACTCAGCCCATCGAAATGCGGTTCAACGAGCTGATCGCGGGCTCCCGGAGCGATCTGGCGGTGAAAATCTTCGGCGACGACCTCGATCTGCTGTCCAGGAAGGGACGCGAGCTCGCGGCCGTCCTGGCGCGCGTTCCCGGAGCGGCCGACGTCAAGGTGGAGCAGACTGCGGGGCTTCCGATGGTGCGCGTCAAGGTCGACCGCGATCGCATCGCCCGCTACGGGGCCGACGTGGACAGCGTACTGGCTGTGGTGGAGGCCGTGCGCAGCGGACGGATCGTCGGGAGCGTCCTGGAGGGACGGCGCCGGTTCGAGATCGCCGTCCGCCTCGCCGAGTCGAGCGCGACCGATCCGCATGCCCTGGCGGCGGTCCCGGTCGGTGTCCGCGACGGCCGGCTCGTTCCGCTCGCCCAGCTCGCCGAAATCACCATCGGCGAAGGACCCGCCCAGATCAGCCGCGAACAGGCGCTCCGGCGCATCACGGTGGAGGCCAATGTCCGCGGCCGGGACCTGGGAGGGTTCGTCAGCGAGGCGCGGCGCGCAGTGGCCGCCCGGCTCGATCTCCCGCCTGGCTACTACGTGACCTGGGGTGGGCAGTTCGAGCATCTGGCCGCGGCGACGCGCCGGCTCCTGATCGCCGTGCCCCTGGCGCTCGTCTTGATCTTCGTCCTGCTCTACGGCGCTTTCGGCGCGGCGCGCCCCGCTCTTCTGATTTTCCTGAATGTCCCGATGGCGGCCACCGGCGGCGTCTTCGCGCTGCTCCTGCGTGGCATGCCGTTCAGCATCTCGGCGGGGGTCGGGTTCATCGCGCTGTTCGGCGTCGCCGTCCTCAACGGCGTCGTTCTCGTGTCCTTCATCCGCCGGCTCGGCCTGGAGGAAGGGCTCCAACCGTGGGAGGCGGCGCCGCGCGCCGCGCGCGCCCGGCTTCGACCGGTCCTCATGACGGCCCTGGTCGCCAGCCTCGGCTTCGTCCCGATGGCACTGGCCACCGGCGCCGGGGCCGAGGTCCAGAAGCCGCTCGCCACGGTGGTCATCGGTGGCCTCGTGACCTCGACCCTCTTGACCCTGGTGGTTCTGCCGGCGCTCTACCGCTGGTTCGCGCCCGCGCATCCACGGGACAATGCCTGAGCGGAGGCCCCCGCCTATCTCCCCTTGCAGGTGACGCTGTCCGGCCTGGTGTTCTCGCACTTGATCGATTCGGTCATGCCGGAGGCGAGGCCGCTGCAGGCGCTCGTGACGGCGCTCTCGATGGCCGCCTTCTCGGTGCCGGAGGCGGCCGTGCGGCAGATCGTCTCGCCGCGGTAGGTGACGCAGACCTTGCACTCGAAGGCGGCGATGCGGGTGCTGAGGTAGACAACCGTCCCGATGAACAGGACGAGAAACACCAGCGTCGCCTTGGTCGTCTTCCCCATGTCGGCTCTATGATAAGTTAGCTGCGCTTATGAAGAAGACCGAAGTCGAAGTCAAGCTGAAGGTCGACGACCTGGAGAAGATGCCGGCCCGTCTCCAGCAGATCGGAGCACGACTGGTCCATCCCCGCGAGTTCGAGGACAACCAGCTGTACGACTTCCCCGATTTCTCGCTGAAGATGAACCAGACCCTCCTGCGGGTGCGCATCCAGGGCCGGGGCTCGCTCCTCACCTACAAGGAGGCCCCACGGGTGGAAGGGGGGGCGAAGGTGAGGGACGAGATGGAGGTCACGGTCTCGTCCGGCGAGACGATGGTCGGCATTCTCGCGAAGCTCGGCATGCGCCCCCTGTTCCGCTATCAGAAATACCGTGCGGCCTACGAGTACTCGGACCTCCTCATCATCACCGTGGACGAGACGCCGGTCGGGAATTATCTCGAGCTCGAGGGACCCAAGCCCCTGATCGACGAAGTGGCGGGCAGGCTTGGGTACAAGCCGACCGACTACATCGCCAAGAGCTATCTGACCCTGTACCAGGATCATCTCAAGCTGCGAGGGCTGCCCTTGAAGGACATGCTGTTCGATGCCCCGTGATCAGGGGATCAGGGAATATGTTCAGGGCGCATAGACCATCCCGATCGAAGGATTATTTGGTTTACCGACATGAAAACTGCGCCCCTGATCAGGCCGATTCGTACGGTTCATTTTTTCCACAGCCCTGTCCGGCGCGGGCTTCAGCGAATGTCGAGCCGCCGACTTATGGTTTAATCACATAATGAAAGCGATGGTCCTGGCGGCGGGGCTCGGAGAGAGGATGTGGCCTCTCACTGAAGACCGCGCCAAGCCTTCCCTCCCCCTGCTCAACCGTCCGATCATTGCCCACACCCTTGAGCACCTGGCCCGCCACGGCGTCAAGGAGGCCGTGATCAACCTGCACTATCATCCGGAGTCGATCCGGGGGATCGTCTCGGACGGCAGCAAGCTCGGGATCAAGGTCCATTACTCCGAAGAGCCGATCATCCTCGGGACCGCGGGCGGGTTGAAGAAGGCCGAGCCTCTCCTGCAGGGGTCGGGCAGCTTCTTCATGATCAACAGCGACAGCCTCACCGATTGCGACCTGACGGCCGCCCTGAAGAAGCATCGCGAGAGCGGAGCCCTGGCGACCATGGTCCTGGCTCCTCTCGACCCGAAGGCCGCCTACAGCCCCGTCGAGATGGATGAGAGGGACCGGATCGTCCGGATCGCCGGCAGGCCCGCCGGCGACCCGGCCCCCGGAGCGGGGCGCTACTTCTTCACGGGGGTCCATGTCCTCGAACCGGCCATCTTCGACTCGATCCCCGCGGGCAAGTGCGACATCAACAGGGATGTCTATCCCCCTCTCCTGAATGCGGACAGGAACATCCGGGGATTCGTTCACTCGGGGTTCTGGAAGGAGCTGGGGAACCCGCGACTCTATCTCGAAGGGGCCCTCGCCGTCCTGAAGGGTGGGAAGGACGCCTCCATCGGGCCGCTGCGGGCCCTCGATGGGATCTACCTGGATCGGATCACCCCGCCGGCCGATCTGTCGCTGGAGCCGCCGGTCTTCATCGGCAGGGGAACGACGATCGGCGCCCGGTGCTCCCTGCAGGGGGGGGTCGTTCTGGGCCGGCAGGCAACCCTCGGCAAGGGCTGCACGCTGCGATCGACCCTGGTCTGGGACGGGGCCCGGATCGGGGACGGATCCAACCTGTCGGACTGCATCGTCACATCCGGTGTCTTCGTCCCTCCCGGTGTGAGCCTGACGGGAAAGATCTTCCTGCGCGCCGACGGCCGGCAGAAGCACAGGGAAAAGCTCGAGCGCCTTGGACAGTGCTGGACCCTCAACCTGTGAGCGGTTCCCCAAAACGGAGCCTGATCACACCCCCACTGAGGACCCTCCTCGACCGATCCATAGGGTCGGGATTCAAGATCGAGGAAATCGCCGGAGATGCTTCGACCAGAAGGTTTTACAGGGCCACGCGCGGTCGGAAGAGGGCCGTTGTCATGGTCCATCCGGAGCCGCTCACCCCTGCCTCGCCCCTGTTCAGCAATCACCGCGTCCTGAAGTCGATCGGCGCACCGGTCCCGCGCATCCTGGGCTCCGATCCGGCGGCCGGCCTGGTCGTCGTCGAGGACCTCGGGGACGCAACCCTTCAGCAGCATCTTCTTGGTAAGAAGGAGGCCGGCCGGGGCCGGGCGGCGGTGCCGTTCTACAGGCAGGCCTGCGACCTGATCGTCCTGTTTAACAAGAAGGGGGCCAAGGCGCTCAGGCCGGACGACTTCGCCGCCACCTCGGCGCTCGACTGCGACCGCTTCCTGTTCGAGCTCGACCACTTCCACCGGCATTTCATCAAGGGGTATCGGAAGCTGGCCCCTTCGGACGGGGACGAGGCGGTCCTTCGGGCCTTCTACTCGGACCTGGCCCTTCGCTGCGATCGGCTCCCCCGGGTCTACTGCCATCGCGATTTCCAGTCGCGGAACCTCCTGGTCCGGCGCGGCCGGCTCGGCCTGGTCGATTTCCAGGACGCCCGGATGGGGCCGTACACCTACGACGCCGCGTCCCTGCTGCGCGATTCGTCGCTCGATCTCGACGAGGGTCTCGTCGACGGGATGATCGACCGCCTGTGCGAGCGTCTCGAACTCCCGGGTGACGAGTTCCGGCGCGATTTCGACCTGATGGCGCTGCAGCGGAATATCAAGGACCTCGGCACCTTCGGGTTCATGGCCACGGTCCGCGGCCGCCCCGACTATCTCGAGTACGTGCCGCGCACCCTCCGCTTCGTCCGTCGCACCCTGATGGCCGGCCAGCGCTACCACCTCTTCATGCCGGTCCTCGATCGCTACGTCCTGTCGCTCGAACGTTTGCATGGTGGTGCGGAGCTTGTTGATCCTGTAACGTAACATACAGTAAACAAGCAACGTATATGATTTTTTCGAGCCGGCCTCGGGAGGCACCCCGGGGCCGGCACCGCCCTGCAACAACCTCCGCACCACCATGGAACGTTTGCGCTGACGCTTGCGCTAGACTGCCCCCATGGCTCCCCTGACTTCCCGGCGTCTCTGGGTCGCGCTCGGCCTGCTGTCGGCCGGCTTCGCCGCCAGCGTGGCGATCTGCGCCAGCATCGGGAGCAGCCATCACACGATCCTGGAGCTCTTCCGGCAGTCCACGGGCGACGACACGGCGGCCGCCACGATCCTGCGCATCCGGCTGCCGCGCATCCTGATGGCGGCCTTCGCCGGGGCGGCGCTCGGCGCATCGGGGACGGTGTTCCAGGCGGTCCTGCGCAATCCGCTCGCCGATCCGTACATCCTGGGCGTGTCGGGCGGCGCGGCGCTCGGCGCCTTCCTCGCCACGGCGGCGGGCCTCCAGGCGCTTGCCCCGGCCCTGCCGGTGCGCGAGGCGGCTGCCTTCCTGGGGGCGGCCGCCACGGTCGGCTCTCTCTTCCTGCTGTCGAGCGCGGGCGGCCGGCTGCTCTCCTATCCGATGCTCCTGATCGGGGTCATCATGAACACCGTCTACCTGTCGGTGATCCTGCTGATCGAGACTGTGGTGGACTTCACGCGGCTGCACGGCGTGCGCCTCTGGATGATCGGCAGCATCCCGATCGAGGAGTACGGGGTCATCGCCGGCATGTCCGTCGTTCTGGTCCTGGGCATCGCCGGCCTGTCGCTGGCCGGGCGCGACCTCAATCTGCTGTCCGCCGGCGAGGACGCCGCGCGCTCGCTCGGCGTGACCGTCGAAAGGACGCGCCTCGTGACCGTGCTTCTCGCCTCGCTGATCACCGCCGCGGTCGTCTCCGTGGCCGGTCCGATCGGCTTCGTCGGGCTGATCGTGCCGCACGCGGCGCGCCTCGTCTTCGGGCCGGACCACCGGCTTCTGGTCCCTGCCTCCGCCCTCACCGGCGCCATCTTCCTTGTGATCGCCGATACGGCGGCCCGCACCGTGATGGCCCCGACCGAGATCCCGGTCGGCGTCATCACGGCTTTGTGCGGCGGGCCGTTCTTCCTGTGGCTGTATCGCAGGCAGGGAGGGAGCGGCTACTTTGAGTGAACCGGGGGAAGCAGGCGTCCCGATCCTCTCCGTCCACGGCATCCGCTTCCGCCATCACGGCGCGGCCGCCCCGCTGTTCGAGAATCTCTCCCTGGCGGTGGCGCCGGGGGAATTCGTGGGTGTCATCGGCCCGAACGGCTCAGGAAAGACGACGCTCCTGCGGCTCCTCGCGGGCGTCTCCCAGCCGTCCGGCGGAGAGGTCCGGCTCGCCGGCCGCGACATCCGGGCCATCCCCCCCGCCGAGCGCGCCCGGCTGATCGCCGTGGTCTTCCAGGAGGCCAGGGTCCTGTTCAATTTCAGCGTCCTCGAGATCGCCCTCATGGGGCGCGCCCCCCGCCTGGGGCGCTGGGGGATGGAGCGCCCGGAGGACTTCGCCGCTGCGCGCGCCGCCCTGGCCGAGATGGACCTCGCCGGCCGGGAAGACCGGCACCTTCATGAATTGAGCAGCGGCGAGAGGCAGCGCGCCCTGATCGCGCGCGCCCTGGCGCAGGAGCCGCGCATCGTGCTGATGGACGAGCCGACCGCCTTCCTCGACCTGAAGCATCGCCTGCAGATCCACGCCATCCTGACCCGGCTGAACCGCGAGCGCGGGCTGACCGTCGTGGCCACGAGCCACGACCTCAACCTGGCCGCGCGCTACGGGTCGCGCCTGGTCCTGCTGCACGAGGGGCGCGCGGTGGCCGACGGCCCTCCCGCCTCGGTCCTGACGGCCGAGCGGCTCCGCGAGGTGTACGAAACCGAGGCCCGGGTCGAGCGCGACCCCGCGACCGGGGCTCCCTACGTCATCCCGATTGCCCCCCTGTACCCGGGGGGCGGCCGGTAGGAATCCCGCCGGGGGCTTTGACACCCTCCCCGGCGTCGGGTACGATCCCTGTCCTGCTGAACAGGGACCCTAGGATGCAGCCAACGATTCGGCTCGGCTGGACCCGGTGGTGCGCGGCGATCCTCCTGGCGCTCCTTGCCTTGTCGATGCTGCACGCCGCCGCCCCGCACAGCGGGCCGCGCGACTGCTCCACCTGCAAGGCGCTCAATTCCCCCGGGGTGGCCCAGATGTCCGGGGACCTCGGGTCCCCGGTGATCGAGCCTTCCCGGATCGCCGTTCTGTCTCCGTGCGGCTCCCCCAGAAGCTCCACCCTTTACCTCCGCCCCCTCCGCGCCCCCCCTGCCGCTTCCGCTGTCTGATTTGTTGGCGGCGCGGTCTTTCCGTCCCTGATTCCGGCTCCTCTCGAACCGGACCGGGTCCCGGAGGCCGCCAGGGCGTTTCGTGACCCTTGATGAGAGGTCATACCGGAGGAGCCCATGAAATCCCGAGCTTGGCTCATTGTGGTTTCGTTCTCCATGGCGCCGGGACTCTGTCATCCTGCCCGAGGAGAAGAGCAGGTCGTCCAGGCGGCCTCTCCCGGGCAGGAGCAGGCGAATCCGGCGACGCCGCCGCCGAATAATGAGGTCGAAGCCCTGCGGCGGGAAATCCAGGAGCTGAGGGATCAGGTCCACCTGCTGCAGGCCCAGGTCACCGCCTTGAGCTCCACCCCGCCGCAGGGTGGCGAGCCCGCCCGGACTTCGGCGGCCCCGCCGTCCGCTGCGCCCGGGCGCTCGCAGAGCCTCCTCAACCCGGCGATCAGCGCCGTGTTCCAGGCGATTGGGGCGACATCGGTATCGCACGACCACGACGAGACCAACGGGTTCGACCTGAGCGAGGCGGAAGTCGCCTTCCAGTCGGTGGTCGATCCGTACGCCCGCGTCGACCTGTTCCTGTCGTTTCCCTCGGGCGAATCGCCCGACGTCGAGGAGGGGGCCGTCACGACCCTGGGCCTGCCGAAGTCGCTGCAGCTCAAGGGTGGCCGCTTCAAGAGCGCCTTCGGCAAGTGGAACACGCTGCACAACCACGCCTTTTTCTCGGTGGACCGGCCCGACGCCCTGACGAATTTCTTCGGAGAGGAGAGCCTTACCGACGACGGGCTGTCGCTCAGCTGGCTGGTCCCCAATCCGTGGAACCTGTACATCGAATCGGCGACCGAGGTGGGGACCCCTCGACCCGGGGAAAGCTTCAACGTCGGGCGGCGCAGCCTGCTCTATCTCGAGCACCTGTCGTCGTCCTTCACCACCAGCCCCAGCAGCACTCTGGAAGTCGGCCTGTCGGCGGCGCGCGGGCGCACCGGGCCTTCAGCCCACCTCTCCGCGGCCCTCGCGGAGTGCGGCGGCGCCTGTTCGTCGCTCGTGCCGCGCGAAGAGCTCGACTCGTCCGTCCAAGGCGTGGATGTGACCTACAAATGGAAGCCGCTGCAGCTCAACGTCTACAAGTCGTTCCTGTGGCAGACCGAGGTTCTGCTCAGCCGCCGGGACATCGACATGCTGGACACCCTCGCACCGGCGCTCGTGCCGGAAAGCGTGTCGAGCCTCGGGGCCTACAGCTACGTCGAGTGGCAGGTGCGAAAGCGCTGGAAGATCGGAGCGCGCTACGATCTCTCGGGCTTTCCCGACGACCGGACGGCGCGGGAGTGGGGCGGCTCGGCGGTGATCCGCTTTCAGCCGTCCGAGTTCCAGGAGATCCGCTTCCAGTACAAGCGCACGATGCGCAACGCGGCCGCGGCGGCGAGATTCGGCGACGAGGACGAGGACAACCGGATTTTCCTGGCCTGGATTCCCGTGATCGGCGCCCACGGCGCCCACAAATACTGAGGACCCTGATGACGACGCGACGATTCCGTCTGCTGTCCGTCCTGCTTCTCGCAGCCCTGGCGATCGGCCCGCGCGCCGGCCTGGCGGCGCAGGGACGGGTGCGCGTGGTGGCGACCCTTCCCAACCTCGGGTCGATTGCGTCCGCCGTCGGCGGCGACCGCGTGGAGGTGACGACGATCGCCGTCGGCACCCAGGACGCCCACTTCGTCGATCCGAAGCCGTCCTACATGGTCCGGCTCAAGAATGCCGATCTCCTCCTGGTCAACGGCCTGGACCTGGAGATAGGCTGGGTCCCCCCCCTCACGCAGGGGGCGCGCAATCCCCGCATCCTTCCGGACGGTCCCGGCTACATCGACTGCTCTTCCGGCGTCCGGGTGATGGAGATTCCATCCAGTCTGAGCCGGTCCGAGGGGGACGTGCATCCGTACGGCAACCCGCACTACCTGATCGACCCGCTCAACGCCGAGACCGTGGCCGGGACGATCGCCGAGGCGCTGAAGAAAGCCGATCCGGGGTCGGCGGCGATCTACGAAGACGGCAGGAAGGCGTTCGTCAAGCGCCTGCACGAGGCGGTCTTCGGCAAGGAGCTCGTCGACCTGGCGGGCGGATCGAAGCTGGCGCGCGAGGCCGCCGCCGGGACGCTCGATGCGTTTCTCGACGGCACGAGCCTCGGCGGAGCGTCCCTTCGCACCCATCTCGGGGGCTGGCTGGGCGGTATGCAGCCGCTCCGGGGCTGGCCGATCATCACCTACCACAAGGACTGGTCCTACTTCGCCTCCCGGTTCGGTCTGCGGGTCGTCGAGTACGTCGAGCCGAAGCCGGGAATCCAGCCGTCCGCGAAGCACCTCGAGGAGCTGGTGGTTCGACTCAGGCAGGGGGACATCCGGGTCATCGTGACGCGGCCTTTCGTCGAGCACCGCTCGACCGACAGCCTGGCGGCAAAGACCGGCGTGCAGGCGATCACGCTGCCGATCGAGGTCGGCGGCGCGGCCGAGGCGACCGACTATTTCAAGCTGTTCGACTACGTGACCGGCCAGCTCCTGAAGGCGCACGGTACGGCCGGTCCCGGGCCGGCCGGCGCGGCGAGGTAAGCGGATGGCCCAGCAGCTCCAGGTCCTGTTCCTGCCCTTCCTGGCCTGCCTGATCGTCACGGGGATCCACGTCTACCTGGGCATCCACGTGATCAGCCGCAAGGTGATCTTCGTGGACATCGCCCTGGCGCAGATCGCCGCGGTCGGGGCCACGGTCGCCTTCCTTCTCGGATACGATCCGAATTCGAACGCGGCGTACTTCTTCTCGCTCGGCTTCGCCATCCTCGCCGCGGTCATCTTCGCCCTGACGCGCACCAAGCACGAGCGGGTCCCGCAGGAGGCGGTGATCGGCCTGACCTACGCCACCGCCTCGGCGGCGGCCATCCTGCTGGCCGACATCTCGCCGCACGGCGCGGAGCACCTGCACGATCTCCTGGCCGGGAGCATCGTCTGGGTCACGCCGGCGCAGATCGTCAAGACCGCCGTCCTGTATCTGTTGATTGGCGCATTCCACGTCCTGTTCCGCAAGCGGTTTCTGCTGATTTCCATGAACCCCGAAGAGGCGTACGCCCGTGGAATGAATGTCCGCCTGTGGGACTTCATCTTCTACCTGTCGTTCGGCGTGGTCATCACGTCGGCCGTGCAGATCGCCGGCGTGCTCCTGGTGTTCTGCTACCTGGTGGCTCCCGCGGTTTTCGCCGTCATGTTCTTCGACGGCTTGAAGGCGCGCCTGATCACCGGCTGGACCATGGCGACCATCGTCAGCGCCGTCGGCCTGTTCTTCTCGTACGACCGCCCCTCCGGCCCGACGATCATGGTCGCTTTCGCGATCGCCCTGGCCCTGGGAGGGACGATCCGGGCCATCACCCACGCGTCGAGCCGGCCTCGCGCCCTGGCGGTCGCGACCGCCTGCCTGGCGATGGTGATCGGATCCGGGTGGCTCCTGTATCACTTCCGTCCCGGCCCGACGGCGGAATCAGGCGAGGAGGAGGACGAGGGGACGGAAGCGGTCGCGCGATCGGCCGTCCCCGGCGCCCCGCCGCCCGAGCACGAAGTCGGCCGCAGCATGGACGCCCTGCGACAGGCGCTCAAGGATACGCACGAGAACGTGCGCATCGCCGCGGTCCGCGAGATCGCCCGAAGCGCCGACCCGCGCATCCTCCCCGACCTGATCGAGGCGCTGCACGATCAGTCGCCGGCCGTGCGCGAGAAGGCGGCGACCGCCCTGGCCGGCCTCGGCAACCGCTCCGCCCTGCCGGCGCTCCAGCAGGGGCTGAAGAACCAGGACGAGGACGACTGGGTGAGGTTGCGCATGGCCCAGGCGGTCGCCGGCCTAGGGGGGACCGACGCCGTCCCGGTCCTCTTCGACCTGGCCCGCAAGGCCGACGCGAAGATGACCCGCCTCGAGGCGATCGGCACCCTCGCCAAGCTGGCGAGACTACCCGACCCGCCCCCCTCCGACCCGGATTCCCCAGAGGGTCAGGCATTCCTCCAGAAGCTCGATCGCTCCTTTTCGGAGGATGGAACGCGTCTGCGGCGCGGCGAGAAATAGATCCGGAGGCCTGTCGCCGAAGTGAACCCGCCGGGAAACGTCCCTGCCTCTGCGTCCTCTGCTCGGTGACATGGTTACTTCACAGGAGGCAACGCCGCGCAGCCGTAAATGCCCGACCCGTCCTTGAGTCGGCCGATCAGGCACGCGGTGGTGTCGGCCTCGTCGATGCCGACCTGAGCGGTCTCGTAGTGCAGCAGCACGTCGAGGTCGCGATCTTTGTCCAGATCCTGGACGTGCACCATCGCGTGGGCCTCGGTGCAATCCCGCTCTGCAGGCGCCTCCGCGTCGCCGAAGCACAGGGTGGCCAGATCGACCTGGGTGGCGTCGAATCCCGGGACGGAGAGGATGCCGACCGGGATCAGGCCCGAGGTCTTCAGGTTCTTGAGGCCGCCATCGGACGGCCGGATGACCAGCGTCACGCCGCGGTACGCCTCCGTGCTGTATTGCGCCGAGTTGTTGCTGCTCGTGGCGTCCGTGGAAGTCGTGCTGATGTCGACCCGGGTGGTCAGCGTGCCGGGCACCGTCGGCACCACGCTCACCGGAACGGTCGCGGTACCACCTGAAGGCACCGTGCCCACCGGACAATTCAGCGTGCCATGGGCTGGCGGATTGCAGGCGGCGCTCTCCGAGTCGTTGTTGACGCCCACATTGTGGGGAACCGTCAGCGTGAACGTGGCCGGCTGGATCAGGGTGACCGCCGGGTTGGCCGTGACATCGAGCGCGACGCCGCGCGGCAGGCCGGGCCCGAGGTCGTTGGCGCCCCGGACGTTGCACGTCAGCGGGTCGCCGACCACCAGCACTTCGCCATCGAAGAAGCACGGCATGGTGACGCTGAGATCGGCCGAGTCTTCCGCGTCGAGCGCCCGCTCCGAGATGTCCACGAACAACTGGTAGTCGCCGTTTTCGGCCGGCAGCTCGAGCCCTGCGCCGCCGATGCCGTACGCCGGCTGATCATGGGGACCGAAACGGGACTCGATGCGACCGAGGTCGTCGTTCTTGCCCGCCTCCGTCAGGTTGATGGGATTGATTCTGCAGCTCACTGAGGTCTGGACGAAATTGTCGTATTCGCCGAAGAAGTCGTCGAAGCAGTCCTGATCCCAGCCGACGGTGCGCACCGTGTACGACTCGCCATTGCCGACGTAGAAGTCGTACCGAGGCCCGGCGAAACGCAGCTCACCGTTGCCGCAGGTCTGCTCGTCGTCATAGTCTTCCAGGACGTTGGTGTGGTCGCCGAGACAGACGAGACTGGAGTCATCGTCGGTGGGAATGTCATAGTCCGACAGGCGGCGCCACGGCTCGGGATCGGCGTCCAGGTTCATCCAGAAGAAGCTCAGCTCACCGGAGGTCCCCCCCAGATCCTGGTCGTCGTGGAGGATCATCTTCCGCAACTCCACCTGCACGTGGCGCAGCGGCGGGTCGGGCGGGAACACCCATCCGGCGATGAGCTGCCGCGAATAGACGTCCTCGGGCACGGCACCCGAGTTGGCGAGGGGCGCGGTGACGCGCAGCATGGTTCCCATGTCGAGCGGTCGGTCACCGGAATTGGCGCAGATACTCGTGGCCGGCACCTCCTCGACCTGCAATTCCCGGCTCAGCGTGTTGCCGGCGCCCGGCTGCACCAGCCAGGTGAGAACCGCCTCTTCGGCGGGTCTTACGGGCAGGCAGACGTTGAAGGTGAAGTCCTTGTCGATCGGCGTGGTGTCGGTCGGGCAGGAATTGCCGCCGCCAACGGTGTCCAGCATGCCGCAGTTGAGGACCGCGGTGACGCGGCCGCCCCGCCCATGAATGTAGAGGTCGGTCATGGTCACGGGCACGGGCGTGGCACCGGTTGCGTACAGCGGGTACGACGTCTGGTGCATCGCCGCCGCCGCCCGCGGCGGATGAATCTCGGTGGGATACTTGCCAGGATCATCGGGGTTTGTGTGCCCGCAGTCGAAGATCCAGTGGCCTTCGGCCCAGAAACGGTCACCGGCGACGGCCCACATCGTGCGCGGGTAGTACGGATCGGCGCCATCACCGGATTTTTCGGAGGGGCGGATACCGGTCTCCCACTCAATCTCGAATTCCCGTATTCCCAGGTCGGGGTCGATTCGGATCCCGTTGCTGAGGATGTCCTCCTGGCCGGGATCGATGATGAGGACCGTGTTCTGGTCGTGCGTATCGTGGGTTGTCGGGTAGTCGACCGTCGCCACCCGGCTCCTGATGACGAGTCCGCTGACTTCGCGGAACTTCGGCAGCCCGGGGCGATTGGCCTGCACCCACACCCAGCCTTCGTCGGATGCGTCGAAGACCTCGGGTTGGCCGACCAGCAGGTTGACGTGCACGCGCAGGTCGTCGCAGGCCGGGTTGGACCCGTCGATCGGCTCGGCCGCGTGCGCCGCGCCGCCGCCGAGCAGGAGTCCAATCGCGAGCAGAGCCGACGGGAGATTGGCCCTTCCAAGACCCGAGATGCCGGTGTTCTGGTTCCGCTTCTTCATGATCGTTCCTCCCTGGGCGATGCCGGGAAACGTCCTTGCCTGGGTGCAGCAGGTTTCATCCCGGTCCCGCGGGAAAAACCTCCTCCGGGGGACAGGAATTCGGGATCGGATGATGGTTTGCCTCTCCCCGGGCCGGCCTTTCCGGCCCCGGGGGCGGATTTCGGCAGGTGGGGAGGTTGGATTAGAATCCGGGGCCACATCATGGATCCCCGCGACAGGAGCGACCTGGAAGGCGCTGCACGCCCTGGAGAGGTCACCGTGCTTCTGCGTGCCTGGCGCTCGGGCGACGCCCAGGCGGGGGATCTGCTCGTGCGGGTGCTCTACCGTGAGCTGCACGACATGGCGCGGCGGCGGCTGCGGGGCGAGCGCCCCGGAATGACGCTCCAGACGACGGCGCTGGTGCACGAGACCTATCTGCGGCTGATCGATCAGCGGCAGGTCGAATGGCGGGACCGCGGCCACTTCCTCGCGCTCGCTGCGACGACGATGCGCCGCGTCCTGGTCGACCGGGCGCGCGCGAGGCGGGCGGGCAAGCGCGGGGCGGGCGAGCCGGCCATCACGCTCACCGATGCGGCGAGCGCCGGCGTGAATTCCGCCGACCAGGTGCTCGATGTCGACCGGGCGCTCGAGCGTCTCACCGCCTCCTACCCGCGGCCGGCCCGGGTGGTGGAGATGCGCTTCTTCGGCGGGCTGGAGCTCGAGGAGATCGGCGCCGTGCTGGGCATCACGGAACGGACCGTGAAGCGCGACTGGGCCTTTGCCCGCGCTTGGCTGGCGCGGGAGCTGGCCTGAGATGACCACGAGCTCCGACCCCCGGCTGCCCGATCTGTTCGCCCGCGCCAGTGAGCTGGAAGACGATGCGCGGGCCGCGTGGCTCGCCGATCTGCGCCGCTCAGAGCCCGGCCTGGCGCGGGACATCGAGGAGCTTCTGGCGTCGGCCGCGGCCGGTGAAAGGCGCTTCGAGACACCCGCCTGGGAATTGGAGACCGGCGGAGGAGAGCCGGGCGCTGCGGTACCTCCCGCGAGCGTCGGCCCGTTCCGCATCGTGCGCGAGATCGGACGCGGCGGCATGGGCAGGGTCTTCCTGGCCGAGCAGGAGACCGAGAACTTCCGCCGCAAGGTGGCGCTCAAGATCCTCGACCGGCCCGGCGCGGCAGAGGAGGGGTCCCGTCGCTTCCGGGAGGAAGCCCGCATCCTCGCCGCCCTGGAGCATCCCGGCATCGCCCGCTTCTACGACGCCGGCTGGACGGAGGGACGCTGGTACCTGGCGCTCGAGTACGTCGAGGGGGAGCACCTGCTCGCCTTCGCGGCCCGGCGGGGTCTCGACACGCGGCAGCGTGTCGAGGTCTTCCTCCAGGTCCTCGACGCGGTCGACTTCGCGCACCGCCGCCTGGTGGTCCATCGCGACCTGAAGCCGGGCAACATCCTGGTGGACGCCGGCGGCGCCGCCAAGCTTCTCGATTTCGGGATCTCGAAGATGCTGGATCCCGAGACCGGGACCGACCCCACCCACACGGAGACGCGGGCCTTCACGCCCGCCTACGCCAGCCCCGAGCAGCGTCGCGGCGAGCGCGCGACCGTGGCGAGCGACGTCTACTCGCTCGGTGTCGTGCTCTACGAGCTGCTGGCCGGGCGCCGCCCCTTCGAGCGCGGCGCGGAAGAGAGCGACCCCAGGCCGCCGTCCACCGCGGCGCG
>Ga0070694_100000573_pt1 | contig 20394 bp, 34 predicted proteins | sample KBSK1251metaG_FD_65470 | JGI IMG/M metagenome (GOLD analysis project Ga0070694, IMG submission 65470) | Corn, switchgrass and miscanthus rhizosphere microbial communities from Kellogg Biological Station, Michigan, USA - KBS K1-25-1 metaG | ecosystem: Host-associated > Plants > Roots >... | reverse complement strand
ACGTGGCGGGGACTGGAAACGTGGCATGGTCGAGATGCTGTGACACTCGCAGACGAAAGAGCGAGACAACAGGGAACACGAACTTCGACCTAAACCGGCGCGCCAGTCCCCGACCCTACCCGTGAGGGGCTCGGGGTGAAATTCCCCGGGCCTACTCGGCAGAGGCGGACCTAATGGTCGCCCCATCGGCACGGAGCAAGTGCCACTGTAAGCGGACGGAAATGGCCGCAGCGTCCGCCCTGTGCCACCCTTACCTGGCCCCGGCATACGCTTCGAGGTAGCCGCACGATGGGCAGCGATAGAGCCTGATCGGCACTCGCTTTCTGCGAACCCATCTTAGGCCGAGCCAGCCGTACTCTGGTGGCCTTCGACCCACTCGCCCACGCTCGGGCCACCTTTGTCGAGTAGGAAGCCCTCCTGCATCCGATGCTTGCACTTGGCGCAAGCAATCTCGCCTTGGACCATGCTTCGGTTCCTTGGATACGGCGCTACCGCGCAACCTACCCTGCGATCTCGGGTGATGGGAGGCGTCGGCCGCCTTCATGTTGGAGAGGGTGTGCCAATTGGCACACCCTCCGATTCGCCGGTCTACACTCCCTTCGCGAACTCGCCGACGCCGGCAAGCGTGAAGATGCCCTTGAGCAGCTTGGTGACGGCCGCGTTGATCGCCTCAGCGACCACGTTGATCGTCTCCATGTGGGCGTGTCCGCTACACCAGAGTGAGGCTTGCCGAAGCATCGGGAACGTCCTCCAAGACCATCAAGCGGTCGGGACAAGGGCGCCGACATCAAGATGGCGACCATGAGCAAGTGGCGCGCTGCGCTCGCCCGGGCGGGAGTCGAGTTCATCGATGCGGAGAACAGCAAGGGCGAGGTTGTGCGCTTCAAGGCCCCGACGGGGAAACGCTGAGTCGCTAACTTCGTCACAATGTCATCGAGAGGGACCGCCAAGATGCCGATCGATGCGGCGGCCGGCCAAAGGCGTGAAGGGGCTCACCGGCCAGCCGACGCTTAGCGCCTGCGCCTCGATGTCGACCGCATCAGCCTGGGCGCGGAGACGAACGGGGGAGAAATATCCGTGAAGTACCTGCCCTACACGCTGCGACAGGTCGCAACAATGGTGCCCTGCCACGTCCGGACTTTGAGAAAGGTTATGGACGAGCAACCAAACTGGTGCCCACCCTTCGAGTCTGTCCCCAGCCCATCCAAGGATGTGCCCGGGCGCTTCGAGTTCGACCACTCCGGTGTGGAGCAGTGGCTAGCGCTCCGTGAGAAGATGAGCAAGCGGCTCGTGAAGCCGTACCTGCTTTGGCTTAACGAGGGCGTGGAAGACCCTCGCTACAATTCGATAGCTGATGCTGCCGAGCATGCCGAAGATGACAAGATTGCCCGTGATTTGGTCCGGACCGTCGAGCAGAACGCCACCAGGCCTTTGAGCGATGCCCAGGTCCAACGGTTGCACATCTTAGCTCTACATTATGCGGAGCTAGACCCTTCGGAGCGTACTAAGGAAGTTGCGCACGGGTTCGCGCAAGCGTGCATGGCCGTTGTCGACGACAAACTCGCTAACGGCGGCAAGCCATGAGCATGAAGAGCATCCCGGCCTGCGGTGCGACCGCATGAGGTCGAGTCGGCAGTCGACGTTGTGTCAGCCTTGCGCCCGAGAGCGGGCCGCGCCAATGCGGGGACACCATTACGCGCGCAGCAGAAATGATAATTGAAGCGTGTTGACTGAAAGGAGCTCAGATGAAGGCATCCGACATCGAGAAGGTGCAAAGCCTGCTCGACAAGCGCCACCAGCTCGTCGCGTGGCTGCAGGAGGCCGCACCAAAGAGCGAGAGCTATATACCCCACGATCCCGTCGTCTCCCTTGGCGGCGAGAGGCTCATTCTCGATAGGGTCAGCGATATTGGCCGCGAGGTCCTGGCGCTCCTGGAGCAGCACGTCGCGGACAAGATCGCCGACATCGAGGGGCAGCTGCGTGCTTGGGTGTCCAGCCATGACCGAACTCGACAAGCTGTTCGGCATCGATGCTGTCGAAGTTGCGAAACTCTCCGACCATGACCTGCGGCTCTTCGCGGAGGTCATGTACATACTCGATAGCGCGGTCTCCGGCGAACTTGAGCGTCGTGGCTTCCGCGACCACGAGGGCTACCACCGCTTGCTCGTGGAGGCCGACGCGCAACTGAACCGTGACCTGCCGCCCGAGTTGGGCCAGGCGTTGCGGACGCTAGGGACGAAGCCATGAGACGGGCCATTAGGGTGTTGAACGCCGTCGGCTGCGGCCTCGTCGGGCTCGGCGCGATAGCGCTGCTCGTCGCAGGCAGCGGCTTGCTTACTGAAGCAGCATTGGTGATTGGCGTCGTTGCCTGGATCAGCGCTTTCGTGCTGTGGGTCATCGCGGGCACGATCTGGATGGCGATGGAGCCATGACCCGCCTCACCATCATCGGCCTCGCCACCATGCTGGTCGCGGTCGGCGCCGCGGCGCAGACCCGCGCCATCACCGTCGTCGACGGCGACACGGTCACCATGGGCCGCACCACGTATTGCTTGGTCGGGCTGGACGCGCCCGAAACTGGCGACAAGGCGAAATGCGCGGCCGAGCGAGCCCTTGGCGAGAAGGCGAGGGTGCGCCTGCAGCAGCACATCGCCGGCGGCGGCCTGGAGCTGACCGAGGTGCGCTGCGCCGGTTATCCATGGGCGCGGGGGACTCGGCTCTGCAACCACGGCCGGGCCTGCGCCACCTTGAAGGTGCGCGGCGTCGACGTGGCGTCCACGTTGATCTCCGAGAAGCTCGCCCGGCCGTACATCCGCAATAAGTACCGCTGCCCGAGGCGGCAGGGCTGGTGCCGAGAAGCACCGCCGGTGCCGGGCCGGGTTTAGGCTAGTGCCTCGCAGGGACCGGCAGCCACTGGCAGTCAGCGAGTGCGCACACGACAGGCATGATTGCGGTGGCATGTCCGCTCGCGAGGTGCAGCAGACCTATCGGTCGCTATCGATGGCGAAAAGTGCCAAAAGAAGACGTTTCAACCCGCCAAAGCTTAGGCTTGCATTCCTGCCGCCCGGCTGTAGCATCCTTGTCGATCAGAGACTGCAGCGGAATATTCCCAAAAGGTCAGGCACGCCTAAGGCAGGGGTACAACTAATCGCGATTGGTCGACACGCCTATAAATAACAAAGCGATATGCGTAAGGGGAGATATGCAAATGCGCAGGCCCAACAAGTGTTTTGTAATTATGCCGACGGGCGGGCGGGGTGAGTACACAGATGGCGTGCGAGAAGCTAGATTTATTTATAGGGATATTATCCGCGCTGCCATAGAAAAAAAATTTGGGAGCAAATCAAACGGAGCGGATGGGCCTATTGTGCCTGTTATGCTTCAGATTGACGAGGTTTCACCGGGCGCGATTACTCACGATATGATAAGGAATATAGCGAAATCAGACCTAGTAATTGTCGACATAACGGGCGCCAATCCAAATGTATTCTACGAATTGGGGGTACGACACACACTCAGTCCGTCGGCCACTATACTTATGTGTCAGGTTGACCATGAAATTCCATTCGACATAGGTAGCTATTCTTGTGTCAAATATGAACCAAAGTTAGATGGTATTCAAGAAGCCATAGAAAAGCTGATCGATGCGCTCGATAGGGTTTACTCGCCCCCAGAAAGTCCTCAAGATAGCCTAGTATTCGATGCCCTCGGCAACATATCCATAAGCTTCAGTGAGCCCCTAATGGGCGCACATTTCAATGAAATGACTTGGTCGGAGTATTGGGCGCATCTGGATCGCATTGTTACGCTCTTGAGGGCAGGGCTGGATAAGGATAAATGGTTTCCAGATGTATTTCTCGGAATTACTAATGGCGGAATGATATTCGCGGAGTTTCTTGCGAGGGCGCTCGGCCGGGAAGAGATCCCCATCTTGGCTTTATGGGCAAATCGCCAGCGAGCAAAGAGAATGGATTACTTTTCCGATCCAGTCAACAGCGCTATGCTTCAAGAATTTAATAAGGAATTTCTCACTGCAGAACCAAACGGTGAAACACGGACGGCTTTGATTCTGGATGACCGGTTACACACCGGTGCCACAGCTTTGGCCGCAATTGAAATCACTAAGAGCAATTTAACCAATACAGATGTCCGATATTTGCCAATGGCCAGTTACAATCCAAGATATTTGGCGCGTTGCCGGGATCATTTAATCTGGAAGCACAAGTCTTTTAATTTTAGCGACGATGAAATTAGTCAAATTCATGTTGTGGAGCGAGACTATTTCCCATACCGGAAGCTTATTAGATAATTTGCAACTGGCGTGGCGCATAGTTGGTTTATCGTCTCGCCGATTTCGCGGAAAGACGGGTGAGCCAGGCTTGGGCTTGCATCAGGCGGCCGACTGGGCTGCTTTGGGTCGAAAGCGCCGCGGCGTGCTCGGCAGCTTCAGGATCAGTGCGGACATCGGAGCACCGAGGGTGCACCATCAAAGGCCAGGTAACCGCAGCCCACTCGATGCCCGCCTATCGAGCCAGTACCGCGCCGACGCCTTCGCGTCCTCGCTCAGTTCGTTCTGGTCGCTCACGATCCACTCCAGATAGTCTATCGGCACGGCGTCGAAACGCTCGCCCCGGTGTTTCCCGAACCTGAGCACGGAGAGCAGCGCCGGCTCGCTCGACCACTGCACCAGCTCCGGCCAGGAGGCGTGCTTGGTGATCTCCATGAACACCGCGGCCGTGACGATGGCGTCGGACAGCGCCCGGTGTGGACTCAGGGTGTGCCTATCGATGCCGAACGGGTTCACGAAGCCGAGCCGATACCGGAGCGCCTGGTTGTTGTGGGCGGGCAGGTCCCGGCCAGATCCGCAGGGCACATTTGTAGGTGCAGACCCAGGTCGCCTCGCCCAGCCGCGGCCCGAGGAAGGACTGCTCGAAGTCAGCGTTGTGCGCGACGTAGGCGTCCGCGCCCCTGAACAGGTGGATGGCGTTCATCAGCGGTGGTGCGTCGGCGAGGTCCTCGTCGATCAGGTGATGCACCGCGCTCGCCTCGGGCGGGATCGGGATGCCGGGCCGGACCAGCGTGCTCTGCCTGTTGGTGATGGTGCCGTCGGCCAGCACATCGACGCTGGCGACCTCGATGACGGCGTCGGCGACCGGGTCGGTGCCGGTGGTTTCGATGTCGATGACGCGGACGACCATGCCGGTGCTCTCCTCGCACGCTGGCGACCAATCAGGTTGTACATAACAACACACTGGATGCGCCTAGGACGCCCGCTGCGCTCCGCCCCCACGCCCGCCGCCAGCGGCGCGCTGGGCCACGGCGACAGGCTATCGCGCAGCCCTGGTAAGCGGCACCACGTTGGCCGGCATCACGTCCTCGATCCGCTCGGGCATAAGGTACGCCAACCGACGACAGAGACGACTTCCGCATCCTGGCTAATGCGCTCAATGGCATCGTTCCGCTGGCGCCGGAAGATGCCGCCCTTCTCCGCCAGCTCGTCAACGCAGGCGAGACTGGTGGCCTTCGCACCGCCGTCGGATGAGCGGCTGATCAACTTCACCGCATGCGGTGAAGTTAGGTCCGTTCGCTGTCCCTGCTCCGCCGGCCCTAGCAGCACCCCGATCTGCGCTTCGATGCGGCGCGAGGCGGCCGAGGCGAAGGCGATAGGCCTAAATCCCAGCGAGCACCCAGGCGCAACTCCGACGCTTCGCCCTTAGCTTGGCGGAATCGAGACTACACTGTTGCCGTCCCGATGGATCTCCGTGGAGGCTCTCATGGCATTCGTGACCGCAGACGTCGTTGCCACGCCCGGCGAGGAAGCGCCCTTCAAAGTGGTCTTCAAGCAGGGCGAAACCGTGCTGATCGAATGGCCGGTGGACTCTCAACAAGAGGGCGAAGAGCAAATCGTCGAGTGCATCAAGAGCATCGAGGACGACGACGACGATTGAGGCGGCACCTTTTCAGGCGCGCTTGCACTCCGACACGCGAGGTCATCGGCGAGCTGGTCAAGCCCAAGCCCACCAGCGAGGCCGGCTGCTTCGACATCCGCGATCTCACCCAGGTGATGCGGCGAGCCCCATGCCGATCGCCGCGCCTCGTCGCGACAATTGAGTACGCTCCCTCATAGATGCAGGCTACACGCTCAGACAAAGGCGCGTGAGGCCCTCGCACGTATCGACGAGCCCGAGGGCATCGAGCGATTTCGGACAAATGGGCGGCCCACACGAACCGAAGAGGCCTGCGGCATGGGCGCGCCCCGCTGGGAAGACACGCCAGCTCCCGCCAGTTGCGCGGTATGCGTGGATCAGGATCACGACCAGCTTGTATACACCCCACCAAGCCATCACGCCGACCACCGCGCCAATGAGCACTCCTGGGCCGAGTGGCCCGCGGTGCGGATCGAAATCGTCTTCATCGGGTTCCATGGGGCCGTCCACCAGCTCCAGAAGAAGCCAGGGTCTACCGGCCCGCATTAACAAAATGCGAAACGGCCGTGTACTGACATGATGAATATGCGGGGCGACCCAAGCCGGCCGCCGGGCCACTACCCTGGAGCGCACGCCCCGGCGACCGCGTTGCCGTCGACGCCGGTGCGGGAAACGCCGTAAAGCAACAATTCAAATATACAGCATTGCCCGCTTATCCGTGCGCCGCTTTCATTTAATACTAAAGTAGCATGCCTCCGAGCGTCGACCGCCAGGTCACCTCCGAGGCACGCATGGGGCGGCAGACTGTCCGGTCCTGGGGTGCCCAACCTGCTGTCAGGGGGATGCCCGCAGGGAACCTGTGATCCCTGCCATGCGTATCCTCCATGGTCCCACCTAACGGCCCCTACCCTCGATGCGGCCCCGTCCAGATCGGCAAGACGGTGTGCACTTGGAGTGGAATGCCGCTGAAGCCTCAGCGTTAACATATATGCGCCGTGCCCTCCCCTCTCAGAAAGGACTTGGCGCGTTTGCGGACATGCCTTGACCCACACTCAGGGCGTGGCCATCGGGCATCCCAGAGCCCCCGCCTTGGGGTGCCCGACCTGCTGTCCGAGGGACGATACGCTGGAAGCATTCCGCGCAGGGGATAGCGTCCGCTGGGCTCTTGATGCAGACGAGCGCGGCCCGACGCTTTTGACCCATTTCGATCATAAGCTAGGGAGCTCCTGTCGCGAATGCTAGATCGTTTCGAAGCTGCGTGTCAGGGTGTGATGCGCGCGAGCACGGCCCCAGGTCGCCTGCGCCAACACTACTTCTATCGTGCAGTCGGCCAGGCGGGAGCGCTGGTTGCGGGCTGGTGGAAGCTACCGCAACATTTGACCAGTGCGAGCGTTCAAACGGGTGGCGGCAATGCAACGGGCTTTGTACTTTCTGCTTAACCCAACAGGAGGCAAGGGCGCGTGCTCGAGCCCCGGGCTTTCTGTTCTTCTGATCTTCATACTCATCCCTTCATTCTTGCTCACGACCGCAGTGTGCGGTCTTATCTATCTTTCCATAAGATGCTTCAGGCGCGGACAGATTGCTTACAGTGTGGTGGCGCTGATTGCCGCGCTTGTTCCGTTCCTGTTGTTCGCAACTAGGCTCGTCCAGGCCAGCGCCGCGGACCGCGAACACGCCAATTGCTTAGCTGGTCTCGCCAAGAGGGGTCCCGTGGCCGACTACCCAAATATCCTCGTCTCGCGGAACGGTCTTTTGCTACACGATTCTGCTGCCCGTTTGATGCTAGTTGCGGGCTTTCGAGAGGTAGACCTCATCGGCTCCGTTCCATATGGCGGGAACGAGCCCTATACGGAGACGATGACCCTCACGCCAATCGGGGACTGCCGGGAGAAACTGGAAGCCTGGGTGGGCAAGAGGAGCCGGCATGTCTGACTTCTTCATGTCGGGCCTAAGACAATGTGTCAACTCTATCAAAGGAGACCCTAACAGCATTCTAGAGAAGAATTCGGTTGTTATCTTGCTGCGAGGGCGGGCTACGACACTTTCGCGGGCTACTGAGGGACGGTGGGATGCGTATACCATCTGCAAAGGCGGTAACTCCCGCGAGCTACGCATCAAGGACGGAAGAGGGGATATTCTGGTCGACTATGTTGAGGACCCAGTTGCCCAGCGACCAATCTTCCCACTGCTCGTCTCGTGGATAGGATTCGAGATGACCCGACCCACGGTCACGTACCTTTCGGACGCGGAGTTTGTGCTGCGGAATCTCAAGACTGGTCAGCCTTGATGGCTCTTGGACTTTCCGAAATTGGCACTTTCCACCTTTCCCAGCGACGGGTGGGTCTGCTCTGCCTCTGAAGCGGACCATGGCGGCGCGGAGGACTATTGCCAGGCCCTAACCGGCCCAGCTGGGAGCGGCTGATATCCACGGTGGCCGAGCTGACCGGCGACAAGGAGTTCTCCGCGGGCACCATGGTGCGCGCGATCTAGTCGCCGACCCCACCATCATGATGGGCAAGCCATGGTGGAAGGGGCCGGAATCGAACCGGCACCGTCGCGGTTAAGGGCCGCGGGCACTGCCACTGTGCTACCCTTCCACAGCGATGTGGACTGACAATAATGGCAAGAGCGGGGACGAGGGCCACCGAGAAGCGACAGCTCGCGTCAGTCACCCGCCGTGGCCCGTGGCGGTCGATCGAAGGGCAGGTTGCTGGTGACGATGGTCGAGCCACGCTCGTAGCGTTGGGAGAACACCTCGAACAGCAGCTCGGCTCCGGTTTGCGACAGCGGCACGTAGCCGAGCTCATCGACGATCAGCAGCTTGTAGGCGGCGAGCTGGCGCTGCAGGCGCAAGAGCCGCTTCTCGTCGCGCGCCTCCATCAGCTCGTGGACAATGGCGGCTGCAGCCGTGAAGCCGACCGACAGGCCCTTCTGGCAGGCGGCGAGCCCCAGCCCCAGTGCAATATGGCTCTTGCCCGTGCCGGAGTTACCGAGCGCGATGACGTTCTCGTACCGCTCGATGTACTCGCAGCGGGTGAGCTCCATCACCAGCGCCTTGTTCAGGGATGGCAGAGCCGCGAAGTCGAAGCTGTCCAGGCTCTTCACGGTCGGGAACTTGGCAGCCTTGATGCGCCGTTCCACCATGCGCCGATCGCGATCGATCAGTTCCTGCTCGGCCAACCGCAGCAGGAAACGAGCATAGTCGACGCCCTCGGCGGCGCACTGGCGCGCCACCTTGTCGTACTCGCGCAGGAAGGTCGGCAGCCGTGGCGCCTTGAGATGGTGGGCCAGCAAGACCTGTGGCGTGTCGCTCATGATCCCGCTCCCGCCAGCAGAGCCATGTAGGAGCGCGCCGAGGTCGTGGCCACCGTCGCCCTGGGTAGATAGGGATAGATGGTCATGTCGAGCCGCGGCGGGCGCCGCTCGATGCGGCACAGCACCAGGTGCTTGACGGCATCGAAGCCGATGGTGCCGCGCGCGATGGCATCGCCGACGGCTGCGGTGACCTCCTCGGTTCGGAACGCCTCCATCAGCCGCAGCACCTGGACGTACTCGCGCTTGCCCGCCTTGCCCATGCGCGCTTCGAGCAGCCGGCGCAGGGTGGCGAACGCCTCCGGCAGCTGCCACCCGGCCAGAGGCGCCGCCTGGTCCAGGGCGTTGATCTTCTGCTCGATCAGCGCCAGATAGTGCAGCGGGTCGAACACGAAGTCCTCGCGCTCGTAGGAGCGCCGGTGCCGCGCGATGATCTCCGTGCCGCACGCGATCACCACCTCGTCGACGTAGCCGCGCACCATCACCTCGCGGTGGCCGAAGCTCGTCGGCACCGAGTAGTCGTTGCGCCGGTAGCGCACCAGCGCCAGCGAGGAGACGGTGGCGGGCACCTTCTCGCAGGCGTCGTAGGCTGGCGGCAGCGGGTTGCGCAGGGCCGCCAGGTCCCGCTCGAGCCGCTCGCCTATGGTCTCGGAGTGAGCTCGGAGCCGATCGCTCAACCGGCGCCGGCAGCACGCCTCCAGATGGGCGTTCAACGCTGCGAAGCTGTCGAAGACCGGGATCGGCACCAGGAAGTTGCGCCGCGCATAGCCGACCAGGCCTTCGACCTTGCCCTTGTCGTTGCCCTTGCCCGGCCGGCCGAACCGGTCCTCGAACAGGTAGTGCGATTGCAGCTCGCTGAACACCTGCGTGCGCTGCCGCACCCCGTCGCCCAGAATCCGGGCGACCGCGATCCTGGTGTTGTCGTAGAGGATCGATCTCGGCACACCGCCGAAGAAGATGAACGCCTTCACGTGCCCGTCGCAGAAGGCTTCCTTGCTCTCGGCCGGATACGCCGCCACGAAGCAGGCATCCGAATGCGGTAGGTCGAATGCAAAGAAGTGGATCTTGTGCTCCACCCCGCCGATGACACCGATCGCCTCGCCGAAGTCGACCTGGGCATGCCCCGGCGCATGCGCCAGCGGCACGAACATCTCCAGCGCCCGCTGCCGCCAGCCAGCGACGTAGTCCTTCACGACCGTGATGCCGCCCGTATAGCCATGCTCGTCCCTGAGCCGCTCGAAGATCCGCTTGGCCGTGTGCTGCTGCTTCTTCGGCCGGCGTTTGTCCTCGCCCAGGATACCGTCGACGATGGCGATGAACCCGCCCAGCTTCGGCCTCACCGGCGGCTTCGTGCGCCGGTAGCCCGGCGGCACAGAGAACCGCATCATCTTGGCGACCGTCCTCGGATCGATCCCGAACCGCTGTGCCGGCGCCCGCTCGCTCAGCCCCTCGACCTGAACCGCGTACCTAACCCGCGCGTAGAGCTCCACGTCCTTCATCCCCCGCCCTCTGCTGGGTTGCAGAAGGGAAATTGCCGAAGCCCCTGCGGCTAGGCACCCATAAGACGAGCCGGACGGTGTGGTGGGAACACGAGGTCGAGGCCGCCATGGAGGCGTTGGCCAGTCGCGGCAGGCGCCCTGAATAGGGGCTCGAGGCTCGTCGGGTAACACCGGCGGGCCTCACGTCTTTTGATTGGGAACCGGAGAGAGAAGGCAGTGGGGCGTCGCTGTATAAGCGTACACGCGCTGCCGCAACGCAGATTAAGCCCGCGCGCCCCCGTATCTTGCGAGTACGGAGCGCATGCTACAGTATACGTTCTTTCGTGGAAAGCAGGAGGGAGCGCCTAGGTCATAGACGCTCCACACCCGTGCGGCAGTTGGCGCTCTGTCCAGCCTCACCAAGCCGAGGGCACCCCTTTAAGCCCGCTGTAGGGACAGCTACAGCGCCGTCGGCTCGTGCCATTGCAGAGTGGGCATAGGGAGTGATTGTGGCCGCGTGAGGGGGCCGAAGTTGGATGGCTGAGACCCGTACGGGGCTCGGTTCACGACATGAGACGCGCCGGGCATCCCAGGCGTTGAACATCCGCAAATGTAGGTCGGCATTGGAGAATGTCGCGAGCACGCCGACGGTGCGGTAAATGACGGCGGCGTGCGGTGTTTTGGTGAGCGAGAGCTCGGCTCGGGACGTCGCGTGGTTGCGAATCTCAATAGAATGCCTACGTAAGAGATGCGCGTCATGCGGGCGCTGGTCCCGCTCTCCAGCGGAGCTGGCGCCCTCGAAGCGGTCCAGGGCCGCAGCGAAGACGGCCGCCGGTTAGCCGCGCGAATGCCGCCAACCGCCAGGTGCAGAACGGCTCGGGCGGCAACGCGCACCGGAACTATGAACGCTACCTTGCGCTTGCGCGAGATGCGTCGTTGAGTGGCGACGTCATCGAGGCAGAAAACTTCCAGCAGCATGCCGAGCATTATTTTAGCGTCATGAAGGAGAGGGCATAAGCGCCCGCGTTCTATCGGGGACCATCGACGTTGTGCAATCTGTACTCACTGAACAAGAAGCGGGACATGGTGGCGCGGTTCTTCCGCGTCTCACACAATCGTGCGGCCGCTTTTGCGTTCCCTGGGATATGGCGGCAGTACAAGGGGCCGGTGAAGAAGGACGGCCCGAACGTGGATATTGAGACCTACGCGTTCCTCACGACCACGCCGAACAAACTGGTCGGGACCATCAATCACGAGCGCATGCCGGTCTTGCTCACGCGCGAAGAAGAATTCGAGACGTGGCTACGCGGTTCCTCCGATGAAGCGTTTGCGCTTGCGCGGGAGTATCCGGCCGAAGCAATGCGCATCGTGCAGGAAGGGCTCGACAAAGAAGATTTGCTGCAGGCGGCCTAGCGGGAAGATTCGTGCAGGTTGGCGCTGCGGGCGTGGCAGCTACTGCAACGTAGGCGCTCACGCAGCAAGAGCGCGGGAAAAGCCTCGCCGTACTTCGCGATGAGATTGGCGGTGAAAAGAACGCGGCGGTGCTTGCACCGCCGGCATACCGCAACGAGTGCCATCTTGGCGCTTGCCAGCTCTCCGAGGGTTCGGCCGCTCTCGCGCATCTTCGGTTTCGTCTGCCGGTAGCTACTTGCGTGGTGGATAGCGCTCGAATGCAGGTAGCTCGTGTGCGCGCTCCATCCAATTAATGCGGTCGGCGATCTGGATGAGCGCTCGCGCAGGAACGGCTTCAGGATCGTCATAGGTGGCGCTCTGAATGTCGATGATGCCGGGGAGCATTTCCGTATTCGTGTAGAAAAGGCCCGTGCCACATTGGGGGCAGAAATGCCGTCGGCCATGCTTCGAGGACTCGTAGATCTTGGGCGCTCCCTTGGTCACCTTGACTGCGTCCAGCCGGTACATGGTCCAGCCGACCATCGGCGCGCCGGCGTGGCGCCGACAATCTGTGCAATGACACAGCGCGTGGGTGAGCGCCTCGCCCTCCGCCTCGTAGCGGATCGCGCCACAATGACAGCCGCCTGTGATGTCCATACGGGCTCCTCTCGCATGCTTGCGCTTATCCTATGCCAGTCAGGTGGTCGCCGCCCACAAACGCTGGGATCTGAAGCGGGGTACGAGGCATCCGCAGATGCTTGCGGGCGGCGTTCGGAGGGTGTAGCAAAGAAAGAACAAAGAGGGAACACAGAATTCGGAGGCGGCTGTGGAAGGTCAAATCCACCTGCCCGACACCCTTGAGGAGTTGCGCGCGCTGGAGCGCCAGGCCGAACGTGAATGGTGGTGGCTGCACGGGGCGCTCAATGCCGTGGCCCAGATGCTGGCAGAACGGGCGGGCGGCAGTCCCGTGAGCTTTCGGGAGATGCAGGAGCAGGCGCGCGAGGTGGACCGGCGGCGCGTAGAGATCGCGGTGCGGATTGCGCAGCTGCAGGGGAGTTGTTGAGGACGGAGCAGTGGCACCAGCAAGCGTTACGCCTGCAATCAAAGGCGGCCGCTGTGCCCTCTACTCCCTATCACTTCTGAAGGGCCAAATTCCTCCACTTTCACCCAAAAAATTCTCTAGTCGGTCCCGGTGCGCTCCTTGCGGCCCGCCCGCGCCTCCTTCTCCGCCTCGTTCCACCGGGGGAGGAACTCTTGCGTTGCGTGTCTGTTCCGTCGCTCCATGTCGCGCACGTACGCAATGTGTTCGGGGTCCTCGTGCCGATCTGCGAAGGAGCGCGGCTCGCATCCGTCCTGGAACAGGCGCAAGTGGTTGGGGCGCTCGTGGTTGCGCGCATCGCTTGGAGTGAGGATCGAGTGGCCAGTGTTGGGTTGGCTACCGGAATCGTCGTCCTTGATCTGGGAGTTATCACCCAGATCGTTTAGGTCGGCATCACCGTCGACGACCAAGCCTTTAGCGAGGTCCTCCACGCGCGAGACCCGCAGTCCAAGGTGCCGCTCGGGGTCGGTGACGGGCAGCTCTTCTCGAGCTTTTTGCTTGCGATACTCGGCGACATCTTCCCGTGTGAGGAGATCGCCGTGCTTGCGCTTGAAGGTGCCGAAGAGCTCAAGCGCCCTGCGCCACCAGACGCGCTTGCCGTCCGCGCCTCGTTCATAGGCTTGGGGAGGCGCAACGCCCAAGAGGCGTGCAAGCTTGCCTTCGTGCTCGTGCTTCTTCACCTGCATAGTTCCGATTACAGACGCACGCACAATCGAACAACGCGAAACACAGATCGGTGCCTATATGCAGCGGTCATATAGATAACTCAAGAATTGTTTGATTTGGCTCGGCAACTCAGGGGGTCGTCCTGGTCGCGAAGTTTTCGCGGCCGTGGGGCTCTTGCCCGACGCCCCTGACTGGCCGCCGCGCCGGTACTGGGACGGCCATCAAAGAAATGGGGTAAGGTGGTTGGGAGCAGGGAAACGTCGAGGGGCGCCATGCGAAGGGCGAGCGCGGTCGTGGGAAGTGCTCTATTCTTCGTCGTCGCGCCGTTCTTGGCTGCGGGGATCGTTCCGTGGTGGATCACGCGCTGGGGATTTCGACCTGCCTTCCTCGACCTTGAACTGATGCGCGTGATTGGCGTCGTTCTCATCGTGGCTGGCGTGCCCGGTATTGTGGATTCTTTCGCGCGGTTTGCATTGCAGGGTTTGGGGACGCCGGCGCCGGTCGCGCCACCCCAAAGGCTTGTGGTGACGGGTCTCTACCGCTACGTGCGAAATCCGATGTACGTCTCCGTTGTCGCCATCATTCTTGGCCAGGCGCTACTGTTCGGCGATTGGCGTCTGATACTCTACGGCGCGCTATTCTGGCTGGCCTCTCACGTCTTCGTCGTCGTTTACGAAGAGCCCACACTGGAGCGCTCATTCGGAACAGAGTACGCGGCCTTTCGCGCGAACGTCCCGCGTTGGATTCCGCGACTGTCCCCGTGGCGGGTTGCGTCGCAGAGGAGGACTGACTGATGTTGCGGAAGCGGAAGGAGCGGAAACGCAAGAGTATCGCGGAGACATTGATTGAGGACATTCAGGGCTCGCCGGCAGACAAGCTCGCCATGTTCCAAAAGATGAAAGCTGCTGGTGGATTTGCGAACGCGGACCCGGCGGAGCTGAAAGCGACGGAAGACATGCTGCGGACGTTCGCGGCGGCAGAGAGGGATAGGAGGTAGCACGTGAGCGACGACGACACTGTGCCCGCGACGGCCAGTGAAGTGGCCTCTGCGCTCAAGGACGGTGACATCGACGCTCTCGTAGAACTAGCGAAGATGCTGCAGGAAAAAACGGGCGACACTGAATTCGTCGAGTCGATGCTTGTTCTTATTTTCGAGCTCTTGCCGGAGGGCGCTCGGGCGCAAATTCTCGCTGAGGGTGCCAAGTCTCGAACGAACATCGTTGATCTGTTCACGCGCAAGCCGCGCGAGGAATGACAGGCTGGGATAGCGGTAGGGGGAGCGTGGAATGACCGGTCGTAGTGGACGTCACGCGTGCGGGATTGCCGTCCTGCTTGTCGTTCTGATCGCGAGCCCTGAGCGAGCACAAGCGTGGTGCATATGGGGGTTCGGGCAGTGCGCGCCCTCTCTCGTCGGCGAGTACGCGCTCGATGGCAATCCCATTGCGAAGCTCACCATTACGCCAGACAAGATAACGTCCACGGTCGGGCCGGTACCGCTTACGGCGGACTACGTGGTCAAATCAGTTGAGGGAAAGAACGTCAGGATCGAGGTGGGGCTGCCGGACCCGAAGGTGACGCTGGATGTCCAGGTTGAGAAAGACTTCATCAGGATCGGGACCAAGCATCTCATCGCTGGTGTCTGGAAGAAGGCCAAGCCGTAACGGCCGCGAGAGGAAGCGGGCTCTTCGGTACGCACACTAACGCAGTACGAACGCACACACTCCGAAGAGCCCGCTGATTTCGACTGAACGCCTACGCGGGGACTTGGCGCTCGTGTCTGGTGTAAGAACGCTACGCCCAAGGCGTGGTTGCGGCTGCCGTTGAGGTTGCTGTGGATAACAACGTAAGTGTTTGAGACCATTTCAGGATGACGCCAGCCGAGTATATGAATGGGATCGTCGTGCCCACGCCGCGGGGGCTCCGCGACAACCACAGGTCGCGGCGCCACACGTATCTCGCGTGCATCGCCGTGTTCCACGTGAAGGATCATTTGCGGAAGGGCGCTTAGTGCGTCGATGCAACGGCCCGGCACTGATTCGGCGACATGCGCCTATTGCGCAAGCTTGGCCGCGGCGCGCCTTGCTAAGCTGGGCCGGAGATGGGCATGGGGGAGATGATGAATACCACGGCGAAGGTTCTGCTGGCGGCAGCTGGAGTTCTGGCGGTGTGCGGATATGCGCTCGGACAAGACGCGGAGGCGACATTCAAGAAAAGGGGCACATCGATCGCGGGGCAGAAGCGGGACTCGGTGCAGTGCTGGAGAATCGCCGGAAAGACCAAGCTCACCGAGGAGCAGGCTACGCAGAACCTCGTCACTGGTTATCTCATCGGCGGGGTGATCGGTGTTCTGCTGGTTCAATCCAGCAATGAGGAGGGGAACAAGGACCCCAAGAGTGCCTTCCGACGCCAGGTGCACGATGAGTGCATGACTAAGCGCGGCTATGAGATGGTGAATTGAGCCACGCCGATCCACAGTTAGGTCCGGAAGCGGACGTGGACGGTGTGGCGCTTTCGAGCGCCCGAGCTGCAGAAGCTACCCGCCGGACCGACTTTTCCGAGTCGCCGTCGAGCTGCTTGATTGGGTCTTGCGACCGGGACATCGGTTCCGTCATGATGCCGCATGAAGATCTTCAGCGGAGGCCAGACCGGCGTCGACCGTGCCGCTCTGGATGTAGCAATAGAACGCGGCCTGCCATGGGGCGGCTGGTGTCCAAAGGGGGGCTGGGCCGAAGACTTTCCTGTCGCGCCAGGTCTGTTGTCGAAGTATCGTCACCTCAGGGAGACACCGCTCGCGCATCCGCGTCAGAGAACGGAATGGAACGTGCGCGACTGCGATGCGGCGCTGATCATTACCGATAGCTCGGGTGTCGCTATTTCCATTGGAACGAAGCGTGGGCTGCAGTGGGCTCAGCAGCACGGTAAGCCGCACCTCATCATCGATGCGAGCGAGGCGGATGCGGCTGTGCGCGCTGGGGTGTGGGTCCAGGTAGAGCAGCAAAGATTCGGCACTGATATGACGCTCTCGATCGGAGGCCCGCGCGAGAGCGAGGCGCCGGGAATCTACGCGCGAGCGTGCCTATTGATTGCTGCGATGCTGGACCATTGCTTCGAGCCGCATCGGCAGGCTGCTGATCGAACACGATAACGGCATGTGTCAGTACTGTGGCGATTGTCGATGTGGACGTAGCGGATAGTCTTGCGGCGCACACCGCCGAGGCTCGAATTCACCTACGAGCGGGCCGTGCAGCGAGTTTCCCCCTTCGCCATCCGGAACCGTAGTAATCCCGCTGCATCCTACAAACTGCGGCAGGTCACATCACGTTGCGCGTCGGTGTGATGCGCGAGATCACGGAAAATGTCAGCCGGCGAACGCGCGGAAAGCTGCAACCGCGCTTATCGATCTGGTGAGCATTGACCGACCGCTTTTCCGCCGCACCGTCGCCACCAAGATTCCTTTGTACGGCTGCGAACCAACGAACGGGATAGGCGTTCGCAGTCGTGTAGGGGAAACCAAGACGAGAACCACGAACGATGACAGGCTTCTCCTACGGCGCGGCGACCGAGAGCGTTGCCGGCGGAGGAGGATCGTGAGCATTGAGCTTGGGGCGTAGCACGTTATGACGAGGTACGTTCACCATTCCAACCGGGAGACTCACGGATGGGCGAAGCGAGGAACGCACACAGCGCAGGCGCGACTTTGTTTACGTGGCCGATGCCTCCTGTCGGGGGCAATCCCCTAATTGCGGTCGTCACGGACATCAACGGCAAACTGCTCGAGGGCGTCGCCAGCGTGCAGAAGGATTGGGCCGAGTTTGTGCACCAACGCGTGCAAGAAGACATTGCAGCGTCGCGACGGCTGATGAACTGTCAGTCACTTGCCGACATGCAGCAAATCTATTCGCAGTATCTACAGACTGCTTTTCAACAATTTCGCAAAGAATCCGAACGGGCGCTTGAAAGCGGGAAATCGATGACAGACGCGGTCGTGCAGAGCATGGAGTCGAGAGACGGGGAAGCGATGCAACGGTCGCAGTATTAGGCACGTTGATCGTCGCGCGTAGCTGCTCAGGATTGTGAGCAACGTCGGTGCACGTATCCCCACGGAGAGCTGGCCGCTCCAGCGTGAGGCCGCTCGCGCCGGCGTCTACGCAGTTCTCAACGTGAACAAATTTCTTGGACCGCTCGTTACCGGAGCCGGTCACCGTTTGATGCCGCTCCCGCCACACCTTTGACACCGAGCAACCTTGTCTCCCTTCTTGAGTGTGCCTTTTCCTTCGCAGTTTTTGCACCTCTGTTTCTTTTGGCTCGTCTTCTTCTGCATGGGGTCATCCTCGGCGCGACACCTTCCATCGCGGGTCACGAATATCGGACGGACCCGCAACGAGGGGAGACGTGCTGGGCGTGCCGCAATCCGGAGCGAATCGGACGGTAGATGAAGCTGTTGGGGTTACCGCGCGCTAACGCAAGCGGAAAGAGCGGATCATGCCAGAAGATTACGATCGGCGAAAGTGCGCGGCCCTCGTCAAGGAGGCGCGAGAAATCACTGATCATCTGAAAGCTGAGACGGAAAGCATCAGAAGGCAGATCGCGAGCGTGCTCGAAGGCGGTGAGGATGAACCACTAGATGCACTGGAGGGGACGCGCGGCGCCAACATCTCTGAAAGGGAAGCGGGCAGGTCGTTCTGGCAGTTTTGGCGCTAGCTCCTTCAGATTACGTTCGGTTCGGCTTCGACGACCGTACCGCTCGGATCGGCGACGACGCTGGAACCACCAAGATTGTCAGAGTGGACGTAGCGGATCGGGGTTGAGCTATTGGTCGTGGTCGCGGCGCGTGCGGTGCCGGCATGACTGGCGACCTGGGCAAACACGCGTCCGCCACCCCAATGCGCTTGCCGGTACTGTCGTGGCACGCGTGGGCCGATGCGATACCCAGCGAAACCCTGATCAATGGCTCAGCAGCCGAGTAGCCGAAATGTACTATACTCCCGTGACGAAAGGTCTTAACGGGAAAGGGGTCGTCGCATGGCTCGCGTTACGGTCGAAGACTGCGTCGACAAGGTGCCGAACAGGTTCGAGTTGGTGCTCCTGGCCGCACACCGGGCACGGGTGCTCGGCAAGGGATCACACATCACTGTCGATCCTGAAAACGACAAGGACCCGGTCATCGCTCTGCGCGAGATCGCTGAAAAGACAATCGCACCCGGCGACGTGCTTGAGGCGCTCATAGAATCGATCCAGCAGAATGTCGAGGTCGACGAACCAGAGTCGAGGGCGGTGCCGACATTGACAGAGGCAGACCGCCCAGTTCTTGGGCGCGACGACCGGTCGGTGGATGGGGTTGTCGACGAACCCACCGAAGATCAGCTTCTGAGGGCCATGTCGACATTGGTGCCGGCGGACCCGTCTAAGAATTCTGGGTGAACGCCGACATGCTGTTCTACGGCGCCAGTAGGCTTGATCGCGGCGTGAGGCGCTGGATCATTTCCAGAACGGTCTGTCTGCGCTAGTCGTGTAGCCGCCGCTCTTGGTATCGATGCGGATAGCGTCGTAGGGATAGAAGTCCTCGGCTTCGGGGACATTGCCTTGCGGATCGGTGATGACGCTGGAGCCGCCGAGGTTGTCGGTGTGGACGTAGCGAACCGTCGTCGAGCCGGTCGCTCCGCCGCCACCGGCAGAGGTGCTCGTCGGCGACCGACCCAGAGTTTGAGGTGGCGTCTTGGGATGCGCTGCTGCCTCGTCTTTCTCAATTTTCTCTCCGATTCAACTTCAACAAACAATATATCCGGAGCACTGGCACCGCGATATCGATTGCTTGTCCAGTCCAATAGAGGAGACCACTGATCTCTTCTCCATACCTATCCCCTTAGTTCCGACGAAATCGTGCGTAACATGAGGCCTGACAAGGAGTTGGGCCATGACGCAGCATAATCAAGACGATCTGTGGCGGGATTTCCCCAAGACGGCGACGGAGTTCGAGAAGCGGTTTGCGACCGAGGAGGACTGCCGGGCGTACTGGATCGAGGCCCGCTGGGGCGGCAAGCCGGCGTGCGCGCGTTGCAAGAGCACGCGGGTGTGGACGATCCGCGAGGGCACGACGTTCCAATGCGCCGACTGCCGCCATCAGACGAGCCTGACCTCGGGCACGCTGCTGGAGAAGACGCGCAAGCCCTTGAAGATGTGGTTCCGCGCCGTGTTCGAGATCTCGACTCGGCGCACGGGCATCTCGGCCAAGGACCTGGAGCGCATCATGGGCTTCGGCTCGTACAAGACGGCGTGGACCTGACTGCACAAGCTGCGGGCGGCGCTGGTGCGCCCCGATCGGGAGCCGCTCGGCCCTTGTATGGGGTTCTCGAAGTCAAGCACCTAATTCACAGCACACTCCGCTTTCTTTCCCTTGCGGATGGGTCGGGACGACGATGTCGAGGGGAGCCCGCGTATGGCGCACGAAGGATCGTGCTGCAGCCTTGTATTCGGCGGACCCGAAGGCCCCAACCATGATGCAGTGTTGCGCATCGCAGCGA
>Ga0070694_100000572_pt1 | contig 20397 bp, 15 predicted proteins | sample KBSK1251metaG_FD_65470 | JGI IMG/M metagenome (GOLD analysis project Ga0070694, IMG submission 65470) | Corn, switchgrass and miscanthus rhizosphere microbial communities from Kellogg Biological Station, Michigan, USA - KBS K1-25-1 metaG | ecosystem: Host-associated > Plants > Roots >... | reverse complement strand
TGCCCTGCGCGAAGCCGGGCTTGATCGTTCCGCCGTACACCATCAGCGACGGACGATTGAGCCGCAGCATCGCCATCACCGAGCCCGGCATGTTCTTGTCGCAGCCGGGGATGGTGACGACCGCGTCGTACCACTGGGCGCCGACCACCGTCTCGATCGAATCGGCGATGAGATCGCGCGACGGCAGCGAATAACTCATCCCCTCGGTCCCCATCGAGATGCCGTCGCTGACGCCGATGGTGTTGAACCGCAGGCCGACGAGACCCGCCGCCTGCACGCCTTCCTTGACGTGCGCCGCGAGCGTGTCGAGATGCATGTTGCAGGTGTTGCCTTCCCACCACATGCTGCAGATGCCGACTTGCGGCTTCTGCAGATCGGCCGGCGTCAGGCCGGTGCCGTAGAGCATCGCCTGCGATGCGCCCTGGCTCCGTGGCTGTGTAATCCGCGAGCTGTACTTATTCGCTGCCACCTGTTCCTGCCTGCTGCGGGTCCGAAAGGACCCGGCCTACCCTGCTGCCCGCTGCCCGCTGCCCGCTGCCAGCTGACTACACCGTCACCGGCGCCGGAATGTTCACCGGATCCAGGAACGGCATCATCGCCCGCAGCCGCCCGCCGACGACCTCGACCGGGTGCTTGGCTTCCTCCGCGCGCAGCCGCTTGAAGTTCGGCAGCCCCGCCTCGTACTCGGCCATCCACTCGTTGGCGAACTTGCCGCTCTGGATGTCCTTCAAAATCTGCTGCATCGTCTTCTTCGTCTCGTCGGTGACGATCTTCGGGCCCGCGGTGTAGTCGCCCCACTCGGCCGTGTCGCTGACCGAGTAGCGCATGTACGCCAGGCCGCCGCGATAGAAGAGATCGACGATCAACTTCAGCTCGTGCATGCACTCGAAGTAGGCAATCTCGGGCTGATAGCCGGCATTCACCAGCGTCTCGAAGCCTGCCTTCATCAGCGCGCTGACGCCGCCGCACAGCACCGTCTGCTCGCCGAACAGGTCCGTCTCGGTCTCCTCCGCGAACGTCGTCTCGATGATGCCGGCGCGAGCGCAGCCGATGCCGCGGCCGTACGACAGCGCCAGCGCCTTCGCGTTCCCGGTGAAGTCCTGGTGCACCGCGAGCAGGCCAGGCACGCCGCCGCCCTCCGGGAAGATTTCGCGAACGCGATGCCCGGGCGCCTTCGGCGCAATCATCGTGACGTCGACGTCCTTCGGGGGCACGACGAACCCGAAGCGGATGCTGAGGCCGTGGCCGAACATCAGCGTCTTCCCTGTCGTCAGGTGCTGCTTGATGTCGGCGTTGTAGACCTCCTTCTGCTTCTGATCCGGAATCAGGAGCATGACCACGTCGCCCCACGCGGCCGCCTCGGGGACGGTCATCACGCGAAGGCCGGCGTTCCTGGCCTTCTGGACCGACTGGCTCGTGGCGGGAAGCCCGACGACGACGTCCACGCCGCTGTCCTTGAGGTTGAGCGCGTGCGCGTGGCCCTGGGACCCGTAGCCGATGATCGCGACCTTCTTCCTCTGAATCAGGCCGAGATCCGCATCCTTGTCGTAGTACATCGTCGCCATGAAATGCTCCTGGTCAGGCCGACCTGAAGGTCGGCCTCTACGTTCGATTTATGGTCGGCCTCTACGTTCGGTTTAACGTCGGCCTCGACGCTCGGTTTAAGGTCGGCCTCGACGTTCGATTTCAGATTGTCGAGCCCTTAAGAATAGCGGATTACCCGGCGGCGGAGAGCGCCGTGTCGCCACGCCGCATCGCGACCTGGCCGCTGCGGACCATCTCGATGATGCCGAGCGGCTCGAGCCGCGCGATCACCGCATCGACGTGCGGCGGCTCGCCGGTAATCTCCAGCGTCATCGTCTGCTCGCCGGTGTCGACGATGTGAGCGCGCGTTTCGTCGACCACACGCAGCAGCGCGGCGCGATCGTGGCCGGCGACCGCGACCTTCACGAGCGCAAGGTCGCGCGTGACGGCTGGCACGGCGCCAAGGTCCTCGACCTGCAGCACGTTGACGAGCTTGTAGAGGTACGCGGTCACCCGCTCCGCGCTCGCCTGATCGCTGTCGATGACGATCGTCATGCGCGAAATGCCAGGCTCGGCGGTGTGGCCGACGCTGAGCGATTCGATGTTGAAGACGCGGCGGCGGAACAGCGAGGCGACGCGGTTCAGGACACCGGGCTTGTCTTCGACGAGGACAACGAGAGTGTGCTGCATGTCAAATGGGATCGTCCGCCGTCTCGACGAGCACCGACGGCTCGGGACGACGAATCATGGCGTCGAGATCGGCGCCCGCGGGCACCATCGGGTAGACGCTGTCTTCCTGCTCCACGCGGAAATCGATGAGCACCGTGCCTTCGGCGCTGCGCGCGCGCTGGACGATGTCTTCGAGGGCCGGCCGGTTGTCGACGCGCAGGCCGAGCAGGCCGTGCGCTTCCGCAATCTTCACGAAGTCGGGGCTCTTCAGCGGCGTCGCGGCGTACCGCCGTTCGTAGAAGAACTCCTGCCACTGCCGCACCATCCCGAGGTACCCGTTGTTGATGATGGCGACGTGCACCTTCACACCTTCCTGCGCGGCGGTGCTCAGCTCGGCCTGCGTCATCTGGAAGCCGCCGTCGCCGACAATCGCCCAGACCTCGGATTCGGGCTTGGCCATCTTGGCGCCAATCGCCGCCGGCAGGCCGAATCCCATCGTGCCGAGCCCTCCCGACGTGATGAGCGTGCGCGGGTCGTTGTGGCGGTAGTACTGCGCCTCCCACATCTGATGCTGGCCGACGTCGGTTGCGATGATCGCGGTGCCGCTCGTCAGGCGCCAGATGTCGTTGATGACGTGCGCGGCGTACAGGTGCCCGTTGTCGGGCAGCCGCTGGATGTCGCGCACGGCCGTGTCGCCTTTCATCGACGCGATGTACTTCAGCCACGGCCCGTGGCTCGTCGGCTCGAGCATGTCGAGCATCTCGCGCAGCGTCTCGCGCAGGTCGGCGACGATGGCCGCGTCGGCCCGGACGTTCTTGTTGATCTCGGACGGGTCGATGTCGATGTGGATCTTCTTCGCGTGCGGCGCGTAGGTCTTCAGGTTGCCCGTGACCCGATCGTCGAACCGCATGCCGAGGGCGAGCAGCAGGTCCGCCTCCTGGATGGCGTGGTTCACCCACGCTTCGCCGTGCATCCCCATCATGCCGATGCTCAGCTGATGGTTCGCCGGGAAGCCGCCGATGCCGAGCAGCGTCACGGTCACCGGCGCGTCGATCATCTCCGCGAACGCGCGGAGCTCCTTCATCGCGTTGCTCTGGATGACGCCCTGGCCGGCGAGGATCAGCGGCTTGCGCGAGGCCTTGATCAACTCCACGGCCTTGGTCATCGCCGACTTGGACGGGTTCCGGTGCGCCTGGTAGCCGCGCATCTTCACGGGCGCGGCGTTCCACGTCCAGTCGGTCGACGCCTGCTGCGCGTCTTTCGTGATGTCGACGAGCACCGGGCCCGGCCGTCCCGACTTCGCCAGGTAAAAGGCTTCCTTGATGGTCGGCATGATCTCGTCCACGCGCGTCACGAGATAGCTGTGCTTCGTGATGGGCAGCGTGATGCCGCTGATGTCCGTCTCCTGGAACGCGTCGTAGCCAATCAGCTTGGTCGGCACCTGGCCGGTGATGCAGACCATCGGCGAGGAATCCATCTGGGCGGTGGCGATGCCGGTGACGAGATTGGTGGCTCCGGGCCCCGAAGTCGCAATCGCGACCCCGACCTCCCCGCTGGCGCGGGCGTAGCCGTCGGCCATGTGGGTCGCCCCCTGCTCGTGCCGGACCAGAACGTGACGAACCGGGTAATCGAGCATCGCGTCGTACGCGGGGAGAATCGCCCCGCCGGGGTAGCCGAAGACAATACGAACCCCTTCGTGTACAAGGCATTCCCAGATGATCTGCGCGCCGGTCCGTTGCATTCGGGCTGACTCCTGCCTGCCAGTGTGCCCCGTATGAATCACATCAGTCAAATTGATAGTTATTCCGACACGATAACGGGAGCTAATCAACCGCCCAGCTGCGGGGCTCTTGGTCCAATCCTTGAACTAGCTACAGTCACAAGGGGTGCATCGATGAGAAGTCACTGGATCATCGCGGCGCTGCTGAGCTCTGCGCTTGCCGCGGGGTGCAACGGCCGCAACAACGAGAATTCACAGAATCCCGAGCAGAACCAGGCAGCGGCGCCGGCGAATGCGCCAGCAGCGACGGACCAGACCGTAGCGCCCGCTCCCCCGGTTCAGACGCAGCAGCCGTACTCGGCTGCGGACAACCCGGCTGTTCGAACGCAGCCGCAGACTACAGCACCGCGCGCGACTACAGGGCAACGCGACGTTCCGCGTGGCAGCACCCCGTCACGGACGGAGTCCGCTCCGCGGGCCAATTCCAGCTACAGCAACTCGGAGGCACCCGGCGTTGGCCTGCCGCCGCGCGAGAACAACCGCGCCGCCGCGGCGCCCGCGCCGCGTCTGCCGGAGTTCCGCGAGGTGACGATCCCGGCGGGCACCGCGCTGCCGCTCCAGATGACGTCGACCCTCTCGTCGGAGTCGGCCCAGGTTGAGGCGCCTGTCAGCGCGCGGCTGCGCAACGCCATCACGATCAACGGCGACACCGCCATTCCCGCGGGCTCGGTGCTGCGTGGCACGGTGACCGACGTCGAGCGCTCGGGCCGCGTGCAGGGACGCGCGCACCTGTCGTTCGCGTTCAACGAGGTCAGCATGAATGGCGGCCGCGAGGATCTGAAGACGAATCCGCTCACCTTCGAGGCCGAAGCGACCAAGGGTGAGGACGCGACGAAGGTCGGCGCCGGCGCGGTTGGCGGCGCCATCCTCGGCGGCATCCTCGGCGGCAAGAAGGGCGCCGCGAAGGGCGCGGCCGGCGGCGCAGCGGCCGGCACCGGTGTGGTGCTCGCCACGCGCGGCAAGGAAGTGACCGTGACCGAGGGAACCGACGTCACCGCCACGCTCGCGCAGCCCATGACGGTTCGCGTGCGGATTCGGTAACGCTCGCTCCAAATTCCCAACTTCCAACTTCCAACTCCCAAGGCCGTCTTGGGAGTTGGTTTTTGGGAGTTGGGAGTTATCCAGCAGGCTTATCGGCCGCGTCGGGCCCTACCGCGGCCTCGGCAGCCTGAAAGCCGATTTTCGAATGCGTGCCGTCGCAGAACGGCTTGTTGGTCGATCCGCCGCAGCGGCACAAGGCAATCGGCAGCCGCTCGAACGTATATTCCCGCCCTTCCCAGTCCACCACCTTCACCTCGCCGTCGCTCTCGACGCGGTACGGTCCGTTCTTCCGCACGTGAATCGTTGTCGGCATCGCGCTATCCCATCTTCTGCATCGCGGACAGGAAGTCCGCGTTGCTCCTGGTCTTCCCCATCTTATCGAGCAGCAGCTCCATTGCCTCGGTCGGCGACAGCGGGTTGAGGACCTTCCGCAGCACCCACACGCGGTTGAGGTCTTCCTTCGGCAACAGCAGTTCCTCCTTGCGCGTGCCGCTCTTGGTGATGTCGATCGACGGGAACACGCGCTTGTCGGTCAGCTTGCGGTCGAGGTGGATCTCCATGTTGCCGGTCCCCTTGAACTCCTCGAAGATGACGTCGTCCATGCGGGAGCCGGTGTCGATGAGCGCGGTGGCCATGATGGTCAGCGAACCGCCCTCCTCGATGTTGCGCGCCGCGCCGAAGAAGCGCTTCGGCTTCTGGAGCGCGTTCGAATCGAGACCGCCGGACAGCACTTTTCCCGACGGCGGGATCACGGTGTTGTAGGCCCGCGCGAGCCGGGTGACCGAATCGAGCAGGATGACGACGTCCTTCTTGTGCTCGACGAGCCGCTTGGCCTTCTCGATCACCATCTCGGCGACCTGCACGTGACGCTGCGCCGGTTCGTCGAAGGTGGATGAAATCACCTCGCCCTTGACCGAGCGCTGCATGTCGGTCACTTCCTCCGGGCGCTCGTCGATCAGCAGGACGATGAGAAACACCTCGGGGTGATTGGTCGTGATCGACTGCGCGATGTTCTGGAGGAGCATCGTCTTGCCGGTGCGAGGCGGCGCGACGATCAGCCCGCGCTGGCCCTTGCCGATGGGGGTCAGCAGATCCATGACACGCGCGGAGAGATTCTCGGCGGCGGTTTCCAGCTTGATGGCCGTCTGCGGGTAGAGCGGCGTCAGGTTCTCGAAGAACAGCTTCTCGCGCGCCTGGTCGGGTGCCTCGAAGTTGACCGCTTCGACCTTGATGAGCGCGAAGTAGCGCTCGCCTTCCTTCGGCGGGCGAATCTGGCCCGACACGGTGTCGCCGGTGTGCAGGTCGAACTTCCGAATCTGCGACGGCGATACGTAGATGTCGTCCGGCCCCGGCAGGTAGTTGTAGTCGGGCGCGCGCAGGAAGCCGAAGCCGTCCGGCAGCACCTCCAGCACGCCCTCCGAGAAGATGAACCCGCTCTGCTCCGCCTGCGCCTTGAGGATCTGGAAGATCAGGTCCTGCTTCCGCATCCCGGTTGCGTCGGCGACGTTCAGGTCCTTGCCGATCTGCGTGAGCTTCTGGATGCTCATGTCCTTCAGATCGTTGATGTTCAGGCTGGCACGCGGGGGCGCTGGCGCCGCGGGCTGTGGCGGAAGTGGTGGCGGCGGCGGTACGGTGCGCTCGGGATCGGGCGCTCGAGCGGAACGCTTGGAACCGGTTGGCATAGCGGAAGGCCTTACGTGTGGAGAAAAGGGGAACGTGCTTGCCTCGCCGAAGCGCGGAGCGCGGAGGCGGACGGGGGAAGCTTACAACGAATACGGGTTCCGGCCGATAGCCACGATGCTGCAGGCCTCGATCACATTCAACTTGCGGCGCCGCGCTTCGGCGATGAGCTGGTCGCTTTCCGCGCCCGGGTTGATCCAGATCTCGGCGATCTTCTTCTTCTCGAAGCCCTCGAGCAGCGTGATGCCGATCTCCGGCGGGACGTAGACGGTCGCCATGTCGATCGGGCCCGGAACGTCGGTGACCGACGGGTAGGTCGTCACACCCTCGACGGACGGCTCGTTCGGGTTGATCGGAATCACCGTATGACCTTCCTGCCGGAACGCGCGGAACGCCTTGTTCCCGAACTTCCGGCGATCGCTCGACGCCCCGATGACGGCCACCGTCTTCATCTGCTCGATTATCGCATCGCGCGGTCACGCGGCCCCATTCAGCGTCTCCTGTCGAGCCGAAAGCTGGACCGCGTCATACAATGACCGTCGGTGCAGCGCCGCGCGGTCATCACGCTCCTTCTTCTTTCCTCGCTGACATTCCTCTTCGGCCTCGGCACCCAGGCGATCACCGATTCGGACGAGGCTTTCTACGCGGAAGCCGCGCGCGAGATGGTCGAGGGCCGCGACTGGATCACGCCGCACTTCAACTACGAGGAGCGCTGGCAGAAGCCGATCCTCTACTACTGGTTTACCGCGGCTGCGTTTGCGGGAACCGCGCCGTCGGAATTCATGGCGCGCTTCGGCTCCGCGTTGTCGGGCATCGGCGTCGTGCTGCTCACGTGGGCCGCGGGGCGGCGGCTCACCGCGAACGAGCGTGGGGCCTGGATCGCTGGCGCGATCGCCGCCACGTGTTTCGGCTGCTTCATGATGGCGCGCGCGGCGCTGCCCGACTTGCCGCTGGCTTGCTTCATCACGGCCACCATCTGGTGTGCGATGCGCGCCGTCGACCTCGCCGAGCGCTCGCCCGCCGCCTGGGCGGCGCTCTCCGGCCTCGCGGCGGGCCTCGGCTTCCTCACGAAAGGGCCGGTCGCGCTCGTCGTTCCGGCGATTGTCCTGATTCCAATCTGGTGGCGGGAGCGCGGGCATCTCGTCATTCGCCCTTCGCACGCTGCGCTTGCCCTGCTGCTGTTCGCTATCGCGGGCCTCCCCTGGTACGCCGCGATGCTGGCGCGCCACGGCATGGCGTACCTGCAAAGCTTCTTCGTCGGCGACAACCTGGAGCGCTTCGCAACCACGCGCTACAACGACGCGCGAGCGGTCTGGTACTACGTGCCGATCCTCCTCGGCGGCCTCCTGCCGTGGACGATGTTCCTGCTGGTGTTGCCGTGGCGTCCGCTGCGCGCGATCGTCCGCGGCCGGCGCCGCCTGACGGACGAGGAGTGGCGGCTCCTGATCTGGACGGTCGTGCCGCTGCTGCTCTTCACCGCCTCGGTCGGCAAGCAGCCGCGGTACATCCTCCCGGTGCTGCCGCCCATCGCGATGATGCTCGGCGCCGGCATCGCGAACAGGATTGACGCGTCAAGCGATCGCGCCGCCTCACGCGAGTTGACGCTGGCGACGGCCATGACCGTGTGCCTGTTCGTGTCGATCGCCTTTTTGGTCTACCGCGCGCGCGTTCTGTTCATCGCCGCGCACCCCGCCGTGACCTGGGCCGGCATCATCCTCGTGTCGAGCGCGGCGATAGCGCTCGCGGCGACGGCCGCCGTTCGCGCGTGGAGGGTTGTGCCAGCCGTCATGGCGGCGTGCGCGGCGGTCCTCCTGCTGACGGTGGAATTCGGCGCCTTTGCCGGGAAACGGCCGGAGGCCGTCGAGGAGATCGCAGCCCTGGTTCATGCGAACCGCTTCGGGGGCGAGCCGATCGGCGAGTACGAGACCTTCGTGCGCAACCTGCCGTTCTACACGCGCATCCAGCAGCAGCCGATCGCCGATGACACCAGCGCGATCAATTTCCTGAAGTCGGATCAGCGCGTCTTCCTCGTACTGCACCAGGAAGACCTCGAACGGCTGAAGACGATCGGCAACGTTCCGCTGAAGACGATCGGCAAGGTCACCTACTGGAACACCGCCGGCGTCCGCCTGCGAACGCTCCTGGTGCCGCTCCCCGACGAGGACCTCGATACCGTCGTCCTGGTCTCGAATCGGTAGGGGCCGACCTTCAGGTCGGCCCAAGCATTCGGTAGGGGCCGACCTTCAGGTCGGCCCAAGCATCAATCGGTAGGGGCCGACCTTCAGGTCGGCCCAAGCGACAATCAGGGAAAAATCTTGTTGGGATTCAAGATGCCGTTCGGGTCGAACGCGGCCTTGACGCGCTTCATCAACGCAATCTCCTCCGCCGACAACTCGATTGAAAGGTACGGCGCTTTGGCGAACCCGATCCCGTGCTCGCCGCTGATCGATCCCTCGAGCTCCACGACCCGGGTGAAGAGGAAGCGCTCTGCCTGCTTCGCGCGCGCCGCCTCCCCGGCGTCGCCGGGACGCAGCAACAGGTTCACGTGGATGTTGCCGTCGCCGGCGTGGCCGAACGCCGCGACGCGCAGGCTATAGGTCCGCTTCAGTTCCGCGATGACGTCGAACAGCTCTGGCACGCGGCCGCGCGGCACCACGACGTCATGGTTGATCTTCACCAGGCCCGTCGCCTTGAGCGCCGCCGAGGTCTGGCGGCGAAGGGACCAGATCGTGTCGCGCTCAGCCTCGTTCCGTGCGCGTGAAATGTCCTTCGCGCCCACGCTCCGGCACGCCTCGACAACGGCATCGAGGTCCTCCTCGACGCCGCGCGCGGTGCCGTCGACCTCGACGATGAGCGCGGCCACGGTCCCCGGCGGGACGAGCCCGCCGCCAAGATTCTGCTCGATGGCCGCGAGCGAATCGCCGTCGATCAACTCCAGCGCCGCGGGCACGACGCGGCGGCGAATGAGCTCCGAGACCGCGTCCACCGCGCCGCGAATCCCGTCGAACGTCGCCAGCATCGTCGCGTTCGCACGCGGCTTGGGGACGAGCCGCAGCGTGATCTTCGTGATGATGGCGAGCGTTCCCTCCGACCCGACGAGCAGTTGCGTGAGGTCGTATCCGACAACGTTCTTGACGGCTTTCGAGCCGGTCTCGATCACCTCGCCCGTCGGCAGGACCGCCTCGAGCGCCAGGACGTAGCGCTTGGTCGTTCCGTACTTGAAGGCACGCGGCCCGCCGGCGCATTCGGCCACATTGCCGCCGATGGACGACTGGTTGAGGCTCGCCGGGTCTGGCGGATAGAAGAGACCGACCTTCTCGACCGCGCGCTGCAGGTCGGCGTTGATCACGTTCGGCTCGACGACCGCGAGAAGGTTCAGCTCGTCGATCTCCAGGATGCGGTTGAAGCGCTCCATCGACAGCAGCACGCCGCCGCACGTCGGCACCGCGCCGCCGGTGAAGCCGGTGCCAGCGCCGCGCACCACGAGCGGCACGCGCTCCGCGTTGCAGAGCCGCGTGATCGCCGCGACTTCCGCCGTGCTTGCGGGGATGACGACGATGTCGGGAGGATGGCCCTTGCCGAGGGCATCTACCCCGTAGGCCTGGAGCGAGACATCATCCGATCGGACGTGCTCGGTGCCGACGATGTCCCGCAGAATGGAAACGATGGGACTAGCTGATTGCAGCGACATTCACAGCCACGGGCCACAGAGGCACAGAGACACAGAGTAACGAATTTCTCTCTGTGTTTTCTCTGTGCCCTCTGCGTCTCTGTGGCTCGTATTTCTAGTGTGAGGCGGCGGCCTTCACGGGCTGGAGGCTCTCCGCAACCCGCAGGATCCTCGTGGCGCCCTCGCGCAGCTGATCCATCGAGGTCGCGTACGAGATGCGCAGGTACCCCGGCGCATCGAAGCCTTCACCCGGCGTCAACGCGACATGCTCCTGCTCGATCAGCTTCTGCGCGAAGTCCGAGGACGTTTTCACCTCGCCGCCGAGCAGCTCGGAGACGTCGGGGAACAGGTAGAACGCGCCGCGCGGCTTCACGCACTTGATCGCCGGGTTGGCGGTGAGCCAGCCGTGAATCGCGTCGCGGCGGCGCCGGTACTCGTCGAGCATCACCTTCACGCCCTCCTGCGGCCCGTTGAGCGCGACGACGCCGGCCTTCTGCACGATCGACGCGATGTTCGACGTCGTGTGCCCCATGATGACGTTGAACGCCGCGGTGAGATCCTTCGGCGCAATCGTCCACCCTGCGCGCCACCCCGTCATCGCGTACGTCTTCGACAGCGATCCGCAGATGACGGACCGATCGCGGTGCTTGTCGAACAGCAGCTTCGGCAGGTTGTGGTTGACCTCGTCGTAAATCAGGTGCTCGTAGCAGAGGTCGACGATGATCCAGATGCCCCGCGCCGCGGCCGCTTCAACGATCGGCGTCATGGCCGTCACATCCGTCAACGACCCGGTTGGATTGCACGGCGAGTTGATGATGATCGCCTTCGTCTTCGGCGTGATCGCCGCGATGATCTTCTCCGGGTGCACCGTGAAGCCGTCGTCGGGCTTGGTCTGCACGATGACGGGCGTCGCCTGGGCGATCTTGATCTGCTCCGGGATCGTCGGCCAGTACGGCGCGTGCGTGATCACCTCGTCGCCGGAGTTGAAGAGCGCGAGCGCCGTGTTGAAGAGCGCCTGCTTGCCGCCGTTGGTGAGCACCACCTCCGCAATCGTCACGTCGATGCCGTAGTCACGCTTGTACTGCGCGCAGACCGCCTCGCGGAACTCGGGAATCCCCATCGCGTTGGTGTAGCGCGAGAAGTTCGCGTCGATCGCCGCCTTCGCCGCGTCCTTGACGTGCTGCGGCGTCGGGAAGTCGGGCTCCCCCGCGCCGAAGTCGACGATCTGGTGACCGGCGCGCTTCAGGCGGTCGGCCTCGGCCGCCACCTTCATCGTTGCCGAACCGGTCACATTGGCGAGACGCTGTGCGAGTTGCATGCTTACGCTCCCACGGCGGAGTGCTTCCGCCGCATCCATTGCTCAACCGTCGACGGCACCAGCCCGCGCACCTCCCCGCCGAGGCTGAACACTTCCTTGATCAAACGCGAGCTGAGGTAGGTGTACTGCTCCGCGGGCATCATGAAGACCGTCTCGAGCGTCGGCTCGAGGTGGCGGTTCATCAACGCCATCTGGAACTCGTATTCGAAGTCCGACACCGCGCGCAGGCCGCGAATGAGCGCGCTCGCCCGGCGCCGCCGCGCGTACTCCACGAGCAGCCCGTCGAAGGTATCGACCTCGATGTTCGGGTATTCCTTGAAGACCTCGCGGATGATGGCGACGCGCTCGTCCGCGGAAAACAGCGGGTTCTTCTCGGCGTTGACCAGCACCGCGACGAGGATGCGCTCGAACAGGTGCGCGCTGCGCAGGATGATGTCGACGTGGCCGTTGGTGAGCGGATCGAACGACCCGGGAAAAATCGCGAGTCGACCTTGGGGCGGAACACCGGGCATCGGATTCTCCTGGCGGCCCGTAGAGGGCCGCCCTACACGACCGGGCGCGAATAAAACGTCAGCGTGCTGTCGCCGGACTTCACGTCCCGCACACGGTGCAAGGCCGGCGACTCCGCGGGCTCGCGCCGCGTCGCGCGCTCCAGCACGACGAGGCCGTCGCGTGCAAGGCGACCTGCCGCCGCGTCGAGTGCGGCGCTTGCGTTGTCGATGTCGTACGGCGGATCCAGCAGGATCAGATCGAATGCGTCGGCGGCCGGCGAGCCGTTCAGCGCGGCGATCACGTCCGCGCATTGGATAGTATAGCCTCCCTTCACGCCGCAGGCGTTCAGGTTCTCCTCGATCAACGCCACCGCGCGCCGGCTGTTCTCGATGAACGTCACGTGCGCAGCGCCGCGGCTCAACGCCTCGATGCCGGACGCGCCGGTGCCGGCAAATCCGTCCAGCACGCGCGCGCCGTCCACGCGCGGCGCAAGGATGTTGAACAGCGTTTCGCGCAGCTTGTCGGATGTTGGTCGAAGGCCCTCCCAGGTCGGTGCCTTCAGCCGGCGGCCCTTGAAACGTCCTGCGATGACCCGCATCGTGAGTTCTTCGTGGTTATCCCACTTCGATCAAACCGAACTGCTCCTGCCAGCGCTGCTGCACGAACTGCAGGAGCTCGCCCGACAGCCCGCCCTCCTCCACGAGCGTTCGCGCCTCGCGATGAGCGGCCTCCATGATGTCGCGGTCGCGCACGAGATCGCCTGTGCGCAGCTTCGGCAGGCCTGATTGCCGGGTGCCGAAGAAGTCGCCCGGCCCGCGCAGCTCGAGGTCGCGCTCCGCGATGGCAAAGCCGTCGGCGGTCGAGGCCATCGCCTTCAGCCGCTCGCGCGCGTCATCGGTCCAGGGCGCCTGGTACAGCAGGAAGCAGTGCGACTCCCACTCGCCGCGTCCGACGCGTCCGCGCAGCTGGTGGAGCTGCGAGAGGCCGAATCGCTCGGCGTGCTCGACGACCATGATCGACGCGTTCGGCACATCGACGCCGACTTCGACGACGGTCGTCGACACGAGGATGTGCACCTGCCCGGCGACGAAGGCGTGCATGACCTTGTCTTTCACGTCCTGCTTCATGCGCCCGTGCAGGAGCGCGACGCGATAGGCCGGGAAGATCTCGGTCTGGAGATGGTCGGCCATCTCGGTCGCGGACTTGAGGTCGATCTTCTCCGACCCTTCGACGAGCGGGTAGATGATGTACGCCTGGCGGCCGGCATCCAGCTGCTCGCGAATGACCTGGTAGATCTCGTCGCGCCGCGATTCCGGTTTGACCCACGTCCGCACCGGCTTCCGTCCGGGCGGCAGGTCGGGGATCTTCGACACGTCGAGCTCGCTGTAGTCGGTCAGCGCGAGCGTTCGCGGGATCGGCGTCGCCGTCATCAGCAGCACGTCGGGCTTCAGCCCTTTCGCCCGCAACGCCGCCCGCTGCGCGACGCCGAAGCGGTGCTGCTCGTCGATCACGACCAGCCCGAGCTTGTGGAACGCGATCGACTCCTGCACCAGCGCATGCGTCCCGACGATCAGGTTGGTCGTCCCGCGCTCGATGTGCGCGTGCAGCGTGTGCTTCTTCAGCCCCGGCGTGCTGCCCGTGAGGATGTCCACGCGGAAGCGCGACTGCGACAGCAGCCGCGCGATGGTGCCGAAGTGCTGCGCCGCGAGGATTTCCGTCGGCGCCATGAACGCCACCTGCAGGCCGTTTTCCATCGCGACGATTGCCGCGAGCAGCGCGACGATCGTCTTGCCCGCGCCGACGTCGCCCTGGAGCAGCCGGTGCATCGGCTCCGGGCGCAGCATGTCATCGACGATCTCCTTCACGCTCTGCCGCTGCCCCGGCGTCAGCTTGAACGGGAGGATCTTCGCCGCCGACGCACGGATGCGATCGTCCACCTTCGGCACGTAGGGCTTCAGCTCCATGCTCGTGGCATGGCGCCGCCACGCGTGGCCGATCTGGAACATGAAGAACTCCTCGAAGATCATCCGCCGCTGCGCGGGCGTCCGGAACGCGTTGAGCTCGTCGACCTTTGCCTCGTTCGGTGGAAAGTGCGCCTCTTCGAGCGCGACGCGGCGCGGCACGAGCTCGAGGCGCGTGCGGATCTCCGATGGCAACAGCTCCGGAGTGGTCGCCGGCAGTTGATCGATTGCCTGCCGGACGATCCGCCGCTGCATGTTTGGCGTGACGGTGCCGGTCTTCTCGTAGAACGGCACGATGCGCGCGGTCCGGATCGCCTCCAGGTCCTCCGACATCAGCTCGTACTCGGGGTTCATGAAGTGCAGCCCCGTGGAGTCCAGCTTGACGTCACCGAAGATGACGACCGACAGATGCGGCTTGAGGATGTCCTGGAGAAACGCCTGGTTCATCCACGTGCAGCGGATGGCGCCGCTGGCGTCACCCACCACCGCGTGAAAGATTCTGAAGCCGCGCCGTCGCGTCACCGCCAGGTGCGCGCTCTTGATCTCGCCGAGCACCGCCGCGCGCATCCCGGGACGAAGGGAGGCGATCGGCTGCATGTGGCTGCGGTCTTCGTAGCGGAATGGAAGCCGGTACAGCAGGTCCTCGACGGTGACGAGGCCCGCGCGCTTGAGGTCCGCGGCCTTCCGCGGACCTACGCCTTTGAGGAACTGGAGCGGCGTCGCTAAGACGTCACTGGACAATCACAGCCTGGCCGGCGCCGACATCAATCTGCCGGATCGACGCGGGAAGCTCGAACGGATCGTCAATCTTCACGCCTTGCGGACGCGCGGGCGTGCGCGAGTAGTAGCTGACGACTTCCTGCAGGAACGACTTCGGGAGCGGCAGGCCGGAGACGTCCGCGCTCTCGAGGAGGAACGTGCCGACGCCGTCCTTCGTCCTCAGCGTGCCGGCGACATTGACGGGCACCTTGCCGCCGATCAGGTTCCACACGTCGAACGTGCCGCCGCTCTGCTTCTTCTTCGCGATGGTGTCGAGGTCGACCGTCGCCTGGCCGACCACTTTGCCGTTGCCGACCATCGTGACCTGCGGGTCGGTGACGCCCGCCGGCAGCAGCGGCTTGGCGCTGTAGGCGAACCACGAGTTCAGCTCGGTTTCGCTGACCTGCGTCTTCTTCGTGCCGGGCTTCTGAATCGCGTCGCCCTGGACGACGATTTGCGCGACCTTTCGCGTGAAGACGTCGGCCTGCTGCTTGGACAGCGAGGCGGCTTCAAGCGTCGTCAGCGCAACGACGACGCCGAACATCGCGGCAGTGCGTGGGCTCATGCTGATGCTCCGAGGCTGGCTTTTTGAGTGTAAATCCCAAAGGGCCAAACCCAAATCCCAGGTTGATTTTCGCCTTCTGTTCGCATTATAGTCTCGCCACCTCGACTGAACACGGGATTCCCACCGCGCCTGCGCGGCGAGGTGCAACTGGAGGAATGAAATGCTCCCGCTCACCAAACGGCAGCGTGAAATCCTCGATTACCTGAACGAGTTCATCCAGAACCACGGCTACGCGCCGAGCCTGGAGGAAATCGGCCGGCGCTTCAACCTGTCGTCGCTGGCCACGGTCCACAAGCATCTCTCCAACCTGCAGGAGAAGGGCTTCATCAGGCGCGCGTGGAACCGCAGCCGGTCGGTCGAGCTCGTGCCGACCCGTTCCGGCGGCCGCGCGCTGGAGCTGCCGCTGCTCGGCTTCGTCGCCGCGGGCGCGCCCATCGAGGCGGTTGCCGGCACCGAAACGATCGCCGTGCCGGAGACGCTTGCCGGCAAGCGCGACTCGTACGTCCTCCGCGTCAAGGGCGACTCGATGATCGACGAGCAGATCCGCGACGGCGACTTCGTCATTGTCGAGGATCGCAAGACGGCGGACAACGGCGAAATGGTGATTGCGCTGCTCGGCGGGACCGACGTCACGCTGAAGAAGTTCTACAAGGAAAACGGCCGCGTGCGGCTTCAACCCGCCAATCCCGCGATGCAGCCGATGATGGTCGACCCCGATCACGTCCAGGTGCAGGGGGTCGTCGTGGGAGTGATGCGAAAGTACTGACCGATCTAAACAATTTCGCCTCCTCCCTCGTATTTCCTTTCATATAGGCCTTGCCGTCGTGTGCGGCGGGGTGTAACCGCAGCTTCATACATTCGTTCTCAAGGGACTCCTCGTGTACTACCGGTGGGCATTCATATCCCTCGTAGTCCTTGCGGGCTGTACGGGCGCAGCGGGCCAGGCACGCCGTGACGCGGGCCGATCCTCCCCGATAGCCGTTTCGACGGCTCCCGTTCAACACATCTCGATTCAGCGAACCGTCGACCTGGCAGGCACGCTCATTTCCCCCGACCAGGCCAGGGTCAGCGCCGAGGCGGCCGGTGTCGTCCAGAGCGTGACGGTGCGCCTCGGCGACGAGGTGGCGCGCGGGCAGGAGCTCGTGCGGCTCGCGCCACGCGAGCTCGAGCTGGCGCTCGAGCGGGCGCAGAGCGCGCTCCGGCAGACCGGGGCGCAGCTCGGCATGTCGGACGAGGAGAGCCAACCTCTTCCTGACGACCAGATCGCCGCGATTCGCACGGCGGCCGCCAACCTCGAGGATGCGCGGACACAGAACCAGCGCGCCGAGCAGCTGGCGGCGCGCGGCCTGCTGGCCGGCGCCGAGGTGGAGGCGACGCGCACGAAGCTGAAGGTCGCCGAAGCCGGCTACGAGTCGGCCATCGAGACCGTGCGCAGCCTCAAGGCCAGCCTGCAGGACCGCCGCGCCGCGTATCAGCTCGCGCAGAAGAAGCTGAACGACGCGGTCATCCGTGCGCCGATTGCGGGCGCGGTCTCCGAGCGCCTCGTGCAGCCGGGTGAATTCATCAAGGAAGACACGCCCGTCGTCACGCTCGTGCAGATGGATCCGCTCAAGGTGAGCACCGCTGCGCAAGAGAAGTACGCCGGCGTGATCAAGCCCGGCATGCCCATCCAGTTCAGCGTGGAGTCGTACCCGAACGACATGTTCCGCGGCCGCATCGTGTCGGTGAGTCCCGCCGTCGATCAATCCACGCGGACGTTTGCCGTGGAGGCCGAGCTCCCGAACCCCGATCACCGGTTGAAGCCCGGGTTCTTCGCGAAGGGCGCGATCCTCACGCACGTCGACTCCAGCGTGATTGCCGCGCCCGATGATGCGGTCTCGACGCTGGCCGGTGTCTCGACGGTGTTCGTGGTCGAGAACGGGGTCGTGCGGCCGCAGAACGTCACGACCGGCATCCACCAGGACAACCTGATTGAAATCGTCGGCGGCCTGCGCGGCAGCGAGACGCTCGCCACCTCGAACCTGAACCAGTTGTCGGCCGGCGTCGCGGTCACGGCGCGGCGGAGCGCGCCATGATCGTCTCGCGCGTCAGCGTGCAGCGGCCCGTCTTCGCCATCATGATCTCGGCCGCGATTCTCGTCGTCGGCTGGTTCTCGTACCGTCAGCTCGGTCTCGACCTGATGCCGAAGACCGACGTGCCGGTCGTCAACGTGCAGGTGCAGTTGCCCGGCGCAAGCGCGGAGGAAATCGAAACCGAGCTGACCAAGCCGCTCGAAGAGGCGGTCAACACGATCAACGGCATCGACGAGCTGCGCGCCAGCTCGGACCCCGGCCGCGCGAATCTCAACATCTCGTTCGTGCTCGAGCGCGACATCGAAAGCGCCACGCAGGACGTCCGCGACAAGATCGGCGCCGCGGCCCGGAACTTCCCCAGGGACACGCTGCCGCCGGTGATTACCAAAGCCGACCCCGATGCGGCGCCGGTGCTCACGCTCGTCGTGTCGGGCTCGCGCTCGCCGAAAGAGCTCACGAACATCGTCGACAAGCAGATCAAGCAGGTACTCGAGACCGTCGAGGATGTCGGCGCCATCACCTTCATCGGCGATCGGCACCGGGAGATCGACCTCCTGCTGAACGCCGACCGGCTGAACGCGTACGGCCTGACGGTCGATCAAGTGCGATCCGCGGTGCAGCGCCAGGACGTCGAGGTGCCCGGCGGCAGCTTCATCTCGGGGCCGGCCGAGATCGACCTGCGGACGATGGGACGCATCCAACGCGTCGACGATTTCAAGCGCATCATCCTGTCGTACGCGAACGGCTCGGCCGTCACCTTCGGCGACGTCGGACGCGTGGTGGACGGCGTGCAGGAAATCCGCAGCGCCGGGCGGCTGGATGGCACGCCGGCGGTGTCGCTGCTCATCCAGAAGCAGTCCGGCACGAACACCGTCGACGTCGTCGACCGGGTCCTGGCACGCGTGGAGGCGATCCGAGGGACGCTGCCCGCCGACATCCGAGTGCAGCCGATTCGCGATCAGTCGCGGTTCATCCGCCGGTCGTTCGAGGACATCAAACTGCACCTGATCCTCGGCTCGCTGCTGGCGAGCCTCGTCGTCTTCCTGTTCATGCGGAACCCGAAGGTGACCCTGATCGCCGCGCTCGCCATCCCGACGTCGATCGTCGGGACGTTCGCGGTGATGAAAGCCTTCGGCTTCACCCTGAACAACATGACGATGCTGGCGCTGTCGCTGGCGACGGGCATCGTCATCGACGACGCGATCGTGGTACTCGAGAACATCTTCCGGTACGTCGAGGAGCAGGACGTCACGCCCCACGACGCGGCGATCAAGGCGACCGAGGAGATCGGCCTCGCCGTGATGGCGACCACCCTGTCGCTGTGCGTCATCTTCCTCCCGGTGGCGTTCATGACGGGCCAGGTGGGCCGCTACTTCTACAGCTTCGGCATCACGTCCGCGGCGGCAATCCTGATCTCGATGCTGGTGTCCTTCACGCTGACGCCAACGCTCTGCTCGATGTGGCTGAAGAAGAGCGACTCGCACGGGCACGGCGCGACGTCGAAGTCGCGCGGGTTCTACCCGTGGCTCGACGCGCGCTACGGGCGCCTGCTGCACTGGGCGCTCACGCATCGGCTCGCGATGGCGGGCATCGCCGCCGCGGTTGCGGCATCCGCCGTGCTGCTGTACCCGCACATCGGCAAGGAGCTCGTTCCCGACGACGATCAGAGCGAGTTCAGCGTCAACGCGAAGCTTCCCTCGGGCACGAGCTATCCGCGCACCGAGGAATACATGGCCGACATGGAGCGCGACCTCAAGCGGCTTCCGGGCGTCGACCTGATTTTCACGAACGTGAACGCCGGCAACGCGAACTTCTACGTCGGCCTGAAACCGCTCGACCAGCGGCCGCTGTCGCAGCAGGACATCATGCGCCGCGCGCGCGTCGCGCTCGCGAAATACAAGGCCGCGCGGACGCGCATCACGGGCGGCACGGACATCTCCGGCGCATCGGCGACCGGTGGAGGCGGTGGAGGCGGCGGCTACGGGAACCGCCTGCAGGCGCTCATCCAGGGGCCCGACCTCGATCAGCTCCAGGCGTACACGGCCGACTTGATTGCGAAGGTGAAGGACATTCCCGGCGTCGCCGACGTGGACTCGAATTTCGACTTCACGAAGCCGGAGCTGCGCGTCAACGTCGACCGCGCGCGGTCCGCCGATCTCGGCGTCCCGATCGATTCGCTCGCGACCAACCTGCGAACGCTCGTCGGCGGCGAGGAGGTCTCGAGGTACAAGGACGGCGACGACCAGTACAGCGTCGTGCTGCGGCTCGACGAGCAGTTCCGGGACAACCCCGCGCTGATGGGCAACCTGCTCGTCCCCTCGAACACCCAGCGCGCGCTGCGCGTCAGCGACGTCGCCCAGCTCAGCATGGGTTCCGCGCCCGCCTCCATCGATCGGTACAACCGGCAGCGCCAGATCACCGTCACCGCCAGCCTCGACGGCGCGCCGCTCGGCGACGTCCTCGCGGCGACACGGGCACAGGTCGATCGGATGCACCTCAAGCCGGGCTACCAGGTGGTCTTCGGCGGCAACGCGCGGACGCTCAACGAAGCATCGAATGATTTCGTGATCGCGATTTTCCTCGCCGTTACGTTCATCTACATGGTGCTCGCCTCGCAGTTCAACAGCTTCGTCTACCCGTTCTCGATCATGTCGTCGCTGCCGCTCAGCATCCCCGCAGGCCTGCTCTCGCTGATCGCGTTCGGGATGACGCTGAACGTGTACAGCGCCATCGGCATGCTGATGCTGTTCGGCATCGTGAAGAAGAACTCAATCCTCCAGGTGGACTACACCAACACGCTGCGAGCGCGCGGGATGGAGCGCCACGAGGCGATCGTCGCCGCCAACCACGTGCGGCTGCGGCCCAT
>Ga0070694_100000571_pt1 | contig 20414 bp, 24 predicted proteins | sample KBSK1251metaG_FD_65470 | JGI IMG/M metagenome (GOLD analysis project Ga0070694, IMG submission 65470) | Corn, switchgrass and miscanthus rhizosphere microbial communities from Kellogg Biological Station, Michigan, USA - KBS K1-25-1 metaG | ecosystem: Host-associated > Plants > Roots >... | reverse complement strand
CAAAAGTAAACGGCGACCCAACACGGCGTTGGACGCGAGGCTCGATAGCTTGCTTCTCAACTCGCTTTGTTGATTTCATGGGTTCGTGTTGCCGCTCGCCCGCGTCACCTCAAACGTTATGCGCTGCGAGCTTGACAGTTGACTCTCTGGTGCTTCGTATCAAAGTTGCTTCAACGGATTCAGCATTGGGGGCGCAACTCGCCAGGGCTTAGAGGCCCGTATGCAAGGAACAGCTCTATACGACCGTCTCACCGTGATTGCCATCGCGGTTATGGCTTACGCGGGGATGAACATCTGCCATGAAATTGTCGGGCACTGTAGCATGGCGGCCCTTTTGGGTCATAGATGCAAATTACTCTCTAGCACCAACATTCCATTCATCACACAACCCACGACGTGGAAGTACAACATCATCGTTATTGCTGGCAGCGCGGCGAACTGGACGGTTGGCCTTCTGTGTCTCGGACTACTCCATGCCTTACGAACATCTCCTGCGCTACGCTACTTCCTCTGGCTCTCTATGTGTTTGAATCTGTTTCTCCCTTCCACATACATGTCAGTGGCTCCTATCATCAAGTTCGGCGATTCGTACAATCTTATTTATGAGCTTCCTGGACAATTGTATTGGCGGAGCGCTCTGGTGTTAGCCGGCGGGGCGATCTGTTGGTTCTCTTTCCGCCTTTGTCGCGGCGAGTTGAGCAGGCTGATTGGTTTTGGAGGGCGGGCCGCGCGTTCAATTGCGTGGCAACTGGTCGTTCCTGCTTACATAGTAGGAGGGTTCGTTACAGTTACGTCAGGCTTGTTTAGCCAGCTTGAGTTTAGGTGGGCGCAGCTTCAGGCGGCGGGCGGCACTTTCGGACTCACAGTGTGGCTCTTACTTCTGCCGTTTGGAATTCCGGAACCGCCGGAATCCGAGCAACATGCTTTCAAGGTGCCTCGAAGCGTGGGATGGATAGCCGCCGGTGCGTTGAGCGCCCTTATATTTATCGGTTTGCTGGGGCCGGGTATATCTTTGTAATGTTTGTCCTGGGCTTGAGCGCGTGCAAGATTCCGAGAGCAGTCCTAGAATTCATGGTTGCGCATAACAAATCGTTGGACCGGAGCCGCGGGCAGCGACTTTCGTATCAAGCCTGATCCGGCGAAGGTGGTTCGTTTCGCGCGGCCCGGTCAACTTAACCGTTGGGCGCTTTCTGATTTAATCAATGGCTAGTGAAATCAAAGAATCTGATTGGAAACTATTTCGGCAATTGCGTGAGGTTGTGCTCGAACGATTTTGCGAACGTGTGCTGGTTGAGGTGCGAACCGCCGCTGCAGAAACAGGCGATGGTTTCCATGACTGCTACCTACGGGTCTATGACTTAATTCGCGACCGCGACAAAACGATCGGTTGGGCATTTAACGATCCCCGTCGCTCTAATGCGCTGATACTGTTGGCCAACATCAAACACGAAGGCCTACTGACCCCTGATGAATTCGCACGGTTCAGCGAACAAACGCGCAAAGCTATCGAAAATATCGAATACGTCCGACGCGCATAACAAATCGTTGGACGCGAGCCGCGGGAGCGTGTTTCGCATGAAGCTTTTGTAAATCACGGTTGGCGCTACCGCCCGGCCGCGTCAACTCCGCCGTTGGGCAGCTTCTCGTTGATTCAATGATCTCATCACCAGACATCAACAAGCTTCTGCGAAAATGTCTTTCACCGATCCTGCGCGAGAGCGGGTTCACTAAAATAACCGCACGTAATTCCTGGGGCTGGCATGGACATTGTATTTGGGTGTTGCAAATTCGCGCCGTGGGAAACGACTTTTCAGAGGTCACAGGCTGGCCGCCAATGTCAGTTTGTGTTTGGACCGGGGTCTACTACGATTTCGTTCCGTTCCCGGGTCACACACCACCCAAGGCTGATGACAAAGGCCGTCTGATTCCTGATGAGGCGTATTGTCACGTGCGTTCTCATTTATCCTGCACACTTAATCAGGAATCTCATACGAAATCACTGTCAAATCCCGCTGAGCGCGGACGACGGGATATTTGGTGGTTTGAACGTGACGGCTCCAACGTGGTTGAGGCGGTCGAGAACATTGCGCTCTGCTTCTCGGACAAAGGCACGCAATGGTTCAAAAGGTACAATGACCTCCCGCATGCTTTCGCAGACATCGAAAGTGAGCGCAATTGCTACGTCAAATATTACCGGGCCAAGTATTTTGCTAAGCACCTCGGTATCGACGAAAAGTACAGGATGTACGCCGAGCTCGCTGACAAGGAACAGGCTCGGATAAGTAGCTTGGGCATATCGGCGTGAGGACGCTCAATCCCACGACGCTGCCCAACAATTCGTTGCAGGTGAGCGCGGGATGGCGCTTTTCTAAACTACTTTGTCCGGCGCCGGTTGCGTGTCATCCCCCGCGCCACCTGAACTCTGCCGTTGTGCGGAAGAAGTCCCGCGTCCTTCGTCTAACTATTCATGACGAAAAGAACTTTCATTTTGCTGATGATCGTTTGCTTTGGCGCGTCTGGCTGTAACCGTATTCGTTCGCAGGCGACAGCGATATCGACGCAACCACCTTCTCTCGATGAGCCGCGTCGTGTGCGGCCTGCGTCCTGTCCGCTTACCCTTCCCCCTTCGGTCCCGTTCACTCCTCCGGATGAGCATGTGTGGGCTGCGAACGAAGACCAGTTTTGGTTGGGTACGGACAAGCTTTACATTGGCCTTCCAAAATCAGGAGAACAGTGGGGTTGGTTGCCACGCACCCCGGACCACAGTACGCCAGAAATAACCGCAAAGGTTTTCTGGGGCAGCGTCGATTTCGATTACCACAAAAAAGAGGACTATAGCCTGAAGGTCACGGGACGCCGGCTCGATGGCGACACGCCTCCGTTTGAAGTGGACAGGGTAACGAACGCGCTTTTTAAACCTCGTGACCGGAGCGGCGGGAGCGTGGTTCGCATCAAAGTTGGCGCGGCGAAAGTTGCGTGAAATCGCGCCGCCCGGTCAACTGCTATGTTATGGGGCTAGAACAAAGTTTCGATGACGCTGTGGCATCGTTCCAAGATTTCCTAAAGGAGCAAGAGCATCCTACGGAAATCTTTTGGGTGTTCCGCGAGGACCTTTGGCGACGCTCGCACACTAATGTGCTCGTCAGATATCCGACCAGTTCAGAGAACCTCGTGTTGGCTCAAAAAGTTTTTAGCGAAGGTTGTGAAAAAGGCCTCGTGGACATTCACGCGATCGCAACCGCGGCGAACCAAGTTGCCGCGACCGTTTGGTTTCCGAAGCTCGCGGGTGAAGAGGTTCAGGGTTGGGATTGCGGCATGAAATTGTCTATTGCTCAACCGCTACCTCGGGCTAAAATCGTAAACCCAGTGCGGTGGTGGTTCTTTCGTTTTCTGCCGCGGTTTCGCCATTACCAGAGCTTCGAATGGATGGTTCGCACCAAACGGTGGGCCGCCGCATAACAAATCGTTGGACGCGAGCCGCGGGAGCGTGCTTCTTAAGACGTTTTTGTAAATCAAAGTTGACGCTACCGCGCGGCCGCGTCAACCGTTGGGCGGACGAAACCCATGTCTTTCATACTTATTCCAAACTCAGGAGATGACGTGCAGGTCAATGCTTGGAACTGGCGTCCGACACTCGAATTCCTGCGAGCCCAAGACATCATCACGTCCGAACACGCGGCACTACTCGGCTGCAATGGATGTGGTGCCATGGTCGACACTGCATTGGCAGAACGAATCGCGGCGGCGGTGGAAAACAAACTCGCGACACTTGCGCCTGGCGACCGCGTGCGCGTTGACCTTAGCGTTACTTCGGCTCCAAAGGTGCCGCAAGTATTCGGGCCAGATACTCAGCCAAGCAACATTGATGTCACGGAACTTTACTCGGCAACGTATGACTGGCTTGTCACCTTCAGAGACTTTTGCAAACGGTGTGACGGCTTCTTGGTTTCGTAGCGCTCACCGTCGTCCGCCCAACGACTCGTTGCACCGGAGTTGCCGCCTGAGGACTTCTCAGCAAACGGGTTCGGAACTACCATGGTCTCGCTGACCGGCGGCAACCCAGTCAATTCAGACGTTGGGTTGCTACCAACAGCGCAAGCTCGAAGGGGGTATGCTTTAACAAGGAGCGTTATGAATCTAAACGAGCCGCTTATTGCCGAGCTTCAGATCGAGGCTGGGACAACCCGGAAGATGCTTGAACGTCTGCCGGAACACTCGCTCGGTTGGAAGCCGCACGAGAAATCCAGAACGCTCGGGGAAATCGCAGCGCATATTGCGAATCTTCCCGGTCTATTTATCGCTAGTCTCGACCGCGACGAATTCGACCGTCATGATTATCAAACAACAACAGAAACTGGCCCGGACATTTTAGACACCTTTGACAAAAACATTTCCCGCGCCCTTGAGGTGGTGAAAACACTATCAGATGAACGGTTGCTTAGCCCGTGGCGTTACAAATATGGGCAACAAGTGATATTCGAGATGCCTCGGCTCGTCGTCATTCGCACGACCGCTCTGAACCATCTCATCCATCATCGGGGACAACTGTCGGTCTATCTACGACTGTTAAATGTTCCGTTACCCTCAGTTTATGGCCCGACAGCTGACGAACCAATGTCTTAGGATTGCTCTGGTAGGTGGTCGACCTCCCGGGACGCGCACCCAACAAACCATTGGACCGGAGTGGCGGAAGCGTGTTTCGTATCAAACCCGGTGCGGCGAAGGTTGCGTGAAGTCGCGAGGTCAACTCAGACGTTCGGCGACCTATCTATGAAGGCGTGGCTTATCATTGGCGTGGGCTGGTTCATGATCGGCGTAATCTCTTATCTGCTCATTCTTCGATTCTTCGAATACCCTGTTTCTGATCGTAAACGTCCCGAGGTCGAGGACGGACAAAAAGGGTGGCGACTTCCGCCATTCTGGAATTCGTTGCGGATGGCCTTGTTCTTTCTACTGGGTCTCGTGACTGTACCGCTGCTGGCACCTGTCTTTCTCTTGGCATTCGTTTGCTACAGGTTCTTGAAACCTACAAACCCGACTTCAGTGTGAACCAGGTCGCCGAACCAAATCGTTGGACCCGATCCGCGGGAGCGTGCTTCGCATGAAGCTCTTGTAAATCAAAGTTGACGCCTAACGCGCGGCCGCGTCAAACGTTCGGCGGACCCATTTGATAAATTCGCATGTCAATAACTTGTAACATTGCCGTGCTCTTAATTCTGGTTGCCCCAATTTGTTCTACCCAAAAGCGGCCGGTCGCGACACCGAACTCGCATCAATCTATTCAGCTCCGTATCAAATCGAGGTGCGCCACACGTCTTTGAGCCACAAGTTATCAGCGATCCACTTCCTCTCGACACACAACCCAAAAAGAGACCATAATTCAAGCTGCATTCCATCATCTTAGGAGTGGCCTATGCCTGCGCTACCATCATCGAATCCGAAACAGTTTGTTCAAGGTGCCCCGGTACTACATGTCCCGGATGTCGTCGCTACAGCAGCCTTTTATCGCGATGCGTTGGGTTTTACGTCGGACTTCGGCGATCAGACATACGCGGTCGTTTGGCGCGACAACTCTGCGATTCACTTCGTTAGAGACGAAGAAAGTCCCAAGGGCGTCCACTTGTTTCAGTGGGTGAAGGATATCGACGCTTATTACAGAGAGATCGTCGGCCGAGGCATTGACGGTGTCACGGAGCCAAAGGACCAGCCGTATGGCATTCGTGAGTTCAGTGTGCGAGATATCAACGGTGTTGGAATTGTATTCGGCCAGGACATCGAACACGCTTGACATGACCATTACGGCCATACTTCTCCGGCTCAATCGATTTCGAGGTTCGTGAAGATGGCTTTGATCCGGAATGAAACCGAATCTAATCGCTATTCTTGCTGGCTTAACTATTCTCTTCGCCATACCCGGCGCTAACGCGGCCTCGCTTCTGGATAACTACACCATGGTGAAGCTCGAGTATGGCGAGAACCGAGTAGATTTCAACAATGACGGCGTTCCGGATCTGGTAGTCGTAGGACATCGCGAAAACTTCAATGCTCACGACTATGACGTAATCAGTTTTTACGCCAACGAGCCAAGAAAGGAACATAGCCATTTGGCGATCGTCCCAATGTTCGACCAGGACAAGGAAACCGTGACGCTTGCCGCGGCAGGCGGTGCGGATTGCAGGCTTCATGACTTCCGGCTGCTTAGACCTAAACGTGGCGAACAAAGTCTGCTTATTGTGGCGGATCGAAAGATGTCGGACAGTTTTTTTGAGGAGAATACGGTTACCTTTAGCTACTTTAAGCTTGAACGAAACTTGACGGAGCTGGTGGGACGGCCCTACTTGTACTTCAACCTTGCTGAGGTTCGTCAGGCAAAGGCTAAGTACTGTGATGTTAACCAGGCCTTTCGTTCTGAACTGGGCCTCGGCGATTATAGGCAAGTGTATCCCTAGACGCCGCCCAACAAATCGTTGCAGGTGAGCCGCGATTGTGCGCCCTTCATGGAGTTTTTGCTTACCACGTTGTCGCGACTCGCGCGGCCACCTGAACTCAACCGTTATGATGCTGAGTCCGCAGCGGACTTCGCTGCTTTTGAAAAGAGGTAGTTCAGTGTCGAAGAAATTATCACTACTATCAATCCTCCTTCTGTCATTACTCTTCTCCATCAGCGCTACCTGCCAAACTGACTCAGAACAACTCTACCCGATAAGTCGAGATGGCAAGGAGGGCTATATAAATAGAACCGGTCGTGTCGTAGTCGAGCCGCAGTTCGACATCGCTTACTACTTCTCTGAAGGGATCGGATTATTTGCGACAGCATTGATCAAGCAATCCCCGGACGGTGAATCAAAGAAGATCCCGGATAAATGGGGGCTCATCGATACTAACGGTAAGATCATAGCCCAGCCACAGTTCAAATCTGCAGCTTGCGTATTCTCTGAGGGATTGATGTGCGTCGGGACTGAAGCAGGCGTCGGCTTTGTTGATAAAACAGGTAAGCTGGCAATAGAGCCACGATTCAGCCAAGCCAAAGATTTTTCTGAAGGCTTAGCTCCCGTAAGCATTGGTGGGAAATGGGGATTCGTCAGAAAGAACGGAGAAATAGCAATCCCGCCGCAGTTTAACGATGCCAATAGCTTCTCCGAAGGCTTAGCTCTGGTAAAGGTAAAAGAGAGCTATGCGTATATCAACCAGGCAGGTCAAGTTGTAATCAACCTCTCCGTAACTGACGCGAGCGACTTTCACGAAGGCCTGGCACGAGTAGTGGTGGGTAATCGAGGCGGGAAAGATAAATACAAAGAGAAAGGCAGGGCGGGCTATATTGATAAATCCGGCAAGACAGTAATTGAGCTCCAATTTGATGAAGCTTGTGATTTCTCCGAAGGTTTAGCATGCGTAGTGACCGAAGGGAAGATGGGTTACATAGATAAGACAGGGCGCATGATAGTGGCACCGGAATTTGAGTCCGCGGGAGATTTTTCCGAAGGGCTGGCAATCGTTGAAGCCGATGGCTACTGCGGTTTTATTGATAAATCTGGCAAGGTTGTGATTAAGCCGCAGTTCACATGGGCGAGTCAGTTCTCTGGCGGATTAGCGAACGTAATGGTCGGAGATAAGATGGGCTATATAGACAAGTCCGGAAAGTATGTATGGGAACCAACGAAGTGAGTGATGCATCCAGCATGCATAACAACTCATTCAACGCGAGCGGCGATAGAATGACTGTCATGTTCCTCTGTTTCTCTTAGGCAGCATGGTCTCGCGCCGCCGCGTTAATTCGAGCGTTATGGCGCTACACTCTATGATCCCTTTGACTCGATTCGCGATCGCAACTATTGCTCTCGGGCTATTGTGTCATTCCGTCGCCGGGCAATCGAAATTCATTGTGTGGCCTAAAGAACCCGGTCGCCGTATTCGACCGGCTGGTACACCCGGCGGCCAAGCGAATGCACTCGTGCAGTTCGACAATTTTGAAATCGAAGAGATTCTGGTCGAGGGGAAACCGATCATCATTGGCCAGGCTTTCAACGCCAGCGATGACTGGCTCAACGATATTACAATCCGCGTCAAGAACGTCTCGCAGCAAAAATTCAACACGATTCAGATGACTCTGATTCTACCCGAAATCAAATTTGGTCCCGATATTCCGGTGTGCTATGGATGTGCGGCTGACCAACGCGGCAAAGCCCTGGCTCCCGGTGACGTGGTGGAATTGAAAACCCTGCGTTCCGAAAAATTCTACAACTGGGTGAAGACATCCATCACCGAAAAGGCACCGCTGTCGACGATCACTACTGCGCAAATACGCGACGCGCTTGCCATCTTGTCGGACGGCTCATCGTGGCTCAGTGAATGCGTCAAGACCGCTAATCCACTCAACGCTTGTCCGCATGGCAACGCGCCATAACAAATCGCTGGACGCGAGCGGCAGGGGCGTGTTTCGTAACTAAAGAAGCCAATGAAGAAAGACTACCTGAATCCGTTTGGCCTTCCGAACTGGAGCGAAACGTTTTCGCAGGTAGTCGTAGTGCGAGCAGGTTCGACGCGAACGATTTACGTGTCGGGTCAGGTGTCTGTTGATGCTGATAACAAAATCGTCGGTCCTGGTGATTTGGCCCGGCAAGCCGAAGTGGCGTTGGAGAATCTTTCGAAAGCACTCGCCGCTGCGGGAGCAACGCCCGCGGATGTCGTTCGCCTGGGTATCTATGTAAAGGATTATCAGCGGGATCAAGCTGAAATTATAAGCGCGGCTCTGCGCAAACGATTCGTGGCAGGGAAGATGCCGGCCAGCACCTGGCTCCGCGTGGCTTCGCTGGCTCTCGATGATCTACTAATTGAGATTGAGGCGACCGCCGTGATCGACGACGAGTGAGTCCGCGCATTGATGAACTTGAAAGCAGATCACGCGAGACCAGCTGAACTTGCCTGGCGGAAAAGTCGTAAGTTAATAGAGAACGTTATTACCCGCTGCCGCGTTAGAGTTGCGATCAGTAACCGGTGGTCGAAGCGCAGCGGAAACCAGCTGCGGAGCAGCGTTCAAAGTTAAGTAGGTTAATCCCATGTATTGCCACAATTGCGGCACTCAATTAGCACAAGCGCTGAGCTATTGTAATCAGTGTGGAGCAAACCAGCGCCCTTTAGTCGACGCCCCGGACGTGAGCTCGGGGACGACTATCGATACGTTGCTCTGGGTCATCGTGGGAACCACCATCACTCTTCTGGGGATGGCGCTCGGCGCACTTGTATTGATGAACAACGGCCAGATCAATGAACGTCTTGGGACCGCGTTCGTTATTCTGACGTTCGCGGCGCTGTTGATGACAGAGGGAGTTTTGGTTTGGCGGCTACTCAAACTGAACAGTGGCGCAAAAGAAACAAGAACAGCGCCTCAACCGAACGAGCTCGGCGCTAAGGGGCCAGATCCGTTGACCACGCGCGCACTTCAAGAGCCGCTCGAACCCGTTTCAAGTATCACCGAGCAGAACACACGCATCTGGGGGCCTTCGACTCGCAAGGCCGAGGAGCCATAAAGCTCTGCTCCTACTACATGGAAAAACTGTACAAATTTGAAGGAGATAAAGTTTCCTACTGGGAAGCATGGGAAGCAGATGCGCAGATCGTTATTCATTGGGGAGAGTTGGGAGAAAGAGGCCAGTCCCAAATCATTCCATTGACGGCCGGTGAATTGGCCGAGAGTCGTATTGCTCAGGAAGCTAAGAAATATCACGGGGAGGGTTACCGCCGATTGAAGGAAGGCGAACCTGTCACGGTTCTCGTCCAGTATGAGTTTGATGGTTGGGGGGACACCCGCCGATCTAGACAAACGTCATGAAAATGAAGGTACCTTGAATGAGTGTCTGGGGTGGACCGGTAACGGAGATATTGGCAGCGGGACCATAAATGTCTGCCTTCTGGTAGTGAATCCTTATCTTGCCGCACGCACGATTGTGGAAGAGCTGCGAAGAACTAATTTGATTGAAGGAGCCGTGATCGCAATCGAGCATGAGAGTTCCTTTGAAGTGCTGTATCCAACGGACTATCAGAAGGAGTTCGCGTATTGGTACGAGTGATCTGCACCCTCCTTGAACGCTGACTGCTGGCCGCGGGATCCAACTTAACTATGAATGACTTCTACTGCGACGAAGTCCTGAGTGGACGCACTCTTGTGCAGAGCGTTTTGGAAACTGAGAATGTGCTGGCCTTCCACCACACGCGCCCTTTTACCCCGTACATATTGTGGTGATTCCCAAACATCATATTGAGTCTTTGCTCACGCTCGGTGATGAGGATGGCCAGCTTCTGCTCGAGTTGCTTGCGGTGGTTCGGCAAGTTGCCTCCCGCGTGGTAGGTAAGCATGGGGCCTGTCGCGTGATTACAAATCTGGGGGAATATCAGGATTCGAAACATCTCCATTGGCATGTCGCGGCTGGTCCACCATTGAAATGACGGGGGTAATGGTGCAGGTTGGAATAAATGTCCGACAAACTTCAAGTTTGTCGCCAAAGCTTCGACAAGCTAAAGCTTGTCGGACATCAAACTGCATCACCAGAAGTGACTGGCCCGAACGCTGGCCATCCTGTTTGACCGAATCTAAAATAGGCCTTCATAATTATTGTGTAATACGGTAAGGAGGATGTTCGAAATGTTCTTAGGTTCGTGCAGCACCTTTGTGCACAATCGTCGTTTTCTTTTTTCCGGCTCAGTAACGCTGTTGGTAATCCTGGTTTCTTTAACCGCCTCGTATGGTCAACGCGCCAGCGAAACCAATGCGGGCATGATCGGCAATGAACAGATAGAGGGCCGCATTTTTTTTCCGCCGGGCGACAAATCCAGCGCCCGCCCTGTCGTTAAGCTTCAGAGTTTGAGTTCTCCGGAAGTCACCGGAGTTACGGATCGAGATGGTATGTTCCGCTTCACGCATCTCAGGCCCGACGAATATACGGTAGTCGTGGAAGGCGGGGACGAGTATGAGCGGGCCATCGAAACCGTGGCGATCGGAAACTCTGGCGCGGTTCCCGCGCAAGGCGACCCGGGCCAGTATGCGCTTCCGCTCGTTTACCAGGTCCAGATTCACCTCAAACCAAAACGGCCGAATGCGGCCGGACAACCGGCCATTGCGCACGCGGCGTTTGCCAATGTGCCCGGACCGGCGCGAGGGCTTTTTCAGCAGGCACTTGAAAATGCGCGGACCGGCCGTCACACCCAAGCGATCGAGCAACTGAAGTCGGTGATTTCACAGGCGCCCCGATTCGCCCTCGCTTATAACGAGTTGGCGGTGCAATACCTAAAAACCGGCCGAGAGACGCAGGCGATTGAGACTTTGAAAGAGGGTCTGGGAATTAGTCCCGAGGACTTTACCCTGCGACTGAATTACGGCATCGCGCTTCTGCACCAGAAGAAATTCACGGCTGCCGAAACCGAACTGCGGCTGGCAAATCAAAAAACCAACGCGGATTCGCCCGTCTCCCGTTTTTATCTGGGTATGGCTCTGATCAATCAGAAAAAGTTTGATGAAGCGCAGCCGGAATTCGAAAGCGCGATCAAAAATGGCGGAGACAAACTAGCTCTGGCTCACAAGTATTTGGGCGGAATCTATTGGCGTAACAAGAAGTACCGAGAGGCTGCAGATGAATTAGAGAAATATGTCACCCTCGATCCGAATGCGGCTGACGCCAAAACAATTCGCAACACGATCGAAGAGTTACGACACAAGAGTTAAAAACCAAACGCCGGCGGCGAGATGCCACGGGTCAACAACAGCTGGTACTAGAGAAGTAGGCACGCCTCCGGCGTGCTGTTCGCAGACTATGGTTCAGATTGCGGCACGCCGGCGGCGTGCGTACCGAAGAAAACCAAGTGTTCGCCATTAACCACGCAGCAACCGCTCTGTTGATCAAGCGAGGCTTACCTGAAGAACCCATTGTCCCGCTGCTCGTCTCGGTCCAATTGATGGAACTGCTTTGGGTCGTGCTGAACTTGTTCGGGATTGAGCGCACCACAACCGAGGCTTCGGTTCACTCGGTGTCGGATATCCATCTGGCGTACATGCCTTACTCACATTCGGTAATGATGAGCTTGGCATTCGCTATCGTCGCCTGGGTCATCTTCACCGTTTTCTTTCACCGTCCAAGGTTAGGACTGGCCGTCGCCGTCGGTATCGTTTCACATCTCGTTTTGGATTTGTTGACGCATGCTCGGGACATTGCCATCGCACCAGGGCTCGACAACATCAAGCTCGGCCTCGGGCTCTATTCAGCGTTTCCGTTGTTAGCTTTTTTCCTTGAACTTCTCTATGGAGTATTTTGTTGGTGGGTTTATGAAGGAGGCCGCATGCTGCTCGCGATCATCGTTCTTTTCAATGCCGCGAACCTGTCGCTGCTCTCGCCCGCGGTGCCGGGGCCAGAGTCGCTTTTGGCGAACCGGCCCATATTGATCGTGCTCTTCATTGCCGCTCAAATCGTGATCACACTCTTCCTGGTCGGGTTGTATTCGTTGCGGCCCTTGCCGCGCTACCTGAAGGCTGTTTATGCGAGACGTTAGGTTTCAAGGCTCACTTTATGCCAATTGAAAGTTTTCGAAAAATGATTTTCGTTTCCGGCCTGATCGTTCTAATCGGGTTCTACAACCACGTCTCGCCCCAGACGTCTCAAGCCCACCGTCATATCGGAATCGGTAAAACAGGCGCCGTCGAGATCCCCGAATTTTCAATGGTCGAAACATCACTCGAAGCCGGCCTAAAAAAAGAGAACCTTGTTAAGAGCCGGAACCGTAGATATGAGGCGTTTACTATCTCTGACACGCGTCTCCTGGTGTCGGACCGGAGTACCGGAAAAGTATTTGAGGTTAAGGGCCTGCCCATGGAATGGCGTCCATTTTCAGATTTAACCTGGGTGAATAATCAAACTCTGGTATTCGATCGCTGGTCCCAGCCGCACTACGGTGTTCATTACGAAGTCAACGTAAAGCTAAGAAAGTTGATCAGGGCCGTTCCCTTCCCTGACAAACTCGAATCCGAGTCAAGGCGCTCTCACGCTTTGCAAGACAGTGAAGTAAAGACAAAGACCATCGAAATTCCGTTCAGCTCTCACGACCGCTACGAGATGTTTGGGAAGCTAACTATCCCAACTTCGAACGGCAATCATCCGGTCGTGATCTACGTGCAAACGGCCGAAGGCATGACCGTAGATATGAAGCGACAGAAGAGTCGCACCGAAACTTTCAATTATTTCGACCTCTATCGGGAGAAATTGCCGGAGATGAATTCCGCCTTCTTCAGCTATGAAGGCCGCGGCATACGCATGGGCGATAAGCCTCCTCGTTACGAGACCATTAACTGGGATATCTACAACACGAGCACGCTGGAAAATAAAGTTCGCGATCTGATGAGTGCCGTCGAACTCGTCAAGAAACAACCCGGCATTGATGCCTCGCGCATCTTTCTCATGGGCGCCAGCGAAGGAACTTTACTCGCGGCTGAGGCGGCTTCGCGAATGCCCAAACAGATCAGAGGACTGATCCTTTACGGCGTGCTGACCGCTAACATGCGCGAGAATTTTAAGTACATTGTGACTGATGGATCCTTTCTGACCTGGCGAGGAAACTTCGACACCGATAAAGACGGCAAAGTCTCAAAACAAGAATTTGAAGCAGACCCCAAAAAGTTTCGCGAAAGAGCCTTGAAGAACGAAGCATTTAGTACGCTCGATAAGAACGGGGATGGATTCTTCACAGCGGAAGATCTGGTGATGCTCTCCGAGCGGTTAAGAAACCTGCGAGACGCCGTCGACAAAGAAAACTACGAAGTGCTTAATGAGTGGGCCAAAACCTCCGCCGGCGTAAGTACGCCGAAAGATTGGTTCAAGGATCAATTCGCCCACCAGCCGATCTGGACTTTTCTCGCCCAAATAAATATTGCGGTCGGTTGCTTTCAGGGCAGCGCGGACGCGATGGTGCCTATCGGTGGCGTGAGGAAATTGGAGGAGCAGGCAAAGAAAGCCGGCAAAACAAAGATGGAGTTTCACTACTTTGAGGGCCTCGATCATTCATTGAACATTGGCGAGTATTTCGTCAAAGGAACCCTCCCGGCCGGACACCAGGCGATTTTTGAATTTATCCGGCGGCAGACCGCGAAGAAATAGTGGGCGGTTACCTGGGTAATCCAAATGAAATTCATTCTGCTTTTTCTTACGCTGTTCCTGTCAGGCTCTGATTGGCCACAGTTTCGTGGTCCAACGGGACAGGGACACTCAGACGAGCACAACCTGCCGGTCACCTGGAGTGAAACCACAAATGTTCGCTGGAAGGTCGCGGTCCCGGGTCGAGGCTGGTCATCGCCCGTCGTTCAGGGCGACCGCATCTGGCTCACTACCGCAACCGAAGAGGGAAAGTCTTTGCGGGCGCTCGCGTTTGATCGAAACAGCGGAGCTATGGTGCAGAACGTCGAAGTGTTCCGCTTGAAGTCGGCAAAACTCACCAACGCAAAAAACAGTCTTGCTTCACCGACGCCGATAATAGACGGAGACCACGTCTTCGTCCATTTTGGGGCGTTTGGCACGGCTTGCATTACTCAGTCGGGTGAAATCGTTTGGAAGACTCGGCTGGAATATGATAACGGCGAACATGGCACTGGTGGATCTCCAGTCCTCTACGAAGACTTATTGATAGTCAGTTGCGACGGTAACGCTGCTCAGTTTGTCGTAGCGCTCGACAAGCTCACCGGCAAGGTCAGGTGGAAGAAACCGCGGGAAGGCTATCAAGCCTACACGACCCCTTTGATTGTCTCGCTGCCCGGCGGCGACCAGGTGATCAGTCCCGGCGCTTTCCGCGCCGTTGCTTACGAACCGCGCAGCGGCAAGGAGCTTTGGCAGGTTCGATACGGCGAAGGTTTTTCCAACGTGCCGACACCCGTCTATGGCGATGGTTTGGTATTCATTTGCACCGGTTTTCAACAACCGACACTTTTAGCCGTGCGCCTGGATGGCCGCGGTGATGTGACAAAATCGAAAATTGCCTGGAAGCTCGATCGCGGCGCGCCTTTGACACCTTCTCCGCTGTTGGTGGGCGACGAACTTTATTTCGTCAGCGACAATGGAATTGCCACCTGTGTTGATGCCAAAACGGGAAAGGAATATTGGCGCGCCAGAGTGGGAGGCAATCACAGTGCGTCGCCAATCTATGCCGACGGACGAATCTATTTTCTCAGTGAAGAAGGCGAGTCGGTGGTAATTGCGCCGGGAACGACGCTCAAGCATCTGGCCACCAATCAGATCGAGGGCCGCACGCTCGCCTCGATGGCCGTCGCCGGCGGCTCAATTTTCATTCGCAGCGAAACGCACCTGTATCGGATGTCCGACAAGCTTTAGCTTGTCGAAACTTAGCGACAACCTAAAGTTTGTCGGACATTACCGGTTGATCCGCCTGGATTTGCTTCGCTCAGCTTCGCCTCAGAAGTCGGCGAAGCCGACGAATGATAATAGCCCACCGATTCATCGGCTGTGTCAAAATGCGATCCGCCGAGCGCCAACGGCGCGAAATGTAATAGCTTGGGGCAACGCCCCAGGTGAGGCGTGAAATAGATTCGTTAAACGAAGACAGCAATGATTAGTAGCGCTGAAGTTATTTCGCGCTTTCAGCGCTTGGATCCTGCAAACTACCTCGACCTGGGCCGATGGCCCAGGCTGTTACATTTCGCGCCTTTGGCGCTGGAACTCCAAGTTTTGACCCAGCCGCTGAAGCGCTGGGCTATTCTCTTTCAGTCCGCTTCGCGGACGAGGAGAAAATACCTTTGAGGCAAAGCCGGTCCCATCCAACTATTTGCCGCTGTTCTCAACACTAAGCGCCAGCACATCGTTCATCGCGCAAATCGCGGCGCGTTTAGCGGGCGCCGGCAATTCGAGTTTCCCCAAATCGATGGTAGCGTTGCCAACCATCCGGGCCGAGCCCAGCTTGATCCATCCCTTGCCAAAATCCAGGTAGATAGGCACCAGCATGATGAAGTTGTCGGGCACGCCCGATTGCGTGACGTGGCCCGAGAGAGTATTGCCAGCCAGCTGATAATCGAAACGGTAGCTGGGCATTCCAGTGCCTTCAACCCACTCATTGAAGAACCAATCCATCCGGCCATTGTCTTCAACGTCCATCTCTTTCGTCATGTGCTTTTCAACCATGCTCTTGAAATTCTCGGTTGAGATGTCCTGGTTAAAGTGAGTCTGGATCAGGTCCTTCATCATGGCCTTGAATTGCGCATCGCCGGTGCGCTGGTCGTACATCATCATGCGCAGCATATGCAGGACGTAAGCACCTTTCGGATAAATCAGGTACTGGTAAGCAGCGCCGGTTTTGCCGCTGTTGAGACGGTAACCCTGAGTCAGCGCGCCAATGGTGTAGGGCTTGCGATCCCTGGTAGCGGGCGATGATTGGGTGATCTGTTTGCGGTGATCTTCCCAGAAATCGATGAACTTGTCGTTGCCTCTGGTTAGCTGGACATAAAGAGACGCCGAAAATTCAGCAAAGCCTTCACTCATCCACTGATCGCGGTAACTGGTCCAGCCAATCGTATGTCCCCACCATTGATGCGCAATCTCGTGCGGCGCGACGTATTTCCAGAAAGTATCGGTTCCACCGCGCGAGCCTAATAACTGGCTCCGCTGAGTGCTGTCAATGAACGCGAGGTAAGGCATAAAGACCAGTGTCGGCCAGGCCTGGCCAAAAAATCCGGCGGGCTGCTGTGTCATCGCTATTCGCGTGTAAGGCAGCTTCCCAAAAAACGCGTTGTAGAGGCGCGCCGAGTTTTGAGCTTCTGCCAGGGCCACGCCGGCCATGCCGGTAGTCGTCACCGAACCCAGCGTGGTTCCGGTAACGTTCTGTTGTTGACCCGGCGCCCTGTTCTCGGCTCGCTCGATTTGCGCCTGGATATCTTTGATCTCATTGGGCACTTCTTCATTCGCATAGAATTCGAGGTTGTATCCGCTGTCCTTATCAGCGATCTCCTTTTTCTTAAACCGGCCGTAGTTGAACCCGGCGACCGCCAGCTCGGTCGTCCCACTTGACCATTTGGCAACTGTGCTATCGCCATCGCGAGTCTCGGGCGCCACCTGGGCGCCAGTACCCACAAAGATGTTCTTGGCGGGATAGCGGAAGGTCATGTCAAAGATTGCGCGGTCGCCGAACTGTGTGCCGCCGTTGTTCGGATACCAGGTCGAGCGCGGCCCCAGAATGAAGTTACCGCCACCAGAGTCACGCAAAGCTTCGCCGCCGGCGTATTCAATAGTGATCTTATAGCTCTTTTTTTCTTCCGGGGTTTCAGCCATGATGATCCCCAAATCCGGATCATCGTCTTTGCCTTCCTGAATAAAACTCAGTTCCCTGCCCTGTTCGTCCGTGACTCGTTTGACGCGCAGTGACCGGTACAAATTGAGCGGCAGAACGCGCGTGCCTTTGGCCAGCGTCCGAAAACTCAAGCGGTCGGTGACGCTCAGTTCGGTTCCTTTGATCGCGCCGTCAATTTCATGCCGGGTAATATCTACGACGCGGTGATCTTCAGCGCTGTTGGCGGTTTTCTGTTCGTACTCCGGCGCCGCATGAAAGGCAGCCCAGATACCACCGTCCGATTCTCCGTAACTAAACAAGGCGATCTCTTCCGGCGAAACATCGGGAATACCCAGCGGGTCCATTATGTAGATGAGCTTGCTATAGCGGCTGCCATTGATGAAGGCGTTGAAAAATCCCGGACGACCGGGCGCATAAAGATCGGCCAGCGTCCGCAGCTCGCGGTTATCGTGAAGTTGTCTGCGCAACAGTTGCTGGTTATCGCGAAAAAGATCACGCGCGCGATTCGCCTGGGTTCCGCCACTTCCTCCCATTTTCGCGTTGGGCGAGTTCTTGATTTCATCGAAAGTCTTATCGGTGAACCGCAACACGAGCGTGGAAAACTCTTCAGTCATCGCGCCGGGTTGCTTTGTGAAGAGTTCAAGACTGCGTTTTTCTGCGTCGGTAGGCGGCGTCAGGGTTAACTCGCCCGTGCCGATAAAGACCGCGGCAGTAACGCGGCCCTCGATCGGCAAAGAGAAATAGATTTCGCCACTCTTCAAGGTGAATGTGGCTGCGTCTCGTTTGAGGGCGAGATTATTAACCGAAACATAAGCGGCAAAGTCCTCGATGCTTTTCGCTTGCTGTCGCAGTTGCTGATAAAAAGGATCAGAGTTGGCCTTTGAATCCTGAGAAGTGGCGGGGCCTTGATTGGCGACGATTGTTTCGATGTCGCTTCGCTCAGCCTGGGCCACGAACGAGGTCGTGATCAAAAGCGATAACCCTGTAATCAGGGTCGCAGTTAAGGGGGACCTTTTGAACATTGAATTCACCTCGACGAAGAATCGTGATTGGATTCGAGCACGATTTCGGCATTCGGAGTTGAACACCGCAACGAAAACAGGAACGTGCTTGCGAGAAACCGTCGGGAACGGCGCATTATTCTGCGGTCATACAGGGATGTCAAGATTTGTTTTAGGGTAGTGATGTCCTAAATTGCATTTCTCGGTGCCTCTGTGAGATCTCTGTGGTGAAGTGTTCCGTGGGCATTTGTTTCACCACAGAGACGCTGAGGATGCACAGAGATACGGAGAAAAACTTCAACTTTAATAGTGCATCGTCAGCTCAGGCATAGTGATTCATACTTCCGCATTTGGGGTATTATGGTTGCGAGATTTTCGACCATCACGATCGTTATTGAAGCGCGCGAAAATGAAAATGATTAAGCGAGCCGCCATTTGCCTAATTCTTTTGTTTGCCATCCCAATCACCGCGCAGCAGGAGATTCCTCCGATCAGGAACTTTTTGCGGGTCAACGAGGAATTCTGCACCGGCGGCCAGCCCAGACTAGAACATCTGGAAAAACTGAAAGCCGATGGCGTCAAGGCCATCATCAACCTGCGCCCGCCGAGTGAACATCGGGCCGCGGAAGAAGAGGCAAAGGCCAGGGAGCTCGGTCTGCGATATTTCAACATTCCGGTCGTCTTCGCTGATCCGAAAGATAAACAGGCGACCGAATTTTTGAAGATACTCGACGACCCGGCAAATCGGCCTGCGTTCATCCATTGCACTTCCGCTATCCGAGTCGGAGCGTTTTGGATGATCCGTCGCGTGCTGCGCGACGGGTGGAAAGTTGACGCCGCCGAGGAAGAGGCGAAAAGGATTGGGCTAAAAGAGAGTCCTCACCTAAACGAGTTCGCCCGCCGGTACATCGAACGACATCGAAAGTGATCGGTTGTGGGATGGGCATGTTAATAAAAGTCACTGCCGAACCGCGATACCTTCGCGTTATTTCCAGCGGCCATTTCACTCTGGCAGAGGCCGAGAGGACCTTTCTGCAAGTCATTGACGCGGTTGCGCTACATAAGACTGACAAGGTGCTCTTCGATGGGAGGGATGTCATCGGCGAACCCACCATCATCCAACGTTTCTACTATGGCGACTTTGCCGCACGTATCGTTGCCAGGTATGCGGCCGAGAGTGGCAACCCCTGGCCGCAGTTTGCTTATGTGCTTGAAGAGCCAGTACTTGATCCCAATAGGTTTGGAGAGAAAGTGGCCAGAAACCGGGGCATGAACATGAAGGTCTTCGATAATCTTGAAGAGGCTTTTACATGGCTCGAATTGGAATTTATTGAGTCGGATGAGGGCGACACTTGATGTCTTGAGCGCATTCAGTGATGCCATTAATATCAGAAATCGGCTTCTGATCCGACAATTTAGATCAGTCATCCAAAAATTCTCCAGGCCGATTCTTTAGGCGCTGCCTTTGGCGCAACCTATTCCTCAACCAATCCGTATCAAACATCCAAAGAGCATCATGATTACACTTTCCGATAAACCACGAACCAATCGCAAAGGCATTAACCTGTCACTTCTTATGAGCCGCGCCGGCTTGCTGAGCGCGCCACTACTGCTGTCACTCACAGTTTACGGCCAGGACATGGCCTGGCCACAGTTCCGCGGGCCGGACTCGAATCCCGTAGGAGCGAATGCGCGTTTGGCCGATCGCTGGTCGAAAACCGAGAACGTGGAGTGGTCCCAGGAGATCCCCGGTCGCGGGTGGTCTTCGCCAATCGTGACCGGCGGCAGGGTGTTCGTGACTACTGCAGTGACCGAAGGCAAGTCAAAGCCGCCGCAGATCGGGACGGAATACAGCAACGAGTACGTCGCGGAACTACAAAAACAGGGACTCCCGATGGACCAGGTTATCGAACGCGTGACTGAGCGGGACATCGAACTGCCGAAAGAAGTAATGCTTCACTACTTTCTCTATTGCCTGGACCTGAAAAGCGGCAAGGTCGAGTGGCAGAAGGAGTTTTACACGGGACGTCCGCCGGGCGGCCGTCACCGCAAGAACAGCTTTGTTTCAGAGAGTCCGGTGACCGACGG
>Ga0070694_100000570_pt1 | contig 20432 bp, 7 predicted proteins | sample KBSK1251metaG_FD_65470 | JGI IMG/M metagenome (GOLD analysis project Ga0070694, IMG submission 65470) | Corn, switchgrass and miscanthus rhizosphere microbial communities from Kellogg Biological Station, Michigan, USA - KBS K1-25-1 metaG | ecosystem: Host-associated > Plants > Roots >... | reverse complement strand
ACATCTTCCGCGCCGCCAAGTTTGAATTGCTCGATGTGATAAGCAGCCAGTCCGGCAAAAATTTCTTGTTGTTCACGAAAAATCAGAAAGTCCTGATAAGTACTGGTTTCGTAAGGACTGCGTGCGTGGCCGACGTAAAGTTCGACCAGTCGTTCCGGCTCAGCTACGGCGCGGGGCCGGAACAGGATGGCATTAACGATGCTGAAAACGGCAGTATTCGCGCCGATCCCGACCGCCAGAGTGATGACGGCAATCGCCGTGAAGCCAGGCCGCTTGACGAGACTCCGAATTCCGTAACGAATGTCCTTAATTAATGTCTCCATGGTTTGTGCTTATTACTGCGTACTTGGTTCTTCGTACTTTGTGTTTTTGTACTTTGTACTTTGATCTGATTCGATGACCGCGCTGGAAACATGAACAGGTCTGCGGTCCACGAACAAAGACCTAAGTACAAAGATCAAAGTCCATTTCTTCATTCGTATCTCAGCGCCACCAGCGGATCGACTTTCGTCGCCCTCCGTGCCGGCAAATAGCAGGCGATGAAGGCGACCAAAGCGAGCAATTGAAACACTGCGATAAAGATCCAAGGGTCTGTCGGCGTCACCCCGAACAGCAGTCCGCGCAGCACTCGCGTCGTGGCGAACGCAGCCACCAGGCCTATGCCTTCACCAAGGAGCGCCAGCCCCATTCCCTGCTTCAACACCAGCTTCAAAACATCTTTGACCTGCGCGCCGAGCGCCATCCGAATTCCCAATTCCTGGGTGCGCTGCGTTACTGCATACGACAGCAACCCGTAAATTCCGACCGCGGCCAGCATCAGAGCCAGTCCACCAAAGCCTCCCATCAAGATCATGTTCAAACGCGATTGGCCCACGCTGTCCGCAGCAATTTGGTTCATGGTCTTGATATCGGCGATCGGTTGATTTGGATCAATCGTCCAAACTGCCTTGCGAATTGCCGGAAGCAAGGCGAGCGCGTCGCTTTGGGCCCGAACCAAAACCAGCATGTCGGACTGGGGCGCCTGGGTTGCGGGCACGTAGTAACCGGGCTCGGTTTCCGACTTCAACCCCGACGATTTCATGTTGCGAGCAATGCCAACTATCTCGAACCATTCGAAGCGCTGATTGCCCCAGGCCCTCGCCGGCGCACTCAAACGCAACCGGCGGCCGACCGCTCGTTCACTGGGAAAATATCGCCGCGCGAATGCTTCATTAACGATCGTTACGCCGGGATGATTCTGATCGTCCTGCCTCGTAAAATCGCGACCCTCCACGATTCCGCCGCCCAGTGTCTTAAAGTAATCAGGACTAACGGGATTGAAACTGGCGCTGGCTGCTTCCTGGCCCTGAGGCCGGCCCTCAATCGTAAAAGCGTCCGTCCAATTTGTTTCCAACGGATGGTCGTAGCCAATCGACGCGGACTGCACCCCGGGCAAAGCGGAGAGTTGTTCGATCAGTTGTTCGTAAAAACCATTGATGCGGGCGTTATCGCTGTACTTTGATTGCGGCAGCGTCAGGCTTAGAGAGATAACGTGATCCGGTTGGAAGCCAGGATCGACCTGCCGCAAACGCCAGAAACTCATGATGAGCAAACCGGCGCTGATGATCAGCATCACGGCCATGGAAATCTGAAACACTACCAGCGCCTGCCGCAGTCCCTGCCGGCCAAAAGACAAACGCGAAGTGCGACTGCCCTGCTCGAGGGTCGCTTGCAAACCAGGCTTCGTTGCTTGTAAGGCCGGCGCCAGCGCAAAGATCAGACACGTCAGCAGCGAAAGCCCCAGCGTAAAGCCGAGAACGCGGAGATCGAGTTGGGCTTGATCAATTCGCGGAATGCGCGCCGAGACCAATGCCATCATTGCCGCGAGTCCAAACTTTGCCAGAGCGATTCCGGCCGCGCTGCCACACAAAGACAGCAACAGGCCCTCAATCAGGAACTGGCGCAGCAACCGGCCGCGTCCGGCGCCCAGCGCCGCTCTGATGGCGATCTCTTTCGTGCGGGCCGTGTGTTGCGCGAGCAACAATCCTGCGACGTTGGCGCAGGCAATCAGCAAGACCATCAGGACCGCGCCCAGCAGTACAACCAGCGCCGGCTTAACATCGCCGGCAACTTCGTTCATGAAAGGATTCACAATGATCCCTTCACCCTTGTTGACCGGATATTCCTGCGCCAGACGGGCGGCGATTGTGTCCATCTCCGTTTGCGCCCGGGCCGCCGTAATGCCGGGTTTGAGTCGTCCCACGGCGCCGAGCACGTGGGCCGTACGCACCGCCGCCCACTGAGGACTGAAGGACATCGGCGCCCAAAACTGTTCCTCGTTCTGTTCGAACGAAATGCGACCACCGGGAGTCGGCCGCGCCGGATAGATGCCGGCAGGCATTACGCCAACCACAATGTAGGGACTACCATTCAGAGTTATCGATCTATTAATGACCGTCGGATCGCCGGCGTAGCGGCGTTGCCAGAATGCGTGGCCCAGAATTACGACCTGCCCTTTACCGGGCTCGTATTCGTCACTTATGAAAGCGCGGCCCAGAACCGGCACGACCCCCACCACCGAGAAGTATCCCGAGCTGACACGTGTGCCCAGGAGCTGCTCCGGCTCCCCATCGCCGGTCAGAGTCATGGTCCACTGACCAAAGGCGGCTATATCTTCAAAGACCGTATTCTGCTTTTTCCAATCGAAAAAGTTTGCCGGCGTCGTGCGCCAGCGGCCGTGCTCTGGAACTTTGGCCCACAAGGCCACCAGACGATCCGAGTTCTGATACGGAAGAGGTCTTAGCAGCACTGCATTCACGACGCTGAAAATTGCGGTGTTGGCGCCAATCGCGAGGGCGAGCGTGAATATGGCGATAGCGGTTGTGCCCGGATTCTTCGACAGCATCCGGATTCCGAACCGAATGTCGTGCGTGAACGAAATCACTGCTGACCTCCAAAGTGCGGATGTGGCACAGACTTCAGTCTGTGTTTCCTTGTCAAATTGCTCGGTCCGTAAGAGCAATCACAGACTAAAGTCTGTGCCACTTACTCGTACCGCAACGCTCTCAACGGATCGACTCTTGTTGCTCTCCAGGCCGGTATGTAGCTCGCCACCAAAGTCACGACGAACAAGCCAACGGCCACTGCGGCAAAAGTTGTTTTGTCGGTCGCCGTCACGTCGAACAACAGGGTGGAGATCACCCGCGTCAGCCCAAACGATCCAGCCAGACCAACCAGCACACCGGTAACGGCGAGAATAATTCCCTGCTTCAGAATCAGTCTGAGCACGTCTCCACGCTGCGCCCCGAGCGCCATGCGTACCCCAATCTCGTGGGTTCGTTGCAGCACGGCATATGACATCACGCCATAGATTCCGACTGCGGCCATAATCAGAGCGACCACTGAGAAGATCGCCAGCAACATCGAGTTGAATCGTGAACGCGCCACCGATCTCGCCATCAATCCGTTCATGGTGATTACTTCGCCGATCGGCTGGTCCGGATCCAACTGATGAATCACGTTCCGAGCCGCGGTGGCGACGTTCGTGCTTTCGCCGCGCGTGCGCATGGTGATCGTCATTGACGGATAGACCAACTCTGCGTGCGGCCAGAAGGCCATCGGCTCGACTTCAGAATCCAGACCCTTGTGCTTGTTATCGGCAACGATGCCGATGATTTCACTGGGCTGGTTGTCGTCTTTCATGTGGATCGTGACTCGCTGTCCGACTGGATCCTGACCGGGAAAGTTTTCGCGCGCGAACGCCTCGTTCACCACCACCACGTGACGCATTTCCAAAGCTTCCTGTTGCGTGTAGAGACGTCCACGCTTCAAGGGAATGTGCATCGTTTGAAAATAGTTGGCATCCGTTACGCAGACACCGGTGGTGAGATCCTGACCCGCGGGACGCTTGGGCTGGCCGTCAATGTCGAGCCTGGTTCCTGAATGCGGGCCGCCAAACGGAATCGTGTTGATGGCGCCGGCCGATTCGACTCCGGGGATTGCTCGAATTTCTTCAATTGCCTGTTTGAAAAAGTTGAGCAGCTTCGGATCCGTGTCGTACTTACGCGTGGGCAAGTTCACCCGCATCGTCAGCAGATTGTCAGCATCGAAACCAGGTTCCACCGACTGCAGGCGGTTAAGACTCTTCATCAACAAACCCGCGCCGATTAGCAGCACCAGCGCGAGCGCGACCTGGGCCACCACAAACAGGCTGCGCACCCGGTGCGCGCGCGTGCCGCCGATGACGCCTTTCCCGCCATCCTTCAGTGGTTCGTTGATGTCAAAGCGTGAAGCCTCGAACGCCGGCACCAGCCCAAAAGCTATTCCCGTAACCAGAGTCAATCCGATCGTAAACAGAAGCACCGGCACATTGACCGTGGCGCTGCGCAGGTCCATCAGTTCCGGCGGGCTGAGCGCGAGCAGAACCTTTGTGCCCCAAACGGCGAGCAGCAGTCCGAGCGCGCCGCCAAACAACGACAGCAACACGCTCTCAGTCAGTAGTTGTCGCGCGATCCGCCAGCGACTGGCTCCGAGGCCGGCCCGCAAAGCGATCTCTCTTTTGCGTGAAGCTGCGCGCGCCAGCAGAAGGTTGGCGACATTCGCACAGGCAATCAGCAGCACGAACCCCACCGCACCCAGCAAGATCAGGAGCGGCTTGCGAATTTCACCGGTGAACTGAGTCCGGAGTGGAACGACAGTGATGCCCCACTTGGCGTTGAAGTCGGGAAACTGTTGTTCGAGCCGGGCGCCGATGATGTTCATCTCGTTCTGCGCCTGCTCCAAAGTGACTCCGGGTTTTAGCCGGGCGACCGCGCGGGCAAATCGGCCGCGGCGTCCGCGCAATTCATTTGTGACTTGCCACGGCGCCCAGATCTGCGGAGGCTTGCTTATCATCGAACCTTTTTGCACATACCAGCCAACCTCAGGCGGCAGCACGCCGATGACTTCGTTCGGTTGATTGTTGAGCGTTATCTTTCGGCCGATGATGTTGGGGTCGCCGCCGAAACGTCTCTGCCAAAGGTCGTAGCTGATAACCACCACTCGCGACTGGCCCGTCTGGCCGTCGTCCGGAGCAAACGTGCGCCCCTTAATCGGATTCACGCCGAGAAGTGAAAAAAGATTTGTGGTGGCGATCTGGGCGGGAATCTCTTCCGGATCGCCGTCGCCGGTGAGATTGGCATTCTGATCAAAGAAAGCAGCCATGTCGGAGAAGACCGTGTTCTGATCTTTCCAATCAAAAAAGTTACCCAGGTTGATTACGTTCTGCGGATTTCCTTTTCCGCTCTTGCGGTTTTCCCAGACAATCGCCAGCCGATCACCTTCAGCGTATGGGAACGAGCGCAACAACACGGCATGCACCACGCTGAAGATCGCGGTGTTCGCTCCGATTCCCAACATCAAAGCGATAATCGCGACCGCGGTAACCGCGGGACTCTTAATCAACATCCGTACGCCGTAACGTAAATCCTGGATTAGACCTTGCATGTTTTTCCCCTTATTCGGTGCGCACGCCTCGGGCGTGCTTAATCGATCCTGTCCGCTAGAGCACGCCAGAGGCGTGCGTGCCGACTTCACTCGTAACGCAATGCCTCCATCGGATCGACTTTCATCGCTCTCCGGGCCGGCACAAAACAAGCCAATGCCGCCACCAGCGCGAGCAGAATCGTTACTCCGGCGAATGTCAGCGGATCTCCCGGGCTGACTCCAAAAAGCACCTTCACCAAAAGTTGGGCGACCGCGAACGACACGATCAGTCCGACGACCAGACCAATAAGCGCCAGAGACATTCCCTGTCGCATGATCAGGAAAAGCACGTTGCTGCGCGACGCCCCCAGCGCCACACGGACGCCAACCTCGCGCGTGCGCCCGGCCACGACATACGACATGACGCCATAAATGCCGATCGCCGCGAGCACGATGGCGAGTATCCCGAAACTTCCCAACACGGCAGCCGCCATTCGGAATGGGAACAGCGGCAAGCTCATGTGTTCAGTCAAGGTTTTGACGTTGTATACCGGCAGGGTTGAATCCAGACGCAGCAGTTCATTGCGCAAGCCGGAGATTGCGGCATCGGGATCCGCAGTCGCAGTTCTCGCCACCAACGACACACCTGAGCTGTAGTTCCGAAACAGCGGTCGATAGAAAGCCGGCTTGGCGTCTTCTCCCAGAGTGTTGTACTTACCGTCGGCGGCGACGCCGACGATCTCCCAAAAAGGCTTGTCAGGCCCATCGAAATTGAAGCGGCCGCCGATGGCTTCGCGGCCGGCGAACAAGCGCCGGGCGAAGGTTTCATTAACAATGGCGACCCGCGATGCTTCTTTGCTATCGAGGTCTGAGAAGTCGCGCCCGCGCAACGGAATCTCCATCGTGCGAAAGTAATTGGGACTGATCAGATTAGGAATGGCGAGAGGCAGATTTGTGCTTCCGGTAACCGGCTGTCCCTCGACGTAGATCGTCGTTGAGCTGTAATCGAGCGAAAGCGGCAAAGTCCCAACCAGCGCAGCTGAACGCACGCCCGGAACTGACGGCGCCCTTTCCAGAACCTGTTTTTGAAAAGCGCTCCCCTTCTCTTCGCTGTAGCCTTGCAATCCCAAATCAAACGAAAGCGCTACGGCATTTTCGGGATTAAAACCTGGTCGCGTTTTTTGGGCTACCTGAAGACTGCGAACCACGAGACCCGCACAAACGAGCAGGACTAACGAGAGCGCTACCTGCGCGACTACCAAAGCGTTTCGCAGACGCGAGCGGTGAAAGCCGGCCATGGACTTTTCGTCCTTGAGCGCCGGGACCAGATCCGGCCGCGATGATTGCAGGGCCGGCAACAAGCCAAACGAGATGCCCGTGATCAACGAAACCACAAAACCAAAAGTCAAAACGCGCCAGTCCAAACGCAGATCGATCACGAACGCCAGATCCGTCGGCAACTTCATCGACGAAACCAGAGCGTTCAACCACATGGCGATTAAGAGACCCCCTAGACCGCCACCCAGCGAAAGCATCACGGCTTCGGTTATCAGTTGACGAACGAGCCGCGCGCGACTGGCGCCCAGGGCCACGCGAATCGCCAGTTCTTTCCGCCTTTCCGTCGCGCGCGCCAGCAAAAGATTCGCGAGGTTCACACACGCGAGCAGCAGGACCAGGGCGACGACACCCATCAACACGCCACTAAAGCTGATTACTGAATTTCGTATGTCGGGAATGAAGAGGCCGGGCGTCAGCAGGCGCACGCCTCTGCCTGCGTTCTCGTGCGGGTATTCGCGGCCAAGCTGATCAGTAATGGTCTTGAGTGCACTTTCTGCCTGGGCGGTGGTAACGCCCGGCTGCAAGCGTCCAACCACGAACAGATTGTCGCTGTCACGTGAGTCCAGCCAGGTGCTGCCCGGTTCAATCACATTCGCCATCATGTTGGGAACGAAGACCTCGGGCGCGTAAGCGACCTCAGTCCCTCTGAATCCATCAGGTGTAACCCCGATGATCGTGAACAGCCGGCTATTGATTCGAAGGTGTTGGCCGACGATGTTTTGGGCCGAAGCAAAACGCTTCTGCCAGCATGCGTAGGTAATCACTGCGACCGGATGAGAGTCAGGTGTGCGGTCTTCTTCCGGAAGGAAATAGCGCCCGAGAAATGGTTGAATCCCGAGCGTGTCGAAATAATTCCCCGAAACCAGATAGCCCCAAACACGCTCGTTTCGGTTGTCGTGGCTGACGCTCATCGGCGCAAACCGGTACGACATCAAACTCGAGAAGACATTGTTGCGTTCGCGATAGTCTTTGTAGTTGAGATAAGACTGAATCGTGTAGTCAGCGCCCTGATGCAGAGTGCCATAGACTTCGACTAGCTCTTCAGGATGTGACACCGGCAGCGGTCGCAGCAGCACGGTGCTGATCAAGCTGAAGATCGCCGTGTTCGCGCCGATTCCCAGCGCGAGCGTAATCAAGGCAATGGCCGTGTAGCTCGGCCGCTTCACCAGATTCCGAAAACCGTATTGAATGTCTTTGACTAGTGATTCCATGATCGTAATTCCAAATGGGACGTATAGGACCGATAGGTCTTATAGGTCCTATTCGTCCCAAACGTCCTACTCGTATCGCAACGCCACCAGGGGATCGACCTTCGTCGCGCGCCGGGCCGGCAAATAGCACGCAAGCAACGCCGTGATCAGCACGCTCACAGAAACCGCCGCCAGAGTCAGCCAATCAGTCGGACTGACACCGAACAACAGACTCGTCATCCAACGTGTCAAAACGTACGCGCCCAGAAGGCCGGTCACGACGCCGGCCACGGCCAGGATCATTCCGCCTTTCAAAACCAGTTTCAGCACGTCGCTCATTTGCGCGCCGAGCGCCATGCGAATGCCGATCTCCTGCGTTCGTTGGGTGACGTAGTAGGCAGTGACGCCGTAAATTCCAATCATTGCCAGCAGTAAGGCCACCGCCGCGAACGCGCTGAGCAGCAGCGTCGGCGCGCGACGGGGCGCCACCGACGTGGCCAGCACCTCATCCATGGTCCGCACGTTGTAGATTGGAGCTCCTTTATCAAGAGCGCGGATTTCGTTTCTCACCGCCGAGATAACACTTGTTGGTTCGCTGCTGGTGCGCAGCACAACCGACATACTTCCCCAGGTCGCGTCCTGCGCGTAAGGGACATACATTTGCTCGGCGGGCTGGTTGTCCAGAGCCCCTTTGGTCTCGCCGACCACGCCCACAATCTCGCGCGAAAACTTTTCGTCATGCCAAATCGCGAGGCTCTTTCCGATCGGGTTCTGTCCGGGCCAGAGCTTGCGCGCCATCGGTTCGTCAATAATCAAAACCTTCGGCGCGTTGTCCGTATCCTGTTCAGTGAAATTGCGGCCGGTAATCAAAGGAATTTGCAGAGTCCGAAAATAGCCGGGACTAACTGGGAGGTAAGCCGCGTCGCCTTCTTCCTCCGTCGTCGCCGGCCGGCCTTCAGGAATGTATCCGCGCCCAACATTGAAGGTGTCGCCACTGAGGGGAAGACTCAGGATCATGCCCGCGGACTGAACGCCGGGAACTGTTTGCAGCCGAGCAATTACCTGTTGAAAAAACTGATGCCGCGGTTCGTTCTCCTTAAATTTTCCGGGCGGAGCCGCAACCCGAACTGTAAGCACATGGTCCGCATTGATACCTGACTTTACGTCGCGCAGATGCATGAAACTCCTAATCAGGAGTCCGGCGCCCACTAGTAAGACAAAGGACATGGCGATTTCGCCGGCCATCAGGAATCCGCGCAGGCGATCACTGCGTCCGCCTCCCGTATTACCACGCGAGCCTGTCTTCAAGCCTTCGGCCTGATCCACGCGAGATGCCTGCAGCGCGGGAACCAAACCGAAGATCAGGCCGGTAACAGCCGCGAGCAAAACGGCGAAGATAATCAAGCGGGCGTCGGGTCGAATCTCGTCAAGGCGAGGAGTGTTTGCGGGACTAATAGCAATCAGCAGTTTGGTTAACCAAAGACTGAGAACTAAACCCAAGGCTGCGCCGATAAACGAAACTAAGAGACTCTCAGTCAGCAATTGCCGAATTATGCGGAGGCGGCTGGCGCCCAGAGCTGCTCTGACCGCAATCTCTTTCTGTCGCGAAGACGCGCGGGCGAGTAACAGGTTCGCGATGTTGGCGCAGGCAATCAGCAAGACAAAAGCGACTGAGTAGAGCAGTACCAACAACGAACGCCGCACCTCTCCAACCAGGTTCTCATGTAAGGTCGCAACCTTTACGCTCCAGCCGTTATTGCTTTCGTTGTAGCTTTGGGCGAGTCGTTGATTGATCGTGTCTAACTGAACCTGGGCCTGGGCCGCATTGGCGCCGGGCTTCAGGCGTGCCACCACATTGAGGAAACGGTTGAAACGCTGTTCCTTTGACGGTTCGAGTGGAAACGGCACCCACGCTTCTGCTTGCGACGGATAGTCAAATCCCTGCGGCATCACCCCCACGACCGTAATACTCTTTCCGCTGATAATTACCTGGCTGCCAACGACCGCCGGATTACCCCCGAACCGTCGCTGCCACAGCCCATAGCCAAGGACCGCAAGCGGTTCTTTTCCGGGCTGCGCGTCCTCAGCTTGTAAGGTCCTACCGCGCAAAGGCGTCGTGCGAAGCAGCGTAAAGAAATCGCCCGTGACCCAGGCACCACGAACACGCTCTGTTTCATCGCCGTTGTTAAGCACCAACCCCCCGGTTACGAAACCAGCCATGTGTTCGAAGACCTGGTTCTGATTCTGCCAATCGGCAAAGTCAGGAACCGACATGTTGGATTGTGTGATTCCTCGGGCGGGGTTGATGCCTTCCAGCGTCACGATCCGATCCGGCTCCGGATAAGGAAGCGGCCGGAGCAGGACTGCATTCACCACGGTGAACATTGCGCTGTTACCGCCAATCGCCAGCGCCAGCGTACCTATTGCTACCAGGCTAAACGCGGGCTGCTTTATCAGACTGCGAATGCCATAGCGAAGATCTTTGAAGAGGGTTTCCATGACTGCTACCTCATTCGTAACGCAACGCCTCAAGTGGATCGATCTTTGTCGCGTGCCGTGCCGGGAGAAACCCGGCCAACAACGCCACCCCAAAAAGAAAAGCAGCCGCGGCGGTCAACGAAAGCGGATCGGTAGGGGTCAGCCCGAACAGCATCGTTGAAGCGAATCGGGTCACCCCAAAAACAAAGGGCAGGCCCACGATGATGCCAACCAGCGCGAGCATCACGGCCTCGCGCAAAACCATCGACAGGATGTTTATCGTTTGCGCGCCGAGGGCCATCCGAATTCCAATCTCGTTTCGCCGGCTGGCAACGCCGTAGGAAAGAATTCCGTACAACCCGACGCTGGCCAGCAAGAGCGCCAGCAGGCCAAAGAACCCGGACAAGGTGGCCATCAAACGATCTCGCAGCAGGCCATCGCTGATCAGGCTGCGGAAGTTTTGAAAGCTGACGCTGACACCAGGATTGATTTCGGCGAAAAGGTTTTTGATTGCTGCGCTAACCTGGGCTTCCGGCAACTTTGATCGGATCAGGAATTGGCCGAACGGATCCGGACCTGGCTCCTGCGATGCCGGAAAGAATGCGATCGGGCCAAAGTCTTCGCGCAGGTTCTCGTACTTCGTGTCTTTCACCACGCCGACAATCTCGTAAGCGGTTTCTGGAATGCCCGGTCTCGCTTGCACCCAGAACCTCCGGCCAATCGGATTGGCGCCGGAGAAAACCCTGCGCGAGAACGTCTCGTTAATGACCGCGACCTTTACGGAGTTGGTTGTATCGGAAGAGTTGAAATCGCGGCCTACGATCAAAGGCGTGCGCAGCGTGTCGAAATATGAGCCGGCGACCCAGGTGAATGACGAATTCACCGGACGCTCTCTCTGGCCATCGATCCAGACGTCGTTATTCAAGGACTCGCCGCTAAGGGGCACCACGGTGGTTTCGCTGGCCGCCTCAACCCCGGGTATGGCCTTGAGACGGTCCAGCAGTTGCGCTCTAAACACCACGCGCTGGTCTTCCGCCAAATTCAAGCGCCGAAGATCCGCCCGCGCGATCAGGATTCCATCCTGCTGGAATCCGGTGTTCACGTTGGCGAGTTTGCTCAGGCTGCGTGTGAAGAGCAGCGCGCCGGCAACCAGTACCAGGGAAAGCGCGACCTGGACCACGACCAGCGTGCGGCGCAAACTGAAGCGCTCACGGCCCGCGGTCAACCCACGCCCGCTGGCCTTCATCGCCGCGGCTGGGCGCACTTGCGTCGCGCGCAGAGCGGGAGCCAAACCAAAAAGGACACAGGTGACCGCAGCGATGGCCGCGGCAAAAGCAATCAAGCGCCAATCGAAACTCAGATCGAGCACGATCGCATCGGATGTCTTACTGATAAAGGAAACCAGAACTCGACTTAGCATTTGGGCCAGCGCGGCCCCCAGCACCGTGCCGATACCTGCGAGCAGAATACTTTCGGCGAGTAGCTGACGAACCAGACGCGCGCGCGAAGCGCCGACCGCCTGACGCACAGCCATTTCCCTTTCACGCATGCTCGCTCGCGCCAAAAGCAGGTTTGCGAGGTTTGCACAGGCGATCAGCAAGACCAGGCCGGCGATAGCCAGGAGCAGCCAGAGCGGACGCTCATAGTCCTGGCGCAGTAAAGAGAAGCCGGCCGCCCCCGACGACGCCTGCAACCTGGCACCCAGGTAGTCTTTGACACTGGCTTCGGGATAGTTTGCCGGGAGCGAAGCCTCGAACAGGCCCGCCGACATTGATTGCAGACTCGCGTTGGCCTGCGGCAAAGATTCACCAGGCTTGAGGCGTCCGGTGACCATCAACCACCAGTTCGTCCCTGAATCAAGGCGGCTATTCTTTCCCCGAAGCAACGCTTCAGCGCAGATGGGGACAGCGAAATCAAACGATTTCCCGACTTCAAGTCCATAGAACTCAGGCGGAGTCACGCCCACAACTTCGAGCGAATGATCAGCCAGCGTTAGCTTTCGACCGACCACATCAGGGGCACCGCCAAATTCCTTCTGCCAGAAACCATGGCTGATCACTACCCCGGGCGCCGTGCAGCCACGAACGTCGTCACTCGCATTCAAGACACGACCCAGAGAAGGTTGCACTCCGAGCAGATTGAAAAACTCGCCGCTGACCCAGAGTGATTTGGCGATCCGGACTTCGCCGCCTTGCGCCAGGTTGAAATTGCCGAGACTCCACGCGAATACTCCAGAAAACGCCTGCTGGCGATCTCGTATCTGTTCCCAGAGAGGATGGGTCAGCGAGTTGTACCGGTCGCTGTAACTGCCGCGCCTTTTGTCCGGGTTGGCGAGACCAACCTGCGCTAATTCGTTAGGTGCCCTGACCGGCAAAGTCTTCAGACGGACGGCGTCGAGGAGTTGAAAGATGGCCGTATTCGCGCCAATCCCAAGCGCCAGCGAAAGGACCGCCGCAGCAGTGAAACCAGGAGTCTTGCGCAGCATGCGCGCGGCAAAACGTAGGTCTTGTACAAGTCCTCTCATCTCATTTATCTCCGACAAACTTTAGTTTGTCGCCAGTCATTTATGTCCGACAAACTTTAGTTTGTCGCCAGGTCTCGACAAGCTAAAGCTTGTCGGACATCACTCATAAGTCAGGGCCTTCAAAGGATCGACCTGCATAGCCCTTTGCGCCGGAACCAAACAGGCCATCAACGCCACCAACACGAGCAGCGCCGCGACAATTCCGTAGGTCAACGGGTCGCCGACACTGATTCCAAACACCAGCCCCGCCATTAATCGGGTCAGCACAAAGGCAGCCGCGAGTCCAATCACCACCCCGACTACGACGAGCGACATTCCTCGCCTCACGACCAGCGAGAGAATGTTTCGCGGTTGCGCCCCAAGCGCCATGCGCACGCCAATTTCCTGTGTGTGTTGCGTAACGAAATACGCCAGCACGCCATAGATGCCCAGCATCGCCAGCAGCATGGCCAGCCCGGCGAAGATCGTCAGCAAAGTCATGCCCAGCTCTTGCCAGGTTGTCTCTTCGCCCACGACTTGCTGCATCGTGCGAATGTTCGAGACGGGTTGATCGGGATCGACTTGATGGATCTCGTTAGTGGTCGCCGCGACGATACTTAAGGGATCGACCGAGGTGCGGATTACCAGATCGCGCGGCGTGTAAAACGGCTCGGTTCCCTGCTGATAAGGGAAGTACATCTCCGGCTTCACGGGTTCATCGACACCCATGTTGCGAACGTCACGAGCGACACCCACGATCGTCATCCACGGCACTTCATTGTCACCGGGATCGCCGAGCTTGAAGCGCTTACCGATCGCGGTTTCTCCGGGCCAATAGTTTCGCGCCATCGCTTCATTCACGATCGCGACGGGCATTGACTGTTCGTTGTCAGTGTCGGCAAACGGCCGGCCCTGGACGATCTGAACGCCCATCGTCTTTAAATAGTCGGCGCTGACCTGGCGATGATTGGCGTCGTACGCGAGGCCGCCCGCAGTCGCTTGTTCGACGGACCGCCCCTCGATCGCGAATCCATTTGTGCCGCCCTTCCACGCCAGCGGCACACTCGTGGTGTAGCCCGCAGAGATGACCCCGGGCAGCGTCTTCACCCGATCCAAAACCTGTTTGTAGAACCCGAGCCGCTGCGGCTGTTCAGAGTACTTACCGGATGACAGGACGGTTCTGACAGTTAAGACGCTCTGCAGCTTCAGCGCGGCATACTGTCCGCGCAACTTCATCAAGCTTTGAATCAGAAGTCCGGCGCCGATGAGCAGCACCACGGCCAATGAAACCTCGATCACTACCATGGCGCCCCGCAGGCGAGTGCCGCCGGCGTTCATACCTGAACGGCCACCCTGTTTCAGAGCTTCATTTAGATCCACTCGCGCAGCTTGAAAAGCCGGCGCCAGCCCGAAAATCACCGCCGTCAGCAGAGTTACCAGGACGGTAAAGCCCAGGACCGGCAGATCCAGCCTGAGCGCAATTGCCCCAATCAGGCCGTCAGGAATGAGCTTCTGCAAAAACGCGAAGCTCAACAAAGCCAACACCAAACCGGCGCCGGCGCCGGCCGCCGCGAGCAGCAAACTTTCGATTAGTAACTGCCGGATGATGCTCGCGCTACTAGCGCCGATTGCCGCACGCAAAGCGATCTCGCGCCGGCGTCCGGCCACACGCGAAAGCAGCAAGTTGGCGATGTTGGCACACGCAATCAGCAGCACGAATCCCACCGCGGCGAGCAGAACGTACAGGGGCCGTCGCACGTCGCCGGCGATCTGATCCCGGAGCGGCATCGCATATCCGGCCAGGCGGCCGGCAGTCTCAGGGTTGTCATGCGCAATGCGCTTGTGAATTGTGCGTACCTCAGAGTCGGCTTGTTCAAAAGAGACTCCGGGTTTCATGCGCGCGACGATCGTCAGATAGTGACGACCGCGCGAAGCGAGTTGTTCGGAGGTGAAGGCAATGGGCACCCAGATACCGACCTTGCTGTCGAGAAACTGGAAGGTTGGCGGCATGACACCGATCACGGTGTATTTTTCGCCGTTCAATAAAACTTCACGGCCCAGAACATTCGTGCCGCCATAGCGCTGCTGCCAGACCGCATTGCTCAACATGACGACGCGATTGGCCCCTGGCTTATCTTCTTCGGGCGCGAACCAGCGACCGGCCAGCGGCTGCACGCCCAACAGCGGGAAAAAGTTGGCGGTCACGCCGCGGGTTTCAACCTTCTGCGGATCGCCATCTCCCGTGAGATTAAAGCTGCGCTGGTCCATCGCGGCCACTTCGCTAAAGCTTTGGTTCTGGTTCTTGACGTCCTGATAGGTGGCGGCCGACGGCGTGTTTCTCGGGAACCCCGCAAACGCCGCGTCTTCCCAAATCATCACTAACTGGTTCGGATCGGCGAATGGCAACGGCCGCAACAGGACCGCGTTTACCAGACTGAAGATCGCTGTGTTCGCTCCGATTCCGAGCGCCAAAGTCACGATCGCAATCGCGGAAAAGCCTGGCCGCTTCCACAGCGCGCGAAACCCGTAACGAATGTCATTAATTAATGAACCCATAATCTGTTTCCCCAGGGATGGACGAATGGGACGTATAGGTCGTATTCGTCCTATTGGTCCTGTTGGTCCTATTCATATCTAAGCGCCACCAGTGGATCGACTTTGGTCGCCCGCCATGCCGGAAAATAGCAGGCGATGAAAGCAACTGCGGCCAACAAGATCGACACCCCGGTAAAGGTCGCCGGATCTCTGGTCCCTACATCGAACAGCAATGAAGAAATAATTCGCGTGAGCGCTAAGGCGCCGACCAAACCAATCCCAACGCCAACGAAGACGAGACCCATCCCCTGTCGCACCACGAGTTTGAGAACGTCTAACTGGCGTGCTCCCAAAGCCATCCGCACTCCGATCTCATGCGTGCGCTGGCCCACCGAATAGGACATCACTCCGTAGATGCCGACCGCCGAGAGCAACAGCGCCAGTCCGGCGAACAAACCAAAGAGGCCGGTGCGATAACGCGGTGCAGCGACCGCCAGCCCCAGCCATTCATTCATCGTTCTCACCGTGGCAATTGGTTGATTGGGATCAATTGCCGCCACCTCGCGACGCACCGCAGCAGCTATTGACGAAGTATCGTTTTGCCCGCGAATCACGATGTTCTCGCCAGACTCGAGCGCCGGCATGTACATTGTCGGGAGTGCCGTCTGCGCGAGCGAGCGATGACGAACGTCGCCGACAATCCCGACGATTTCGAACGCCTCGTTGCGAAAACCCATGACCAGACGCTTGCCCAGCGGCTCTTCATTGGGAAAAGTCTGGGTCGCCAGTGATTGGCTGATGACGAGGACCTTCGCGCCGTCGCGCACCTCTTGCGGCGTAAAGTTTCGCCCGCGCAAAAAAGGTATGCGCAGGGTGCGAAAGTAGTCCTGGCTGACACGCCGAAAATCGTCGTCGAATCCCTGATTGGCTGCGTCTGCAGGACGCCCTTCGACCGTATACGGCATGTCATTCGGCTGTCCGCTGAGCGGTAATTCACTGACCAGGCCGACACTCTCGACGCCGGGCAAAGCGCCTACGCGACTTTGAAACTGTTCCCAGAAATTGGACCGGCTTTCCGGTGTGGCGTACTTCTGGTTCGGAAGATCGATGCGGATAGTGAGCACGTTGCTCGAGTCAAAACCCGGGTTCGTGCTTTGCAATCGGACCAGGCTCCTGATCAGAAGGCCGGCGCCCACCAGCAACATCACGGCGACTGCGCATTCGAAAATGACTAACAAACTGCGGGTGCGATTTCGTTGGGCACTCTCGTTGCCGCTGCGGCCACCTTCTTTCAGCGTTTCACTGAGATTCAGCCTCATGCTGCGCAACGCGGGCGCCAGGCCAAACAACAATCCGGTCAACACGGAAGTAACCAGTGTGAACACCAGCACCGTGAGATCGATTTTTACGCGAGCCGTGGCGGGAATATTGTCGCCGCTTAAAGCGATCAGCGCCTGCACACCCCAGATCGCCAGCAGGGTGCCGAGCGCACCGCCGAGTAAAGCGAGGATGACGCTCTCGGTAATCATTTGTCGCGCGATGCGCAGGCGTCCTGCACCGAGCGCGGTCCGCAGGGCAATCTCTTTCCGCCGCGATGCAGCATGGGCCAGCAAAAGATTCGCGACGTTCGCGCACGCAATCAGGAGGACCAATCCGACGGCGCCCAGCAGAATGTATAGGGTTGATCTGATGTTGCCGACGATCTGTTCGCGCAGTGATACCAGCCGCAAATTCCAACCCGTATTAGTGTCGGGATAGGTAGCTTCCAACCGGCGGGCAACTGCATCGGTGTCCGCCTGGGCCTGGGCCAGAGAGACTCCTGATTTAAGCCTGCCGACCGGTCTGAGGAAGTGAGCCTTGCGCTGTTTCAAGCCCGGCTGCGCATCAAAGTTCAGTGGCACCCAAACCTCAGTCGTGGCCGGAAAATCAAAATCACGAGGCATTACTCCGAGCACCTCGAAACTTTTGCCATCCAGCGCGATTTTCTGGTTGATGATTCCCGGGTCGCCGCCAAAACGTTTCTGCCACAGTCCATAACTCAACACGGCAACTTGATCTCGTCCGGTACTTTCGTTTTCGAGCATCAAGGTCCGGCCCAACGCCGGCTGAACGCCAAGTGCCTGGAAGAAATTGCCGGTCACACCGGCGGCCGTCAGGCGTTGCGGCTCACCGCCCCCGGTTAGATTGGCGGAGAGCGGGACCGAGATCATTGCGGCAAATTCTTCGAAGGTGCGGTTCTGTCGCCGGTAATCAAGATAGTCGAGCGGCGAAACACTGGCGCGGTTGCCGCCGTTACGAATGTTCCCCCAGCTCCAAACCAGGCGATCGGGTTCACGAAACGGCAGCGGGCGGATCAGCACCGCATTAATCAAACTGAAGATCGCAGTGTTGGCGCCGATCCCCAGCGCCAGAGTAATCAGCGCCACCGCGGTGAATCCCGGCCGCTTCCAAAGACTCCGCAGACCGTAGCGAATGTCCTGTATTAGTGTTTCCATGTAGTCACTTCCGATTTGCCGACTGTGAACATATGGGCCATATAGGTGCCATACGTCGCATAGGTCCTATTCGTACCGAAGCGCCACCATCGGATCGACTTTCGTCGCCCGCCGCGCAGGAACATAGCAAGCGATCAGCGCGACGATGGTGAGCAACAGAGCGGTGACGCCAAAGGTCAAAGGGTCTCTCGGCTGCACCCCAAAGAGCATGCTGTTGAGACTCGCGAGGTACTTTGTCAGCACGTAGGCGCCGCCGAGACCAAGCGCCACGCCGATCAAGGTCAAGATCATTCCCTGCCTCAAAACCATCGTCAGCATCCTGCCGCGGTTAGCGCCCAGCGCCATGCGGATACCAATCTCTTGCGTGCGCCGCGACACCGAATAAGCCAGCACCCCGTAGAGACCGATGGATGCGAGTTGCTGGGCCAACAAGCCAAACAAGCTCATCAGTTTTGCGAACAGCCGCTCCATCGAAAGCGTTTCATCGGCTTGTTCAATCTGGGTCTTGATGTTGTTCAGCGGCAGGTTGGGTTCGACCTCGCGTACGGCCTGACGAATAGCTCCGACAAATGCTTTGGGATCACCCGTGGTGCGCACCTCGAACGTCATCGCGTTGATTGCGCCCGGAGTTTGCAACCAGGGCCGGTACATAGTCGCGGGAACTTCCTCGCGCTGACTCGTATACTTTGCGTCTTTGACGAGACCAATAATCTCGATCGGATCGGGCCGCGCAATGTCCATGCTGAATCGTTGGCCGATGGGATTGACGCCGGGAAGATATCTTTCCGCAAAGGTCTGATTCACCACCGCGACCTTTGGCGCTTTCAAATCATCCTTTGCGGTGAACGTGCGCCCGAGCAGCAGAGGGATCCCCATTGCCTCCATGAAGTTTTCCCGCACTTCGTGAAAATAAACTTCCGCTGTCTGCGGCACCTTACCGTCGGGGCCGGGCTTTGCATTCGGGAGATCAAAAGTGCCGCTGGATGCGCCTCGCGACAGCAAAGGCACGCGCGAGAACGTAACCGCCTGGACTCCCGGCACAGCCTCAAGCCGCGCAAACACTTGTTGATAAAAGTTCCGGAGCCGGTCGTCTTTATAACCAAGCAAACTGGGATCGATATTGAAGAGCAGCAGCTTCTCTTCATTAAATCCAGGTTCCACTCTCTTCAAATTAATCAGCGTACGCACCATCAGTCCGGCGCCAATCAAAAGCAAAAGTGAAAGAGAGACCTGGGCCACAACCAGCGAGCGGCTCAACAGCGAGCGAGTGGTGGCGCTGGAACCGCGGCCGGTGTCCTTAAGTGTTGGGCTCAGGTCAACCCGGGTTGCTCGCAAGGCCGGGACCATGCCGAAAATGATTCCAGTTAAGAGCGACAGACCGAAGGTGAAAGCGAGCACACGCAAATCCAGACGCGGGTTCATCGAATTCTCGCGACCGGCCCAGTCACCCACACTTATCAAACCGTCTTTGATCCATAGCGCGATCGTGATACCGACGGCGCCGCCGAGCGTTGATAGCAGCACACTCTCAGTCAGCAATTGTCGGATCAAGCGCCAGCGACTTGCTCCCATTGCGAGCCGCACGGCAATCTCTTTTTGTCGCGAAGCCGCGCGCACCAGGAGCAGGTTCGCAACATTCGCGCAGCTGATGAGCAGCACGATGGCGACCACGCCCAACAAGAGGCGAAGTGGTTTAGCAAAGAACTGGCGGCCGTTCATCTCGCCTCGACTCCCGGAGATGGCCCCGAGATGCGGGTAGTCTTTAGGCTCAAGCTGGCTAATCGGTTGTCGTCCTTGCGCTCGCCGCAGGGCCTGCCGTACCTCGCGATGGTCGAGCGCGGATTGTTGAAACGCGAGATCAAGCGACGCTCGTGCTTGCTCGATCGTGGCGCCTGGTTTCAATCGGCCTATTATTCTGAGCCACCAGTCACCGGCGCCCATGAACTCGGAACGATCGCCGTCTACCTGTGTTTCCCATCCCATGGGAATCGCTACGTCCATCGACGACCCGAGATCCATTGCGCCCTCAAAACCAGGTGGAGACACACCTGCGATCGTGAAAGCAATATTATTGAGATTGATTTGCTTGCCTATGATGTCGGCCTTACCACCAAAGCGCTTTTGCCAGTATCGATAACTAATGACGGCCACGGGACTGGCCGCTGAGTTGTCGTCAGAGTAGGTAATCATGCGGCCCATAAAAGCCGGAACGCCCAGGACCTCGTAGTAATTCCCCGTCACCGCCTGGGCGTTCGCGAAATCCGCCAATCCATCGGCATTGGCATTCAACCCGATCGCGCTAAACGCGATGATGTCTGAGCAAGCGCCGCGCTGCTCACGCATCCGCACAAAAGTCTGGTAAGGAAAAGAGGAGCGAGTGGTCAGTCCCGTAGCCGGATCAGTTCGGTTGGTTCCGCTATGACTGCCCGGGCTGAACTGTTTGTTCGAGAT
>Ga0070694_100000568_pt1 | contig 20447 bp, 25 predicted proteins | sample KBSK1251metaG_FD_65470 | JGI IMG/M metagenome (GOLD analysis project Ga0070694, IMG submission 65470) | Corn, switchgrass and miscanthus rhizosphere microbial communities from Kellogg Biological Station, Michigan, USA - KBS K1-25-1 metaG | ecosystem: Host-associated > Plants > Roots >... | reverse complement strand
AGCGTGCGGCGCGCCCTCGAGCTGGGCGTGCCGATCGCGGCGGGCACCGACGCCGGCGGGCACGGCCACCCGAGCAACGCGCTCGAGCTCAAGTACCTGGTCGAGGCGGGGCTCACCCCGATGCAGGCCCTGCGCGCGGCCACGCAGTGGGCGGCCCGCTGCCTCGGGCTCGAGCGCCTGGTCGGCACCGTCGAGAAGGGGCGCCTGGCGGACCTGGTGGTGGTCGCCGGCAATCCGCTCGACGACGTGACGATGCTACTGGATCCCGCCCGCATCGAGATGGTGCTGAAGGGCGGGGCGATCTGCGTCGACCGGCGGCGCGGGCCCGCGTCGTGAAGTTCGGCCTGCACTTCGCCAACCTGGCCTTCCCCGACCCGGCGGCCGCCCACCGCGTGGCCCGCGCGGCCGAGGCGGCCGGCTTCGAGTCGCTCATCACGGTGGAGCACGTGGTGTGGCCCACGCGGTATGCCTCGCACTACCCGTACGCGCCGGACGGCCGGCTCCCGGGCGGGCCCGGCACCCCGCTGCCCGATCCGCTCATCTGGATGGCCCACGTGGCCGCCGCCACCACGCGGCTACGGCTGATCACCGGCGTGCTGGTCGTGCCGCAGCGCAACCCGCTGGTGCTGGCCAAGCAGGTGGCCACGCTCGACCACCTCTCGGGCGGGCGCGTCTCGCTCGGCATCGGGGTGGGCTGGCTCCGCGAGGAGTTCGACGCGCTCGGCGTGCCCTTCGAGCGCCGCGGGGCGCGCACCGACGAGTACGTGGCGGCGATGCGCGCGCTGTGGGCCGGCGACGACGCGAGCTTCCGGGGGGCCTTCGTCGGCTTCGAGGGCATGAGCTGCAACCCGAAGCCGGTGCACGGCGCGGTGCCCATCCTGGTGGGCGGCCACTCCGAGGCGGCGGCGCGGCGGGCCGGGCGCGTGGGCGACGGCTTCTTCCCCGCCACCGGCTGGGCGGGGCCGGTGGAGCCGCTCATCGCGCTGATGCGCCGGGCCGCCGCGGAGGCCGACCGCGATCCGGACCGCATCGAGGTCACCACCGGCTGCCCGGGCGCGCTCGGCGACGATCCGGTCGGCGCGGTGGAGGCGTGCCGGGCGCGCGGCGCGCAGCGCGTGCTCGTGCCCTCGGCCGCTTTCCTGCCCGATCCCGAAGCCCGGCTCGCCGCCTTCGGCGAGCGCGTGATCCGGCGCACCCGCGCGTGATCGTCACGCGCCGCGAGCTCGAGCGCTGGCTCCTGCGCGAGGGCGCCACCCGCGTGAAGCGCGCGGACGGGCACAAGCACTTCACCCTGCGGGGCCACCACGTCGTGGTCCTCGGCCACGGCCCCCAGGCGCTCAGCGCCACCAGCGTGTCGCTCGTGATGAAGCAGCTCGAGCAGGCCGGGTATACCCGGGAGCAGCTCCGGCGGGAGTGGGGCGCCGCCCGGTCTTGATTCACGAGCCCCCGGCGGGTAGGCTCCGCTGGTGTCCACCCCCCGCAAGGAGACCCCGATGCGCGTAGCCCCCGACCGTCTTCGCCGGCTGACCGCCACCATCATCGCCCGCGGCGGCAGCGCGCCCGCGGAGGCCGACCTCGTGGCCGGCCACCTGGTCGACGCCAATCTCGCCGGCCACGACAGCCACGGCGTGAGCCTGATCCCGCACTACGTGCGACACCTGAAGGAAGGGCTGGTCGTGCCCAACACCACCGCGAAGGTGGTGAAGGACGACGGCCCGTTCCTCATGTTCGACGGCCAGCGCGGGTTCGGCCGGCGGATGGCGGGCGAGGCGATGGCGGCCGCGATCGCACGCACCCGGGAGACCGGGGTCGCGGTCATGACTCTCGCGAACTCGCATCACATCGGCCGGGTCGGCGCGTACGGCGAGCTGGCCAGCGCGGCCGGGCTGGTCTCCATCCACTTCGTCAACGTGGCCGATCACGGCGGCCTGGTGGCGCCGTTCCGGGGGAGCGACTCGCGCTTCTCCACCAACCCGGTGTGCATCGGGATGCCCGGCACCGCCACCCAGCCGCCGCTCCTGCTCGACATGGCGACCAGCGGCGTGGCGATGGGGAAGGTCCTGGTGGCGAAGCTCGCGGGCAAGCGACTGCCGGAGGGCAACCTGATCGACGCGGCGGGGACACCCACCACCGATCCCGAGGTGATGTACCGCGAGCCGCGCGGCTCGCTCCTGCCCTTCGGGGCGCACAAGGGCTACGCGCTGGCCGTCCTCACCGAGCTGCTGGCCGGGGCCATGTCCGGCGGCGGCACCATCCAGCCCGAGAACCCGCGCCGGGGCGGGGTCGTCAACAACATGTTCAGCATCGTGATCGACCCGGCGCGGCTGGCGGGCGTGGACTGGATGCGGCGCGAGGTCGACGGCTTCCTGGGCTACGTGAAGGCCTCGCCCCCCGCCGACGCCGCGAAGCCGGTGCTGGTCCCGGGCGATCCGGAGCGGCTTGCGCGCGAGGAGCGGGGACGCGCGGGCGTACCGCTCGACGCGGCGACGTGGGACGCGATCGTCACCGCCGGGGAGGCGATGGGCGTCACGCGGACCCAGGCCGAGGAGATCGCCGGGCCGGCCGCGGGCTGACCCGGGCCGGCCGCGGGGCTACTCCGGCCGCCCCCGCCGCTGCCGGATCTCGCGCAGGAGCGCGGACAGGCTCGGACGATCCTTGCGGGGCCCGAGCGACGTCGAGCGGCGGGCCGGCACCGACAGCGTCGAGTTGTGGTGGCAGACCAGGCAGTACTCGCCCTTCACCGTGGCGCACTCGTTCAGCGGGTGGTCGCAGCGCGCGTCACTCTTGCACGCGAAGCACATGGGGCGTCGAGCGAGCCGCTACGGACGACCGCGCAGGAAGTGGACGATCAGCAGGATGCCCGCGACCACCACCAGGACGTGGATCAGGCCTCCCGCGACGTGAAACACGAAGGCGCCGAGGGCCCAGGCGACGAACAGGACGATGAACGCGATCAGGAACAGCGAAGAGTACACGTCACCCTCCCGCTCAGCCCCCCCGCCGGCGAAGTCTCCAGGCCGCTCTGCGCCCGGGATGCCGTGCGGTGCCCTTCCTGAGCCCTTCGATGAACCGGTCGCGGCACTCGTTGCCGCAGAACCGCTCCAGTCCGACGGCGAGGTCCTTGTGGCACGTCTCGCACTTGCTGAGCGTCATGGGTGCACTCTAGGGGACGGCCCGCCGCGCGCCTATTGGACTTTGGTCCAACTGCCGATCGGGGGGCCAACTGTCACCGCGGGGGGGCCAACTGCCACCATCGCGCGGCTGCCTGACTGGCCGACCGCGAGAGCCCTGGCCGGGTATGGGCCGCCGTCCGCATGCGGACCTCAAGTTCCCGATCTTCTGCAGGTCCTCCGGAGACTCGGCAGGGAGCTTGGTGGTGGCTGGCCCACCTCTGCGCGTTCGGCTACCATAGCCGCGCCATGCTCTCCCGTGCCCAAGAGGCCCGGGTCCGCGACGTCCTCGTCAATCACCCGCCGGGGACCATCCAGACGTATTGCCTCGAGCACCTGGCCGCCGCCGTGAAGATCCCGCCCGGGCATCTGGCCGACCTGGCAGCGTTCGTTCGGAATCTGCGGGAGCACGGCGCCTGCCAGACCCAGTACGGCGGCACCTGTGACGCCGACGCGCACGAGACGGACCGGGTGCTGATCTGGGGGCCGGCGCCGATGGCGGGGCGACCTGCTGCACCGAACATGGGCGGTGGTCATGCGAGTAGCTTGTAGCGTCACGGCTGGAGCCGGGCGGTGCGGCGCCGGAGTGATGAGCGTGGCGGCTAGGAGGCCGCACTGAGCAAGAAGACCCTCATCTGGGCCGGGTTGACCGTCGGCTCCGCCATTGGCGGCTACCTTCCCGCGCTCTGGGGCGGAGACCACCGCTTCGGCGAATAGGAGAGTCGGAGCCAGCACTCGGGGTCCAGCCCCTCAGAGCGCGCTCGCCGCGATGTTGACGGTCAGGGCGAGGAGGGCCACGTTGAACGCGAACGAGACCACCGCGTGGGCGGTCACGGTGCGGCGCACCGGCTTGTTCGTGATGGCCACGTCGGAGACCTGCGAGGTCATGCCGATCACGAACGAGAAGTACACGAAGTCCCAGTAGTCGGGCTCCTCGTCTCCCCCCGGGAAGGCCATGCCCCCCGCCGGGCTCGCGCTGTCGCCATAGAACTCGTGGGCGTAGTGCAGCGCGAACATGGTGTGGATGAACGCCCACGAGAGCAGGATCGTGAGCGAGGCGAGCGCGAGCTGACCGGGCCGCCGGCCCCCGCTCCCGGAGGCGAGCTCGGCCTGGATCGCCGCGAGGCTCGCCAGCCCGGCCGCCACCGTCAGCACCAGGATGGCGAGCTGCCCCTCGTCCTGCTCCGCGGCACGCCGGCGGATGTCGCGCACCCGGGAGCCCGCCATCATCTCGAAGACGAGGACCAGGTACACCGCGACCGCCACGTCCCAGCCCACGAGCAGGCGCGAGGCCGGCCGCCAGGCGGTCGACACGGCGAGGACGGCGGTCACCACGATGCCCAGCCCGGCCGAGGAGAAGAGGCGTGGACGCGATCGCAGGATGCGATGCGGCAGGACGGCGCGGCCGATCCGACGACCCTTGGTCGACATCCGCTGCGGCCGACGATGGTGCGAAACCCGCGCCGTGTCAAGGGCGGAAGCGGCCCGAACCGGTGGGCAGGTAAATTCACGGGTCGGCTACAGTGAGAGGTGCATGGAGACGTGCCTGACCCCCCGGCTCGTTACGCTCGTCGCGCTCCTTCTCGCCCTGATCCGGCCCGCCTCGGCGGCCGAGACCTGGGTCCTGTGGGAGAAGAAGGAAGGACAGACGCGCGGCGAGTTCAACGACACCTGGACCCCGGTCGGGAGCTACGAGGGCGCGCGGGGCTGCCGCGCGATGCGACGCGAGATCGTCGCACGGTACCGCCGCAAGGACGCCACCGCGGTGGGCGCCGACACCGTGCGGATCAAGGACCCGCTCGGCTGGTGGCTCACCTACACCTGCCGGCCGGGTGGCGCCCCGCCGCGGTAGTCCTGCGGGGCCGGGGGAAGCCCGGCTAGCTCGACTTCTTGCTGAAGAACTCCCCGATCTTCTGGCCGCTGAACTTCGCGCCCTCGACGATCGTGTTGCCGATGCCCTTGAAGAGGCCGACGAAGCCCGGGCCCACGGTGCCCTGACCGATCTGCTTGGCGCCCTGCTCGACCTGCTTGGTCGCCTGGTCCACCTTGGTCTTGTCGGCGGCGACGGCCGCGCCCGCACCCAGGCTCACGACCATGAGGAATGCCGGAGTGACCCACAGCCAGTGAAGTTTCCGCGTCATGACGGACTCCTTTCCGGTCGATTTGGCTGACACCGCCCTCATGCTACCACCGCCCGGAAGACCGATCGGCACGAAGACGTTGACACCCGGCCCGTCGCGCGTAGACTCGGCGGCGGTCGAGGCGGACCGGCACGTTCGGAGGCCAACGGAGGCACCACGGAAGGAGCGGCCATGGCACACACGCCCGCATCGTCGTCCCGCATCTCCCGCCGTCGTTTCCTGGCCGGCACCGGCGCGGCGGTCGGCGCCGCCACCTTCGGCCGCGCCCCCGCGGTGATCGGCCAGCAGGTGCGCGAGCTCCAGGTCTGGCACACCGAGGTCGAGCCCCAGACGGTCAAGGTCATCCAGGACACGAGCATCGCCGAGTTCGAGAAGAAGTTCCCGGGCTTCAAGGTGCGCCAGCAGGCCCTCGGCTGGGGCGACCTCAACACCAAGCTCCTGGCCTCGCTGGCCGCGGGCAGCCCGCCCGACCTGACCCACCTCAATCCGTTCATGACCGCGTCGCTCTACACCAAGAACCTGCTGCGCCCGATGGACGAGCTGATCCGGGCGGTCGGCGAGAGCGACATCCACGAGGCGACGCGGAAGCTCCAGTACTTCGACGGCAAGTACTACGGGATCACCCACGCGATGGGGGCGACCTACTTCTGCGAGCGGCGGGACCTCCGGGTGAAGAAGGGCCTGAAGGCGCCCGAGACCTACGACGACATGCTGAAGCTCTGCGCGGCCCTCACCGAGGACGGCCGCTACGCGTTCCAGATGCCGGGCGAGAAGCTCTACATGGGCTTCGTGCACCCCGCGGAGTGGCTGGCCGGCAACGGCGGCTCCTGGGTCGACGCCAAGACGTGGCGGCCGCAGCTCAACGGCAAGTCGATGCTGGAGACGCTCGGCTACCTTCAGAAGCTGAACAAGTTCCAGTCCCAGGGCTGGTCGGGCCAGAAGTACCTCGACACGCAGGCCGCGCTCGCCACCGGCAAGATCGCGATGAGCTATCTCTCGGGGGCGCGGGCGATCGGCTACATCGAGAAGTACGCCCCCGAGGGCACGCGGGACCCCGAGCACTTCATGCCCATGCTTCGCCCCCACGGGCCATCGGGCAAGGTCGGCATCTCCGCGCTCGACGGAGAGAACTGGGCGGTCTTCAGCCAGTCGAAGTACCCGAACGAGGCCTTCGAGTTCCTGCGGCTCTTCTACAAGAAGGAGCACTACCTCCAGTACTGCCACTCGGTACCGATCCACCTCACCCCGATCTTCACGTCCATGCTCGGCGACCCGGCCTACCTGGCCAACGAGCGCATCAAGAAGTGGAAGGCGTGGCACGACGTGATGCTGACCGGCCTCCGGGGCAACCGCTTCCTGCCGCTCGGCTTCACGCGGCCGGAGGACAACCTGCTGCCGTTCCTGGCCGAGCTCGACGGCTCGAGCATCGTGGCCGACATGGTGGTGGAGGTCATGGTGGGGGGCAAGAACCCGAAGGCGGAGGCCGATCGCGCGCAGAAGCGCGCCGAGGAGCTGCTCGCCCAGCTCGGTCACAAGCGCTGGTCGTAGGCCTGCCGGGTCCCGGGCGGGGCGAGTGAGGAAGAGCGCGCTCGTCGGCTGGCTCCTCCTCGCCCCGTCGCTCGTGCTCCTGGGCGGGCTGGTCGTCTTCCCGGTCCTCTACAACGTCTGGCTCAGCCTGTACGACAAGCACGCCTTCATGCCGGTGCAGAGCTTCGTCGGCCTCCGGCACTACCGCTACTTCGCGAGCGATCCCGAGTTCTGGACCAGCTTCTACTACGGCAGCGTCTACGCGGGCGCCACCATGGTGCTCCAGCTCGGGGTGGGCGTGCCCGCGGCCCTGTTGCTGAACGAGGCCTTCCGGGGGCGCAACCTCCTGCGCGGGTTCGTGCTCTTCCCCTACATGATCCCCACCATCGTGGCGGTGATCCTCTGGAAGTGGCTGCTCAACGACTCCTACGGTCTGGTCAACTACCTCCTCACGAGCGCGGGCCTCGTGCGGGCCCCGGTGGCCTGGCTCGGCCCCGACTACATCATGACCGCGCTGATCGTCACCAGCGTGTGGCAGTTCTTCCCGTTCGTGGTCGTGACCTACCTGGCCCGCCTCCAGACCATCGCCCCCGAGCTCTACGAGGCGGCCACCGTCGACGGCGCCTCCGCCTGGCGCCGGTTCCTCCACGTGACGCTGCCCCAGACCGCGAGCGTGCTCTTCGTCATCGTGCTGCTGCGCAGCATCTGGATGTTCACCAAGTTCGACACGGTCTGGCTCCTGGCCGGCGAAGGCGGGGTGAGCCGCTACATCCGCACCCTGCCGGTCTACGCCTACGCGCGCAGCTTCACCTACCTGCAGGCGGGCATGGGCGCCGCGCTCGCGGTGATCATGTTCGCGATGCTGCTGGCCGCCACCGCGGTGTACTTCCGCCTGTTCCGCACCGAGGAGGTCTTCTCGTGAGGCGCGCGGCGGCGCTCTACGCCGCCGGCGCGGTCCTGCTGCTCGCGGCGGCCTTCCCGCTCTTCTGGATGCTCTCCACCGCGCTCAAGCCCTCCGGGGAGATCTTCGCCACCCCGCCACGCTTCGTGCCGCTCCACCCCACCCTTGAGAACTTCCAGCGGCTGTTCGCGGACACGAGCTTCCTGGTGTTCTTCCGCAACAGCGTGACGGTGGCGGGCGCCACCGTCCTGCTCACGCTCGCGGTCTCCTCGCTGGGGGCCTATTCCCTCACCCGCTACCGCTTCCGCGGGCGCGAGGCGGTGGCGGGCCTGATCCTGCTCACCTACATGTTCGCGCCGATCATGATCATCATCCCGTTCTACATCCTGGTGAAGCAGCTCGGGATCGTGAACACCCATCTGGCCCTGGTGCTGTCCTACACCACCTTCTGCCTGCCCTTCTGCCTGTGGGTGCTGCGGGCGTTCTTCCAGTCGATCCCGCTCGAGCTGGAGGAGGCCGCGCTGGTCGACGGCGCCGGGCGGGGCCGGACGGTGTGGCATGTGGTGCTGCCCCTGGCCTTGCCCGGGCTGATCGCGGCCGCCATCTTCACGTTCATCCTGGCCTGGAACGACTTCCTGTTCGCCCTGGTGCTGATCACCTCGGAGGAGCTGAAGACGCTGCCGGTCGGGGTCAACGACCTGTTCAACGCCACCATCGTGGACTGGGGGATGATCATGGCCGCGGGGGTGATGATCACGGTGCCCACGGTCTGCTTCTTCGCCGCGGTGCAGCGCTACCTCGTGCAGGGATGGGGGTCGGGCGGGGTGAAGGGCTGAGCGGGCCGCCCGGTCAGTCGCGGCGGCCGCGACGCTGCCGGATCTCGCGGAGCATGGCGGACATGCCCCGCTGATCCCTCCGCGGGCCCGCCAGTGTGGACCGGCGCGGCCGGGTGGCCAGGGACGAGCCGTGGTGGCAGACCGGGCAGTACTCCCCCTGGACCGCGGCGCAGTCCTTCAGCGGGTGCTCGCAGCGCTGGTCGCTCTTGCAGGCGAAGCTCATGATGACCGATGCAAGAGCAAGAGCCGGGCCACCGCGACATGAACGGGAATCCGCGCCCTTGCGTCGACCGCCGGCGGCCGGAGCGCAGCCAGATTCGTCAACTGGAGCAACGAAGTTCCCAGGCTGGCTACCCGGTTCCCCGGGCAGCCAGCACCGGGCCCGGCCGCGGGCTAGCCCTTCGCGGTCCGCGTGTAGATCTCGACGATCTTCTTGTGGCACTCGTCGAGCGCGCGGGCCGCCTCCCAGTTCTCGACGAGGACGCGCTGTATCATCTTCGGGATCACGTGGGTGTTGAGCACCTCGCCCGCCGCGGCGGTCGGCGACCCCGCGTAGCTGACCGGCACCCCGGTCTCGGCCATCTTGATGAAGTGCTTGAACTCGGGCTTGCTGGTCCAGAACGGACTCTCGAAGAGCCGTTTGTAGACCGGCACCCAGCGGCCACCGGTGGACTGGATGATGCGGTCGTAGTTCGCCGGCTGCATGAAGTAGTCGAGTAGCCCCCGGGCCAGCTCCGGGTACGGGTTCTTCTTGAACGCCCCGTAGGCCCAGGTGTCGATCTGGTTCACGGTGCCCTTCGGCCCGGCCGGCACCGGGAAGAGCCCGGTCACCTTCTGGAGGTCCTGGTCGTTGCCGTTTAGATAGGCGTAGATGCTGCTCGGGTTCATCACGAAGGCGGCCTGCCGTGACTGGTAGGCCTTGTTGTTGCCCGAGTTGTCCCACGAGATGCTGCCGGGGGGGATGATCTTGTGGGTCTTGAACATCGCCTCGATCACCTTCACCCCGGCCAGGTTCCCCGGCGAGTTCATCACCACCGTCTTGTCGTCGGCCTCGACCATCTTGCCGCCGTAGCACCACAGCAGATTCATCACGTTGTCGGTGGTGTCCTCGGCCAGCCCGAGCGACATGCCGAAGGCGTACAGACGGGGCGGCGACTGGATCTTCTTGCTGGTCTCGATGAACTCGTCCCAGGTCTTGGGATACTCGAGGCGGGCCTGCTCGAGCAGGTCCAGGCGGGCGTGCACCGGCCACGGGTTCACCGCGAGCGGCACCCCCATGGCCCGCCCCTTGTACACCACCGAGGCCATCGCGGACTCGAAGATGCCCTTGGGCTCGCGCCGCATCTTCTCGACGATGTCGTGAACGTCGAGGAGGTGGCCCCCCGCCGCGTAGAACTGCACGTTCGACTCGTAGAGGCGCATCACGTCCGGCGGGTTGCCGGCCTCGATGGCCGCGGCCAACTTGGGCTGCACCTGCTCGTTGGCCACCGTGGCGTACTCGACCTCGCTCTCCTTGACCCCCGCCTGCTTGGCGAACTCGTACACCTGCTGCTTCTGCAGCTCGTCGGCCAGCGGGGTGAAGTTCGGCACGTGCCAGAACACGATCTTCTTCGCGCGCTGGGCGTGGCTGGTCTTGACCAGCCACCACGGAGCGGTGGCGGCCACGCCCGCCGCGCCGGCCGTCTTGAGGATCTGCCGTCGGGTCACTCGCCGCTCTGCCATCGGTCCCCTCCCTTGGGTCATCGCATCATCCTTTCACCGCGCCCAGCGTCAGCCCCTTCACCACCCACCGCTGGAAGGCCAGGTAGACCACGAGAGGTGGGATGCTGGCCAGGCACGCCGCCCCCATCATCGGGCCCCAGAAGAACACGTCCTCCACGATGAACAGGGTGAGGCCGGTGGTGATGGTCCGGACCTCCACGCTGTTCGTGAACACGTTCGCGTACAGGAACTCGTTCCACGCCTGGGTGAACGAGAAGAAGGCCACCACCGCCAGCGCGGGCAGCGACATCGGCAGGATCACCCGCACCAGCGCGCTCAGGCGCGAGCAGCCGTCCACCAGCGCGGCCTCCTCGAGCTCGAGCGGCACCGACCGGAAGTAGCCGAGCAGCAGCCAGGTGCAGAACGGCACCGTGAACCCCAGGTAGGCGAGGATCAGCCCCTCCCGGGTGTCGATCAGCGAGAGCACCGACATCACCGCGAAGAGCGGGATGAACAGGAGCGAGGGCGGCACCAGGTAGGTGAAGATGAGCCCGCGCGCGATGACACTCCGCCCGGGGAAGCGGAGCCGCGCGAGCGCGTAGGCCCCGAGCGAGCCGAAGACGAGCGACGCCAGGGTCGTGCTCACCGCGATGATGGTGCTGTTGCGCATGTACTTCACGAACGGGGTGGTGGCGAAGAGCCGCCGGTACGAGTCGAGCGAGGGATGCCGGGGGATGAGCGTCGCCTCGAAGCCGTAGATCTCCCGATCCTTCTTGAGGGAGGTGGCGATCATCCAGTAGAAGGGCACCAGGGTCCACACGAGCAGGACGACGAGCAGGCCGTTGCCCACCCACTTGAGCAGGCGCCGGGTCCGTACCACCGACGCCATTCGCTTAGTCCTCCCGCTCTCGGAGCATCCGCCGGGTCAGCAGGATGATGAGGACGACCAGCAGCGGAAAGAACACGAGCGACACCGCCGCGCCCATGCCGAGGCGCCGCGCCCCTAGGGCGATCTCGTAGGCGAGGTGCGGGAAGATCTGGGTCCGGCTGGCCGGGCCGCCCCGGGTGAGGATCAGCACGAACTGGAGGTTGGTGGCGGTCCAGATGGTCGAGAGCATGATCGTGGTGACGAAGATCGTCCGCAGCCGGGGCACGGTGACGAAGACGAATTGCTGGACGATGGAGGCCCCGTCGATCTCGGCCGCCTCGTAGAGCTCCTTCGGGATCGCCTGCAGCCCGGCCAGGAACGTCATCGCGTAGAAGGGCGTGCCCGCCCACACCACGACCGCGATGACGCAGCCCATGGCGAGCCGCGGGTCGGAGAGCCACGAGATGATGTCGTGGGTGAGGTGGAACGTGATCAGGAAGTTGTTGAGGAAGCCGCTCAGGTCGTCGAAGATCCAGCGCCAGTTCAGCGAGACGATCACGACCGGGACCGCCCACGGCAGGAAGAGCAGCGTGCGGAACAGGTTGTTGAAGCGGCGCGACTGGTCGAGGATCAGGGCCATCGTGAGGCCGAGGACGAACTTGATCGCGACCGCGACGAGCGTGTAGACGACGCTGTTCCAGGCGGTCCGGAGGAAGACCTCGTCGCGCAGCAGCTCCGCGTAGTTCTCGAGGCCGACGAAGCGGCCGGGCGAGCCCACCATCTTGTTCTGAAGCGAGAGATACATCGCGGAGAAGAACGGGTAGGCGACGAGAAACAGGACGACGAGGAGCGTGGGGGTCAGGAGCGCGTAGGCGAGCCGCGCCTCGCGGCGCAGCCTCAGGGAGCCGCGCGGCCGCCGCGACAGCGTGGGCGCCCGCACGAGCACGCCGCCGTGATACGCCTCCGTGGATTCGGCCGGGAGCCCCACTGCTCCTCCTTGCCAGCCCGCGCAGGCGCTCGGCTCCGCGATTATTCGCCGCTCACCGGCGCGGTGTCAAGGCCGCGGTCAGAGCGAGCCGAGCACCCACAGGACGAGCAGGGAGAACGCGGCGAGGACGCCGAAGGGCAGCGAGAAGCCGCCGGTCGCGGCGAAGAGCGCGCCCACCGCGGGGGCCCCGATCGAGATGCCGAGCACCCCGACGCCGCTCACCAGGCCGACCGCGGCCCCCGGGGCGCGCGGCAGCACCGCGCCGGTGGTGTGCATGACCGCGGCGTAGGGCGCGTTGAACGCGACGCCGAGCGCGACGATGGCGGCGGCCGCCACCAGCAGCGGCCGTCCGGGCCACGCGAGCGCGGCGAGCCCGAGCGCGCCGCTCAGCACGGTGAGCCGCATGACCGCGCGAGCGCCGAGCAGGCCCCGATCGACCACCAGGCCGCCGAGCGGGCGCGAGAGCACGCCGAGCGCGAGGATCGCGGAGCCGGCCGCGCCCGCGCTCACCAGCGACAGGCCGAAGTCGTGGACGAGGAACGTCGTCACCCAGATGCCGATCAGCACCGCGAGGCCGAAGGTGGCGGTGTGCACGAGCCCGAGCGTCCACACCTTCGCGCTCCGCATCGCCTCGGTGAGCGGCGCGGCGGCGAGCGCGGGGCGAACGCTCGGGGCCAGCGCGAGCCACCCCGCCGTCGCGAGCGCGATCAGCGCGGAGGAGATCACGAAGGCCCGGCGCCAGCCCACGTGGCTCGCGAGGAGCGGGATCAGGTAGAGCGAGGTGCCGCCGCCGAGCTGGACGAAGCCGCCGTAGAGCCCGAGGGCCCGGGGCACGCGCGCCGGCGGCACGACCAGCGCCGCGTAGCGCATGCCCGCGACGAAGGCCAGCCCGCAGCCGAGTCCCCCCACCACCTTGATGAGCAGGAGGTCCGGGAAGTCGCGGGCGTGCCCCAGCGCAAGATTGCTCGCGAACACCGCGACGAGCCCGGCGGTGCCCACGCCGGTGGGCCCGAGGCGGTCGCACAGCATGCCGGCGGGCACGCACGCGACCGCGAGGGTGACGAAGAAGGCGGTCGAGAGCAGGCCGGCCTGGACGGGCCCGAAGTGGAGCTCCGCCATCAGGAGCGGGATCACCGCCGCGTGGTTGGTGTAGTTGGTGGTGGCGGCCCAGCCCATCAGGCACGCGGCGGCCAGGCGTATCGCCATGGGGCGGCAGTCTAGCACCCGGTGCTCCTCACCCGAGGCCAAACCGGGTATCATCCCCGCAGCATGCGCGTCGACCTCCCGTACGCCGATGGCACGCTCTCCGCCACCCTGCCGCCGGGCAGCCGCCTCCTCTCCGGCGAGGCGACCGCCGCGCTCCCTCCGCTCGCGGATCTCGATCGCGCGGTGCGCGAGGCGCTCGCCGCCCCGCTCGGCCTCCCGCGCCTGCGCGACCTGGCACGGCCCGGCGCGCGGGTCACGATCGCCTTCGACGATCACACCACCGGCGCGTTCGGGCCGATCCGCCCGGTGGCCATCCGCGCGGTGCTGGACGAGCTGGCCGCGGCCGGGGTGTCGGCCTCGCAGGTGCGGCTCGTGTGCGCCAACGCGCTCCACCGCATGTGCCGGCCCGCCGAGCTGACGCGGCTGCTGGACGCGGACCTGGTGCGGGACTTCGGCCCCCGCCTGGCGTGCCACGACGCGGAGGACCCCGACCAGATCGCCGACCTCGGCGCCACCCCGGAGCACGGCTACCCGGTGGAGGTGAGCCGGCTCGTCACCGACGCCGACCTCACCGTCTACGTCAACACCAACTACATCCGCGGCTTCACCGGCGGGTGGAAGTCGGTGTGCATCGGGCTCTCGACCTGGCGCTCGATCCGGGTGACCCACGACCCGGACGGCATGTCGATGTCGCTCCAGCGCAACCGCATGCACGCGGTGCTCGACGAGATGGGCCACCACCTCGAGCGGCGTCTCGGCCGGCGGATCTTCAAGATCGACACCCTGCTGGCCGACCCGCTCCACGCCGCGCGGGTGTTCGCGGGCGGGGTCGACGAGACGCGCCGCGCGGCCCTCGAGGTGCAGTCGCTCCGCTTCCCGCCCCGGCGGGCCGCCGCCCCGGAGCCGGTCGACGTCCTGGTCTACGGGGTGCCGGACTCGAGCCCCTACGCGATCTGGGCCCAGGTCAACCCGATCCTCACCCTGATCTCGATGGGGCTCGGGTACCTGGGCGGCATGATCGAGGCGGCGGGCAAGCCGGGCTGCACGGTGGTCATGGCCGCCGCGGTCCGCGAGGCGTGGGATCGGGTGCACCACCCGTCCTACCCGGAGGTGTGGGAGCGCGTGCTCACCCGCACGCGCGACCCCTACGAGATCACCGCCCGCTTCGAGCAGGAGTTCGCGCGGCACGCCGGGCACATCGAGGCCTACCGGCACCGGTTCGCCTTCCATCCGATCCACGGCATCCTGGCCACGCACCCGCTCAAGCGGCTGCGCCGCGTGGGCCGCGTGATCGTGGCCGGCGCGCGCGACGCGCACGTGCCCCGCCATCTCGGCTGGGAGGTGGCGGCCACCGTGGAGGAGGCGGTGGCGCGGGCGCAGGCGCTCCACGGCCCCGGCGCTACCATCGGCGTGGTCGAGCAGCCCGCGATGCCGGCGGATCCGGAGCGGGCGGGACGATAGCGGGCACCGAGCAAGGAGGAGGCGATGACAGCCGCTCGCAAGAAAAAGAAGTGGTGGCAGTGGCTCTTCGCGTACCCGACGATCATCACCTCGGCGATCGGCGCGGTGCCGCAGTACACGACGTGGACGAAGGCGGTCATGCTGGGTGTCCCCTGGAACGCGGTCGGCGAGGCCGAGGAGCAGAAGGCCCTCTGGACGAAGAACTTCGAGTGCTCCTGGAAGGAGCCCGCTCAGAGTGCGAAGACGACCCTGACGACCAGCCGGAACGAGCGCGTCACGGTCACCCTGTGCCCGTCGGGCGACGCGCTGGTGGCGATTCAGCCGCCCGGCGCCGAGCCGCGGTTCCGCTGGATCGGATTCGACCGGTTCGACGCGGGAGCCCGGCGGACCGCGATGACCGACGGCCTGCCCGACCTCTGGGTCCGGGCGGCGGCCGCGGCGGATGGCTCGGCGATACTCGTCCAGGCGGAAGGGGTGGTGATCTGCGTGACCCGGGATGCCAACGGGTTCGTCGTGCGGCGCATCCAGCTTCCCGACGGGCGGTGCCAGGAGCAGGTCGTCAATCCCTACACCGGAAAGGTCGTGGAGGTCAGACCCGCCGCCTGCACGAAGTGCTGAGGAGAGCGTCAGATCCCCAGGTAGTACTTCTTGACGAGCTCGTTCTCCCGCAGCTCGCGCGTGCTCTTGCCCTCGAACTCGATCTTGCCGTGGACGATGATGTAGCCGCGGTCCGCGATCTTGGTCGCCTGGTTGAAGTTCTGCTCCGCCATCAGGACCGTGAGATGGCGCTGCTCCTTGAGCTCCCGGATCTTGCCGATCACCCGGCTCACCAGGATGGGGGCGAGGCCCACCGACGGCTCGTCCACCAATAGAATCTTCGGCGAGGACATGAGCGCGCGGGCCACCGCCAGCATCTGCTGCTCCCCGCCCGACATGCTGCCCGCGAGCTGCCGGCGGCGCCCGGCCAGCACCGGGAAGGCCTCGAAAGCGAAGGCCAGGTTGGTCGCGATGTCGGCGCGGGCGGCGGGACGGTAGGCGCCCAGCAGCAGGTTCTCCTCGACCGTGAGCTTGGGGAAGAGCCGGCGGCCTTCGGGCACCAGCGCGATGCCGAGGCCCACGATCTCCTCGGTGGACTTGCCGACGAGATCGATCCGCTTGCCGTCGGTCTCGAGGAAGATCGCCCCCGCCTCCGGCGTCACCATGCCCATCAGGCACTTGATCAGGGTGCTCTTGCCGTTGCCGTTGGTGCCGAGCAGGGCGACGGTCTCCCCTTCCCGCACCTCGATCGAGACGCCGTGGAGCACCCGCACCGCGCCGTAGCCGGCGTCCACGTTCTCGACCACGATCCTACTCGCCAAGGTAGGCCTTCTCCACCGCGGGGTTGCGGACGATCTGGTCCGGGGTGCCCTCCGCGATGACCTCCCCCGTGTCGAGCACCACGATGCGCTCGGAGAAGCGCATCACCGCCCGCATGATGTGCTCGATCATGATGATGGTGATGCCCCGCTCGCTCAGGCCGAACAGGATGGCGAGGATGTCGTCGACCTCCGCGTGCGAGAGCCCGGCCATCGCCTCGTCGGAGATGAGCAGCTTGGGGCGCGCCGCCATCGCGCGGGCCAGCTCGAGCTTGCGCATCTCGATCTGGGTGAGCCCGGCGGGCCGCAGGTGGGCCTTCGACTCGAGTCCGATCGCGCGCAGGATCTCCATGGCGTCCGCGTCGGCCGCGTCGGAGCGCTCGTGCGCGGCGTACTCGAGCGGGATGTCCAGGTTCTCGAGCACGGTCATGCTGCCGAACGGCTTGGGGATCTGGAAGCTCCGCACCAGGCCGAGGCGGGTCCGCCGGTGGGCGGGCAGACCGGTGATCTCCCGGCCGTCGAAGAGGATGCGCCCGCCGTCCACCGGGAGCGCGCCCGACACGCAGTTGATCAGCGTGGTCTTGCCGGATCCGTTGGGCCCGATCAGGCCGAACCGCTCGCCGGGCTTCACCGCGATGCTCACCCCGTTCAGCGCCATGAAGCCACCGAAGCGCTTGGTGAGGCCCTGCACCTCGAGCAGCGCGTCCGGCACGGGTCAGCGCCTCCGCAGGCGACGGACCAGCCCGAGGATACCCTCGGGGGCGAGGACCACGAAGGCGACGAGCACCACGCCCACGATGAACAGGTTCCACTCGGAGGAGATCGTCACGCTCGCGTACTGCTGCGCGGAGTTGAGCAGTACCGCGCCGATCACCGGCCCCACCCAGCTCGTGGTGCCGCCGATCATCGGCATGGCGAGCGCGTTGACCGCGTAGTCGAGGCTGAAGGCCGAGTTCGGGTCCACGAACGTCACGTAGTACGGGAACGGCGCGCCGGCCACGCCCAGGAGAAAGCCGCTGATCGTGGTGGCGAAGAGCTTGAGGCGCAGGGTCGGCACCCCCATGCACTCGGCGGCCTCCTCGTTGTCGCGCAGCGCCGCGAGGCCCCGGCCGATCCACGAGCGCTCGATGAAGCGGGCGGTGATCACCGCCACCACCGCCAGCCCGGTCATGACCGTGAACAGGAACGTGACGTAGTTGCCGAAGGGCGGCCCGCTCGGGCGGATCACGCTGAGGCCCCGGGAGCCACCCACGAACTCCCAGTTGATGATGACGGTCTGGAGCACGATGGACAGCGCCAGCGTCGCGATGGAGAAGAACACCCCGCGCAGGCGGAGCGTGAGGTAGCCGATGCCCAGGCCGAGCAGGGCCGAGACCAGCCCGCCGGCCACGATCAGCACCGGCAGCGGCGCCCGCACCGTCTGGATGAGGACCACCGCGGTGTAGGCCCCGAGCGCGAAGAACGCGGGGGTGCCGAAGTTCACGTAGCCCGCGTAGCCGCCCAGGATGTTCCACGCGGTGGCGATGACCACGTACTGGAGGATCACGTAGCCCGCGAAGTAGAGATAGGGGTTCACCCGCAGCGAGGCCACCAGGATCCCGGCCGCGATCAGGGCCGCCCCTACCGCCAACGTCACCCCGGTGCGCCGCATCTAGCGCCCGAACAGACCGGCCGGCCGCACCGCGAGCGCGATCAAGAGGATCCCGAAGGAGACCGCGAGCGACCACGACGGGCCGAAGAACGTGCCCATCAGGCTCTCGACCACGCCCAGGATGATCGCGGCGACCAACGTACCGCCGATGCTGCCCATGCCGCCCAGGACCGTGATCGCGAACATCCGGCCGATGTAGTCGCGGTCGCTCGACGGCACCACCGGCGCGATCATGATCAGGAGCGCGCCGGCCAGGCCGGATGCCGCGATGCCGATGCCGAAGGCGATGGTCTTGATGCGCACCGGGTCCGCCCCCATCAGTCGCAGGGCCCCGCCGTCCTGCGACACCGCCATGATGGCCCGCCCGTAGAAGGAGCGGCCGAGGAAGAGGTAGAGCGTCGCGGTCATCACGAGCCCGACCACGCACGGCACGAGCAGGCGGTACGCGATGCCGACGCTGCCCAGTTCGATCGACTTGCCGATGTAGGAGGCGTCCACCAGCCGGTAGTCCACCCCGTACTTGAGGCTGAGGCTCACCTCGATGATGAACAGGAGCCCGAAGAAGAAGACGAGGCCGCGGAGAGACTCCTCTCCGCGGCGCTCGAAGCTGCTGTAGTAGACGCGGTAGACCGCGGCCCCCAGCAGGTAGAAGAGCGGGGTGACGAGCAGCCCGGCCAGGATGGGATCGAGCCCGAAGGTGCCGTTCAGCACGTAGGCCGCGTAGGAGCCCAGGATGAGGAACGCGGGTTGCGCGATGTTGGCGATGTCGAGCAGCCCGAAGATGAGCGAGATGCCCAGACTCACCGCGGCATAGAAGCCCCCGAGCAGGAGTCCGGCGACCAGCGCGTTCGCCAGCAGGTCCCAGGAGAACAGGGAGCGACTCGCGCTAGTTCTTCGCCGCCGAGTACGGGTAGATGATGTTGCCGGACTTGAACTCGTCGGGATAGAGCACGACCTTCTTGCCCGGCCCGCGGAACTGGTCGATGCTGTTGCCCTGAATCTTCTGGTACTGGACCATCAGGGTGCGCCCCTTGGCCCACTCCCCGTTCTTGCCGAACTTGATCTTGCCCACGATCGTGCTGAACTCGGTGGCCCGGATGTAGTCGGCGAGCTTCTGCTGGTCGAGGCCCTTGGTGGCGGTGATGGCCTGGGCCAGCACCTGGCCGACCGCGTACGAGTAGGGCGGCAGGTAGTAGCCGAGCGGATCGACCCCGGCCTTCTCCGCGCGCGCCTGGTACTCCTTCAGGAACTCCTTGATGCCGGGGATCGCGAGGAACGTCGGCTCCGGGGCCCAGAAGTCGTAGTTCACGACGCCGTTGAGCATGGGTCCCATGCTCGTCATGATGGTCGTGAACATCAGGCCCACCATGCCGCCGCCGAAGAGCTTGGGCTGCAGGCCCACCTCGTGTGCGGCCCGCAGCATGCCCACCGAGTCCGGCGGGTACGAGGCCACGAACACCACGTCGGGGTTGGTGGCCTTGATCGCGCGGACGATCGGGGTGTAGTCGGTGGTGCTGGGCGGATAGGTCTTGTCGTAGACGGTCTTGAAGCCGAACTTCTTGATCAGCTCGCGCGCCCCCACCAGCGCGTTCTGCGGGTACTCGGCGTCCGCCCCCACGATCGCCACCGTCTGGGGCTTGGGGTTCTGCCTCGCGGCCAGCTCGAAGAACCCGAGCGCGGTGCTGGTCTCCGGCTCGGGGCCGTTGGGCGAGATCTGGAAGTAGTTCGGGTACTTGTACTTCTCGTTGTTCGCGAGCCCGAAGATCCCCATGATCATGAGCTTGCGCTCCATGGCGATCGGCAGGAGCGGCGCGATGAGATTCGTGCCGTAGCCCGAGATGACGAGGTCCACCTTGTCCACCTCGAGCAGCTTCGTGTAGATGCCGGGCACGGTGGCCGGGTTGGTCTGGTCGTCGTAGTAGACCAGCTCCACCGGCCGGCCGAGGAGACCACCCTTCTTGTTGATGTCGTCCTTCCAGATCTGCAGGGCGAGCAGGGCCGGCTTGCCGTTGGCGGAGAGCCCGCCGGTCAACGCCATGCCGAAGCCGATCTTGATGGGGTCCGCGGCCCGCGCGACGAACACTCCCGCCCCGGCGAGCACGACGGCTCCGACGACGACCGAGATGACGACCCAGATCAGGACCCGCTGTCTCCAGGGCTGCTTCATTGCATCCTCCCTCTCTTGGCCGCTCCCCGGGAGCGCGCCGGTCATTGGGCGGGCCAAGACTGCTCTAGTTGGCGCGGCCTTGTCAAGGCGGTGGGCGACAGAGGAAGCGATCGTCTATAGTCCCGGGGGAGGAGGAGCCCCCAATGGCCAGACTGCCCGACCCGCTCGACACGCTCGCCCCCGAGGCCAAGCAGATCTACGACAAGATCACCGCCAAGCGCGGCGCGGTGCGCGGCCCCTTCGCCTCGCTGATGCACCACCCGGCCCTGGCCGAGCGGGTGGGCGACCTGGGCGAGTACCTGCGCTTCGGCGGGACCCTGCCCGGCGACATCCGGGAGCTGGCGATCCTGATCACCGCGCGCTCGGTGGGCCAGGGCTACGAGTGGATCGCCCACGCGAAGGTGGCCCGGAAGGAGGGGCTCGCCGAGGACGTCATCGAGCGGGTGCGGACCCGGGGGGACCTCGCCGCGCTGCC
>Ga0070694_100000567_pt1 | contig 20459 bp, 15 predicted proteins | sample KBSK1251metaG_FD_65470 | JGI IMG/M metagenome (GOLD analysis project Ga0070694, IMG submission 65470) | Corn, switchgrass and miscanthus rhizosphere microbial communities from Kellogg Biological Station, Michigan, USA - KBS K1-25-1 metaG | ecosystem: Host-associated > Plants > Roots >... | reverse complement strand
GTCCAGGATGAGCCCGGATCGGTCCAGCACCTTCACCGGGATCTCGTTCTCGAGGTTCTTGATCTGCGCCGGCGACAGGTCGTCGTCGAAGATCACCAGGTCGGCGGCGTGCTCGCGGGCGAGGGCGGCCAGCTCGTCGACCTTGCCCCGCCGCACCAGGGTGGCCGCGTGGAGCGGCCCGCGATCCTGGACCACCGTCGCGACGACCCGGGCCCCCGCCGTCCCGGCCAGCAGGCCAAGCTCGAGCAGGTGCTCATCCACCTCGGCGCGTTCCCTGCGGTGACGGCAGATCCCGGCCAGAATGGCCTTTTCCTGACGACTCACCACACGATCTTAGTCTCGGCGCGGGGGATCGTCAATCGCAGCGCGGGGGGATTCCGGACGTCAGTCGGGAGCGCCGCTACCAAGCCCCCCCCGGGCCCGCGGACCTCCCCCGGGAGCCTGTCCGAGTATGCGGACAGGCTCCTAGCGGGAGGCGGGACGGGTGTCGCCGTCCTTGAGGAGAGACTCGACGAGCGATTCGTAGTTGTCCGGCAGCGAGCTCCCGGCGTAGCGGATGATGCCGTCCTTGCCGACCAGGAAATTCTGGGGGATGTACGAGACCCTGTAGCGGTCCTGGACCGCTCTCCCTTCGTCCCACAGGATGGGGTAGTTGACCTTGAGATCGTGCGCCACCGCCCGCACCACGTCGGGAGACTGGTTCATCTCGACCACGATCCCCAGCACCTGGAAGCCGCGGTCCCGGTATTTGGCGTAGGTCTCCTTGAGATGCGGGACCTCCTGCAGGCAGGGCACGCACCACGTGGCCCAGAAGACCACCTGCACGACCCGCTGACCGCGCATGTCCTTGAGACTGTATTTGTTGCCGTTCAGGTCCTTCAGGACGAAATCGTGCGCCAGGCTGCCGACCTTGTGCCCGGGAGTCGGCGGCAGGACCGGCATCTTCTGGGCCAGGGCAGGCTCCGGCCGCTGGAGCAGGAGCACGGAAACCAGGAGCGCGGGAACCAGGACCGCCGCGAGCCGGAACGCGCGCACACCCCTGGGGGCCGGCCGGGCGGACAGTGAGGCGGGGGGGGTCGTCACAGGATGCGATCGATCTTCTCGACCAGCTTCTCCCGGGGGACGAACCCCAGGAGCTGGTCGAGGACCTTCCCCCCCTTGAAGAACAGGACGGTCGGCACCGACATGATGCCGTACTTCACGGCCGTCGCCTGGGCCCGGTCGATGTCGAGGTGGGCCACCTTCAGGCGGCTGGCGTACTCGCCGGCGATCGCCTCGACGACCGGCGCCAGCCTCTTGCACGGCGCGCACCACTCCGCCGAGAAGTCGAGGAGCACCGGCAGGGTGGACTGCAGGACCTCGTTCTCGAAGTTGGTATCGTCCACCTCGACCGTGCCTTTCATGGGCAGCACCTCGCTCGCCGACGGAAGCCTTGTGCGTTCGGGCCTGTGGCGGAAGCGACGATTATAGCATTCATCCGGCGAGTTGAAAGGTGGTGGCGACCTCCCCGACCCTCAGGCCCCGGTGGTTGCGCAGCTCCCCCACGAACCTGTCTCCGAGCTCGGCCGCGTCTCCGGCGGTGAGGGCCCCGAGCTGCGACAGCGCAGCCAGCGCGGCGCTGAACCGGGCCCGCTGCCCGTCGCCGTCGGCGATCTTGAGGGCGATCCCCAGGGCCCGCCCCTCCCGCGTGAAGGCGAGGCCGTACATCCCCTCCGCCCCGATCTTGGCGATCAGGCCCCCCCGGCCCCGCCTCATCAGCTCGGTGCACAGGCGGTCGGTCCCGGCGATCATCTCAGGATGGAGGCGCATCGCCGCCACGGCGCGGCGCAGGCCGGCGTCCGGGGCCCCATTCCCTCCCGTTCCGGCCGCCAGGCGGGCGTAGAGCAGGGCCAGCTTGCCGAGCGACAGGGTGAAGGTGGGGGCGGAGCAGCCGTCAATCGCCGTGGCCGCCGTCCCCGGCGGGATCCCGGCCAGCCCCTCGAGACGCGCCCGGATGCGCGCCTGGACGGGATGCCCGGGTTCGAGGTACGTCGGCGGCGGGGCCCCCAGGTGGACGGCCAGGGCCAGCATCCCCGCGTGCTTCCCGGAGCAGTTGTTGTGCAGCGCCGAAGGCTCCTCCGTCAGCCGGCGCAATTCGAGGGCCGCCGGCCTGTGGGTCGGCGCGTGGGCCCCGCACTGCAGCACCATCTCGTCCAGCCCGGCCTTCTTCAGGATCGAGCGGACCGCCTCGACGTGGAACGGCTCCCCCCCGTGCGACCCGATCATCACGGCGATTTCGGCTTCGCTGAAACCGAAGTGATCCGCCCCGCCCGAGTCGAGCAGGGGCAGCACCTGCACCGGCTTGGCCGTAGAACGCAGGACGACCGGTATCTCCGGATCGCCGACCGAGGCGAGCGCCCGCCCCCCCGCGTCCATGACCGCGATCGCCCCGAAGTGGACCGACTCCACCGTCCCCCCCCGCCGCACTTCCACGAGCGGGACATACCCGTGCCCCAGCTTTCCGGCAGCTCCAGGTCCAGAGGAAGTCCGCATCGCATTTCCCCCAAGCGCGTCCATTCTAGGGCATTTGAACCGGCAAAGTGTGTGCTGGGTGGCCGGCGCGAAGCGCCCCCCGCGTTGCGGTCGCGGGGCCGTCTGAGACCTCGCGTCCCAGGACCCGCCGCGCGTTTTTTCAGCGCGGTGGGCGGACGCGAGGCGAAGAGCGAGGGGAGGCGTCGCGCAGCGACGCCGGATCCGTGCCCCGCGACCGCAACGCGGGGGGCGCTTCGCATCGGCGGTCCGGATGCGCGGGTTGCCGCCGCAGAGGCCCGTGTAATACGATGCGCGCTCCAGGGAGCCCGTTGACCGACACGCAGTCGAAACCCGCCCGGGCGGGAACGCTTCTGCCGCGCGAACCGTGGCGTCGCAACCAGGTGGCCGTGACCGTCGCGGCCGCGCTGGTGTTCCTCGGCTTCACGCTGGTCACTCCGTTCCTGCCGTTCTACATCGAGACGCTCGGCATCCACGGCGTGCGGCAGGTCGCCCTGTGGTCCGGTGTCCTCCTGACCGTGACGCCGCTCCTGGCGGCGATCCTCGGCCCGCTCTGGGCCCGCCTGGCCGTCCGCGTCGGCATGAAGATCATGGTGCAGCGGATCCTGCTGGTGATTGCCATCCACTGGGGCCTGATGTTCTTCGTGACCAATATCTGGCAGATGCTCGGGCTGCGGATCTTCCTGGGGCTGTTCTCCGGGTTCGGCACCATGTCCGTGGCGCTCATGACCCACGGATGCCCGGGGGATCGCATCGGCCGGGCGGTCGGGTTGCTGCAGGCGACCCAGATCGTCAGCACCGCCGCGGGGCCGCTCATCGGGGGAGTCCTGGCCGACTCCATCGGCGTGCAGAAGGCCTTCCTGGTCACCTGCGCCCTGTGCTCGATCGGCTTCTTCTTCGTGCTGGCGCTCTATCGCGACACCGGCCCGGGGACCGACCCCGCGGAGCCGGAGACGATCGTGGTCCAGCAGGAGGGGCCGGTCTCCGCCGGCGTGCGCGCCGTCGTGTCCGGGACGCCGGCCCTGGAGCCGGCCTCCCCCGCCCCGCTCGGGTTCCGCCGCATCCTGGCGCTGCCGCTCTTCGTGCACCTGCTGCCCCAGCTGTTCCTGATCAACCTGGTCGACCGGTCGCTTTTCCTGGTCGTCCCCCTCATCGTCCCGGCGCTCGAGGGCGGCCGGCAGGGGGCGGAGGCGGTCACGGGGGTGGTCGTCTCGGCCGGGGCCCTGGCGAGCGCCGCGTCGGCGTTCCTGCTGGGCCGCAGGGCCGGCCGCGCCGCACCCGCGGGGCTCCTGCGTCTCAGCCTGGCGGCGTCGTCCATCCTGATCGTGCCGATGGCGTTCTGCCGCTCGATCGCCTCGTTCGCGATCCTGCGCATCCTGCTCGGGCTGGCGGTCGGGGGGGCGATGACGCTCGGATACACTCTCGGCGGCAGTCTCATCCCGCGGGCGTCGCGCGCCCTCGGGTACGGCATCCTGTCGAGCACCGCGATGCTGGGCGGGGCCCTCGGCCCCATCATGTGCGGCGCACTGACCGCCATCGATCTGCGGGCCACGCTCCTGATCGGCGGCTGCATCTACCTGGGCCTGGCGCTTCACGCCGGCCTGCTCGCGCGGCGCAGCGGGGCCGGGAGCCTGGTCGCCGCGGCGACAGGAAGGCGGACATGAACAACCGCAAGCGAACCGGGATCACGGCGACGAGGCTTCCCAACGGGCTGACGGTCCTGTTGCGCGAGATGCGGCAGGCGCCGGTCGTTTCGGTCTGGTGCTGGTACCGCGTCGGCTCGCGCGACGAGCGCCCGGGGATCACCGGCATCTCCCACTGGGTCGAGCACATGAACTTCAAGGGGACGAAGACCATCCCCAAGAAGGACATCACCCGCCTGATCGAGCTGGCCGGCGGGACCTGGAACGGCTATACGTGGCTCGACGTCACGACCTACCTCGAGACGGTGCAGAGCGACGCGCTGGAGGGGATGCTGCGGCTCGAGGCGTCCCGCATGAGCGAGTGCCTGTACTCGAAGACCGAGGTGGATCGCGAGCGCACCGTGGTGATCTCCGAGCTGCAGGGGGGAGAGAACGACCCCCGCTCGTATCTCGAGAAAGAGGTCTCGGGCACCGCCCTGCAGGCGCACCCGTACCGCTGGCCGACGATCGGCTACCTGTCGGACCTGCAGGCGATCACGCGGGACGACCTGTACGCGCACTACCGGCAGTATTACGTGCCCAACAACGCCATCCTCGTGATCACGGGGGATTTCGCGACGCGGGAGGCGCAGAAGCTGGTGCGGCGCCACTTCGGTCGCATTCCGCGCGGGGCCGAGATCCCCGCCGTCCGGACCGTCGAGCCGCGCCAGGAGGGAGAGCGCCGCCTGACTCTCCGACGCCCCTCCGGCGCCTCCTACCTGGACGTGGCATTCCACGCCCCGGCCGCGACCGATCCGGATTTCGCCGTGATGCTGGTCCTCGACGGCGTCCTGGCGGGCGGCCCGACCGTGAACGCCTGGTCGGGCCACCACGGTCGCGGGCCGAGCAAGTCGTCGCGGCTGTACAAGGCGCTCATCGAGGGGAACCTGGCGAGCGACGTCTCGACGTCTCTCCTGCCGACCCGTCATCCTTATCTATACCGGATCGCGGCGACGGCGAAGGAGGGGATCGAACCCGGCCGGATCGAGACCGCCCTCGCGGGCGAGATAGACCGCCTGGCCCGCGGGGACCTCCCGGCCCGCGACCTGGAGCGGGTCGTCAACCAGTTCCAGGCGCGCCACGCGCTCGAGTCGGAGAGCACCACCGACGCGGCCCATCAGCTCGGGTTCTTCGAGACCGTGGCCAGCCACACGATCTTCCTGGATCTGCCGCGACGGGTGGCCGCCGTCCGCGCCGAGGACGTCGCCCGGGTGGCCCGCGCCCGGCTGCGCGCCGACGGACGGACCGTCGGGATCCTGCTGCCGGCCGGTCCTTCGGAAATCCAGGCGGCCTCTCCGTCCGGAGGAGCCCGCGCATGAGCGCCGTCACCTCGCGGGCCGCCCTCGAGAACGGCCTGGTCGTCGTCGCCCGCGAGAACCGGGCCGCGAAATCGATCGCCATCCGGCTGGTCCTGGAAGCGGGCGCCGCCTTCGATCCGCCGGGCAAGGAAGGGACGGCGGCCCTGGCGGGAGACCTTCTCGACCGCGGCGCGGGGTCTCTCACGGCCGAGGCGATCGCCGATTATTTCGACTATCTCGGCGTGTCCTTCGAGTGCGGCGCCAGGCGCGACACGCTCGAAGTCGGGATCCGCCTGCTGGCGCAGCACCTGCCCGGCGTCCTCGAGCGCCTGCGGATCCTGGTCGCCGAACCCACCTTCCCGGAGGAGGAGCTGCGGCGGGAGAAGGGGCAGGTCCTGACCTCGATCGCCGAGCGCGACCAGGACACGGCCGCGGTCGCGGAAATGGCCCTGGCCGAGACGATCTTCCCCGAAGGACACCCGTACCGGAACCCGCGCCTCGGGACGCGCGCCAGCATCGAGAGCATCGAACGCCGCGACCTGGCCGCCTTCCACCGCGCCCGCATCGGCCCGGGGGGCTCCGTCCTCTGTCTCGCCGGCGACCTCGACACGCGCAGGGCCATGGACCTCGTCGCCGGGCTGTTCGCCTCCTGGACGGGGGCCAGGGTGGCGCGCGCCGTCATTCCGGAACCTCCCGCCCGGACGCGTGCGATCGTCGTGTCGCGCCCGATCGACGGCAAGACGCAGGCCGATATCGGGCTGGGCTTCCCCGGAATCAGGCGCCGGTCGCCCGATCTGCCGGCGCTCCTGGTCCTGAACAACATCCTGGGCGAGTTCGCCCTCGGCGGCCGCCTCGGCAAGTCGATCCGCGATCGGGCCGGTCTCGCCTATTACGTCTACTCCCGGTTCACCGCGGGGATCGGCGCCGGTCCGCTCGCGGTCCGCGGGGGCGTGGCGCCCCAGAACGTCCGGAAGGCGATCGACCTGATGCGGAAGACCATCGAGGACCTGCTGCGCCGCGGAGTGACCGCGGCGGAGATGAAGGACTCGAAGAGCGCTCTCGCCGCCTCGATCCCGCGACGCATGGAGACCAACCCCGAGTCGGCGTCGGTCCTCGCCGACGCCGAGTTCTTCGGCCAGGGGATCGACTACCCAGAAAAACTGCCGCGTCTCATCCGGGAGGTGACCCGGGAGCAGGTGGAGGACGCGGCGGAGCGCTACCTCACGCTGGGCCGCCACGTCCTCGTGGTGGCCGGCCCGAAGCTCGACAAGGAGACGCCATGAGGCCAAGGGGAACGAGCGCCGTGATTCTCTGTGCCCTTCTCGCCGCGGCGACGCGGGCCGGGGCGGCGACCGCCGCCGGGGTCTCCGACCCCACGACGCCTCCCGAGACCTACGACGTCATCCTGCGCGGCGGGCGGATCGTCGACGGCTCGGGCAACCCCTGGTTCAAGGGGGACCTGGCGATACGCGGCGACCGGATCGCCGCCGTCGGCAACCTCGCGAAGGCCCGGGCGCGGCGCACCATCGACGCGAAAGGGCTGGTCGTGGCCCCCGGCTTCATCGACCTGCTCGGCCAGTCCGAGATCACCGTCCTGGTCGACCCGCACGTGCGCAGCAAGATCACCCAGGGGATCACGACCGAGCTGACCGGCGAGGGGGGCTCGGTGGCGCCGCAGACGGCGTTCACCATCGAGGACCTGATGCCGGGCATCGCCGAGTACAAGCTGACCGTCGACTGGCGCGACTTCGACGGCTACTTCCGGCGCGTGAAGGGAAAAGGCTCGGCGATCAACTTCGCCCACCTGGTCGGCGCGACCCAGGTCCGCCAGGCGGTGATCAAGAGCGACAACCGGCTGCCGACCCCCGCCGAGCTCGACGCGATGAAGCTCCACGTCGCGCGCGCCATGGAGTCCGGCGCCTTCGGCCTGTCGAGCTCGTTGATCTACCCGCCCGCCAGCTTCTCCGACACCCACGAGCTGGTCGAGCTCGCCAAGGTCGCCGCGAAATACGGCGGGATCTACGCCTCGCACATCCGCAACGAGGCGGAGGGGATCATCCCCGCGTTGAAGGAGGCCGAGACGATCGGCGAGGAGGCCGGCGTCCCGGTCGAGATCTGGCACCTCAAGGCGGCCGGCCGGCAGAACTGGGGCCGGATGAAGGAGATCGTCGCCGAGATCGAGTCGGCCCGCGCGCGCGGCATCGACATGACCGCCGACATCTATCCCTATCCGGCGGCGGCGACCGGTCTCGCCGCCAGCCTGCCGCCGACCGCCTCGGAAGGGGGCGTCGCGAAGCTGGTGGCCCGCCTCAGGGACCCCGCCGAGCGCGACCGCATCCGCAAGGAGGTCGAGAACCCATCGGGCGGCTGGGAGAGCCTGTTCCACAACGTCGGCGGCCCGGAGGGGGTCCTGGTCGTGGGCGTCGCCACCCCGGCCAACAAGAAGTACCAGGGGAAGCGCCTCAGCGAGATCGCGACGATGCGCGGCGTCGATCCCTTCGACGCCATGTTCGACCTGCTGGTCGAGGAGAACGGGGCCGTCAGCTGCGTCTACTTCGCGATGTCGGAGGAGGACGTCCGCGTCGCCATGGCGACGCCGTGGGTGGCCTTCAACTGCGACGCCAGCGGCGTGTCGCCGGAGGGAGTCCTCGGGCTGTCCTCGACCCACCCGCGCGCCTACGGCACCTTCCCGCGGGTCCTCGGCCGCTACGTGCGCGACGACAAGGTCCTGCGCCTGGAGGATGCGGTGCGCAAGATGACCTCCCTCCCCGCCCAGAAGCTCGGCCTGCGCGACCGCGGCCTGCTGCGCCCCGGGATGTACGCCGACATCACCGTCTTCGACCCGGAGAAGGTGATCGATCGCGCCACCTTCGACGCGGCGCACCAGTACTCCGAGGGGATCGTCCACGTCTTCGTCAACGGCGCGCCGGTCGTCGACCAGGGGAAGGTCACCAGCCGCCTGCCGGGGCGAATCCTGCGCGGCCCGGGCTACCGGCCGTCAGGGAGTCGGGACTAGCCCGTATCCTTCAGGGCTTCCGGAAGACCTCGCCGCCCTTCATGACGAAGCGGACGCGGCGCACGGCGGTGATGTCGGCCAGCGGGTTCCCCTCGACGGCGATGAGGTCGGCGAGCTTGCCGGGCTCGATCGCGCCGATGCGGTCCTGCCAGCCGAGCAGGTCGGCGTCGACGAGGGTGGCGGCCTGGATCGCCTTGAGCGCCGGCATGCCGGCCTCGACCATCAGGACGAGCTCGCGTGCGGCGTCCCCCGGCGGGAAGTCGCCGGCGTCGCTCCCGGAGGCGATCTTCAACTTCATCCTCAGGGCGCGCTGGAACGTGTCCTTGTGGCCGTCCACGACCTTCTTCCAGGCGGGGGTCGGCGTCTCGTCGTAGGACGTCTGGTAGGCGGTCAGGGTCGGGCAGAAGTACACCCCCTTGTCGAGCATCATCTTGAGAGTGGTGTCGTCGAGGAACAGGCCGTGCTCGACGGAGCGCACGCCGGCGCGGACGGCGGCGCGCGTGGCCTCGTCGCCGTAGCAATGGGCCGACACCGGGCGGTGCCGGCGCGAGGCCTCGTCCACCAGGGCGTCCATCTCCTCCTGGGTCATGGTGACGCGCAGGTCGACGATCTCTCCGGACGGCTCGAACCTGCGGTAGTCGGCGTAGAACTTCAGCCAGTCGGCGCCCCCCTCGATCTGCTCGCGCACCGCCTTCCTGATCTCCCAGGGACCGTCGGCGATCTGCACCCCCTTCGGCACGGCGACGCCCGGGGCGTAGCCGAGCAGGGCGTAGTTCCCGGTGGTCGAGATGGCGCGGGTCGCGACCTGCATCCGCGGCCCCGGCGTGATCCCGTCGGCGATGGCGTCCCGCAGGGCGGCGTCGCCGAACATCCCCCCCTCGGTCTCGAGGTCGCGGATGGCGGTGAACCCGGCGAGCAGCATCGCCCGCGCCGAGTTGGCGGCCTGCAGAGTGCGGCGCGGCAGCGACTGCTTCAGCAGCTGCACGTCGTAGTCGCCGGGCTGCAGGAAGGTGTGGGTGTGGGCGTCGATCAGGCCGGGCAGGACCGTGTAGGCCGAGAGGTCCTGGACGACCGCTCCGTCCGGGGCCTTCGCGGAGGCATCGAGGACCCGCTCGATCCGGTCCCCGACGACGATCACCTGCGCCCCCTCCTTGAGGGCGCCGGTCCGCACGTCGAGCAGGCGGCCGCAGCGGATCACGGTCGTGCGGATGGGCGCCGCGGCCGGCGCAACAGGCGGCGCGGCGAAGGCCCGGCTCGGGGCCGACGCGGCGAGAAGCAGCGCCGCGAGAGGAAGCGCGGCGAGAGGAAGCCTGGCGAGCGGGACCGCCCGCAGGGCTGCCGCGTTTGGGATGCTCTTCACGGTGGCCTCCCGCCTGCTAGGCCGTTCGCCTCTGGGTGACATGCAGCGCATAGAAGGACATCGCCAGGAGGATCACGATCGGGACGACCAGGCTCCAGGGATGCGGGCAGGCGTAGAAGGTCACGAACGCCCCGGCCATCGCCACGGGGGCCACGAGATTCAGCTGCTTCGGCATCGGGGTCACGCCGTCCCCCATCCTGCTGTGGCGGTAGCCGTAGAGCGTGTAGATCGCCATGCCGATCGCCAGCCAGCCGGCGAAGCGCCACCAGGTGAGGGCCGGGAGCCCGGCCATCAGCCAGATGCAGGAGCCGATGCCGGCCAGGGCGAACTCGGTCTTGACGAGCTCGGGGACCTTGCGGCCGCGCGCCTTGGCGGTCAGGCCCACGATCGAGAAGAGCGCCCCCGTCAGGGACAGGAGCAGCACCACCGTGTACTCGGCCCGCTTGCTCCAGTCGGCGTGCAGGATCTCCCCCGGGATGTAATAGATGATGGGCAGCCAGATCGGCAGAAGGGGGATCCACGGTGTCTTGAACGGCCTGTGGCGGTGCGGATCGGTGTGCCGCAGGATCATGACGCCGAGGCAGACCAGGACGAACGCGAACAGCGTGCCGATGTTGGTCAGCTCGACGATCTTGTCGAGCGGTGAGATCAGCGCGAAGAAGGCGACGAAAATGCCGGTCCAGATCGTCGTGACGTGCGGCGTGCGGTACTTCGGATGGATGGCGGCGAACTTCTTCGGCAGCAGGCCGTCCCGCGACATCGAGAAGAAGATGCGCGGCTGGCCGTACTGGAAGATCAGGAGCACCGCCGTCATCGCCACCACCGCCCCGAACGACACCACCCCCGCGGCCCAGTCCAGATGGATGAAGGCCAGCGCCTTCGGCAGCGGGTCGGCGACCCCCAGCTCCTGCCAGGGGATGATGCCGACCAGGACCGCCGCCACGGCGATATAAATGACCGTGCAGATGAACAGCGACCCGATGATGCCGATCGGGATGTCGCGCTTCGGGTTGCGCGTCTCCTCCGCGGCGGTCGAGACCGCGTCGAATCCTATGTAGGCGAAGAAGATGAGCGCCGCCCCGGCCTGCACCCCCAGCCAGCCGTTCGGCATGAACGGGGTGAAGTGCTCCGGCTTCACGTACTTGAACCCGACCCAGACGAACATCACGAGGATCACCAGCTTGATCCCGACCATGACGTTGTTGAAGTAGGCGCTCTCCTTCACCCCGACGACCAGGACCCAGGTGATCAGGGCGACGATCGCCACCGCCGCGATGTTCATGACGATCGGGATGCCGAATATCCTGGGGGCCGCCGCGATGATCTCGGGGGTCTTCGTCGCCGTCTCGTAGTCGATGGTCAGCCACTCGGGGATGCGCAGCCCGAAGGCGTGCTGCAGGACGTCGTTGAAGTGCTTCGCCCACGAGATGGCCACCGCGATGTTCCCGACGGCGTACTCGATGATCAGGTCCCACCCGATGATCCAGGCGATCATCTCGCCGAGCGTGGCGTAGGCGTAGGTGTACGCGCTGCCGGAGATCGGGATCATCGCCGCGAACTCGGCGTAGCAGAGCGCCGAGAAGATGCACGCCACGGCCGTCAGGACGAACGAAACGATGATGGCGGGCCCGGCGCCGGGGCGATCCGCGTTCCCGGCCGTCGCCGTCCCGATGGCGGCGAAGATGCCGGTGCCGATGACGGCGCCGATGCCGAGCATGGTCAGGTCGAGCCAGGTGAGGGTGCGCTTCAGGGTGTGGCCGTTGCCGGCCTCGGACTCGCGGGTGATCCGATCGACGCTCTTCGTGCGGAACAGGGCTCTGACGTTCATCCCCTGCATCCCCCGTGCATCCCTTGTCGATGGAAAGCGAATGGCCGCGGAAATATACGCGAGGGCCCGGGGCGAGTCAACAATCCTGGGCGGGGCGCCGGCGCCAGCGGGGCTTGTCGGCCGGGTCCGCGCGCAGGGCGTACTCGAACACCCGCTCGTACCAGAACGACGTCGAGTAGAGCGCGTAGCCCCGGGCCGCGTAGCGCTCGTCGGGCTCCGGCTTCGGCGTGGCCAGGGCGGGGTTCCGCAGCACCTCGGCGAGCGGATGCGGGATGACGGTGTTCGACATCGGGTCGAGGATCACCTCGGCCCCGTCGCAGCGCGCCAGGATGACCTCGTGCGAGTCGATCTTCTCCCGGCCGCGGCCTCGCGGGTGGTCGCGCGCCAGCATCGACAGCCAGCGCACGTCGAACCCTTCCCGGCGCAGGATGGAGCCGAGGACCACGGCGTAGCCCCAGCTGAAGGCGGTGCCTCCGGCCAGGATGGCCACGGGGTCGTTTCCCGCCGAAGCCTTGTCCGGGCTGAGAGCATGGTAGACCCAGGCGATCGCCTCCCGGGCCCGCTCCAACGGGGGCGCGTCGCCGGGACGGCGGGTGGCCCTCAGGAAGATCATCCGGTCGTCCGCCGGCGGGTAGGGCGGCATTCCCAGGCAGCGGTAGGTGTCGATCTCCTCAAGGAAGAGATCGCGGAACCCGGCCGCGAGAAGGCGCGTCCGCACGTCGGACGGAGCGGTCTTCCAGGTGTGGCTGTCGCTGATGCGGGCGGGGTTTCTGGCGTCGCTCGGCAGCGCCGCCACCAGGACCCCGCCCGGGCGCAGGACACGGCGGGCCTCCGACAGCGTCGCGCTCACTGAGAACGAGTGCCCCAGCGTGTTATCGGCGTAGACACAGTCGAAGCTCGCCTCCCGGAAGGGCAGACGCGCGATGTCCCCCCGCAGGAAGCGGGCGCGGTCGAGCCGGTGCTCCCGCCCCGCCTTGGCGAGGAACTCGGCCCCGTAATCGAGCCCCTCGACCTGCATCCACGGGTAGCGCCGCGCGATCGCCGACGTCCAGTAGCCCGCTCCGCACCCGAGATCGAGGACCCGCTCCCGATCGAGCGGGATCATGTCCTGCAGCCGCCGGGATTGCGCCTCGTTGCGATGGCTCCCCATGATTGACTGGTACTCGCGGCGCACCTGCCGGGCGGCGCTGTCGCTCGCATCGTCGGGCGACGAGCCCTCCAGCTCGCTCCGGGCGATGCGCGCCATCTCCGACAGCGACACGATCTCGGCGCCGCCTTCCCCGGCCAGGCGCCGCAAACCGGCCGCGATCGCCTCGAAGTCGTGTTCACCTTTGGTGTTGCCGATCAGCACGAAGTACTCGTGCCCTGTCTGTGGCGGTGGATAGTCGGGCAGGAGGTGCGCCAGCTCGCGTGGAATCAGGCGGTTCAGCACGCCGCGCAGGGGCTTGAGCGAGGCGTACCTGAGGCCCATCCAGGCCCGCACCCGATTGGCCCGGCGGTAGACCTCGGTAGGTCGGAAGCGCGCGCGCCCGTCCTCGAGATGCTGCAGCAGCCGCCCGGCAAACCGCCCTCCCTCCGGACCGTCGAGAGTCCACCTCTCGCCCGGCCGCCACGCGAACAGCGGCAGCTCGACGATTCCCCGCTCGTCCGGAGGCGCCAGGAGCTGCGGGTCGTGCCGGGCCGCGAAGTACGGCTGGTGGCGCGAAAAGGCCAGGCGGTAGTCGTAGCCGCGCTCGGACGAGAGGCCGCCCGCGTGCACCGAGGAGTCGCAGGAGATCCCGGAGGCCGTCAGGGCGTCGTACAGTCGTGTGAACGGCTGCGCCTGGTAGCCGCCCGCCCGGAAGGCAACCACGCGGTAGGACGGATCGATCGGACGGAGCGTCGACTCGAGCGCCGTCCGACACTCGGCAATCTTCGCGCCCAGATCGAACGGGTAGTCGGCCGCCTTCGCCTTCGACCAGTCCCAGGTCCAGGCGCCCCCCTCACACCGCGCCCCGAGCTCGGGTAGCCACGAGGGATGCAGGTGGAGCTGGACGTCGTGCCCCCCAAGCAGCGCCTCCTGCCACTGGCTCTCCATGCGCTTCGCGATCGCGGGGTCGTTCTTGCGCAGCCACAGGTACTCCCCCGCCTCGGCCATCAGGGTGAGGGTCGCCTTCTCGCCGCCGGCGACGCGCAGGAACTCGCCGGTGGGGCGGAAGACGTCGGACTCCCAGTCGATGGTCCGGCCCTCCGGGATCGGGTGCCAGGTTTCATAGTCCAGGGTCACGGCCACCAGCCTTCGCCGGCGCCGGGCCAGGAAGACGGCATGCCCGGTCCGGAGGATGCGCTCCTGCTCGAGCCGCAGGTGCCGGCGCACCAGCCGCTCGAGCTCGTCCGGGGCCAGGTAGTTGCCGCCCGGGGTCCAGGCGGCCACGAAGGCCAGGCCGTCCTCCGCCAGGTGATCGGCGATCCAGCGGAGGGACGCGTTCCGGTCCGCCTCGTTCAGGTAACAGATGACGTCGCTGTAGATGATCAGATCGTAGCGCCCGGTGAGGCCGGGAACGCAATCGAGGCCGGCCGCCGAGCCCTGGAAGAAACGGAGGAACGGAAAGCGGCGCCGTCCCTTCTCGATCGCAAGCGCGCTGACGTCCACGCCGTCGAGCCGCTGGAACGCGTCCTTGAAGTGGGCCAGGAACGCCCCGAAGCCGCAGCCGATGTCGAGCACGGCACCTCCCGAAGGCTTGCGCTCGCGAATGTAGCTGCGGTACAGGGCATAGCGATCGGAGCCGGCCGAGCCGATGGCCCAGGGATCGTCCTCGTCCCGGTAGATTTGGTTGAAGTCTCGCTTAACTCTCATGGACCGGGCGCCGCCTCCAGGTGGCCGTCCGCGCGCAATAGAGAACTTGCGCCACCAGGACGAGAACGTAGCACACCAGTGAGGAAATCGCGGCGCCCAGGATGCCGTGGGCCGGGATCAGGAACAGATTGAGGACGACGTTCAACCCGGCGGCCGCCACCCAGACGGCGACCGAGAACCAGGGGAAGGACAGCGAGGCCAGATAGTTCGAGACGATGGTATTCACGCCAAGGAAGATCATGGCAATCGAGAGGACCACGAACGCCGGGACCGCCGGCAAAAAGTCGGGGCCGAACAGGAGCCGGATCAGCGGCCGGGCCAGAAGGGCCGCCAGAGTAGACACCCCGGCCATCACCACGAATACCGCGGCCCCCACGCCGGCTGTCAGCTTCCACTTCTCCTCCTGCGTGGGGCGGGCCACCAGCTTCGGGAACAGTACCAAGCCGATCACCGACGGCAGCATGTAGACGAGGTCGGCCATCGAGGCGGCGATGGAGTAATAGCCGGCCTCCCGGATCCCGAGAATGGAGTGCACCATCAGGAGATCGAGTCGCACCACCAGGTAGGCGAAGAGGCATGCCAGGTACGACTTCAGGCCGTAGACCATGTGCTCGCGGAGGAGTCCGAAGGACGGACGCGGCCGCGCCGGCAGAATGCGGCCGAGCCCCCTGAGGACACGGACCAGGCCGACCGCGGTGGCCAGAAGCCCGGCGGCGATGATCGTTTCCGGCGTCACCCGTCCTTCCAGGACGGCCAGCACGATGAGGGTGAGCGACACCAGGCGCACCAGGATCTCGATCCGGTTGAAGGAGCGCACGTCCTGGACGCCGATCAAGAGGTTTTGCAGCAGCATGTAGCCGAGGCCGAGCGGGATCGACGCGCAGGTCAGCGCCAGGAGGACGCCGTGAAGCGGGGCGATCTCCGGCCGCAGCATGGCGACGCTCCAGAGACCGACGCCGGCCAGTCCGCCCACGACAGCGCTCACCCCCAGGCTGTTGCCGGCGAGGCGCGGCAAGAGGCTCCGGTCCCGGGCGACGAAGTAGGCGTTCGCCGAGTGCAGGCCGAGGTTTCCCAGCTGCAGGCACATCCCGGCGAGCGCCATCGCCACCGCATACAGCCCACGCCCGTCCGGGCCGAGGCTCCGGGCCACGAACACGCCGGCGACGACCCCCGCGCCGAGCAGGAAGACGCGCGTGGCGAACGTCTCTCCCACCTTCCAGGCGAAGTCGGAAGCGAAGGCCCTCTGCCAGAACGCCGCCCCCGCCGACCAGAGGGAAGGCAGGGACAACCCGGGGATCCCGGGAATTTTCTCCTGCGACGGGGAGGGAGCGGGCGACATGCCCCGCAAAGATAGGCTTTCGCCCACGGTGAATCAAGAACATACGCCCCGCGGGGAACGATGGTCCGCCACCAGTTCGATATAATGCGCCCGCTTCGCCGGGAGACCTGGATGAGCCCACCGCGCCTGCTGGCCTCGCACCTCAGTGTCGTCGTCCCCTTCTACAACGAAGAGGAAAACATCGGCGAGCTGTACCGGAGGCTGACGGAGACCCTGGACAGCCGGGGCATCCCGTACGTCTTCTATTTCATCGACGACGGCAGCCGGGACGGCAGCCTCGATCGCCTGCGGGCGCTGGCGGCCTCCGATGGAAGGGTGCGGGTGCTGTCGTTCTCGCGCAACTTCGGTCACCAGGTCTCGATCAGCGCCGGCCTGGCGCACGCCGACGGCGACGCCTCGGTGGTGATGGACTCGGACCTGCAGGACCCGCCCGAGGTCATCCCCGACCTCCTGGCGCGCTGGTGCGAGGGGTACGACGTCGTGTGCGCCGTGCGCCGCAGTCGCAAGGAAGGCCCGCTGAAGCGCGCCGCCTACGCCCTCTTCTACCGCCTGCTGCGACGCCTCAGCAACGTCGAGATGCCTCTCGACTCGGGCGATTTCTCGCTTCTCGACGCGCGCGTGGTCGGGCACCTGCGCTCGCTTCCCGAGCGCAATCGCTTCGTGCGCGGCCTGCGCTCCTGGGTCGGCTTCCGGCGGACGGAGATTGAGTACGAACGGATGGAGCGGCGGGCCGGCGAGCCGAAATACCGCATCCGGCACCTGATGAAGCTGGCGCTCGACGGGTTCTTCGCCTTCTCGACCGTCCCCCTCCAGATTTCCACCTGGCTCGGGTTCCTGGCAGCCGGCCTGGGGTTCCTCTACCTGGTGTTCGCCCTGGTCAGCCGCTTCCTGTACCAGAACCCGGCCGGGTGGACGTCCCTGGCGTCCATCGTCCTGTTCCTGGGCGGTACGCAGCTGATCCTGCTCGGGGTCCTCGGTGAGTACGTCGGGCGGATCTACGAGGAGGTCAAGCAGCGCCCGCTCTACATCATCGAGGAAGCGATCGGCTTCCCGGACGTCGCGCCGCAGGCGGTGGCCCGCTCGACCGAGGCACGATCCTAGGAGCGTCGATGGACCTCTCGATGTACCGCGATTTCGCGGAGGTCCACGAGGACCGCCACTGGTGGTTCAGGGGCCGCCGCCGCATCGTCGCATCGCTGCTTCGTTCGCTGCTCGAAGGCCGGAACGACCTGAAGCTCCTCGAGATCGGCTGCGGCACCGGCGGCATGCTGCCCATCCTCGCGGCCCACGGCCGCGTGACCGGGATCGATCCATCGGAGGACGCGATCCGCTACTCACGGCAGCGTCACGGGCGGGATGCCGATCTGCTTCGGGTCGATTTCCCCGCCGAGATGCCGCCGGGCGGAGGGTACGACGTCGTCGCGCTGTTCGACGTCCTCGAGCACCTGGATGACGACGTCGTGGCGCTCCGGCTCGCGGGATCGCTCCTGACCGCCGGAGGCCTGCTCGTGGCCACCGTGCCCGCGCACCGATTCCTCTGGTCCCCCCACGACGTCATCAATCACCATCGCCGCCGCTATGCGCGCCGCGAGCTGCGTGACCGCATCCGCGAGGCCGGCCTGCGTGTCGAGCGCATCACCTACTTCAACATGTTCCTGTTTCCCGCCGTCCTGCTCGCCCGGCTGATCCGCCGGGGGGCGGCCGGTGCGCACGAGGCAGAGTCCGACTTCAAGGTGGTGTCCGGTCCGCTCAATGCGTTCCTGGATTGGCTGTTCGGCAGCGAGCGCTTCCTCCTGCGCCTGACCAACCTTCCCTTCGGCGTGTCCCTTCTGGCCGTGGTGCGCAAGGACGGCCGGAACGCCGCGTCATGAGCCGGCGCGTTCCCATTCTGCTCTTCGTTCTGGCGCTGACCGTCCGCGTGCCGATGCTTCTCACTCAGCATGACAGCTACGCCTCGGGCGGGATCACGACCGCCATGGGGCTGGTGGCGAGGAACATTCTTGCGGGGCGCGGGCTGGTGGAGACCACCGGCCCGGATGAGATCCTCCGCCTCTCCGACCGCCAGCAAGCGGAGGGGCGTTTGATCGATATCGCGGAGTTCCCCGATCCGGCCAATCCCCCGACCAAACCGCTGGTCCAGAGGATGCCCGGGTACTCGCTGTTCCTGGCCGGCGTGTGGCGGATCACCGGGACGCAAGCGTACTTGCCGGCCCAGTGGGTGCAGGTCATTCTGGGCGCCCTGCTGCCCGTTCTTCTTCATGCGGCCGGCAGGCGGCTGTTCGGCGAAACGGCCGGCCTCATCGCCGGGACGATCACGGCCGTCAGCCTCCCTCTGGCTTGGATGTCGGTCGTGCCTCTCTACGACTGGTTCGTGCTGTTCCTCGCCGGTCTGGTCATCTGGCTCCTGGTCCGCGCCGAAGGGCGCGGGCATCCGCTTCGGGACTGGGCGTGGATCGGCATCGCTGCCGCGATGGGCGTTTATTTCAAGTCGACCTTTCTGATCGTGTCGCCGCTCGTGGCGGCCGCCGTCGTGCCGCGCCTCGGATTGCCCCGCGCGGCGCTTCGGGGCGCCGTGGCCGTGGGCCTTCCGCTGCTCGCTCTTCTCCCATGGGTCGTGCGCAACGAGCGGATCTACCACCGGCCGATCCTGACGAACACGTTTTTCTGGCCGACGGTGTGGGAGGGGTTCGGGGAGATCGACAACGATTTCGGCGCCGTCCTCAACGACGAGGCGACGTACGCCGCGATGACCGCGGGCCATCCGGAGATCGCCTACGGCTCCCCCGAGTACGACGACCTGATCCGGCCGCGCGTGCTCGAAGTCCTGAAGACCCGGCCCGGGTTTCTTTTCCGTCTGGCGGCGCACCGGGTGCTGCACGGACTCCTGCTGCCCGACGATCGCTGGGGCATCCCGGCCGCGGAGGGGCCCGGGCGCAGCCTCGTGGAATTTCGCGCCCGGACGGGAGACGGTCTGATGGCGTACATCGCCGCGGAGCCGCTGGCAGCCGCGGTGAAGATAGTGCAGCGGCTGTGGAGCCCTCTCCTGTTCGGCGTGGCGTGCTTCTCCCTGTGGCTGCACCGGCGGCGCTGGCGGGAGTTCCTGCCGGTTCTGGCCGTGGCGGCGGCGTTCCTCGCGACCGCCGTCCTCCTGCACCTGGAGGGACGCTATCTGCTGCCGGCGACCCTGGTGTGGATTCTGTTCGCCTCGGGCGTCACGGCCGCCGCGCCCGCGCGATGACGTACCAGCCGAACAGCTTTCCGGCGGCGTCGAGCCACCATCGCGGAATATGCTTCCAGAGCCTGTCGACGAGCGGGAGCCCCGGCAGATCCTCGACCACGAGCTTTCTCACCCACAGGGCCTCGACCGCGAAACCGGCGTCCCGCAGCATCGTCCTCACCTCCCCCCGGCTGTAGACGTTGACCAGGGGTCGGACGTCGCTCGTCGTGAACTCGATCATCGACAACCGTTCCTCGAAGCTGCGCTTCCTGTAGCCGCGGCACAGGAGGTGCTCCACCAGGAACAGGGTGAACCAGTAGAAGATCGAGTTCCGGTGATACAGGACGATCCAGATCTCTCCACCGCTCTTCAGGACCTGGTGCTGCTCGCGCAGGCTTTTGGCGATGTCGGGCGTGTGGTGCAACACACCGTTCGAATAGGTCACGTCGAAGCGCCCCGCGCCGAACGGCAGGTCTTCGGCGTCGGCGCGAGCGACCCCCGGATTCAGGCCGTAGAGGGCCAGGTGTGCTCGAGTTCGCCGCGGATTCTCGGGGGTGATGTCGATCCCGGTGTAGCGGGCGCCTGCCTTGCAGAAATCGTAGGCGTCGAAGCCGGCGCCGCAGCCGATCTCCAACACCTCCCGCCCGGACATCGCTCCGAACGGCACCAGCTCCGCCAGCCACGGAAGCTCGTAGCCGTTCCGGCGCCGCCGCGCCGTCTCGAAAAACTCCCGCGTCCCCGGCTCGGCCCCGCCTGCGTAGCTCGTCCCGGCGGGCGACGCTCCCCAGACTCTGGCGGTCCGAACCTTCGCTTCCACGCCGCGCCCCTCCAACCCCGCGCCGGAGCCTAGTCGCTGCCCTTCCGAAACGTCAAGCGCCGCAGTGTCACCGATCCCGAGCGGCGGGCCAGTCCGGCTGCCGCGGCCCGCCACCCGCGTACTCTTGACAGAACGATGCATACTTGCCAGAGTCCCTGGGCCGGGGCATCATCCAAGCAGTACGCTGTCAGGGAGGAGATCCATGGCCTCGTTCAACGTCACGATCAACGGCAAGAAAAGTACCATCGAGGCGGACCCGGACACGCCGATTCTCTGGGTCCTGCGCGACAGCCTCGGCCTCACGGGAACGAAGTTCGGCTGCGGGGCGTCGCTGTGCGGCGCGTGCACCATCCACGTGGACGGACGGGCAATCCGCTCGTGCGTGACGCCGATCTCGGATGCCGGCGACAAGAAGATCACCACCATCGAGGGGCTGTCGGCGAACCGGAGCCATCCGCTGCAGCAGGCCTGGGTGGCGGAAGACGTCCCGCAGTGCGGCTACTGTCAATCCGGGATGATCATGACGGCGGCGGCGCT